>Ga0233386_1000120_pt1 | contig 26173 bp, 27 predicted proteins | sample ElkDunMinimDraft_17_FD_191544 | JGI IMG/M metagenome (GOLD analysis project Ga0233386, IMG submission 191544) | Fecal eukaryotic communites from dung pellets of Tule Elk in California, USA - Elk Dung G4 | ecosystem: Host-associated > Mammals > Digestive system > Large intestine > Fecal | place...
GCAATGGGAAAGAGATAAAACTACTTACCCATCAGGAGCAAACTTTGACTTTGGTGAAATTGGTGGTATTACCGATTCACGCATTAAAGTTACAATGTATATTGCTAAGGGGCCTTCATCGTCATATTGGCCAAGTGGAAGCGGAGGTGCGGCTACTTTTACTTGGTATATTGATATGCCCGCAGTTACTAATAGTATATCTCACTGGGCAGGCGGCTTTAATAACGGAGAAGGTAATAACGGCTCTAAGACAATGTTTAATTTAACTTATACAAGTTTTACTGCCTATCCTGGTAATAGCATTACATATAATTCAAGTAGAGCAACAACTATACCTAATGGTTTTGCATTAAGTTCTACTATAGGTTCAAGTAACTGGAATGGCGGCGTTTGGAAAGCTTATACCATGCCAGCTACATTTACTCAACCAGCATCTAACACCTCTATGCAATATGATTATTATCCAAGCTCATATAGCATTAGTTATACAATGAATGGTGGAACTAATAGTGGTTCCAACCCTTCAAGTTATAATGTTTTGTATGGTGTCACGTTCGCTAATCCTAGCAGAACCGGTTATACATTTAAGAATTGGACGATAGACGGAACGGCCGTAACTGGTATCAACCCAGGAGCAAATGCTTCGTTTAGTAGTTCATCTGATTTATACAATAAATTAGCTAGTAGAACAACAGGTAATAAAACCGTTGTAGCAAATTGGACGGCTAATACATATACGGTTAATTTCAATGCCAATGGAGGTTCGACTCCTACGGCAAGCAAGACTGTTACATATGCTAGCACATATGGAACTTTACCTACTCCTACAAGAGAAGGATATGATTTTAATGGATGGTATACAGCAGCAAGTGGTGGTTCAAAAATTACATCAAGCACTACTGTTAGTATAACATCTACTCAAACTTTATACGCACAATGGTCGGCAAAAACATACACCATTACCTATGATGCAAATGGTGGAACAGGAGCCCCAGGCGCTCAAACAAAAACTCACGGAGTTGACTTAGTTCTATCTACAACTACACCGACTCGTGCGGATGCAAAGCAAGACACATTTACAGTTATGTTTACTGATAAAGATGGTTATTTAAATATACCATCACGAACTTGTGAGAGTTATAATAAATATACTTTCATAGGCTGGGACGAAGAGAAGAATGTTATGACAGCTTCTTATTCTCCAGGGGGTAAATATACAACAAATGCATCAGCAACATTGTATGCAAATTGGCGAGCTGTATTAATTATGGGGGCCATTACATTGCCAACAGAAGAGGAATGTCAAAGAGATGGATACGAATTATTGGGCTTCTCGACAACTCCTAATGGAACGGCTGAGTATGCACCTGGAGAGGAATACATGCCTTTTGCAAATATTACTTTATATGCAATTTGGAGTGGAGGACAAACCTCTGCCAAATATAAGGTAAATGGTCAATGGGTGAGCGGCGAATTGTATGTAAAATATAACGGTTCTTGGAAACCGGCAAAACAAATATATATTAAACAAAATGGAACTTGGAAACAAGGGAAAAACAGTTAAGGAGGAAATAATATGGCACTATATCCCGTAAGAATGTTAAAAGATGAAAATGGAAAACATTTTGTTCCTATATGTGGGGCTAATAGTTTAGTTTATGATGACCAAACCACTTTACAAGAAAAATTGGATGCTAAATTAGATGAAGCTAATCTAGAGGCTGGTGATGGAATTACACTAACTCCTAACGGAGATAAGCTAGTTATTAGCGCCTCTGTTAACTATGCAGGAACAGAAGCTCCAACAGATGACTTTGGAAATGATGGAGATTTATATATTTTAGTAGAGAGCGAATAAAAATAAGCTCTCTTCTTTATTTTTATTGTTTAAACACTACTATAATATAGGAGAAATAAAAATACTAAAAGGAGGGAAATATGGAGGCTATTATTGAAACTGCTAAAACTATAGCAACTATTGTTGTAGAGATACTATTGGCTATTTATTTTTGTCGTCAATACATAGATAAAATTAGTGCTAAAATACCAATGGGTCCAGCTGTTAAACAACAAAACGAATTAGATTTAGACATCATCAATAAGATGAATTACTATAAAGAATTATTAAACGCCGATCGTGTTTTACTCTTTGAATTTCATAATGGGCAACATTTTTCCAACTATAGAAGCGCCCTAAAAATGTCTGCCTCTTATGAAGTATATAGAGCTGGACTGGAAAGTTCAAGAGAAAAATGCTCAAACTTACCTATAGCTATTATGCCTAAGTTCGTTAGTGATATAACTAAAAAAGGCTATTCTATGTGCAAAGATATAGAAGAAATAAAAGATGATATGGGCAATAGTTATGAATTTAAAAAATCTATTGGTATTAAATCTTTCTTTGATGTAGCGATTAGAGATAAAGATAATAATGTTATTGGCTTTGTTGCCGTACAATGGAATGAAGTAATGCCAGAAAATGTTGATAAAAAGACTGTTGAACATTTAGCTTGGTATTTAGAAGAAAGTGTTAAACGTATGATGTTAAATGAAGCTAACATCAAAAGACATGAAAAACATTGGCTATTTAGAAAATAAGAGAATGCGCCCTCTTATTTTTTTATAGATTTCTTATAGAGAAAATGGGGAAAAGATTTTTTGGAGGGTAATATGAAACTGTTTAAACGAAAAAACTATATTACTGAAGACGAAGCACAATCTATCCCTATGAGACTTATTTTGAAACTGAAAACAGAGATACGTATACTATTAATAATTAATTTAATTATGGCAATCGCCTTCGCATTTTCAGTATATGACAGCATAGCAGTTAGAGAAAAAGTATGGGATGAACATTTAGATACCGTAATCGAAATTATTGAAGAACACCACGGGGATCTACAATGTCAAGATTAAACTTTACCAAGCCTGAAGTTAGTTATATTAAATCTAAAATCTATTTAAGTGCAGAAGATGAAAAGATTTTAGACTTATGGTTATTGGAATGGACTACCAAAGAAATAGCGTCTGAATTGTCTATGAGCACTAGCACTGTTTTTAGAAGAAAGGAAAAAATATTAGCAAAGATTATGAAAGTGCTTTAGTTAGAGAGATAGTTTATCTCTCTTATTTTTTTGCTCTCTTCCATACTATATATATTGAAGGGCATAATGTTTAACGGAGGATAAGCGTATGGAATTGGAAAGAATTAAACAATTTATTACCAAGGCTGTGGGCAAGAAGGGAACTTCAATAGAGTCCATATGCGAAAAACTAGGAGTTAAAGATTATGAAGTATTAGGCGTAATCGAGCTCTTAAAACAAAGTGGATTATTGGTCGATGTGGTAGACGGAGTAGTATACAAACTACCTAAGCCAAAGACCATTAATGACGTTTATCAAGTGCCTAGTGATTTAGAGCATTTAAAGCTTTTACTTATCAGCGATACACATTTGTGTAGCAAGTATGATAGATTAGACATATTAAGATATTTATATGAAGAAGCAGATAGACGTGGGGTTAAACATGTATTGCATAGCGGCGATTTTACTGACGGACGCAGCAACAGACCAGAACATATTTATGAACTAAAAGAACACTCATACGAAGGTCAAGTAGATTATTGTGTAGAGAATTATCCAAAATTTGATGGACAGACTTTTGTTATCAGTGGCAACCACGATGATTGGTGGTATAAAAGTGCTGGCAGTGAAATAGTGAAATCAATTGCTAGGCAAAGAGACGATATTATTTATTTAGGACCAGATGTGGCGGACATTAAAATAGGTAAGTTAAAGGTTAGGCTATTCCATGGGAAAGGTGGTAATTCTTATGCCAAATCTTATAAGATACAAAAATACCTTGATACAATACCTACAGATGAATTGCCAGATATACTGCAAACAGGTCACATTCATCAAGCATTTTATTATAAGCAAAATAAGACTCATTGTTTTCAAACAAGTTGCTTAGAAGACCAAACTCCATTTGGTCGTAGTATGGGATTGTCAAATGATAAGTCCGTTTGGTGGGTTGATGTGTATATGAATTCTAAAGGTGAGCCAGTAAGGGTTGAACCTGTATTGGAAGAATTTGGACCTAGGTTAATAAAAAGTCGAAGAGGATAATTAAAATCCTCTTATTTTTTTATCATTTTTTATATCATTATTTTGCATAAATTAATCAATAATATTTTATTTTTACTTCTAAAAGCCCAGGAATCCCCGAAAATAGGGGACTCTTTTGTTTTTTGCTCTGCTATAACTTTTTGTTTTATTATTACTAATAGGTGTAAGATAATAAAATATAAGACCGGTATTATATAGATTATCTTAAAGAAAAAAAGGAGGAAATATGGATATGGCAGAATTTGCAAGTAAAGGTGTAGCTGGTAGCGGATTAGGATTAGGTATCGCTGGCACAGCATTAGGAGTTCTAAACGGAGGTTTAGGAAATATATTAGGTGGCATGGGAATGAATGCTAATGGATGCAACCAATATATCAACAGATATGAAATGGAGTTAGAAAACAAAATTGTTGGTAAAGACAGTGAAATTGCTTTATTAAAATCTAACATTTACACAGACCAAAAAATTGCTGATGTTTATGAAAGATTAAACACAAAAATTGGTGCTGTTGAAGCTGGCATCAGTGCACAAGCAGTTTACAATGCAGCTAATACAGCTACCATTGGATGCATTCAAGGACAAGTTGCTCAATTATTTGGTTTAACTAAATTAGTTGTTCCAAACACAAGTGTTTGTCCTGGATGGGGTAATGTAACAATTACACCTAGCACAACTACTACAACAGGAGCGTAGTAAAGTAAAATAATTAAGGGAGGTGCTTATTAAATATGTATGACTATACAATAGTTATGAATGGATTGGCTGAATTCGTTGACACCGAAATACTATCTAAAATTGATGATTGGCGTAAATGGGTATTTGGTGCTGGCGTAGGTTTTTATCTTTCCCAAGGGAAAGAAATGATTGAGCAGCTAAAAGATAATGATTTAGTAAGAAAAATGAATTTGATAGACAAAAACAATAAGATTAACATAGATTTATTATATAAAGAGATGAAGGTGCAAGCTGCTAAATCAGCTATTATTTTTAATATACCTACTATAGGACCAATCGTAATTAACGAAAACGATCTGGATAAAATATATAGTATAATAACAAAATAAGCACCTTTAGGAGAAGAGTAAACTTAACTCTTCTCTTTACTTTTTTGCCTACAAAGATACTATATATTCGAGGGAAAGAGTTCCTAGAAATATAGAGGAGGTAATTCAAATGGAAAATAAGAAAACACTTACCGCAGAAGAGAAAATAGCGAGAATTGAAATGGCTCCTAAAGAAGTCCAAACTATGGTAGCGAAAGCTTTTTTACGTGATGATATTGATGACGAAGATGTTCAATATATGTTTAACGAAGATCGCTTAGACTTATTGGTAGAAGACGGGGAGGTAGAAAATGTTTACACAGAGAACGAGTAAACCAAAAGCGGGTAATAAATGTTATATTACACGTGGGAGTGGTGGATGGAGTTCTTGTATTAAAGGACATCCAACAGATAAGAACTGTAATGTATTATCTAACTGTGTAGGTTATGCCTGTGGTAGATTTAATGAAATCTACAATGAAATTACTGGTTTCCAAGGAATGAAATATAATACCTTAAATTGCAATGCCGAAGGGTTTATCGAAAGAGCAAAAAAGGCCGGCTTAGAAGTGGGTAGCACTCCTAAGGCTGGAGCAATTATTTGCTGGCAAAAAGGCGAGACTGGAAATAGCGCTGATGGCGCTGGCCACGTGGCAGTGGTTGAAAAGGTTATTGATGATAATACAATCTACACATCAGAGTCTAGTTATGGTGGGACTGCATTTTTTAACGCCACAAGAAAGAATACAAATGGAAGATGGGGATTGACATCAGGATACAAATGCCGTGGATTTATTTATAATCCAGCCGTTAAAGAAGAAATTAAACCAGAACCTGCTCCAGAACCAACGCCTACACCATCACCAGCTACTAAATTTAATATTGGTGATAAAGTTATAATTAACGGGCCTCTTTATGTTACTTCAAATGCTACAGAAGCATCTGGTAATGTAAAAGATAAAATTACAACAATAACTCGTAAGGCAGAAGGAGCAGCTCACCCTTATAATACAGAAGGAGATTTAGGATGGATGGATGAAAGTTCTATTACAAAATATATAGAACCAACACCAACTCCTACACCAGAACCTAAACCAGCAAGCTTAAAAGTTGGTGATAAAGTAAAAATTATAGGGACTGGTAATGGTAGTTCTCGTGGAACATCTAACACTGCCTATGGCATAGGATGGACACGACAAGTTTTACGCATCTGGGATGGAAGAGCTTATCCATATCAAGTTGGTAATACTTCTGGAACTACAGGCTTTTATAAGGCAGACGCTTTACAAAAGAAATAATGAAACACTTTTTTAATAAATTGTCTTGGTGGTGGAAACGCCTTAGGGGACGCGTATATATTATCGTCCCTGTCCAAGACGGTCTTAAAAAAGATGAAATTCTTGTTTGTGGGCATAAAGTCTATGTTTTACAACAAGATGAAAAGGAGGAAGAAGAATGTTAGAGGCAATATTATCAACACTAACTATCATGGGATGGTTAGGTATCGTTTTAGCTTTATTAGTTATGGTAAATACTATATGTGGTACTGTTTTTAATATCGTAGCTAAAAAAGAAAGCTTCTCTTGGAAGAGATTAATTAGAGGTATCGGTCAAGCAGTAATTTTCTATATTAGTGCTGTATTAACAAGCGTAGCATTTACTATGTTACCTTATATTAATGCTATGATAGCCAATTCTTTTGGTGTTGTATTATTAACCGACGAATTACTAAATACTCTTTCAAGCATAGGTGTTTTAGCCGTTGTTGTTTCAAGCATAGTTGTTCAAGGCAAAAAAGCTATTGCCAATACTATACAATTAGCAAACATGAGCGGTGAAACCGAAGAAATTACCTGGAAAGTAGAAGAGGAATAATAAATTCCCCTTTTGCTTGTATGAAGGAGGCATAAGATGGGTATTTACAAAAGAATGAACCAAAGCTGTGGAACCCAATCAAGTTTATATGCCAGTGTAAAAGAAGATGGTAGCAAAGCCATAGTGCAAGGAGCTCGCGGTACTGTTGTTTATGATAAAGTAGACAGCTCAGAGATTAAAAACGATTTATGGAAAAGTATACAATCTAATCCAGATCTTACCGTTAGAGATTTAATTCCTTATATTGATGCCCTAGGAAATTATATTTTTCTAACTAACAAGCCACGTATTAATGGGGTTGTATTAGAGGGCGATAAATCAACAGCTGACTTACAAATTTTTGGTCAAGTTAACGCTGAAGGTGTTTATTTTAACGATGGTTCTACATTACAAGAAAAATTTGATAATGGGGAGTTAGGAGTAAGTAAATATCCAGATTTACAACAAAAGCCAAGCATTAATAATATTGTGCTAGATGGCGAGTTAACCACAGTAGACCTAGGAATTATTAATGATGCTAATACTTCAGCACTATCAACCTGGTCTTCTCAAGAAATACAGCGACAAATACTAAATGCCGCCGTATCTAAGGAAATTACAGGAACTGATACCGCACCTATTATAGCATCAGAACTAGAAGTGGGTAGTTATGTTATTTCTGGTTTTGTTCAATCCAGTAAAATAAACACTGCTACCATTAGGGTACCACGCAAACAATATCTTGTAAACAAAGATGTTGAAAACGTTACGGTTTTTTGGGACGCGAACCCATATACCAAATCGCAATATTATATAATATTTGAACATGAGAAACAGGTCGCACCTGAAACTCATACAGTAGAAATGCTTACCAGAGAAGAGCTTGCAGAAGCAAGTTTAGATTGTGGTGAGTTTTAAAAAAAGGAGGAAACTAAATGGCAAATACTATTAAAATTAAAAGAGGTTTAAAAGCCGACATCGCCAAATTAACCTTATTACCTGGTGAACTTGGGGTTACATTAGATACTCAAGAATTATATGTTGGGGATGCCAATGGTGAAAAACAACTTATTAAAGGTGCTGCTGCTGGTGTTGTAGAATCAGCTGAGAAGTTATCTACTGCTAGAAACATTAGCGTTAGTGGAGCAGCTACAGGTTCAACATCATTTGATGGTTCTTCTGATGCTACTATCGCTTTAACATTAGCTAACAGTGGAGTAACTGCTGGTTCTTATAACAAAGTAACAGTTAATGCTAAAGGTTTAGTAACAAGTGCAGAAAACACAGTTTATACTATTGAAGACATCAGTGGTTTAAAATCAGCATTAGACGCTAAAGCTAACACAGCTGATATGACTACTGCTTTAGCAGGAAAAGTAGATACTGCTACTTTAAATAATTATTACAAAAAAACTGAAACTTATTCTCAAAACGAAATCGACACTAAGATCGCTGAAAAAGATTCATTACCAGAACAAAGTGGTAACGCTGGTAAATTCTTAACTACTAATGGTTCAGTAGCTTCTTGGGGAACAGTTGATTTAAGTTCTAAAGCAGATAAATCAGTAGTAGAAGGCTTAAGTGCTACTGTAGCTACTAAAGCATCTAACGCAGATTTAGAAGCACTAGAAAAAACTGTAGAAGGTCATACAACTTCTATTGGAACATTAGAAACAACTGTAGCTGGTAAAGCTAACGCTGCTGATGTTTACACTAAAGAACAAGCAAATGCTTTATTAGCAGACAAAGCTGACCAAGATACAACTTATACAAAAACAGAAGTTGACAATTTATTAGGAGCTAAAGCAGATAGCACAAGTTTAGGAACATTAGCACTTAAATCAGCAGTTTCTAAAACTGAATTAGCTACACCATTAGCTAACGATATCGACGCTAAAGCTACAACTACTTATGTTGACAATCAATTAGCAACTAAAGCTACAGTTTCATCTGTAACAGCATTAAGCGAAACAGTTGACGGCAAAGCTGACGCTGCTACTACAATCGCTGGTTATGGTATTACAGACGCTTATACTAAAACAGAAGTTGACGGTATGGTTGCTGGAACATTCCATTTCAGAGGAGAAAAATCTGCTTATAACCAATTACCTACAGATGCTAAAGAAGGAGATGTATGGCAAGTTGGTGACAAAGAATACGCTTGGGACGGAGATAGCTGGGTTGAATTAGGTTTCAATGTAGACTTAAGTGCTTATGCTAAAACTGTTGATGTAGCTGCAACATATGCTACTATCACTAATTTAAATAAAAAAGCTAACTCTGCTGACGTATATACAAAAACTGAAGCTGACACACTATTAAGTGCTAAAGCAACAAACGCTGACTTAACAACTTTAGCAGGTAGAGTTACTACAGCTGAAGGAGAAATAGACGGTCTTCAAACTGAAATCGCTAAAAAAGCTAACAGCTCTACAACTTTAGCAGGTTATGGTATTACTAATGCCTATACAAAAACTGAAGTTGATACAGCTTTAGGTAAAAAAGCTAATTCAGCAACTACTTTAGCAGGATATGGTATCACAGATGCTTATACTGAAACTGAAGTAAACAACTTATTATCACCTATTAATACTACATTAGCTACTAAATTAGATGGTAATTCAATAATCGATGGGGGAACATTCTAATAGGTTTCCCCTATTTTTTTATAATAATATAAAGGAGGCTATTATATGGCAAATATAATAAAAATTAAGCGTGGAGCAAGTGCTAATTTACAAGAAGCCGGTCTTACGGATGGAGAATTAGCTTACGCTATAGACACTAAAAGTTTATATATTTCTAATACAGACGAGCCAATTAATAAAAACACAACATATCAATTATCAAAAACGGGTTCAACCATTAGTTTAATTGGCAGTGATGGGACAACTACTAGCGTTTCTGATAGCAATACAACATATAATAACGCCACTACAAGCCAAGCAGGTTTAATGACAGCTGCCGATAAGACAAAACTTAATGGCATAGAAACCGGAGCAGAAGTTAACCAAAATGCTTTTAGCAGTATTATAGTTGGTTCCACTACTATAGCTGCCGATTCTAAAACAGATAGCCTGACTATTGTGGCTGGTAATAATGTTTCTATTACTCCTGATTCTGCTAATGGCAAAATTACTATAGCCGCAACTGATACAACTTATGGTAATGCTACAACAACTAGCGCTGGGTTAATGACTTCAGCGATGGTTACCAAACTAAATGGAATAGCAACTGGAGCCACTAAAGTAACAGTTGATAGCACTTTAAGTAGTTCATCTACAAATCCAGTTCAAAACAAAGCGGTATATTCTGCTCTTGCAAATAAAGCGAATACTTCTGCAATACCTACAAAACTAAGTCAATTAACTAATGATATAATTGAAACTATTAACAATACAACTATTTTATCTATTATAGAGACAGCATTTGAAGACACTGAATTTGATGATACGCAAGTAGGTCCTGGAGATCCTGAAGAAACACCACTAGGCCCTGGAGACCCTGATGAATTTGATGATACACAAACAGGTCCTGGAGACCCTGATGAGTAGGAGGTAAGCAGATAATGACAAAATTTTTAGACGAAACAGGTTTAAGAACCTATACCGAAGCTCTTCAAACGAAGATAGCTACGAATTATGCGACAAAAGATTATGTTAATAGTTTAACTGGAACTAATGGTCTATCTTATGAAATAGTTGGCGCCCTTCCAGAAACACCTGAAGCTAGTAAAATATATTTAGTAACTGCAGATGAAGACATCGGTGATATATATGATGAATATATGTGGATTAACGAGGCTTGGGAACGTATAGGCAGTACATCTACTGACCTGTCCCACTATTATACAAAAGAGGAAATTGACAACAAAACAAATACTATAAATCAAAGTATTACTGCTGCTGTGTCTGACATTAATATTTTAAATACATGGGTGAACACTCAATTTGACCCAGATGTAAGAGATATTATAGATGCAGAGGTATCACAAGACATAACCAATTTGACAACTACAGTAAACAATTTAAGCAATCAGCTTGTTAGTGGTTCTAAATATGTTTATGAAGATGGTAATGGTAATGTAATTATTACTAAAGATAGTTATCTTGGTAAATTTGTCGTGCATCAAGATAGAACTTCGTTATATGTTGGAGAAGCCGAACTGGCTTATGTAAAAGACGGCAAATTATATGCAAATCAAATTAAAACCAACGGTTTACAAATAGGTTCTTGGTTATATGAATTAACTTCGAATGGAACCTTAAATGAGAAATGGGTAGGAGGTGAATAATTAATATGGCAACTATGACATTAACGAGCTCATATAGAAGCTCAATGCAAATTCAATTAACATATGAAGTATCTCCTGGACAATTTAAACTAACTTCAATTAAGGGACGTAGAACAGACGGCTATTTAACTCAATCTTATAATGCAGCCGGCGGAGAAATGATCTATGTTACAGTTGGAGGAACAAAAAAGACTTTTAACTCTACGGGTATTTACTTTGCAAATACATCTAGTGGCTGGAGTGATGCTTGGGCAAATTGTTCTGGGACTTGGACTGGCTTGTCTGGCACAGAACAAATTTATATTACATTAGACTCTACTCAAAATGTTACTAATATTGATAGTTCAACGTTCTCTGGTTCTGTTTATGTAACACCACCAGCATCAACTATTACTAATAATACTAGCACATCTAGTAGAATTAATTTTGGTAGCAATGTTACTTTTACAATAACTAGACCTACTACTTCAACAACTCATAAATTAACTTATACAGTTGGAGGAACAACATATACAATAGCGGATGCTGCAACTACAAGTGCAACATATGCTTTCCCTACCAGCTTAATATCTAATTATCCTAGCGGAACAATAGCAAATATCACTGTTAACTGTGCCAACTCAAATGGCTCATCATCAAGCACGGTAGTATACTTACAGGTGCCTAGTAGTTATGTTCCAACAGTCAACATGACATTAACTAGCTCAAGTTTCTTCCCAGACGGATGGTCAGGAAGCACAACTGTAATGGGGCCTGACTTACTACAAGGCTTCAGTACAATGAATGTAGCCGTTACGGCTAGTGGAGTCAGTGGTAGTACCATATCTTCATACAGTGTTAAAGTAGATAATGTAGGAACATATGATAAAGCTAATTTTACAACTGGAATATTAAAAACTCCTGGTAGACAAAGTGTGGTTGCTACAGTTACAGATACTCGTGGTAGAACCGCATCAATAGAGAAAGAGTTCTATGTAACAGCATACAGCGCACCATATATTACAAATTTAAAAGCGATGCGTTGTAATTCAAGTGGAACATTAACTGAAGAAGGAACTTATGCTAAAATTTCTTTTGATTATTATGTAGACTCTGGAGATACTGATATTAACTACTTCTATATCACGGCATCTTGTAATGGAACTAATGTTACTTTATTTGACGGAGAGGATAGTAATCACTCTGGTTCATACACATCAGGTCCTATATTCTCAGGTCTATCAACTGACCTAAGCTATCTTGTTGCAGTAAAATTATCTGATGCTGTTTATACAGATGACGGAGCGGCAATGCCTTCGTTAAATTATAGTACTACTGTTTCTCCAAGTGCAGTAACAATTTCTAAACTGGCTGGAGGAAAAGGTGTTTCTTTTGGACAAACAGCAACTGAAGAAGGTCTACATAGTTATTTCCCAGCTACTTTCCACGATAAAGTTTATATTAATAACAATGAAAATGGAACCTACCGTTTAAGAGAAATTAGGGATTTAATTTATCCTGTTGGTTCTATTTATATGAGCGTTAACAATACTAATCCTAAGTTCTTATTTGGTGGAGAGTGGTCAGCCTTAACTGATAGATTCTTAATTGGTGCTGGTAGCTCTTACGCAGTAAATGCTACTGGCGGTAGCACAGCTTTAGCTGCACATACGCATAGTATCCCTGCTCTAAGTGGAACTGCCGCTAGTAACGGTGGGCATACTCATACCTATTATTTACCACCAGGCTGGGGATTCAAAACAGGTACAAGTACTAAGAATACAGTAACTGATGAAACTGCTTCTGGTTTAACTCTAGGATTTGCGACTTCATCAAATGGAGCGCATACTCACAGTGTTTCAACTAACGCATCTACTTCAGGTTCAACTGGTTCTGGAAATGCTGGTAATATGCCACCATATTTAGCAGTATATATGTGGAAAAGAACAAGCTAATAATTTAAGAGAGGAATACCTCTCTTTTTTATTTTACCCTAATGCGAACTACTATATATTAGAGCAAAAAATATAATAAAAGGAGGGCGGTTATGTATAAAATTTTAACACATTTACACACACAAAGTCCAGGGGTTTGGCGTTATCATAGAGTTTTAAACGAAGACGGCGATATGGTTGAATTCCAAGTAGAAACTCTTGAAGAAGCGGAATTAGAATTAACTAAAGTTTTAGAAACTGTAGGCGTTTATGACGCTCGTGTTATATCTGAGCAACCTTACTATGTAGATATTATTTATACAGAAGATGATGATTTTAATGGCGAAGACGAAGAATTAGTGGCTTTAAGAATGTTGAACAACATGGGCTGGAAAGACTTACGCATAGCAGATAACAAGCCATTTGGTATAGAAGTATTTTTTGGCACAAGACCAGAAGAATATGTTGATTTATATACTTTACAAATAGTGGCACCTGACAATTGTTCTGTTGAGCCGGCTCTTATTCAAGATATACCAGAAGGAAGCAGTAAAACAGTTTTATTAACTTTTGCTGAGCCATTCAAATCATTCCATTTACTAGTAGATGGACAAGAAGATACTACCGGTATCCCTGATTGGATATCTTATACATCGCTATCATCAACCGAGGGAGTATTAACATTTCAAGGAATTAGTGATAGCCATCTTATAGAAATAGTATTAGATTAATAATGAAGAAGGGAGATATATCCTTTCTTCATTTCTTTTTTCAAGGAGGAGAGAAAATGAATTTGTTAGTAAAAGAAACATTATTTTTAGTTGACTATGATGACAATATTTTAGATACTTTGTTTATTTCTACAGACAAAAGAACTCCTGGTTATGCGTATGAGATAATGATTAAAGACCATAACACTGGTCATAGCGATCTATCTTTTAAAATGCCAGGCATGATAGTTGACGACAATGGAGAGACAATTAAAAATCCTAAATTAGAAAAATTAGTTCCATTATCAAGAGTTAGATATAATAGAACTATTACTTATATGGGAGAAGAAACCATAGGAGTTCCAGAACCAGATGGAACAGTTATTTATTATCCTAAGAACGAGGGCAAAAACCCAAAAGATTATGAATTAGAAAATTATACAATGGATTACATTATCCAACCATTAGATAAATCAAGACAAAGTATGAATATTAATTTAGCCTATACTGCTATTGATTATCCTCGTTTCAATTTAAGTAAAAAGAAAGTTGGTTTAACATTTGACAACACAACTTTAACTACACAAGAATTATCACTATATAAAAATGTTCCATTGAGTTCACCAGGGGCAATGCAATATATCCCTTGGACAGAAGATTTGGTAGCAGATTTCCAACGTGTAGGGCAAGTTAACAGTGCAGATGTTCTAGGTTCTCAAAGCGCAAATGCAGGAGATTTATATTATGTTGTAAACGAAGGGACCTTTTATCAAAAACTAAACGATGGCACTTGGGTTAAAACTAATGCAGAGTCTTTAACTACTTGGAGCCCAAATGCACAAGCACAAACTTATCCATTAGACGATGCTGCTATTGATAAGTTGATTAGAGAGACAGATTTTTCATACGGAATTTTAGCTACAATATATTATTGGCCTATAACCGAAAGTGGTCGTTTTAGAGGAGTATGGTATGAAAAAGGCGGTTTTATTACATTAAGCCTTTATAATACTTACGAAGGTTCTGATTGGGAGGGTAGTGACTATTTAGAAAGTATTACCCATAAGTGGGAACACCTAGATCCTATTCAACCATTATTAAGTCCAAACAATGCTTGTAATTATTTAAGATATATATTAAAAGATACTAACTGGGGAGTTGCTGGAAATAGTGACCTATTCATTGCCAAAGACCCAGAAGGGCAAAAATGGTTTGCAAAAGGAGAGCAACCAGAAGGGAGTAAAGAAGGAGAATACTATATCACTTATGAAGCCCTAGAAGATGACAAATATAATGTTGAAATATTTAGATATGAAGACGGCGAGTGGATTAATAAAACTGGGACAACTTTAGAGCAAATAGTTAATACTGATATAAATGACAGCGAATTCGGTATGATGTATGACATAGATATAGAACAAGTAGAAGTATCACGTTCAGCAGAAGCTAGTCTAGGGCAAATAGAATTAACAGATGCTCGTTATGCTTTATCTGTAAATAATGCAAACTGTTACAACGCTATTACTAGTGAAGCGAAGTTATTTGATTTATATCCTAAATTTGATTGCGAACACAACAAGGTTAGCTTAAAATTAAATGCCGGTAAAGATTACGGTTTATCTTATAGATATAAATCTAACCTAAAAAGTAGTAATATAAAGGTGGATGGAGAAAAAGTTATTACCAAGCTTTATGTAACCGGTGGCACAGATGCGCAAGGCGATAAAAACATTTCAATAGGTGAAGCAAATCGTATTATTAGTGGCACAGGTCCTATATTAACATCTGCTGCTATGGAGCCAGGATATTTACAAAATGAAATTAAGACACAAATGTCTCAATTAGAAGAAAATATATATAATCATATTAATGGAGCTCCTGTTTATGTTGGACTTAATATGTCAGACAAAAAGTTTATTTTAAACTTCCCTGATAAATTGTTCGATTTAGAAATCACTGATGGTAATCGAAAAAGCACTATATCAACTGACCTAGTTGTTTTTTCATCAGGAACTAAGATTAGTAAGCTATACAATCCTACGGGGGTAGATTTCTGTTATTATATTTATATTAATGATGGAGCAGATAGCTACAAAGACGAAAGCAAACAGTTATATAAGTTTGATGGAGCTAATATCACATTACGCAGAAATTTAACTGAATATGTTGTCAAAGATATAGGAAGTATTACAAGTATAAGTGATAGTCAAAGTGCAATTACAACAAAGATTAAATATAGCCCAGAACTTCCTGCAAACGCAAAACAAGATGATAAACTATATATAGGTTCTATTATTAATGCAGACACAACAGATGGACTTTATGTTCTTAATAATATTAATATGGACGAAAGTTTTGTATTATGTGGTCCTGATAGAGTGTATAAAGTGCCTGCAGAACAAACAGAACTTTACAATTACGGAGTAGGGAACTATTATTATATAGAAGACACTGGAACTTATAGATATTGTGTTAATCAATATACAGATAGTGGTGGTATATATAGTAAAATTAACAACATATCTGTAAGTGGTTACGTATTTATAGACCTAGGCACTCCGGAAACCGAACTAAATATACAAGTAAATGGAAACAATACCAAAGTTTTAAACAAAGAGGGCCTTGCATTAACATTACAAGAGTGGATTGTTAATGACTTTAGCATGAGGGTAATATATGATGGCACTAATTTAATGCAAAATACTGTCTTTGATCCAAATGCTGAAGAGTATTTAATAGGCCGTTCTCCATACGGTGTTTCATATATTTATAACTTTAAATATTTATTAGACAATAAATGGATGGAAGAGTCTGATGTATTGGATATATATGAACAAAGTAGAAAACTAAATGATTTAAACTTAGAGTTTTACGATAGATACAACCAAGACTTAATTAATATTCGAGCAGCTTATAATGATGCTATAAATAATTATGATTTATATTCATCAAGAGCAGATGCTCAGTTAGAGGCTTTAATGAGTCAGTATTGGATAAATCCAAATAAGGTTAGCGATGGTCAATTCAGTGCTTTCCCTGGAATGCCAGCTGACGTTAGCGGTGCTATAGATTTAACAACAAACAAATATTATATGGATATTACATATGATGAAATAAAAGACGATGGAACAACAGAGTCTATAGTAGTCAAGAGAGTTTATTTTGATGTGTTTGGAACAACAGCTTGCAACGAAAACTATCCAGATGCAACTGCTTTAAAAACCACAAACGAAAATCCGGAGACAGAAGGACAATATCACGTAGTGGCTAAAGCCATAGGCTGGGAAGATAATTACACAAAATTAACAATTAACTCAAAAATAGGACCTTATAGCGAAGCACAAGATCCTAGTAAAACGGCAGAAGACTATAATAAGTTTGTTAGCCAAATGAAAGAATATTATTATAGAGCAATGAAAGCTGATGAACAAATGGTTGAAGCGCAAGCAGCTCTTGAAGAGTTGACAAAGCGTCTAGAAGAATGGCAAAATCAAGTATCTGAAATTGAAAGATATATTCAAGAAAATTATGGAGACTTCATTATTGAAGGTAGCTATTCTAATACTGAGCAACCATATCCAAATTTATTGATTAAAGATGGATTAGATGCTTCTGATAAGTATTCTACACCAGATATAACTTATACAGTTGGTGTAGTAGATTCAAGCGGTTTGTTTGAATTTAGAAATCCACAAAAACTATTGTGTAATGATTTAATTAAAAGATTACATAATGTAGGACAAGTTGCTCCTCATGTTGGTGACTATGTATCAATTCAAGACGAACCAATGGGAATGTATGGAGTTCCTGGACTAATCACACAAATCAGCCGTAGAATTGATGATCCATATCAAAACTCAGTTACTATTGATACATCTTATACGGATGCTGATGAGTTAGTTGGTAACATAATTACAGCAACTAACACAGTATTAAATAATAAAGACATTTATGGCAGAGCAGCCATTATTAATAACAAAGGAGAATTATCAAGCACTACGGTATCAAAAGCATTAAGCACAGGAACTAATTCAATTAATATTGTTAGCACCAACGGTAAAGTGGCTGTTGATGATAACGGCTTGACTTGTGTTAGCCCTGATAATAAAGATGACGTTATGAGATATAATGGTGCAGGTATTTTTGGTTCAAGTAATGGTGGTGCCACTTGGAGAGAATTATTAAGTCAAGACGGTATTAATGCTAATTATATCAGTGCTGGAACTATCAATGCAAGGAAAGTATCTATCACAGATGGTGGACATGATATTACTACAATGAATGCTGATGGTTTAGTAGTGAAAACAACACCAAACAAACCTTATGTATTAGGAGCATTAAGTGAAAATGGACCTACAAAAGATTTTGAAAATATTACCGTATTTGTTGGTAGAGATGCCAACGGTAATGGAGTAGGTTATTTTAATGGATATATCAATGCTTCAAAAGGTGGTAAGATTGGTGGATGGTCGATTGGTAAAGATTACCTATACTCTGGAGAAGGAAGTTCTTTCGTAGGCTTGGGTAATTCTGGTGACTATCGCATATGGGCTGGTAATACAGATCCTTCTAAAGCGCCATTTAGTGTTAAGAAAGATGGCACTCTAATAGCTTCGTCTGCTACTATTGGAGGAGTACTAACGGCCAAAGAGAATTCGAAGATCGGGCCTTGGAATATTTCAAATTCCTCTATCTGGTATGGGAATAATAATTTCTACAATTCTGAAAGTTTATATTTTGGGACTTCTGGTATTTCTATTAAAAATAAATTTAAAGTTGACAGCAATGGTTATTTAACATGTTCCAACGCCAGTTTAACTAGCGCCAGTGTCAGTGGTTCTATTACTGCTTCTAGTTTAACGTTAACAGGTAGTGCTACCATAGATGCGGCGAAGGTATCTGGTACATTAAGTGCTGCCTCTATTAGTGGAGGAAATATTAGTGGTGGAACCATAAAGGGATCACATATCCATTTAAATGGCGGTACCGTTAAACTTTGTACTAGCGGACGCGTAGAATTTTCAAATAATGAAGGTTTCTTTTCAATGGGACCAAAAAGTGATTGTTCTAATGCCACTGGCGTTACCCATCCTTTTGTAAGTGCCTTGAATGTGTCTAGCGGCGTAGGCCGAGGTGTTCAATTCTTATCGGGAAGTTACATTAACAGCCCAGGGAGTGCACAATGTTCTGTCGTGTATGATGGGACTAATGGTTATTTAAATATTGGTAATGGTAGTTCTGTCGGTGTACAGATTATTGCAAAAAACTCTAAAGGGGTCAATATCAACGGAGGTTCAGGCTCTAGTTGGATTAATATAACAGGTACAACTATTACCGGTAGTGGAGGCGGTGCTATGTGGGCCAATTTACATTGTGCCTTCAAACCGGCTAGTGGTTATAAAGCCAGTGTAGTAGATACAAGTGATTCTTATCATGCTATTAAAACAGAGGGAGGGGATTTATCAAGTCGAAATATTAAGACTAACTTCCAAAATCTAGCCCCTTATAATACTCAGCTATTAGAAGAGTTTGATAAAATAAACACTTATCATTTTGATTATTTGTATAAAGAAAGCTCTTTTGCTAAAGAAGATGATTATGGTTTTGTTATTGATGAGTTAGAGGCACAACCTCTACTATCTAAGATTTTTCAACATCGAGAAGAAAATCTTCAAATTAAAGACGGAGATAGATTGGTTAATTTAGAAGAACATGATGATTCACTACCTGATATTACAGTAAAAAGATGGAATAGCGAAAGCTATATTAGAGGTTTATTTATTCTTACAAAAGCACTGCATAACAAAATCAAAGAATTAGAAGAACAACTAAAAAAAGAGAAGACAAATTAATGTCCTCTCTTATTTTTTTTGTCTCCAAGCGAATTGGCTTTGCCGCGTTTTGGATATTCTATATTACTGTGTTGTTTTAACCATTTTTCCACATCGAATTTTTCGTCTTCCTGTTTTTTCTTAAAATTAGGATTGTATTGTTTCTTTTTGTGATAAGGTTTTTTGTTAGTTTCCAAATTAAATTCTATCCTCCTATATATGACAATCAACAACTATAAACCAATAGTCTTGATATTCTGGGTTTCTAATAGTGTTATAAAAATGTTCTAAGTAAGCGTCTAGGCCATCGTGGTCACCATCATCTATACCAAACCAACCCATATTGCCTTCTTCATACCATTCGTTTTCTATATCATCTAATAAAGCAAAAGTTGAAAATAAAGTTTGTTTCATTATAAAATTTTCTTTTGTCCCATATTTATTACGATAGTATGCAGCACCATAACAGTGGTATGGCACTTCTCCTTCTTCCAATGGATGGTTTTCTACCACAACATCCCATAAACGACTCCAATGCTTAATAGCTTCTTGGTCAGGAGCATTCATTTTATCCCATTGGATATCTTTAATTTTGGCTCCGTCAACCCAACGATATTTGCCTCGTTGTTTGCGCGGTTCTTCTCTATATAAATCTTGGTCTTTAATCTGTGGTGCATTTTTGTAGACTTTTAAACCATAACGCCATCTACCGCCAATAGTCCACCAGTCCCAATGAGCTCTTGGATTACAATGGATATATATCATGCCGTCTTCTACGTCGTCATATTCTTCCATTGCTTGTGCAATTATATCCGCATCCGTCATATTTTCTGCATTGTTGTGGTATGTTCTATATTGATATATATAATCTTCTAGTGACATATATTCCATGCGTTCATAAAACTCTTCACTGCATTCTCCATATGGAGCCAGAGCTTGACATAAGTCATCTGGTTCTTGAACAATAACGCCAACACTAAAGTGACTCATAATTATTCCTCCATTCATTCTTTTATATATAAATATTATACAATAAAAAAAAGAGAAAATCAACTCTATTTTGACCTTCTCTTTTCTTTTTATTTTTAAAGCATTTTAAGCCTATTTTAAACGACTTTTTACTTTTAATGAATATTTATATTAAAATAATATTTTTAGCGAAATACGGTTCTTTTTTTGGCTTTAAAATAAGGTTTTAATATATTTTATTTTTTTAATTTTAAAGATTTTGCATCACGGTGTTCATTGTATTTATCATAACGAGTATGAACATCTAAAAGCTCTTCTTTTGTAAGTCCTTCTGCAAATCTATCGAACATTCCACAGTTGGTGTATTCTGGACATCCGCCACATTGAACACATTGTGGAACACAAGCCCAATAAATATCTTCGTCATATTCTCTCACAGCATCTAACACTGCCTGCCAGTATTGACGAGTAGTAGGATCTGCTCCGGTACATAGTCTTTTAGCCGAAATATTAATTAGTGCTTGAATGTTAGCATCCATTTCCATTGGCACTGGATTCATTTGAGAGCGTTCTGCTCTATCTTTTACATCTGTTCTGTCTGCTCTTTGTGTTCCTACAAATTTTTCGCATCCTTCATGATGTCTTGCAAAGTGAGTAGAAATAGCATATGGTATTTCATCCCATTTCCAACTAATAGTCCCTCTACGAATTGGGCTATGCTCGCATAACAATAATTTACGTTTCCAAGCGGAAGTTGGTTCCTTGTCTCCAGCTTCTTTAGAAATGGTTGTCATACAAGCGGATTTAATCTTTTTCCAATTTATATCAAAGTCTGTAATTCTTACTAAAATGTTTGGTTTTTCCATTAGATTTTCCTCCTTAATTTTAAATAGCATTCGCCACATACCCCTTCATACTCCACTTTGGAGTGATCATCAATAACTACTTGCTCTCCTTCAAAAACGGGCTCATCGTTAACAAGGCGTAAATTTTGAGTGGCCTTTGAGCCACATTTGCAAATAGTCTTTAATTCTTCTATATCATCGGCAATTTCTAGTAATCTTGTAGAACCCTCAAATCCATTCATTTGGAAATCACAACGCAATCCATAACATAATATTGGTATATTATATGCTTTGGTCATAATAAATAACTCGTCAACCTGAATGCGAGTTAAGAACTGCGCCTCGTCTACAATGATAGCATCCGGTTTAATTGGTTCCATACGGTCCATTAAGTGCTCTGTTGGTGCCAGCACTATGTCAACCGCTCTTTCTATTCCTATTCTACTAACTACTTTTTCTTGGCCTTTGGTATCTATACTTGGTTTAACAACAATTACTTTCATACCTTTTTGCTCATAGTTATGAGCTACTTGAAGCAAGGCAGCTGTTTTACCACTGCCCATTGCTCCGTATCTATAATACAATTTGCTCATTTTCTTTTGTTATTTGTGGGAACGCTTGTTTACGCGCTTCTTCCCAAATGTCTTTAGCCAACTGTTCGTTATAAACGGCTCGCAATATGTAATAAAGTAATATGTTGTTAAAATAAGCCATTTGATATTCTGGACTAACATTTTCCATATTAAGCACCAGTGCTGCCGAAACCGCCGTCTCCGCGTTCAGTTTCTTCTAGTTCTGCAACCTCAACAAAAGAAACATCAACGTAAGGAATGAATATTAATTGTGCTATTCTGTCCTCTTTCTCAATAACTCTTGTTTCAGTAGAGTCATTGTGTAATGCTACTATATATTCTCCTGTGTAGTCATAGTCACATACTCCAACACAGTTGGCAGGTCTTAGTCCTTGTTTAGCAGCCAAACCGCTACGAGCAAATACTGCTCCAAAAGTTCCTTTAGGTGGTTGAATTGCAACTCCAGTTCCTATTTTTACTGTGCAGTGAGGTGGTATTGCTGCATCCACATGTGCATATAAATCATAGCCTGCTGCATCGTCACTACCTCTAGTAGGGATTATACTGTCTTCATATAATTTTTTAATCTTAATTTCCATTTTGTTCCTCCGCGTCTAACTCTATTACTGCTAATACGGCATAGTTTGCCATATCTAGTAAAGTGTCTTTTATTTTTTCGTCAGCAACAAGTCCATCTTTTTGTGATAGAGTTCTTGCTCTATTAAGCTTGTCTTCTAATCTTACAAGAAAAGAAGTTAACCCATATTTCTCATAGGTGTCATGAACGCTATCCCCATAGTCATGATTTTTTCTTATGTATAAATCATGCATATCGTCTATAAGTTTTTTATGTAAAGCAATTTTATCTTCCATTGTCATATAGCACTATCTCCCCTTGGGATAAAGTTTCTTGAACATTGATAATGCGTTGATTCGCAGAACCTCGAAATTGAAGTCTCTTATCAGCTTGCTCAAGGATAAAAGGGCCATCTACCAAGTAATCACATATTTCTAATAGTTTCCGCTTGTCCGGGTCTTCCATTAATTGCTCATATGTCTGACCGCAGTATGCCCATATATCTAACCCCAATGTATATTTAGCATATTCTGCTATCTCATAACATTCTAGTGGTTGTAGAAAAGGATCACCACCAGATAGCGTAATACCATCGTGGTGTTTACAGTTTCCTTTAAGCCCTAGTTTTATATCTTCAATATAATATTCTTGCCCACCGTGAATGTCGTGAGTTTGTGGGTTATGACACCCAGGACATTTCATTCTACAGCCCTGGGTCCATAACACTATTCTAAAACCTGGACCGTCTGCAACACTCTCATATTGAAGTGGAGCGGCCAGCCGAATTGTTTTACTCATATTGTTTCCAACCTTCTATTTGTTTGCTATGTTTGTAACGCATTTCAACTTCTTGTTGTTTTCCTTTATTGAAAGCAGTTGTATAGTTACCAGTTAAATAACCAGTTACTCTTCTTAGTTGTTGAATATGGTCGCTATGGCATTCAGGACACTCGTTGTTGAATTCGTCACAGTAGCCACAGTCTAGACAAGTATCATTTGGAACATTTACAGCAAAGTATGGTATATCTTTGTCCATCGCATAGTTAACCAATTTTTCTAATACTTGTAAATTGTTTTTTACTCCACTGTCTAGTTCAACGTAGGTAATACATCCCGCGTTAGAATAGCCAGATAGTTCTGCCTCAATATCTATTTTGTCAAATGGAGAAATCTTTTTCCATACAGGCACGTGTGTGCTGTTAGTAAAGAAATCTTTATCACTAACATTTCGAATTACTCCATATTTATCTCTAAACTTTTTCATAGCAGTATAACATAAGTTTTCTGCAGGAGTGTAATAAACACCAAAGTTTAGTTTTAATGCTTCTTTAAACTCTTTACATCTTTTGTTGAATAGAGTTTCAATGCGTTTTGCTAATTCCATACCTTCTTCAGTAGTGTGGTCTTTGCCTATTAAGATTTGTAAAGTTTCGGCTAAACCTAATTGACCAATTACTAAAGTGCCGTGTTTCATAGCACTCTCAATTGTTTTGCCGTCATATCCAGCCATTAGCCCATTTTCATACATGAATTGTGCTGATGCTGGATTTTGATTACAAATCCATTGGTATCTTTCAATTAACATATCTTTAGCTTCGTGAATTTTTGTATCTAATAATTCCATAAACTGTTCTATGTCTTGGTTGGCTTCCATTGCCAAAGTAGGCATAATAATGGTTACAGGAGCTATATTACCTCTACCATCTTTTAAATAACCTAAACCATTGATATCAAAACCATTGTAAGTTCTACATCCCATTGTAGACACATAAGTTCTTGGATCGTTTTTGTCATAGCCGGCATTTACGCTCCAATCTACATTAGCGTAGTTAGGATATAATCTTTGAGCAGTTGAACGTAAAGCTAATTGATATAAGTCGTAGTTAGGGTCTCCTTCCTCACGGTTTACTCCTTTCATACATTGGAATATTCCACAAGGGAAGATTGCTGTCTTATGTAACTTACCAACACCTTTGATTGAACCTTGAAGTAAAACCTCAATAATCATTCTACCTTCTGGTAGTGTGCAAGTTCCATAATTGATACTTGTGAAAGGTAGTTGGTTTCCACTACGGCTTTGTAATGTATTTAGATTATGATACATACCTTCAGCTGCTTGTAAAGCTTCTTTGTATGTTTTGTCCATAGCATATTTATATGCCTTAGGATGCGCTTTATAACTTTCGTCTTCAATACTAACATTTTCGGCTAGGTCTTGTGTTGGTAATTCTACTTCTTCAATATAAGTTAAACCATCATTGAAGTGTTTTCTAAAAGATTTACGAACATAAGGAACCATTGTCCAGTCAATATGGCTGGCACTAACTCCACCGAATTGTTGTAAAGATTGTAATTGGAATAATACAGCGACTAATTGGAAAGCTGTATTGATTGAGTTCGCTGGACGAACATCTGTTTGTCTTGTGTTAAAACCTTTGGCTAACAAATCATCAAATGGCACCGTTAAACAATTATGCATTCCTACTGCGTAACTATCTAGGTCATGAATATATACTTCATTGTTAAAATGATTATTCTTAGCCATATCACTAATAATATAATTTAAAGCATAGTCTTTCATTACTTCTGCTCTTGCTTCACCCATTCTTCCACCAAAAGACATTTCATCAACATTAGCATTTTGATTTTGAACATTTGAAGCAAATAATTTTTCTGCAACATTTTGCATTAAATTTGTTTTTCTATTTCTTTCTTTGTTTCTATCGTTGCGATATAACATATAAGCTCTTGCCACATCTTTACGGTCTGTGGCCATAAGGAAATCTTCTACTAGGTCTTGTATTTGTTCTACTCCTAGTGTTTCCTTCCTTTTTAGGATGATGGTTTCAATCTCCTTACCGATTCTTCTAGCCTTTTTGACTCCAGCCTTTGTTAGAGTTCCATCAACTGCTACAAAAGCCTTCTTGACTGCATTGACTACTTTTTGTTTGTTAAAAATTTCAATGCGGCCATCTCTTTTAATAATTTCTTTTTGAGATGCCATAACTATTCTTCCTCCCTATAAACTTTATTCTTGTAATATTGTTGTATGCCATGCATACCCAAGAATATAGATTCGCTTTCATCTTCCGGTATTTCGGTTTTAAAAATTTTTCTTGCTCTTTCAATTGCCGCCAATTTTTGCACTGGGCGTTTTGTCCCATATATATGATTAGACGAACGCCATTCGTCAGCCATTGCGGTAATCAATTCAATTTGTAAAATGTTTATAACCCAATATCGAATAACGCCCTGTAGCATAGCTAACTTTTTAAATAATACAGGGTTTTGTTGGTATTGTATGTCTTCTAAAATAACGCATTTGATATTTTGTTTAACGACAATGCCATACACTTCTTCTACTATTTCTTTTAAACGGGTAAAATAATCTTTTTTCTTATCTACATTAAAAGTTTTATGTCCCAGTAATTGTCCT
>Ga0233386_1000121_pt1 | contig 25915 bp, 25 predicted proteins | sample ElkDunMinimDraft_17_FD_191544 | JGI IMG/M metagenome (GOLD analysis project Ga0233386, IMG submission 191544) | Fecal eukaryotic communites from dung pellets of Tule Elk in California, USA - Elk Dung G4 | ecosystem: Host-associated > Mammals > Digestive system > Large intestine > Fecal | place...
GACGATGCTTCCTTGCGGCCGCGCTCGACCTCCGACAGGTACTGCTTCGACATTCCGACGGCACGGGCGACATCGTCGAGGCTGCGATCCTGGTCGCGGCGCTCGTCACGCAGGATCTCGCCGTAGATCTGCCGGAGCAGTGCAGGTTGCGGCGCCTTGGCGCGCGGCTCGGGCCGCCGGGACGTGCGCGTGGCGCGGGCGGCGGCCAGATCGACGACCGAGTCCTGCTTCGGATCCATGGCGTCATTCTGCTCCCACGACCGCCCGTGCGTTCCGGGTTCAGCTGTCGATGAACACTCTCCGCGGCCGGACACTGTTCGTCGTGCCCGAGCGTCGGGCCGGTATTTCCGCGGTGAGATTGTCCTTACCTACGCGAAACATGAGGACTCGAGCCGGAAAACTTCGGGCCCCAGGATGTATCCGGCAGCGTATACAGCCCCGCATACGAATTGGGAGCGAGCAGATGACCTCACCGCACCCCGTAGACACGAGACTGCCGTTCTTCCGGCAACTTGCCTTCGGTATCCAGCACGTCCTCATCATGTACACCGGTTGCATCACCGTCCCGCTCGTGTTCGGCGCGGCGGTCGGACTCGACAGCGACACCATCGCGATGCTCATCAGCGCTGATCTACTCATCGCCGGTCTCATCACCATCGTGCAGAGCCTCGGGGTGGGGAAACTCGCCGGCGTGCGGCTTCCGATCGTCTGTGGCGCCACCTTTGCGGGTCTCACTCCGATGATCCTGATCGCCGAGGAATACGGGCTTCAGGCGGTCTACGGTTCCATGCTGGTCGGCGGCATCATCGGTCTCGCACTGGCCTGGCCGTTCGCCACGATCATCCGGTTCTTCCCGCCTCTCGTGACCGGTGCCGTGCTCACTGTCGTCGGGATCTCACTGATCGGTGTCGCCGGTGGGCTGATCGTCGGCAGCGATCCCTCTGCTCCGTCGTACGGTTCGCCCGCGGGCATTCTGCTCGCCGTCCTGGTCATGGCCGTCGCCATCGGATTTCTCTGTCTCGGCCGCGGCATCTGGGCCCAACTCGGTGTGCTGATAGCGCTCGTCGTCGGTACAGCGGCCGCCGTACCGCTGGGAATGATCGACCTCAGCGGCGTCGCAGGCTCGTCCTGGGTGGGCCTGCCGTCACCGTTCCACTTCGGGGCGCCCGAATTCCCGATCACCGCAGTCGTCGCGATGAGCATCGTCATGGCGGTCGTGTTCGCCGAGTCCACCGCGAGCATGCTCGCCGTCAGCGAGATCACCGGCAAACGAGTGTCGAAGGGGGACATCGCACGCGGCCTCGTCGGCGACGGCGCATCTGCCGTGCTCGGCGGTATCTTCAACGCCTTCGTCGATACCGTCTTCACCCAGAACGTCGGTGCCGTCGCCACCACACGGGTGTACAGCCGCTACGTGACCGCGACGTCGGGAGCGATCCTGGTGGTTCTCGGCGCGCTGCCGAAGGTGAGTGCGGTCGTCGCGGGCCTGCCGAAGCCCGTGGTCGGCGGTGTCGGGCTGATCCTGTTCGCGACCGTCGCCCTGGTCGGCATCAACACCTTGCGGTCGGTGGACCTGTCCGACCGCATCAACTCCACCATCGCCGCGGTCGCGGTCGGCGTGGGTCTGCTGCCCGAACTATCCGAAGGACTATTCAGCAGGTTCCCGTCCGCAGCGCAGATCCTGCTCGGCAGCGGTATCACCCTGGCTGCCATCACCGCCTTCTCGTTGAACCTGCTCTTCAACCACACGCGGCTCGGGCGCATGGCACGTGCCGCGTCCGGCCCTGGTACGCCGGCCCCCGAGACCTCGGCCGATCTTCCTTCACCCGTAGGAGTGGTACGTGAGCCCGCAACCGTCTGAGCCGTTCGAGGTTCCCGCCGTCGACATCGACCCGTATGTGAGGGGTGGCAGCGCCGACGAGCGTGCCGCCGTCGCCCGAGCGGTCGACGATGCATGCTCGCGGGTCGGCTTCATCCAGATCCTCGGCCACGGCATTCCGGAGACGGCGATCGCCGGACTCACCTCCGCCGTCGACGACTTCTTCGGTCTCTCGATGGAGGTCAAGCGCGAGTATCGGGTCGAAGGAGCGAACCGCGGCTACAGCCCGCCGAAAAGCGAGTCGCTCAGCCTGAGCCTCGGTGTCGAGTCCGCGAGTCGCATGAACGACTTCTTCGAGGCATACAACGTCGGAACCGAAGCCCGGTCCTTCCCGGACCTGGACCTGTCCGAAGACGACTACGGACTCAACCTCTGGCCCGACGTGCCCGGCTTCGAAGACCGGGTGCAGGCGTACTACGCCGAGGCCGGCCGGGTCGCCCGCACCCTCACGCGCATCTTCGCCGACGCGCTCGGCCAATCACCGGACTTCTTCGCCGACCTGACCGATCACTCGATCGACGTGCTGCGGATGAACAACTACGCCCTGCCCGAAGGCACCGTGAACCTCGACGGCGACCTCACGGGCATGGGGGAGCACACCGACTTCGGGATCGTCACCGTGCTGTGGGCCGATCGGGTTGCGGGTTTGCAGGTGCTGGGCAGCGACGGCATCTGGCACGACGTGTCCCCGTCGCCGGGAGCGCTGCTCGTCAATCTCGGCGACCTCACCGCCCGCATCACCGACGATCACTGGATGTCCACGTTGCATCGGGTCAAGCCTCCCGTCGTGGACGGTCGCATTCAGCGTCGTCGTTCGGTGGCCTACTTCCACGACGGCAACGTCGACGCGGTCGTCTCCACCTTGCCGGAGTATGCGGGTCCCGATCCGTACGAACCCGTCGTCGTGCGGGACCACATCAAGGCGAAGCTTGCCGGCTCCCGGCACGGCACGAAGAACACCGCGGCAGAGCGGGAAGCGGCGCGGGTGCTCGCCGCAGCGGGGGAGAACCGATCGTGAGCCATGTCGTCCTCGTTCACGGGGCGTGGGCGGGTAGCTGGGTCTGGGACACGGTGACGGAACCACTGACCGCGGCAGGGCATACACCGCACGCGTTGTCGCTGCCCGGGGTGGGCCGGTGGGCCGACCGCGATGTCACGCTCGACGACGTTGCCGGACACGTCGCCGAGTACGTGGCCGGACTCGAAGGCACCGTGTTCGTCGTCGGGCACTCCGGCGGTGGCATCGTTGCGACACAGGTCGCGGAGATGATGCCCGACCGTGTCGCCGGAGTCGCGTACGTGGCGGGAATGATGCTGCCGTCCGGCGTCGACTTCGGGCAGTTGTGCGACGGTCTGGGACTCGAACCGCCGGTGGGGATTTCGAAGTGGTTGCAGGTCACGGCCGACGGTCGCGGAACCGTGGTGCCGCCCGAAGCCGCTGCCGCAGTCTTCTTTCACGAGGCCGACGCCGTCGATGCGATGGAGGCGGCGCGCAGACTGCGTCCGCAACTCGAGGCTGCGCGGCTCATGGCGCCCATCTGGACGGCGGATCGATTCGGATCGCTGCCGAGGCTGTACATCGAGGCGCTACGCGACCGTTCGGTCCCACTCGCCGCGCAGAGGGAGATGCAGCGGCTCGTTCCGGGAGCGACGGTCGTGAGCCTGGACACCGACCATGCCCCCCAGTTGTCCGCGCGCACCGAGCTTGCGCGGGCACTCGTGGAGTGGTGTTCGGCCGTGCTACCTGCAGCAACCGTGTCAGTGGGGTCGCGGTAGGACGGCACTGCCCGGTTTCGGTTGCAGGGGCCGCTTGTTTGCTGCCCTACCTTCCGGTAGGTAGTCTGGTTTCGTGCCTACTTCACCCGCGATCGAAATCCACGCCCTGACCAAGTCCTACGGTGACCGCGTCGTCCTCGACGACGTGTCGGTCGATGTTGCCCGCGGTAGTCGCACGATCGTCCTCGGCCCCAACGGCGCAGGAAAGTCCACCCTGCTGGAGATCATCGCGACTATCCGTACCCCGACCTCGGGAAGTGTTCGCATCGAAGGCCACGACTCCCGCGAACACCTGCGGGACGCACGACGTTCGATCGGACTCACACCCCAGTCGAATGCGCTCGATCCCCTTGCCACCCCGACGGAGATCTTCGAGTTCCAGGGCTTCGCGCTCGGAATGGGCCGGCGAGGCGCACGCGAACGCGCGCGCGAACTCGTCGAACTGTTCGGCCTCGGAGAACACAGCCGCAAACGAATCGCGCAGCTGTCGGGCGGCACCCGGCGCAAGGTCGATCTGGCGGTCGCGCTGATAGGCGAACCGCCCGTCATCGTTCTCGACGAACCGACAACCGGACTGGACCCACTCGCCCGTCTGGATTTCTGGAACGAGTTGACGCGACTGAACGACAGCGACCCGAACCGCACTCTTCTGATCTCGACGCAGGACCTGCACGAAGCGGAGGTCCTCGCCACGGACATCGTGGTGCTCCGGGAGGGCCGTGTCGTCGCGCACGACACGCCCGACACTCTCAAACGACGGGTCGGTGAGCGCACTCTCACTCTCGGATTGGCGAACCGGGCCGCCGCGCAGCACCTGATCACTAAGTCTCGTACGGCATTTCAGGCGGAGCCTCGAGCGGAAGACCTCGTTCGCCTCGCTTTGCCGGAGGATTCGAACGTGCTCGAGACCGCCCTGGAAGACATCGGTGCCATGGCGGGAGCGGTACGTGAAATCAGGCTGTCGGAACCATCTCTCGACGATGTGTTCGTTGCACTCGCATCTCGCTGACACGTCGGCTTCTCTGCTCGAAGGACACGAATGATCTCCACTGCAACATCTCCCGTTCACACCCCGGCCGCCATCCCGATCACGGTCGTCACGGCAGCGACGATCCGCTCGCTCCGGACGCTGCTGCGTTCCCCGGCGTTGTTGGTCAGCCCCCTTGCACAATCGCTGTTCTTCCTGCTCGTCTACACCGGTCAGTTGAGCACCGTCGGAGAGACCTATCTGCCCGGCGGTAGCTTCATCGCCTTTCTCCTGCCACTGATTCTCGTCACCGGAGTCGCGACCGGTGCCGGAGCGGCGGGCACCCTGGTCCATCAGGACGTGTCGAGCGGATATCTCGACCGGCTCCGCATGGCGCACGGAACGTCCGCGCCTTTTCTCGCGGGGACACTCGTCGCGACCCTCATCGTTGTCGCATTCCAGCAGGTCGTGACCGTCGCAGGCGCCGTACTGGTCGGTTACCGCCCGGGGGCGCTGCCGGGAGTGGTTGCCATGCTCGGTCTCATGCTCGTTCTCGGCCTCGCGGTGGCATTGTTCACGGTGGCACTCGCCGTGCGCGGAGCCTCGACATCGAGCATCAACCTGGTCACCCTCGTAGTGTTCGGCATGTCGTTCTTCACGGGATTCTTCGCTCCCGTCGAACAGCTTTCCGGGTGGATGCGTGCGGTCGCCACCATCAACCCGATCACCTACCTCGTGGAGACCGCGCGCCATCTGGAAAGCGGAGCCGCCCTCGAGGCGGCGCCCCTCGCGACCGCCGTGCTCGTTACGCTCCTGGTAGCGGGTGCACTTGCCTGTGTCCTGTCGTCGAACCATGCCCGGAGGAACCGATGATCGACGGAACCGATACCCGGACGCAGATCATGAGGGCGTTCGCCGACCAACTCGCCGCGACCGGTTACTCCGGCATCTCGCTCGTGGGGGTGGCCGACGACGTCGGGATCCGCAAACCCTCGATCTACCACCACTTTCCCGGTGGGAAGGAAGACCTCTACCGGGCAGTGGCGCAAGAGTTCATCGAAGGTCTCCACGTGCACATCCTGGAGGCGCTCGGAAGCGACGGACCGTTGGACGATCGTCTGACCGCGCTCGCCGTTGTCTCCTCCGAGCACCACCGGTCCACGATCACGTTCGAGCAACGGATCTACGACGCCCTCGACCAGGTGGGCGAGACGACCCGCGAGGAGATTTCCGGACTCTATGTCCGCAAAGTCCTCGACCCGGTGGTCGCCCTGTTTGCCGACGCCGTCGACAGGAACGAACTCACCGGGGAACCCGAGTTCTTGATGAACGCCTTCCTTCACCTCGCACGCGCGACGGAGTCCGGCGGAGCTGCCGTTGCACGCCGGATCACGGAGTTGTTCCTGAACGGCGCACGGCCACGCCCCGACGGGGTCGGCTAGAACGCGGTGCCCCAGGCGGCACCGAGTCGTGCGCGGAGCGCGGCCTTGTCGTCGTCCGGTAGCCAGCAGGCGTCGACGGAGCCGATCGCGATGTCGCACAACTGTTCCGGCGTCACCAGTCCTTCTTCGACGACCGTGACGTACTCGTCGCTGATATCGCGGCCCAGCATCGCGGGGTCGTCGCTGTTGACGGTGACGTGCAGCCCGGCCTCGAGCATGCGCGGGAGGGAGTGGTCACGCACCGACGGGTAGACCTGGGATATCAGGACGTCCGAACTCGGGCACAGCGTGAAGACGATGCCGCGGTCCGCTGCCTCTGCAGCCAGCGCAGGATCCTCGACCACGAGCGGACCGTGATCGACGCGTTCGCAGCCGAGGACCCGGACCGCGTCGGCGACACTTCGGGCGCTGAACTCTCCGGCGTGGTAGGTCCGGCGCAACCCGCGCCGCGCGGCCTCGGCGAATACCGGAGCCAACGCGGCGTCATCGACGCCGGCTTCGATACCGTCACCGCCGATCCCGACGAGGAATCCGTCGGGATCGGGCAGTGAGGTGAACAGATCGAGTTCGATCTGCGCGAGTGCGGGGCCGAGAAACTTGGTGCAGTCCATGATCATCCGGACGCCGATTCCGGTGTCGGCGATTCCGTCTCGCAACCCCGCGGTGATCCCGTCCCACACGTGGGCCGCGGGCACTCCACGCGAGAGGTGGACGTGCGGGGTGAAGAACATTTCGGTGTAGACGATTCCCGTCGCTGCTGCGTCGAGCACCGATTCGTACGCGATGCGGTGGAAGTCCGCGGCGGAGACGAGTGTGCTGCATACCGTGTCGTACACGTCCAGGAAGTGCCGCAGGTCGCGGTACGTGTAGAGCGTGCGCATGTCGTCCACGGGCAGCGGCGTGCCGTTGGCTGCGGCGAGTGCGTGCACCGTGTCGGGGCGGACGGTGCCCTCGAGGTGGCGGTGCAGTTCGATCTTGGGCAGCGCCCGCACTGCCTCGAGGGTCACCGTCATCGGGTTACGCTCCGCCCTTGTATTCGACCTCGAACTCGCCGGACTTGATCTTCTCCCGGTACTCCTCGAAGAGCGCCATCGCCTCGGGGGAGATCTTGTCGGCGAACGCAGGGTTCACCGCGACGTCGACGCCGCCCTCCGCGAAGTCCACGTCGTAGTACTTGGCGGGATCGATGTTGCCCGACTCGACGTCTGCCACCATCGCGCGGAGGACCTCGTCGAGATTCCACACGATCGAGGACACGACGTTCTCGGGGGCGAGCGGCGTCTGGTCCATCGCGTAACCGGCGACACCCACGCCGCGCTGCTTGGCACCTTCGATCGTGGCCGCGTCCACGCCGCACGTGGTGAACTGATCGGCGCCCTGGTCGACGAGCGCGTTGACAGCCTCGAGGGTCTGGGCCGCAGCGTCGGACCATCCGCCGATGTAGGACGGCCGGAGCTGGATTTCGCCCGGTCCCTTGTAGCTCAGGCGGGCACCGTCGGCGAACGACTCGATCTGCGCCTTGCACACCGGGATCTCGAAACCGGCTGTGCCGGCCAGAATTCCGGACTTCGTCAGGTCACCGGCGAGAATGCCCGACAGGAAGGAGCCCTCGTAGAACGGTTGGCTGTAGTCGGCGAGGTTGGCAGTGATGTCACCGAACCCGCCGGCGTAGGCGAACAACACGTCTGGGTAGTCCGCGATGACACCCTTGATCGGCTCGCCGTAGTTGAACGAGTGTCCCACGACGAGGTCGTGGCCGTCCTCGGCGAGGTCGGTCACGATCTGGGCGATCTGTTCGGAGGTGGCGCCCGAATCCTGCTGCACCACGGTCAGATCGATGAGTCCCTCGGCTTCGAGTTTCTCGGCGCCTTCCACCATGCCCTGGTTCCACCCGAGGTCGTTGACCGGGCCTGAGGTGATGATGGCGGCTTTGACGACGCCGTCGGACGACGACGATGCTCCGGACTCCGAACTCGACGAGCATCCGGAAACGGCGACTCCGGCCGCGGCGATCACCGCAACAGCGGTACCCAGTTTCTTCACGTGTTTCTCCTAGGGGAACGGAGACTCGTGTACACGAGCCTGTCTCGGGGGGGTAGTTATCTGGCAGGAACGAAGGGAACGCCGAGTGCCTTGGGTGCGTTGTTGCGGGCGAAACCCACGGTGGTCACGACAACGGCGACGAGGGTTACCGCGTACGGCATCGCCTGGAAGAGTTCGTACGGCACCGAGGTCGCTTGACCACCGGACGCTGCTTGCACGCGCAACTGGAAGGCATCGACGAGGCCGAACATGAAGCCGCCGGCGATGGCGCCGAGCGGGTTCCACCTGGCCAGGATCACCACACCGAGGGCGATCCAGCCTCGGCCGCCGGTGATGCCGTCCTGGAAGAAGCCGAGTCCGTCGATCACGAGAGCGCCGGCCATGCCCGCTGTTGCGCCGGAGATCAGAAGGGTGATCCAGCGGGTGCGGGGAACCGAGACGCCGACCGAATCGGCAGCCTCGGGACTCTCTCCCGCCGCGCGCACGGACAGTCCGAACGCGGTGCGCGAGAGCACCCACCACAGCGCCACCACCAGCAGCAGTGCCGCGTAGACGAGGGGCGACTGGGAGAAGACGATCTGGCCGATCGCGGGAATGTCCGAGAGCACGGGCAGGTCGACGGGCGTGCTGCCCTGAATGCGCGGGGGTGTGCCGGTCATCCCGAAGACCTGGAGGTAGAGGAACGACGCGAGTCCGGTCCCGAGGATGACCACCGAGATTCCGGTGATGATCTGGTCGACTGCCATCGTGATCGTCAGGTAGCCGACGATCGCAGCGGTCAGGAGGCCGGCGACAGCGCCGGTGACGGCCCCGAACAGAGGGTTTCCGGTGTAGTAGACGGTCACGAATGCCGTGATGGCACCGACCATCATCTGGCCTTCGATACCCAGGTTCATGAGGCCGGAACGTTCGGCCAGGCAGGCTCCCGCAGCAGCGAGGATGATGGGCACCGCGAGGCGCAGCGCGGCCGTGAGCAGGGGGACGAGCGCTCCGGCGCCCAGGACGTCGGACCAGTTCATCGGGCACGCTCCACGATTCGATTGGCGAGCAGCACCGTCAGGATCATCACGGCCTGCACGACGGTGCCGATCGAGGCCGGGATCTCCTGGGTGCGCTGCACGGCCTGGCTACCGAGGGTCAGCCCCGAGACCAGGGCCGCCGCAAGGACGATGCCGAACGGGTTCCGCCGTCCGAGCAGGGCCACCACGATCGCGGTGAATCCGATGCCAGAGGAGACGGCGAGCGACAGGCGGAACTCGCTGCCGAGCAACATGATCGCTCCGGCGATACCACCGAGCGCACCGCTGATCAGCGCCGAGGTGACGATGGTCCGGGCAACCGAGATGCCGTTTGCCGCAGCCACGCTGGGGCTCTCACCGACGATCTGAGACGAGAATCCGAACCGGGTCGAGCGCATCAGCCACCAGACCAGCGGGACCGCTGCGACAGCGACGAACACGCCGATGTGGATCCGCGTGCCCGGAATGGTCGCCAGGGCCGCCCAGTCCGGGATGCGTTCGGACTCGGGAGTGAAGCCGTTGGGGTTGGCGAGAGGTTTGCGGACAGTCCAGGCCAGAGCATAGAAGACGAGGTAGTTGAGCATGAGCGAGGAGATGATCTCGTTCACGCCCAGTCGCGCCTTCAGGACGCCGGCGATACCGCCGACGCAGGCGCCGGCAACGGCGGCGGTCACGGCGACGACGGGGATCGCAACCCAGGAGGTGCCGAGCGGAAGGCTGAGAACCACTGCGGCAGCGGTGATGGCTCCCACGTCGTAATGGCCCTGGGCGCCGATCGTGATGAACCCGGTGCGGTAGGCGATCGCGTAGCCGAGGCCTATGAGCACCAGCGGTGTCATGCCGGTGAGCAAGCGTCCAAGTTGGGTGTCGCCGCCGAGTGCGGCGTTCAGCATCGTGGCGTAGGCCTCACCGGGGTTGCCGCCGGCGAGAACGATGAGCACCGCACCGACGGCGAGTCCCACGGCCACTGCCAGGAAGGGGATCCCCACCGTGGTCAGGAGGCTGCGCAGTCGCGAGCGTGTCGCCGGGTCCGGGGGCGGTGCCGCCACCGGCGGACTCAGCATGCCGGTGCTCATGCCGCCACTTCCTGGAATCCGCCCATCGCGGAACCGAGAGCCTCGCGGTCGAACGGGCCCTCGTCGAATTCCGCGACGATGCGGCCGCGATACAGGACGACGACACGGTCTGCGAGACTGCAGATCTCGTCGAGGTCGGAGGAGATCAGCAGGATCGCGGCACCACGCGCCCGGTGTTCGACGAGGGTGTCCCACACGAATTCCGTTGCGCCGACGTCGAGACCGCGTGTCGGCTGGGCCACGACCAGCACGGCGGGAGCGCCGTCGAGAACCCGGCCGAGCACCACACGCTGGGCGTGGCCGCCGGAGAGCGTGCCCGCGAGCGTGCGGGGGCTCGAGGCCTTCACCGACAGGGCAGCGATGATGCGTTCGGCGCGTTCACGGATGGCGCTGCGGGACAGTCGGCCCCCGCGCCGCGCGAGGGGAGGGGTGGTGTAACTGTCGACCGCGAGATTCGTGTCGATGCCGAGCGATTTCACCAGGCCGCGGGTGTAGCGGTCGGAGGGAACGATGCCGACCCCGGCATCGCGGAGAAAGCGCGGACTCGAGATGTCGACCTCCCGGTCGGCGATGCGCACCGCACCGGACGCATCGGCAGCGAGGCCGGAGAGGACGTCCTCGAGCGAGGACTGCCCGTTGCCCTCGACACCGGCCACCGCGACGAGTTGCCCGGCCCCGACCCGCAGGGTCACCTCGTCCAGCTTTCCGGGCACCGAGACCCCGACGAGTTCGAGCATGCGTCCTCCGGACGGTTCCGCAGCGGCGCGGCGAATGCCGAGACCGACGTCGCGTCCGACCATGTCGCGGGCGAGTTCGGCGGTGGTGACCTCTGCGACCGGTTTCTCCGCGACCAGCCGTCCGCCGCGGAGCACACCCACCCGGTCTGCCGCTTCGAGCACTTCTTCGAGGTGATGCGTGATGAGCACGATTCCGACACCCCGCTCGACCGCCAGATCGCGAATCTGTGCCAGCAGTGAATGTACCTCCGCGGGAGCGAGATTCGCGGTCGGTTCGTCGAGCAGGAGATAGCGGGCGCCGAGGTGCAGGGCGCGCAGGATCTCGACGCGCTGTTGCTCGCCCACCGACAGAGTGTCGACGCGTGCCGACGGGTCGCAGGCAAGCCCGGTTTCGGCTGCCAGCGCCGAGATCTCGTCACACGTGCGGCGCAGCCGTCCTCGGCCGACAACTCCCCGCGAGCGCCCCAGGAGGAAGTTCTCGGCAACCGTCATCGACGGGACCAGCATGAAATGCTGGTGCACCATAGCGATTCGGTCGCTGCCTCCGGCGTCGAGCGTGAGGTCGTCGACGGTGATGGTGCCCGCATCCGGAGGCAGCAGGCCGGTGAGGATCCGCATCAGCGTGGACTTGCCGGCACCGTTCTCGCCGAGGAGTGCGTAGACCTCACCGGGCCGAATGTGCAGCGAGACGTCGCGGAGGACGATGTTGTCTCCGAACGACCGCGCGATGCCCTGCATCACGACGCCGTCGTCGGCGCCGGAGAGTTCGGCCGCCGGTGCGGTCGTGATGCGGGATGTTGAAGCTGGTGTCACCATTCGGTGTGACCTTCCGAGTAATTCGCTATTTGTTAAGGCGAGACGATCCAGGGTCCGGGTTGAGAGACCATGTCCGATCCGTGACGTTTGTGTTTCGGGGTTCGGGGTTCGGTTTCGTTTGTGCGGAACCTGCGACGTGGAGGGGGAGATGTGACACCGGAGGAACACGATCGGGTTGCCCGGGTCGGACGGGCTGTTCGCATTGCCCGCAGACAGGCGGGACTCAGCGCTCGGACGCTGGCGACGCGCGCCGGGATCAGCCAGGCGTTCCTGAGTCAGGTCGAGCGAGGACTCAACGTGCCGTCGCTGGCGACGCTGTACAAGATCGCAGATGCGTTGGAGTGCTCGCCGTCGCACTTTCTCGACGCGGCACCGGAAGGAGACGTGCTGGTGGTGCGGGCGGAACGGCGCGTCGCGCAGGTTGTGACCGGGGCCCCGACCACCCCGACGACGTGGATGGCACAGGGCAACGGAGCGATCGGCGAGGTGTACCAGTACGTCATCGCCCCCGAGGACGATGTCAGCGGGTGGTTTCGCCGCCCGGACGACCTCGTAGTCGTGATCACCGATGGTTGCCTCGAAGTGCGAATGCGGGACCGTGAATCCGTCGTCCTCGAAGAAGGGGACTGCCTGTTCGCCGTCGCCGGCACCGAAATGCAGTGGGAGCACCGGGGAGTGGAACGCGCGCGGGTGGTGCTGTGCGTGGGCGCGCCGCGGGAACCGTCGTAACACGCACCTCACCGGAACGAGACGGCACGGCAGCATCGCAGGAATTAACTGATAGCGATCACTTGCCGACCCTCTTTCCAGGAGCACCCATGGACGCACTGCCCGTCATCGACCTCCGGCCGTTACGTGACGGAAGCGACCCGCACACGGTCGTTCGCGCGCTCGACGCCGCGTGCACCGACCTCGGGTTCTTCGTCGTGACAGGACACGGCCTCGAGCCGGGACTCCGCGCCGAGACGATGGAGCAGGCGCGCCGGTTCTTCTCGTTGCCGTTCGAGGAGAAGATGGAGATCTCTATCGCGAAGTCGCCGTGCCACAGCGGATACGTCCCGCCGAAGGCCGAGACTCTCGACGCGGCGATCGGAGCCGATGCCAAGGAAGCGCTCGACATCACCTACGACCGTGGCCCCGACCACCCGGAGGTCGTCGCGGGCACACCGTTGCACGGGCCGGCGCAGTGGCCGGCCGCACTCATGCCCGAATTCAAGAGCGTCGCCGACGAGTACGCGCACGCCTGCCTCGAGATCAACACGCACCTCATGCACGGACTCGCCCTCGCCCTCGGCCTGACCCGCGAGGCGTTCGAGCCCATGTTCACCGATCCCATCGCCTCCCTGCGCATGCTGCACTACCCACCGGTCCCGGAGGGGGACACCGCGCCCGGCGCGGGAGCCCACACCGACTACGGGTCCCTGACGCTGCTCGCACAGGACGATGTCGGGGGGCTGCAGGTCGCGGCGCGCGGGGGAGGATGGATCGATGTCGTCACCCCACCGGATGCGCTCATCGTCAACCTCGGCGACATGATCGCGCGGTGGACCAATCACCGATACGTGTCGACCCGCCACCGGGTGCTCAACCCCGTTGGGAAGGACCGGTATTCACTGCCGTACTTCGTGGCCCCGGATTTTCATGCGGTGATCGAGGCGATCCCCACGTGCGTGGAACAGGGGGCGGAGCCGATCTACCCGCCCATCACGGTCGGGGAGTACATGCTCTCGCGTTTCGACGCGACGCACGACTACCTCAAGAAGGAGGCGTCATGAGGTGTCGGCCCCGATCCGGAATGGTTCGGGATACGGGTCCGGATCGTCAGACGGTAAGACACACGGTCTTGGTCTCGAGGTAGTTCTCCAGTCCTGCCGCACCGTTCTCGTACCCCCACCCGGACTGCTTGTGGCCTCCCTTGACCAGTTCAGGGGAGAAGTACGAGTGGCAGTTGATCCACACTGTGCCGGCGCGGATCGCGCCGGCCATCCGGTGGGCTCGGGAGAGATCCGCTGTCCACACGCTCGCGGCGAGACCGTAGTCGGTGTCGTTGGCCCAGGAGATCACCTCGTCGGTGTCGTCGAACGGGGTGACGGTCACGACGGGCCCGAATATCTCCTCGCGCATCATGGGTAGATCCGGTGCGGCGTCGACTACGACCGTCGGCTCGTAAAAGCTGCCGGACTCGCCCACCGCGCGGCCACCCGTCACGACAGTCGCGCCCCGGCGCACACCGTCATCGACGTAAGCGGCCACAGTCTGCCGGTGCCGCATGCTCACCAGCGGCCCGAGGTCGGTACCACTGTCGAGTCCGTGTCCCAGTCGGAGTGCGGCGGCAGCCTCCGCAAGACCGTCGACCACCTGCTCGTAGACGGCACGCTCGGCATATACCCGCGACCCTGCGACGCATACCTGCCCGCAGTTGGCGAAGATGCCGCGAGCGAGACCGGGCACAGTCTGCGCCAGCTCTGCATCGCCGAACACCACCGCGGGCGACTTGCCGCCGAGTTCGAGGGTGAGCCGCGCAAGGCGGCCCGCACCGGCCGATGTCACGAGTTTCTTGCCCACTTCGGTCGACCCGGTGAAAGTCACCTTGTCCACGCCCTGGTGCTCGGCCAGCATCCGCCCCACCTCGGCGCCGCCGGTGAGGATGTTCACCGTCCCGGCGGGAAGCCCCGCCTCCGCGAGCAGTTCCCCCAGTCGCAGTGCGGTGAGCGAGGTGTCCTCAGCCGGCTTGAGTACCACCGTGCACCCCGCAGCCAATGCCGGTGCCAGTTTCATGGCAGCCATCAGCAACGGCGAATTCCACGGCACGATCGCAGCCACCACACCTACCGGTTCACGGAGCGTGTGAGCGATGACCTGCTTGCCCAGCGGCTGATAGGTGATCGACGGTGTCACCGTGGTCCCGGTGATCTTCGTTGCCCAACCCGCGTAGTAGCGGAACTGTTCCGCGGCAGAGGGTATCTCCGCGAAGCGGGACGTTCCCCAGGATTTGCCCTGGTCGAGGGTTTCGAGCTCGGCGAGTTCGTCTGCATGATCGTCGATCGCTTCCGCGATCCGCCACAACACCCGTGCTCGAGCCGAGGGGGTGAGTGCCGCCCATTCCTCCCTGAGCGCCCGGCGGGCAGCGATGACGGCGGCGTCCACTTCGTCCTGGCCGGCGCAGGAGAGGACGGCGAGAGGTTTTCCCGTAGCAGGATCGATCGTTTCGAACGGTGTGCCCGATCCCGAGACCCATTCGCCGTCGACCAGTAGACGTTTGTCGCCGCTGGTGAGGAAGGTTGCGCTGTAGCGCGGCAGGACGGCGGTGGTCATGAGTCGGCTCCTCGGGAGTGGACGGGGCGGAACGGCAGCGCACCCCAGCGCAAGCCCTTGGCTTTGAGCCAGCGCCGATAGGTGACAGACGACGCGTCGGCCCGGGTAGGGATCTCGTCGCGGGGATCGAGGGGCAACAGCAGGGGACGTTGGTTCTCGACGATGATGCGGTCCTGAAGGAAAATAACCTGCTCGAACTGCACAAGGTCGGTGTGCGGCGAATCCGGGTCGACGAGATACATCACCGGCTGTGCACGGCAGAGTGTTTCGTCGATCGGCTGGATCAGCAGTGCGATCGCGTCTAGGCGGGTGGGATCGGACGGTGAGACCCGGTACAGCATCACCTGATACGGCGCAGGGACACGGTATGTCAGGTGTGCGAAGGACCCTTCGGACGTGGCGGAGACCTGCGGTTGGAAGAACGTGCAGTCCGTAGCCCACACTTCGTCCGTCTCCTTGCGGATCTCCCACTTGTAGCGCGCAACCTCGGTGGCAGCCTCACCGCCGAGGATGCCGGTGTGCACGAACGGGAAATGCGCCATGTCCAGGAAGTTCTCGACGACACGGCCGGGTGAGGTGCGCATGGTGACCCAGCCGCAGGGCACGTAGCGGCGGTCGGGCTCGTCCGCCTCGTCGATGGTGAAGACGTCTCGCTCCGGGGCGCCGAGAGTGGTCCACACGAACCCGAACCGCCGCCGTACGGGCAGGTGTCGACCGTAGGCCAGCACCGTGGGCTCCCCGTCGCTGCCCACGCTGATCTCGACTTCGGCACCGAGCAGCCGCGTCTGCACAGCTGCACCGGAGACTTCGTTCTCGGCGCACACCGGATACCACTGGTCGAGCACGACGGGGTCGTCACAGATCGGCGAGGTCACCGGACCGGTCACGAGGTACTCCCTTCTGTTCCGGAGATGATGGCTGCCGCCCGTTCGGCGAGCGCGATGACGGGGGCGTTGGTGTTGCACGACGGCAGGACCGGAATCACAGACGCGTCCACCACCCGCAGGGCTGTCACGCCGTGGACCCGGAGATCCGGGTCCACGACCGCGTCGGGGCCCGAGCCCATCGCGCAGGTGCCGGCGGTGTGGAAGAACGTCGCGCAACTTGCGCGTACGAATGCTTCGGCCTCTCGGCGCCCGAGACGCCGGTCGGGTGCGACCGGTGATTCGATCAGTGCCGCGAGGGCAGTGGTCTCGGCCAGGTCGAAGACACGATCGAGCCCGGCGACGAGCGCGTCGCGGTCGCGGGGATCGGACAGGTACCTGGGGTCGATGCACGGCGACACCTCCGGGTCCGGCGACCGCAGCGTCAGCTCCCCGGTGCTGTGGGACCGCATGAGTCCCGGTGAGATCGCGAATACGTCTCCGGTGACATCGAAACGGTCGGCGATCTCCGGGGTTGCGTGACGTCCCTGGACGACGAACGCGTGCAGATCGGGGAGGTCGAGGGACGCGTCGGAGCGCCAGTTGAGAATTGCTCCACCGCCGTTGTCCCGCACCGGTCCCAGTGGCTCACGCGCGCGGAAGTTCACGCCCATGAGCAGCGGATGGTCCTGTAGGTTGCGTCCCACCCCCGGCAGCGCAACGCGGACGGGCACATCGTGCGAGCGCAGTTGCACGGGATCGCCGATGCCGGAGAGGAGCAACAGATGAGGACTCGAGATCGCACCGGCGCACAGCACGGTCTCGATGTCGGCGTGGATCTCGGTCGCGTGTTCGCCCCGGCCTACGCGCACGCCGGTGCACCGCTCACCGTCGAACACCAGACCGGTGACGGTCGAGTCGGTACGGATCGTCAGGTTGGGACGGGACAGCACCGGTTCGACATACGCACGGGCGGTGCTCGCGCGGTGCCCGTCGTCGTCGACAGTGAGATTCGCGAGCGCGGCGCCCTCGATCTCGGGGCCGTTGCAGTCGTCCAGCACAGCCATGCCGAGTTCTGCTGCGGCTCCCAGTAATCCGAGTGCGACGGGGTGCGGATCCGAGGGGCGCGTGATGCGGATCGGTCCTCCGGACCCCCGCAACAGGGTGGCTCCGCCTTCCCAGTCCTCAGCCCGGCGGAAGTAGGGGAGCAGGGACGCGAAGTTCCAGCCCTTCGCGCCCGCTCCCTCCCAGGCGTCGTAGTCGGACGGGTGGCCGCGATACCAGAGCATCGCGTTGATGCTGCTCGACCCACCGAGCACCCGTCCGCGTGGAATGAGGACGGCACGGCCGTCGAGCAGGGGGTTCGGAGCGTAGCTGTGCCCCCAGTCGTACTCGCTCCCCAGGAGATCCGCCCACGTTCCGGGGTGGTCCAGCGCGGCTGCGCCGGTGTGGTCCGGACCGGCTTCTACGAGCAGCACGGTGGTGTCCGGGCTCTCGGTCAGGCGGGCGGCCAGCACGCACCCGGCCGACCCGCCTCCCACGATGACGTAGTCGTACCGGTCAATTGTGTTCACTGGGCCCCATAATCGTGATGCCCTCCGTCGCCTCCACGTGGCGGACGAAGATGTACTTGTCTTCGCGTCCGTCGCTGTGCTTGCGTTTGATGCCCGGCTGCACGCTGCTCGAGACCTTGGCGACGAGCACATAGGGTTCGTCGGCGGCGAGTCCGGCAACACAGTGCTTGTCGAACTCCTCGAGCGTCGTTGCTGTATAGGACTTCTCGATTCCACAACCGCGAGAGATCGCCGCGATGTCGACATTGCCGCGGGCCGTATGCGTCGGTGGGCCACCGATGGATTGGTAGCACTCGTTGTCCCACACGACGGTGAACAGGTTGCGTGGCTTCTCGTTGGCCAGTGTGGCGAGGATGCCGAGGTTGAACAGCATGCCTCCGTCGGTGTCGAGGGAGATGATTCTGCGGTGCGGCAAGCCGACGGCGAGTCCGAACGCCTGCGGGGTCACACAACCGAGTTGCTGCTGGAACAGGCTCGCCTGCCGCATGTGTGGAGCGGCGTTGTACCACTCGTCGACGCTGGAGCCGAGCGAGAGGATGACCAGTTCGTCCTCGAGGCGGGCGGCGAGTGCCTGCATGCACTCGAATCGGGTCATGCGCATGGTGGTCATCGGACGAGTCCTCCTCCGAGAGCGATGGCGGAATGGTGGTAGGCCGAGTAGGACCATTCGAATGCGTCGCGGATGGCGCGCTCGATGCCTTCTTCCTCGCGCACGATGCGGTACGGGATGCGCAGAGCGTCGAGGATCGGTTCCATGGTGATCCCGTGCGGTACGGCCCACCAGTTGTTCTCGCCGAGTTCGCCGCGGTAGCTCATGAGCATGATGACCGGGATGCCGGCTCCGAGTCCCATCCGGGCGAGGGGTTCGACCGAGGCGCGGAGTCCGGAGTTCTCCATGATGAGCGCGGCTCGCTTGCCGGAGAGGAAGATTCCGCCGCAGATCGCGGCACCTTCACCCTCGTTGGTCACCTGGATGGTGCGGATCCCCGGGTGTGCGTCGAGTGCGGGGTACAACTCTTTGAACAGGGAATCCGGTAGATAGCAGACGGTGCTCACGCCGGCCTGCTCGAGGCCGCGGATCACCGCGTCGACGGTGGATTGCTGCATGTCGGTCCTTCCGGTGGTGGTCAGGGGAAGACGGGGATTCCGGGCATCTCGACGAAGCCCGGCAGGTGTTTGACCTGCCGCATCCAGCGCCGGAGTGCGGGGAACGTGTCGTGGTCGATGCCGATGTCCCGGCTCAGCGCAGCGGCGGGGTACAGCGCCAGATCGGCGACCGTGGGCCGGTCGGCGGTGAACCAGTCGTGGTCGGCGTGGAGAGCGAGGTGGTCGTCCAATGTCTGGAGAACCGTGAGCGCAGCGCGCGTGTCGACGGCGTCGGTGGTGTAGAGCGCGGTGTCGCGGCAGGCGTAGACGTGTTCGAGCGGACCCGACGCGAACGTCAGCCATTCCGGTGTCGTTGGTGCCCAATCGGTTCCAGCTGCCAGGTGTTCGAGAACGGCCATGGTGCCGACGAGTACGGCGGTACCGGTCTCGAGTACCGGGAGCACACCGGACGGTGTGAGTTCGCGGTACCGGCCGGTCAGATGCGCCCCGCCGGGGATCACATCGACGGGTTCGATCCGGTGTTCGTAACCGAGCACCGACGCCGCAAGTCGCACCGAATAACAGCGCGGGTCGAGCGGAAAGTCGTGGAGTACCGGAATCGTCATGATGCGACCACCGGTGCGAAGGCGGTCGCACTCTCGCGGATGTCGTGTATCCGGCGGACCAGCGCACGCACCGTGTCGTCCGGCACCGCCCCCGGAGCGATCAGGTGCAAGGCGGTGGTCTGCGCGTCGACTACCTGAATTCCTGCGAGGATCGCGGTTCCGTCGAGGATGCCCACTGCGACCGTGCCCTTGTCCTGGAAGTCTTCGGTGAAAGAACGCAACCGATCGACGACCTGCTCCCTACCTTCCCGGATCCAGACCGAGCGGACGGGGGTGGCCACGGAGGGGATACGGGAGAGTTCGGTGTCGTCGGCGGGATCCGCCGAACTCACCCAGACGAGACCGCCGCGCTCGAACGCCCGGTACCGCGTCGGCCGGACAGAGCCCGGAGGTTCCATTCGTGGGTGTGCGGGCACATGACGACATGCGCCGTCGCCGTCGAATTGCCAACCGTGGTAAAGGCATACGAGCCGATCGTCGCGGACGAATCCGAAGCTCAAGCGCATTCCGCGGTGCGGGCAGCGGTCGGCCCAGGCGTGGAGCGTGCCGCCGGCATCGCGCCACAGGGCGACGGACGACCCGTCAACGGTGGTGCCGGTCGCGGCACCCGGTTCGATGTCGCGACCGAGCGCGACGGGAAGCCAGACGGTCATGGCAGGACTCTCCTCTCGGTCGATGTGAGGTCGAGGACGACGTTGTCGTCGGGTGCGAGCGCGCACGCTGCCTCGAATGCCCCGACGAGGTCGGGGTCGCCGTGGGTGTGGAGTTCGATCCGGTGTTCGGTCGCGGTCACCACAGTGGCGTGAATGCGGAGAAGCTCGGCTCGGGACACCGAGAACCGGATCATGACAGCGGGATCGAATCGTCCGACGAGCGTGAGCGTGGACGAGATTGCGCTGCTCATGTCAACAGGAGCAGGTGTGCCGGCCGAGTCCGATTGCGGTGGCGGCTGTGTGATTCATGAGTCCTCCGGGAGACGTGTGGTGCTTCGTCTGGGACGGCCCTCGCACCCGTCTCCGGAGATGTCCTCTTCCGGAGGGGAGCTCCGGATCGTTCGCCGGCAGTGCCGGACGGACAGCATCGACTCGATTTGCGATGCGGTTCAAAGTATTACACAGCGTTGGAATGAAAACCGCCGCCGGGGATGAAATTCCCGTTACGGCCGTGTGACTTTCGCGTGCGACAGGCGGGTGCCGCCGGTGCAGCACGGCGGCAGACCGCCGACGGCGCCCCTGTGCACTGGATCCGGTGGGTCGCGAGACGCGTCGCCACCGGATCCGGTGCGTCAGAGCGAGTCGAGAACAGAGGTCGTGAACAACTGGTCGGCAGACACGTCGATCCCGGCAGCATTGAGCGTCTTGATGTTCTGGTCGATCAACGCCGGGGGAAGTGCAAGCAATCCGAGCGAGTCCGTGTCCGGCGTAACCATGATCTGTTCGAGGATCTTCGATTCCAGGAGTTGCTGTGCCCGGTCGAATCCCTGGTCCTTACCGAACACGTCGACGGTGAGGTTCGTCCCGAGCTCCGGATCGGCGAGATTGGCTTCCCATCCGCGCCGTTCTGCTCGGAGGAAGGCGGCAAGCTGCTCTGGATTGTCCTGCACCGTCCGTGCTTTTGCGAAGTAGACACCGGAGAACACGGCGTATCCGTAGTCGGCGAAGAGGAACGTGTGGGTCTCGATGCCCTTGACTTCCAGCTGGGTAGGTTCGTTGATCACGAACACGACCTGCCCGTCGACCTCGCGGTTCGCGACGGGTGACGGATCGAACTGGACCGGAACGACCTCGACGGACCCGGGATCGATGTCGTTGATCTGAAGTAGCAGGTTGAACGCAGTCTCGTTCAACGCGGCGACACCGATCTTCTTCCCGATCATGTCCTGGGGCGAGTTGATGGGATTGTCGGCACGGGAGAGGAGGCAGAAGGGGCTTTTCTGGAATCGCGTGCCGAAGATTCGCAGATCTGCGCCTTGTACCACCGCTTTCGACACGACGTCGGCGTTGCTGCCGCCGATGAGCGCCTTGTCGGACATCACGACCGTGTCGGGGCTTGTGTTCGGGCCGCCGTTGAGGAAGTTGACCGAGAGCCCGTTCTCTCGGTAGTAGCCGCGGTCGGCGGCGATCCAGCTTCCGGAGTGCTCGGTGGTGGGAAGCCAACTGAGCTGATAGTTGAGGGCGGTGGTCCCGTCCGGCGCGGTGGTTGCGCCGCTCCCGGATGAGCATGCAGACAAAAGGGTGGGCCCTCCGAGGGCCAGCGCACCGAGGCCGAGCCCACGGCGGAGCAGAGTGCGACGCGAAAGGGGATGTTTCGCAGGGGTCATCGTAGAACTCCTTAGTGGAAGCGATTGCGACTGAGCGCGTTCTCGGCTGCGGTGGCGAGAGCGTAGGCAAGAAGTGATACGACCGTGATGAGGACCACCGAGGACCACAGCCGGCCGTAATTTGCGCCGGTAGATGCCCTGAGCATGAGGAAACCGATTCCGTCCCCGGTCGCCAGCCATTCGGCCAGAAGTGCCCCCATCACGGCAGAAGGGGCCGCGATTCGTGCCGCGGCGAACACGCTCGGCAACGCGTACGGAATTCGGGCGCGAACCATCAGGTCGAATCTGGAAGCGCCGTAGGCGCTGAGCAGATCGATTGCTCCCGACGGCACTGAACGGAGCCCGGTGACAATAGTGACCAGCGACGGGAAAAAGGTGACGATTCCTGCGATCACGACAACGGTTGCGACGTCGCGGCCGAAGACCAACGCGATCAACGGCGTCATCGCAACCAGTGGTACGGCGCGGAGAGCTACCGCTACCGGCATCACGGCAGCTTCGACAGCGGGCCACGAGAGTACTGAGACGGCGACGACGAACGCGGCGACAGTCCCGGCCAGATACCCGTAACTCGCGTGAAGTGTTGTCGTGCCGAGCGCCGAGATCAGTTGGTCTCGTTCGCTACCCGGCGTGGCAAGATAACGCCACACGTCCGCGGGTCCTTTTGCGAAGTACGGATTCAGCCCCATGATCGCGACCTGCCACAACACCAGCGATCCGAGTACGGCTCCGGCTGCGGTACCCGCAGTGAGGGCAATCCTCTTGGGGATCGATCCCGATGCTGTCCTCGGGACGGTTCCGCCGGTCATGGTCGCCGACCAGGAGCACACACGGCGTTCGACTGCCGCAGTGGCCAGATACGCCGCACCCGCAAGCATCGTTGCGTACAGCGCCAGTGCCCAGGTGCGTTCCACGTCCAGGGATTGCTGCGCATAGACCATCGCAACGCCGAGTCCTGAGTCCGCGCCGAGATACTCACCGATGATTGCGCCCAGTACCGCTGCCGGGGCTGCAATCCTCAAGCCACCGAAGGTCGCCGGTAATGCAGACGGCAGAGTTACCCGGACGAACTCCTGCCGGCGCGAGCCCCCGGCCGTGCGTACCACATCGATCGCCGCCTGGTCTGCGGCCTTCGCGCCGACCATGACCGCGACGAGCGTCGTGAAGAAGACGCTTTGTGCGGCGATGACAACTTGGGGTCGGTCGCCGTCGAGCACCGCGGTGAGAATCGGAGCGATCGCGATCACGGGGAGGCAGTACAACGCGAGCGCCACTTGGGTCGCAACTCTCTCGATCGGCCGGATGAGAATGAACACTGTGGCCAAGACGAATGCCGCCGCATTACCGAACAACCACCCGCGCGCGGCTTCCGAGGCGGTCTGTACGAGGTTCGGGAAAACCATCGACCAATCCGTCACCGCTTGGGCGACGATCGCAGTAGGAGTCGGTAGGGCGAAGTAGGACGAGAAGACAGTGGCGGCGAGCAATTGCCACACCGCCAGCATCGCGAGGATTCCCGCGACGCGATGGGTTGCTCGCCACTTGTGCTGTTGCAGTGTGAGATTCCCCTGACGGGTGGAGCTGAATATCGACACGGCTTCATACCTCGATCCTGAGCAGGGGGAATGTCTCGGACTCAGTGCGCGAACGAGTGCTGCATCCGCGTCGAGATGCGGCGGTGCTCGACCAGCGCGTCGGCCAGTCCGGCGACACGCAACTCTCCCGACTCCACGAGAACGCGGCCGTTGACCACGGTGATCCACGCGCGCGCCGGCCCGCAACGCAACAGGGCTTCGACCGGATCGGTATGGGCTCCGGCCAGCGACACGGGATCCATGTGCCACGCGACGAGATCGGCAACGGACCCCGGTGTGAGTCTGCCGAGTTCGTCGTCCCACCCGAGGCACCGGGCCGATCCGACTGTGGCGATTCCGAGTGCGTCGCGCGCCGTCATGCTGGTCGGCCCCCCGATGAATCGACCGAGGAGCAGCGCGGTACGGGCTTCGAGCCAGAGTGACGCGTGATCGGTCGACGCCGAGCCGTCACAGCCCAGTCCGACTGCCATACCCTCGCTGTGCAAGGCCGCCACGCGGGCCGTTCCGGAGCCGATGAGCATGTTCGAGCTGGGACAGTGCGCCACGCCGACTCCGGCGGAGGCCAGCCGCCGCGTCTCGCTGTCGGACGGGTGGATGAAGTGTGCGACCCACGAACGGTTTCCGGCCCATCCGACATCTTCGAAATGTTCGACGGGGGTGCGGCCGTACCGTTCCGTACAGTAGGTGTGTTCGTCGAGATCTTCGGCAAGATGAGTATGCAAGCGCACCCCTGTCCGTTCCGACAGCTCTGCAGTGCGGCGCATCAAGGCGTCGTCGACGGAGAAAGGGGAGCACGGCGCGAGAGCAATACGAGTCATCGCACCCGGTTCCGGATCGTGGTACGTGTCGATCAGGCGCTGACTGTCCGCGAGAATGGTGTCGGCATCCTGCGTCACACGCGCGGGAGGGAGGCCACCGTCCTCGACCGACAACGACATCGACCCGCGAGTGGGGTAGAAGCGGAAGCCGATATCACGAGCCGCACGGACCTGAGCGTCGATCAGATTGGGCCGCGGATGCACGTAGAGATGGTCGGTGGAGGTCGTGCAGCCGCCCAGCAGGAGTTCCGCGAGTCCGACATACGTCGAGACGTACACGGCCTCCTCGTCCAGGTTCTCCCAGATCGGATAGAGGCCGGTGAGCCAGTCGAACAGCGATCCGTTCACCGCCGGCCCGTAGGACCGCGTGAGATTCTGATACATGTGGTGATGCGTGTTGATCAGTCCTGGGGTGACCGTCCTCTGCCCCGCTGAGACAGTCTGCTGTGCAACAGGTTCGGTTCCTCTGGTCCCGACTGCGGCGACACGTCCGGCGGAAATTGCCAGCCAGGCGTCCGCGATCTCGGATCCGGGCTCGAGTACCAGATAGCCGATATCGCGCACAAGCAGATCGTGCATGGTTGTTCTCCCTCTCCTGGCAGACCGGACCTGTCTGTGATGGCCCTCGCACCCATCACCGGAGAGGGTGTCCTCCTCTGGAGGGGAGCTCCAGATCGTGTACCGGTCGCGCCGGACGGACGGCGGGCTCGTTCTCTGATGCCCTATGGCGCAAGAAGTTACGAGTACTCTTGGACGATAGCTTTGCGCGGATGTAAATGATGGGTTACTCGTCGGCCCTCTTGACACGCGATGGTGGGCGCGGCACCGTAGAGATCCTCCCGGGCATCGCGATCAACAGCCCGTCGGCGGTGTCTGTCGTGACACGCTCGTCAATGCATCTCCTACGGATCGGAGTTCGGCACCGTGACTTCTCTCTCCTCATCCGTTGTCCCGCCGGATTCGGCGGGCGCACTTCGCCCTCCGGGTACCGGCCTGGATATCAGCGGTTTGACCCGGACGTTCCAGTCGGGACGATCGCGCGTCACCGCGCTCGACGACGTCGACATCCGAACCTCGGAGGGGCAGTTCCTGTCGTTGCTCGGTCCGTCCGGATGTGGCAAATCCACCGTCCTGCGGATTCTGGCGGGTCTCGACCGCCCCGACGCCGGCCGTGTCCTTGTCAACGGCATGAGCCCGCAGGAGTTGCGCGAGGGTCATGAACTCGGTGTCGCATTCCAGGATTCCGCCTTGCTGCCGTGGCGCAGTGTCGAAGCGAACATCGCCCTTCCGCGCCAAGTCGCCGGGCTGCCGTCGGATCCCGAGTTGGTTCGGCAACTCATCGGCCTGGTGGGGCTGGGTGGGTTCGAGAAGTCCAAGCCCGCGCAACTGTCCGGCGGAATGCGTCAGCGCGTGTCGATTGCGCGCGCTTTGGTGTTGCGGCCTTCTGTGCTTCTGCTCGACGAACCGTTCGGTGCCCTCGACGACATGACCCGGCAACGCCTGAACCTGGAGTTGCAGCGGATCTGGACCGAACGGCGCGCCACCACCTTGATGGTCACGCACGGAATTGCCGAAGCTGTCCTGCTCTCCGATGTCGTGGCTGTCATGAGTGCACGCCCCGGCCGAATTATCGATGTGGTGCCCATCGATCTCCCCAGGCCGCGCACCGCTGAGACGATGCGGAGCGCCGAATTCCACGGCTATGTGGATGCCCTGAGCAAGTTGCTGTTCAGTGGCGAATCCGGCGAGGGGTGAGACCGGGCGTACGAGGGGCCATGAGTTGCACCTCCCTCCTTTTCCTGTAATAATTCCAAAACTGGATTAATTACAGAAAAGCCGGATCATGTGGGGCCGGGGGGAGAAGGAGAGAGTCACATGTTCAGTGTCGACCGATCGGTCGCCCTGCCGCCGCTGGTGCTCGGTGGGCTGCGGCCGCTGTATCGCCAGATGCTGCGCAACGGGG
>Ga0233386_1000122_pt1 | contig 25605 bp, 26 predicted proteins | sample ElkDunMinimDraft_17_FD_191544 | JGI IMG/M metagenome (GOLD analysis project Ga0233386, IMG submission 191544) | Fecal eukaryotic communites from dung pellets of Tule Elk in California, USA - Elk Dung G4 | ecosystem: Host-associated > Mammals > Digestive system > Large intestine > Fecal | place...
GTCTGTGCCAAGGGACAACTGACGCAGTCCTTCGTCACCGACGTGTCGTGGCGGTCGGTGGTCGGACAGGGCAGTGGCGAAGCCTTCTCCCTCAAATGGGACGGCACGGGCGTGGTGTCCATTCAGCCGGCGGAACGGTAGGGGCGAGAGTGACTTTCACCAAGGTCAACAGCAAGGTCGTCAACGTGGACCTGAACCGGTCGGGACCCGTCGTCGCTCGTCGCGGCGCGATGCTCTTCTACACCGGTGACGTCCGCTTCGCTCCCCACGGCGTGCCCGGCGGGGCAGGAAGCGCTCCCGGTCTCGGCGGGCTCGCCGGCATGGCCGGGCGGATGATGCAGGGCGAGCACGAGTCGACCATGCTCGCTCAGGGCAACGGCACCGTGCACTACGGATTCCGCGGACTGGAGACCCATGTGGTGGACATGTCCGCCGGCGGGGAGCTTCGCGTGGATGCGTCGCGGCTGCTTGCACACACGGCGGGGCTGCAGAGCACGGTGGTGTCGTCGGGTGCCGCGCAGGCGGGTGGGGGAGGCGGCGGCCTGCTGGGCGCACTCCGGGGCGCCGCGACGGGCGCGGTGACCGGCACGGGAATGTTCACGACACAGCTGTCCGGCTACGGCGCCGCGGTGCTGCTCGCGCACGGCGGCGTCTTCGAACTTCGTGTGGGTGGACCTGCGCCCGTGATCGTCGATCCCCAGGCCTTCGTCGCGGCGAGCGGTGCGGTCCGTACCGAACTGAAATCGTCGATGAGCTGGCGCAATGTGGGCCGCAGCGGCGGAGAGGCCATGCAACTCGAGTGCACCGGTCAAGGCATCGTCTACGTGCAGGCATCGGAGGAGAAACTGTGAGCGTCGTCCTCAATCCCGCGAGCTTCACCGAGAGCGACAACGTTCCCGGAAACAGCTACGCCTACTGCATCGACCTGCAGACGCCGTGGTTCCTGTCGAAGGGCGCGATGATCGCGTACTACGGGCAGGTGCGGTTCTCCGCCCTCACCCACGGACTTCAGGGTGGCCTGCTCGACATGGTGGCCCGCCGGTTCTCGGCACCGATGTATCTCGGCGACTACGTGGTGGCGGACGGCTTCGGGAAGCTGATCCTCGGGGACCGCGGTTACGACATCAACTCCTACGATCTCGACGACGGCAACCTCACGATCCGGCAGTCGAACCTGCTGGCCTTCGAGCCGGGTCTGTCGCTGAATCAGTCGATCGTGCCGGGATTCCTCACGCTGATCGGGACGGGACGGTTCCTCGCGTCGTCGAACGGACCGGTGATGTTCGCCGAACCGCCGCTGCGCGTCGATCCCGAGGCACTCGTCGGCTGGGCCGACTGTCCGTCCCCGAGCCACCACTACGACGAATCGTGGATCACGGGATTCGTCTCCGCCGGCGCACGCCGGTTCGGGGTCCAGTCGGGGGAGGAACGCCAGTTCGACTTCACCGGCGCCGGGACGGTGCTCGTCCAGTCGAGCGAGAAGGTGATCGACGACTCATCGCTGGTCCGTACCCTCGAGCATCAAATTCCGGGCCTCTCACAAGGCGGTCTGCACCGCATCAATCATGTCGTTTCGCAACAGATGCAACAGGGCTAACAGGGGTACCGGACGGTGACGTGAGACCGGACACCGCGCGGAGCAAAGTAGATCGAATTGTGACTACGCTCACAGGATAGGCAGACCTAACCAGAGGTAAGGTTTGGGCAACCTAACAACCTCAGGATGGTGGCTCCCATGATCGTCTGTAGTTGCCACGCCCTCACGCACCACCACATCGAAGCAGAGGTGGCAGCGGGCGCACGATGCACCCGCGAAGTGAGCGCCGCGTGCCGCGCAGGAACCGACTGCGGCAACTGCGTACGCAACATCTCGGCGATCATCCGGCAGGCGCGCGTCCGAAATGAGACGATCGAGCTCGAGACCGCCGTGTAGCCAGCCCCTGCCCGGCGGTAAACCTGATGGTTCACCCCGGGAGGTGCCATGAAGGGCGACAAGAAGGTCATCGAATACCTGAACGAGCAGTTGACGGCGGAACTCACCGCCATCAATCAGTACTTCCTGCATTCCAAGATGCAAGAAGACCGCGGTTGGTCGAAGCTCGCGGCACACACCCGCGCCGAGTCGTTCGACGAAATGCGCCACGCCGAGACCCTCACCGATCGCATTCTCTACCTCGACGGACTGCCCAACTACCAGCGGCTCGGTTCGCTGCGTCTGGGACAGACCGTGAAGGAGATGCTCCAGGCGGATCTCCAGGTCGAGATCGAGGCTCGCGACCGGCTCCGCAAGGGATCGGAGTACATGCGGTCGGTCAGCGACATCACCTCCGCGAACATCTTCGAGGCGATCCTCGCCGACGAGGAAGAACATATCGACTACCTCGAAACCCAGCTCGACCTGCTCGAGCAGCTGGGCGAACCGCTCTACATCGCTCAGCACATCTCGCCCCCGGAGTAACCAGCTGCGGGCACGCAGCGCCCTCGCCGTGAAAACGGGCCGCGACAGATGTCGCGGCCCGTCTTCACGTGCAGGTATCTTCGACGTGCTCGGTCATCTGGTCTCGAGAGTGAGGAAACACCGTGAGTGATTCGTCCGTGAAAGTGGTTCACAATCCCGACCGGCAGCGATACGAACTGGACGACAACGGTTCCGTCATCGGTTACGCCGACTATCACCCCGCCGACGACACTCAGCTCGTGTTCGACCACACCGTCGTCGACGACGCCTATTCCGGTCAGGGCCTCGCCGGCAAACTCGTTCGATTCGCGCTGGACGACGTGCGCGAACGTGGAAAGCGGGTCGTGCCGGTATGCCCGTTCGTCGACAGCTTCATCGACAAGCATCCCGAGTACCAGGACCTCGTCGCCTGAGAGGTCCTGCCACGACCCGCCTTACACGCGACGGTCAGTGCCCCGCGCGGTTACGCAGGTCGAGTGCGACGTCGGTGATCATGTCCTCCTGGCCGCCGACCAGCCCGCGGCGCCCGATCTCGACGAGGATGTCGCGGGTGTCGAGGCCGTAGATGTCCGCAGCGGTCTCCGCGTGACGCAGGAAGCTCGAGTACACACCGGCGTAGCCGAGGGTGAGGGTCTCGCGGTCCACCTGGACCGGCCGGTCCTGCAACGGACGGACGAGATCGTCGGCAGCATCCTGCAGGCCGAACAGATCGCACGAGTGCTTCCATCCGTGCAGATCGGCGACCGCGACGAAGGGTTCGATCGGGCAGTTGCCCGCACCCGCGCCCTGCCCTGCCAGTGACGCATCGACGCGGATGACGCCTTCCTCGACGGCGACGACGGAGTTGGCGACCGACAGCGACAGGTTCTGGTGGGCGTGGATACCGATCTGCGTGCCCTCCTCGAGAACGTCACGGTAGGCGCGGACACGCTCGCGGACGCCGTCCATCGTCAGCCGTCCGCCGGAGTCGGTGACGTAGACGCAGTCGGCGCCGTAGGACTCCATGAGCTTGGCCTGGCGAGCGAGTTCTTCCGCGGGAGCCATGTGCGACATCATCAGGAAGCCGGACACGTCCATGCCCAGTTCCTTGGCGGCGGCGATGTGCTGCGCCGACACGTCGGCCTCGGTGCAGTGGGTGGCCACACGCACCGATCGCACACCGAGTTCGTAGGCGCGCTTCAGCTCGTGCACGGTGCCGATACCCGGCAGCAGCAACGTGGTGAGGATGGCCGAATTGATCGCTCCCGCTGCGGCTTCGAGCCATTCCCAGTCGGTGTTGCTACCCGGGCCGTACGTCAGGGAATGGCCGGTGAGCCCGTCGCCGTGTGAGACCTCGATCGCGTCCACGCCGGCACGGTCCAGTGCGCCCGCGATCGCTGCGACGTCGTCGGGGGTGATGCGGTGACGGATGGCGTGCATGCCGTCGCGCAGGGTGACGTCCTGGATGTACAGGGCCGTGCCGTGACTCGCGTACTCGCGCTGTCCGGCGTCGTTGGTGGTCGTCTCGCTCATGCCGAAACCTGCTCCTTCTTGCGTGCCGCGACTGCCCGGCCGACCTGCAGGGCCGCGGACGTCATGATGTCGAGATTGCCCGCGTACTCGGGCAGGTAGTGCGCTGCGCCCTTGACTTCGAGGAACACCGCGACCTTCCACATCGGTCCGGTGTGTTCGGTCAGCGTTCCGACGGTCTCGGTCATCGGGGTGAACTGGATTTCCTGCTTGAGCTTGTATCCGGGCACGTAGGTGGATACCTTCGCGACCATCGCCTCGACCGACGCGACGATCTCGTCCTTGCGGTCTTCGCCGACCAGCGCAAGAACGGTGTCGCGCATGATCATCGGGGGTTCGGCCGGGTTCAGGATGATGATCGCCTTGCCGCGGGCGGCGCCGCCGATCTTCTCGATCGCTTGCGACGTGGTCTCGGTGAACTCGTCGATGTTGGCGCGCGTGCCGGGGCCGGCCGACTTGGAGGAGATCGATGCGACGATCTCGGCCCAGTACACCGGCGTCACCTGCGAGATGGCAGCGACGATCGGGATGGTCGCCTGGCCACCGCAGGTGACCATGTTGACGTTGGGAGCGTCGAGGTGCTCGTCGAGGTTCACCGGCGGCACCACGTAGGGGCCGATCGCAGCGGGCGTGAGATCGATCAGGATCTTGCCGTGCGGGCGCAGCATCTTCTCGTTGTATTCGTGCGCCTTCGCCGAGGTCGCGTCGAACACGATCTCGATCTCGCCGAACCGGGGATGCTCGATGAGGCCTTCGACGCCGGTGGCGATGGCGTCGATGCCCAGCCGCTTCGCGCGGGCCAGGCCGTCGGACTCGGGGTCGATGCCCACCAGGGCGATCGTCTCGAGTTCGCTGTCCGCCAGCCTCTTGATCTTGATGAGCAGGTCGGTGCCGATGTTGCCCGGCCCGATGATGGCGACCTTGGTCGTGGTCATGTCAGTTCTCCTGTGCCGAAGACGGTGAGGTCGAGAAGGGGGCGGTGACGGAGCCGAGAGTGGAGATCTCGGCGCGCACCGTGACCCCGGGAGGGGCGGACACCATCGGTCCGAGTGCACCGGACAGCACCACCTGGCCGGCGGTCAGCGGCTGTCCGAATTCGCGCGCAGTGCGGGCGAGCCACAGCAAGGCGTTCAACGGATCGCCGAGGCAGGCCGCTCCGGTGCCCTCCGAGACGAGTTCGTCGTCGATGTACATCCGCATGGTCGTGTCGATCGGCTCGAAATCGGCGAGAGATACGCGGTGGGAGCCGAGCACGTACAGACCGCTCGACGCATTGTCCGCGACCGTATCGGTGATCTTGATGTCCCATCCGGCGACCCTGCTGTCGACGATTTCCAGCGCCGCGACCGCATAGTCCACGGCGCCCCGCACCTTGTCGAGGTCGAGATCGTCGTCATCGAGGTCTGCGGAGAGCACGAACGCGATCTCCGCCTCGGCCTTCGGCTGGAGCAGTCGGTCGCTGGGGACCTCGTCGAGATCGGTGACATCCATATCGTCGAACAGCACCCCGAAATCAGGGCGGTTCACGCCGAGTTGCTGCTGGACTGCCGGGGAGGTGAGGCCGATCTTGCGCCCCACGATGCGGGCGCCGGAGGCGAGTTTGTGCTCGGTCAGGTGCTGCTGCACCGCGTAGGCCAGGTCGATGTCGGTTTCACCGAGCAGATCCCGCACCGGCGCACACGGCACGGCGGTGCGAGCGGCATCGATGAGCCGGCCGGCCGCTGCGCTGACGGTGTCGAGAGATGCGGCATCGCCCGCGGAATGGGGAGTAGTGGTCATCAGGTCCTCGTCGATCGATGGGTAACTCCATCGTGGGGGTACGAGTACCGCTTACCTAGCCGTAGGTTCCGCTCAGTGGAACGCGTGGCGCCGGATCATCCGGGAGCCGCTCACAGAGTCCGCAGGGCCGCACGACGGGCCAGGGTCGATGCGACGCCCGCCGCCGCCGCCTTCACCGCCGCCGCGTGTTTCTCGGGCCGGAACCGCGTGGCGGGCCCGGTGACGCTGATCGCGGCGACCGGATCCTCGTCTCCCAGAAGCACGGGTGCGGCGACACACACCAGCCCGACCGCCGATTCCTCGTGCTCGAACGCGACGCCCGTGCTCGCGATGCGATCGATGTGGTCGCGGAACCGGCCCGGCGCGGTGATCGTGCGCGGTGTCTTGCGGGCGAGCCCGGCATCCACGACGTCCACGAACAGCGCCGGCGACGAGAACGCGAGCAGCGCCTTGCCGATGGCAGTGCAGTACATGGGCATTCGTCCACCGACTCGCGACGGCGCCGGGGCCGGGCGATGGCCACCGATCTTCGAGACGTAGACGACTTCGGTGCCTTCGGGCACTCCGAGGTGCACGGTTTCATGGGTCCGCTCGTACAGGTCTTCCATGAACGGAATGGCGACCTCGAGCAGTCGTCGTTCCACCGACGCGCGCATGCCGAGTTCGAACATCCGGCCGCCGAGCCGATACCCGGACGCATCCTTGTCGAGCAAGCGGACGTCGATCAGATCGTTGACCACGCGGTGGAGAGTGCCCTTGGCCAAACCCGTGCGACGGCCGAGTTCGGCGAGGGTCACTCCGTGGTCGTCGGCGGTGAACGCGTGCAGGACGGTGACGACCTTGCCGAGCACGGTCGAAGTGTCCACGGGCGGGTCGGCCGCCCGGCGCGTCGGCCGCTGTCCTTCCATGTGCCACAGGGTATGCCACCGCCGAGACCGAACCGCAACGCATCGTCCGCGCGGTGCCGGATCGCGGTGGCATCCTGGACCGGTGACCGAGCGGAAACGACCGGACATCTCCTTCGAGACGTGGATCGAACGGCAGATCCGCGCCGCACAGGAGCGCGGCGACTTCGACGACCTCCCGGGTGCGGGAAAACCCATCCCCGATCACGGCGACGACGAATTGTGGTGGGTCAAGGCCTACCTCGCCCGGCAGGGACTCTCGACGGAGGCATTGCTGCCGCTACCCCTCCAATTGCGCCGGGAAATCGAGCGGCTACCCGAGACCGTGGCGAACGTGCCGTCCGAGCAGTCGGTCCGGGAGATCGTCGCGGGGCTCAACCGGCGGGTGGTGGAATACATGCTCCAGCCTGGTCAGCTACCGATCCCGGTCCACAAGGTGGACGTCGACGCAGTGGTCGAAACCTGGCGGGCCGGGAGACAGGCACGCCGGGAAGAAGCCCGGCGCGCCCTCCTCGCTGCCCAGGAAGGCCGTTCGGATCCCCCGTCCAGCCGCGCACGACCGGCACGGAGGCGGTCGCTCTTCCGGTGGTTCCGCGCCGGATGACCGGCACCGGAACCACCGGCGATGTCATGCGAGGTCGACGGTGAGCGGCGCGCCGGTCGCGGCGGCCACCTGTTCTTCCGTCACACCCGGTGCGCATTCGCGCAGGACCAACCCGGCGTCCGTCACATCGATGACCGCGAGGTCGGTGATGATCCGCTGGACCACGCCCTCGCCGGTCAGCGGCAACGAGCACCGCTCGACGATCTTCGGCTTGCCCGTCTTGTCGGTGTGCTCCATGAGCACGATGACCTTGCGGGCACCGTGCACGAGATCCATCGCGCCACCCATGCCCTTGACCATCTTGCCCGGCACCATCCAGTTCGCCAGATCGCCCGTGGCCGAGACCTCCATGCCGCCGAGTACCGCGGTGTCGATGTGCCCGCCGCGAATCATCCCGAAGCTCAGCGCGGAGTCGAAGAACGCCGCGCCCGCGTTGACCGTGACGGTCTCCTTGCCGGCATTGATCAGATCCGCGTCGATCGCCTCTTCCTCGGGGTACGGGCCGGTACCGAGGATGCCGTTCTCGCTGTGCAGGGTGACCCGCACGCCGTCGGGCAGGTAATTCGGAATCAGCGTGGGCAGCCCGATCCCCAGGTTCACGTACTCGCCGGGTTCCAGCTCCTGCGCGGCGCGCGCCGCCATCTGCGTGCGCGTCCAGCCCACTGCCCGTTCGACCTCGACGCTCATGATGCCGCTCCTGCCTTGACGGTCCGCTTCTCGATCTGCTTGTCCTGCGCCCCGGTGTGCACGATCCGGTCGACGAAGATCCCCGGCAGGTGCACCTCGCCGGGATCGATCTCGCCCGGCTCGACAAGTTCCTCGACCTGCGCGATGCACACCCGCCCGGCCATGGCGGCCAACGGGTTGAAGTTCATCGCCGCCTTGTTGAACACCAGGTTCCCTTCGGTGTCCCCCTTCAGGGCGTGCACCAGGGCGAAGTCCGCGGTGATCGACTCCTCGAGCACGTACTTCTTGCCCCGGAACTCACGGACCTCTTTCGCCGGTGACGCCACCGCGACGCCTCCTTCGGCGTCGTACCGCCACGGCAGCCCACCGAGCGCGATCGGGGTTCCGACGCCGGCCGGGGTGAAGAACGCGGGAATGCCCGCGCCACCGGCACGCAACTTCTCCGCGAGCGTGCCCTGTGGCGTCAATTCCACCTCGAGTTCCCCGGAGAGGTACTGACGGGCGAACTCCTTGTTCTCGCCCACGTACGACGCGGTCACCCGGCGGATTCTCTTGTCGCCGAGAAGTATTCCCAGTCCGTGGCCGTCGATCCCACAGTTGTTGGAGAACACTTCGAGGTCGGTCACGCCCGCCTCGGCGAGCGCCTGGATCAGAATGTCGGGGATGCCGCACAGGCCGAACCCGCCCACCGCAAGGGACGAACCGTCTGTCACGTCCGCGACGGCCTCCACCGCGGACCGGAACACTTTCGTTGCCAACGCACACCTCTCGGGTCAGGGGAATCCGCGGCCTCGTCGGGCCGCCGACGTCCATTCAATGAACGTCATCCTTCTCGTCCCACCAATAAAGTTGCTGCAGGTGAGATTCACAAGTGAGCGCGCCGAGAATACGATAATTGCTCGCTATCCGGACACACGGACAAAATTCGTTCATTCAGTGGACGTAGGATAAGCCCGTGACCGCCCAAGGACAGCTGATCGGCAGAGTGAGCGCGCTGCTGCGGGCCGTGTCGTCGTACGAACCGGACGGGGCCTCGACGTCGGACCTTGCCCGGGCGACCGACCTGGCCCGGCCGACCGTCCACCGGCTCCTCGGCTCGCTCGCCGACGAAGGTCTGGTCGACCGGGACCCGAAGTCGGGCCGATGGTCGCTCGGGCCCGAGCTGTACCTGCTGGGTTCGGTGGCAGCCACCCGCTACGACATCACCGACCTGGCCGGAGACGTGCTTCGCGACCTCGCCCGCGAATCCGGGGAAAGCGCGTTCCTGTCCGCGCGCCGTGGAGACGAAACGGTGTGCGTGGCAAGCGAAGAAGGCAGCTTTCCGTTGCGTTCACACGTGCTGCACATCGGGATCCGGTTTCCGCTCGGGGTCGCGTCCGCCGGGCTCGCCATCCTGTCCCACATGTCCGACCAGGACATCGACGATTACCTCTCCCGCGTCGACCTCACGGCCACGTGGGGGGCACAGCACTCGCGCGACGCCGTCGAAGAGCGGATCGCCGCGACACGCCTGGCCGGCTACTCCGTCAATCCCGCACTGATCGTCGAGGGCAGCTGGGGAATGGGCGCGGCCGTCTTCGACCACAGAGGAGCCCCGACGTGGGCGCTGAGCCTGACCGGCGTGGAAAGTCGCTTCCGTGCCGATCGCACACCCGACGTCGGGGCTCTGTTGCTCGGTGGGGCACACCGCCTCACCCAGCTGTTACGTCACCGCACGCGCTGACGCCTCCGGATCACGACGGCGTGCTCGCGGCGGCACGCTGAAGCAGCCGTTCGGCGTGGCGCAATACCGGGGCGTCGACCATCTTGCCCTCGAAGTCGAACACCCCGCGCTCCGATCCGGCCGCGTCGAGTACCCGTCTCGCCCAGGCCTCTTCGTCCGGCGTGGGTGCGTAGGCGCGGCGGATCACGTCGATCTGGCCCGGGTGGATCGCAACCTTGATGTCGAATCCGACCGCTACGGCGTCGAGTGCCTCGTCGTGCAGACCGTCGGTGTCCTTGATGTTCAGGTACACCGAATCGAGTGCCCAGCGCGCGTAGCCCTTCGCCGCGAGCAACGTGACCGCACGGGCGTGCTGGGCGACCCCGCGGTAGAGCCCGTCCGGCCCACGGCTGGAGTTGCCACCCAGTCCCGCCACGAGATCCTCGGCGCCCCACATCATTCCGATGGTGTTGTCGGCCTTCGCGATGCTCTCGACCGCGAGCACGCCGAGCGGAGACTCCACGAGCGCGACCACCTCGAGCGGCGCGAGGGATCGCACCTGATCGCCGCTCTCACACTTCGGCAGCATCACCCGCGTGTACGGGGTGCGGCTCAGTGCCTCGAGGTCGGGTCCGTGGTCTTCGGTGCCGACCGGGTTGATCCGCACCACGGTGCGCTCGGGATCGAGCGGTGTGGCGACGAGTGCGTCGCGGGCGGCCTGCTTGTCGGCCGGCGCCACGGCATCCTCGAGGTCGACGATGACCACGTCGGCACGGGCGGCAGCCTTGGCGTAGCGGTCGGGTCGGTCGGCCGGGCAGAACAGCCACGCCGGGCCGGGAAGTGTCCATGTCATGTCGTGGGCCTCTTCTGCACGAGGGTCTGGCGGACCGCGATCCCGACGACGTCACCGTGCTGGTTGCGCCCGGTGTGCTCGAGGGTGACGATGCCTTCGCCCGGGCGGCTCTTGGATTCACGCTTGTCGAGGATCTTGGTCTCCACGTACAGCGTGTCGCCGTGGAACAACGGCTTCGGGAAGGAGACCTCGGAGAAGCCGAGGTTCGCGACGATCGTTCCCTGCGTCAGCTGCGCGACGGACAGACCGATCATGGTCGACAGGGTGAACATCGAGTTCACCAGCCGCTCCCCGAACGCGGTGCCCGCCGCATACGCGGCATCGAGATGCAGCGCTTGAGTATTCATGGTCTGCGTGGTGAACAGAACGTTGTCGGCTTCGGTGATGGTGCGGCCGGGCCGGTGCTCGTAGACCGCGCCGAGTTCGAATTCTTCGAACCACAGTCCACGCTGCGTGATGCGTTTCGCGTTCTCCGCGGGCGCCGTGTCGCTCACAGTCCCAGTTCCCGTCCGACGAGCATGAGCTGCACCTCGGTGGTGCCCTCTCCGATCTCGAGGATCTTGCTGTCGCGGTAGTGCCGCGCGACGGCGTATTCGTTCATGAATCCGTAGCCGCCGTGGATCTGGGTGGCGTCGCGGGCGTTGTCCATCGCCGCCTCCGACGCCACGAGCTTCGCGATCGCGGCCTGCTTCTTGAACGGACGGCCCGCGAGCATCGCCGAGGCGGCGTCGTAGTACGCGGTGCGCGCCGTGTGGGCACGCGCCTCCATCCGGGCGATCTTGAACGCGATTGCCTGGTTGCTGCCGATCGGGCTGCCGAATGCCTCGCGTTCCTTGGCGTACTTGACCGACTCGTCGACGCAGCCCTGCGCGGCACCGGTGGACAGCGCAGCGATCGCGATGCGGCCCTCGTCGAGGATCCGCAGGAAGTTGGCGTACCCGCGGCCGCGTTCGCCCAGCAGGTTTTCCTCGGGCACCCGCACATCGCTGAACGTCAGCGGATGGGTGTCGGACGCGTTCCATCCCACCTTGTTGTAGGCGGGTTCGGCGGTGAATCCGGGAGTGGAGGCCGGAACGAGGATCGTGGAGATCTCCTTCTTGCCGTTGTCCCGCACGCCGGTGACCGCGGTGACGGTGACGAGCGAGGTGATGTCGGTGCCGGAGTTCGTGATGAACTGCTTGTTGCCGTTGATGACCCACTCGCCGCCGTCGAGCTTCGCGGTGGTCTTCGTCCCACCCGCGTCGCTACCCGCGCCTGGCTCGGTCAGGCCGAAGGCCGCGAGGTTCCGGCCGCTCGCGAGCTGCGGAAGCCATTCCTGCTTCTGCGCCTCGGTACCGAACCGGTAGATCGGCATGGCGCCGAGCGACACGCCGGCCTCGAGCGTGATCGCGACCGACTGGTCGACTTTGCCGAGTTCCTCGAGCGCGAGGCACAGAGCGAAGTAGTCCCCGCCCATTCCGCCGTACTCCTCGGGGAAAGGCAGACCGAACAGACCCATGTCCGCCATGCCCGCGACCACTTCGTAGGGGAACGAATGCTCGGCGTCGTGCTTGGCCGCGACCGGCGCGACGACGGTGCGCGCGAAGTCGGCGACCGTCTTGCGCAGCTGCTCGTACTCGTCGGGAAGCTGCCCGGTTGCCAGATATTCCGTCATTCCGTTGCCTCTTTCGTATCGGCGTGCGGGGTGACCCGCGCGAGAAGTTGATCGACCTTGACCTGCTCACCCGCAGCGGCGAAGAGCTCTACGGTGCCGGCGACCGGCGCGGTGAGCGAATGCTCCATCTTCATGGCTTCGACGACCACGATCGTCTCTCCGGCAGCGACTTCGGCGCCTGATTCCACCGCGACGGCGATGACCGCGCCGGGCATCGGGCTGGTGATGTCGGCGTTGCCGGCGTGCGCGTCGTCCCCGCGTACCCCTGCCTCCGCGACTTCACGGACCGAGACACTGCCGTGGCCGTCGGCGAGCCAGATCGCGCCGTCGGACTCGGCCACGCGGAAGACGTGGCGGCGTCCGTCGAGCACGACGGCGAGCACAGATCCGTCGAGCGTCACGGACACCGAACTACGTTCGCCGTCTTCGACACTCGCAGCTCCGGCGGTGGGCGTTCCGCTGAACCCCACGTGCACGGTGCGATCGCCCGAGGTGAGACGGAAGGTCGCGGGCAGGTGGGTACCGACGCGCCAGCCGTCCGGCACCGACCACGGGTCGGAGTTCGCGGCCGACCAGTGCTGCAACCAGAGGTGTGCGGCAGCCGCGACGAACGCGGTGTCCGACGTACCCGGGGCGGCGTAGTCCTCGAGACGCCGGTCGAGCAGGCCGGTGTCGAGGGCACCGGCGACGACTTCGTCGTCGGCGAGCAGGAAACGCACGAAGTCGACATTGGTGACCACGCCCAGGACGGCCGTGTCGGCGAGTGCCCGGTCGAGGCGGCGCAGTGCGCCCGCGCGGTCGGCGGCGTGGGCGATGACCTTGGCCAGCATCGGGTCGTAATCGCTGCCCACGATCGTGCCGGCCTGCACGCCGGAATCGACCCGCACTCCCGGTCCGGAAGGCTCGACGACGTCGGCGACATGGCCGCCGGTGGGCAGGAAGCCGCGGGCCGGGTCCTCTGCGTAGATGCGCGCTTCGATGGCGTGACCGTTGAGGGTGATGTCCTCCTGGCCGAACCCCAGCGGTTCACCGGCGGCAATCCGGACCTGCCATTCGACGAGGTCGAGACCCGTCACCATTTCCGTGACGGGGTGCTCGACCTGCAGGCGGGTGTTCATCTCCATGAAGAAGAATTCGTCGGGCCGGTCCGCGGACACGATGAACTCGACGGTGCCCGCACCGGTGTAGTCGACACTGCGGGCGGTGTTGCAGGCCGCTTCACCGATGCGAGCGCGTGTGACCGCGTCGAGCAGCGGCGACGGAGCCTCTTCGACGACCTTCTGGTGGCGGCGCTGCAGACTGCATTCGCGCTCGCCCAGGTGGACGACGTTGCCGTGCGTGTCGGCGAGGATCTGCACCTCGATGTGGCGGGGGCGCTGGACGAACCGCTCCAGGAACAGCGTGTCGTCACCGAACGACGACGCGGCCTCACGACGGGCCGACGCGAGCGCGGCGGGAAGGTCCGCCGGATCGGTGACCAGACGCATGCCCTTTCCGCCGCCACCGGCGGACGGCTTGACCAGCACCGGATAGCCGACCTCGTCGGCTCCGGCGATCAAGTCGGCGTCGGTCAGTCCCGGCCGCGAGATGCCGGGCACGACGGGAACCCCGAATTCCGAGACCGCGCTCTTCGCGGTGATCTTGTCGCCCATCGTCTCGATGGCATGCGCCGACGGGCCGAGGAATGCGATACCCGCTGTGGCGCAGGCGGCGGCGAATGCAGCGTTCTCCGAGAGGAACCCGTATCCCGGATGGATCGCCTGCGCACCCGTCGCGACGGCCGCGTCGATGACCTTGTCGATCGCGAGGTAGCTCTCGCGTGCCGCCGCAGGACCGAGCAGAACGGCGGTGTCGGCCTCGCGCACGTGCCGCGCGTCGCGGTCGGCTTCGCTGAAGACCGCGACCGAGCGCAGTCCCATATCCTTCAGGGTCCGGATGACGCGCACGGCGATCTCACCGCGGTTGGCTACCAGGACCGTATCGATCCGATTCGTATCGCTCATGTCGCTCACATCCGGAAGACGCCGTAGGAGACCGGCTCGAGGGGCGCGTTGGCGCACACCGAAAGTGCCAGTCCGAGAACTTTTCTGGTATCGACAGGGTCGATGATGCCGTCGTCCCAGAGTCGGGCCGTCGAGTAGTAGGGGTTGCCCTGCTCCTCGTACTGCGCGCGGATCGGCGCTTTGAATTCCTCTTCCTGCTCGGCGGTCCACGGGTTGCCCGAGGCGTCGAGCTGGTCGGACCGTACGGTCGCGAGCACCGACGCGGCCTGCTCGCCGCCCATCACGGAGATGCGCGCGTTGGGCCACATCCACAGGAATCGCGGCGAGTACGCACGGCCACACATCGAGTAGTTGCCGGCGCCGTACGAGCCGCCGATGACGACGGTCAGTTTCGGAACCCGGGCGCACGCGACGGCGGTGACCATCTTGGCGCCGTGCTTGGCGATGCCACCGGCCTCGTAGTCGCGGCCGACCATGAAGCCGGAAATGTTCTGGAGGAACAGCAGCGGGATCGAGCGCTTGTCGCACAGTTCGATGAAATGCGCTCCCTTGACGGCGGATTCGCCGAAGAGCACGCCGTTGTTTGCGACGATGCCCACCGGGTGCCCGTGGATGCGCGCGAATCCGGTCACGAGCGTCTTGCCGTACTCCGCCTTGAACTCGTGGAAGCTGCTGGACCCTTGGCCGGCACCGCCGGCACCGCCGGCGCCGTCGACGATGCGGGAGATGACCTCGTGCACGTCGTAGGGGATCCGCGAGTCGGTGGGGACCACGTCGTACAGCGTCTCCGGGGACTTCTCGGGTTCGACGGTGGGCTCGACGTCCCACGGCCGCTCCGCCCGGGGACCGAAGGTGGAGGCGATGTCGCGCACGATGCGGAGTGCGTCGCGGTCGTCCTCGGCGAGATGGTCGGTCACGCCCGAGACCTTCGAGTGCAGGTCGCCGCCGCCGAGTTCCTCTGCGGTGACCACCTCACCGGTCGCAGCTTTCACGAGCGGGGGGCCGCCGAGGAAGATGGTGCCCTGGTTCCGGACGATGACGGCTTCGTCGCTCATCGCGGGCACGTAGGCGCCGCCGGCGGTGCACGACCCGAGCACCGCGGCGATCTGCGGAATGCCCTTGGCGCTCATCGTCGCCTGGTTGTAGAAGATGCGGCCGAAGTGCTCGCGGTCCGGGAAGACCTCGTCCTGCCGGGGAAGGAACGCGCCGCCGGAGTCGACGAGGTAGAGGCAGGGCAGGTTGTTCTGCAACGCCACCTCTTGCGCCCGCAGGTGCTTCTTCACCGTGACGGGGTAGTACGTGCCGCCCTTGACGGTCGCGTCGTTGGCGACGATCACGCATTCGCGACCGGCCACCCGGCCGATTCCGGTGATGATGCCGGCGCCGGGGCACTCGTCGCCGTACATGCCGGTGGCGGCGAGCGGTGAGAGTTCCAGGAACGGGCTGCCGGTGTCGAGGAGACCGTCGACGCGGTCGCGGGGAAGCAGTTTGCCGCGGGAGACATGCCGCTCACGGGATTTTTCGTTGCCGCCGAGCGCTGCCGCGGCAAGCCTGTCGCGGAGCTCTCCGACCAGCTGTTCGTGCTGGTCGCGGCTGGTTGTCGAGATCGCCTGAGCGGTCGTCACGGACACCATCCTCGGTAGATTGAACTAATCGCCATTAACTGAAATCTAGGTTAGTTATGATTAACCGAGTTGTCCAGATCACAGACGAGTGGAGTTTCCCGCCATGCATGAGCCTGCCGAAGAAGCGGCGCCTCCCGCGCCGACCCGGCGGAGCCTCGCCAAAGCCGAGCGCCGCGCGCAGCTGCTCCGGGCCGCCGCCCGCCTGATCGCCGAGCGCGGCTTCGCCGGGGTCCGGCTCGAGGACCTCGGCGCGGCCGTGGGCATCAGCGGCCCGGCCGTCTACCGGCACTTCCCCAACAAGGACGCCCTGCTCGTCGAACTCCTCGTCGACATCAGCCGACGGCTGCTCGCCGGCGGCACCGCGGTCGTCGCCGACACCACCGACCCGCGTGACGCGCTCGGGAGACTCGTCGACTTCCATCTCGACTTCGCCCTCGGGGACCCCGACCTCATCCGCGTCCAGGACCGGGAACTGCATTCGCTTCCCGACGACGCGCGACGCGAAGTGCGCGTCACCCAGCGTCGCTACGTCGAGATCTGGGTGGGGACTCTCTGCCGCATCACCCCGGGTCTGGCCGAGTCGGATGCACGCACGATGGCTCACGCGACCTTCGGCCTGATCAACTCCACACCGCACAGCGCCGACCCGCGCTCACCCGAGGGCACCCGTGCCGTCCTCCGCCTGATGGCCCTCTCGGCGCTCGACGCCGCCCCGCTCCTCCGACCGACGACACCCACGAAGGACTCATGAGCTACTTCGAACGACTCGGCCCCGCGTCCTTCCGCGCGACCCGCCATGTGAGCGGCGCGTGGAACGAGGCCGAACAGCACATCGCCCCCGCGCTGGGCCTGCTCGCCCACGTCATCGAATCCGACCGCGACGCCCGCCGCGACGACGGGCTGGTGATCGCCCGCCTGTCGTACGACATCCTGGGAACCGTGCCCGTCGGCCCCGTCGACACCGCCGTGGAGGTCCTGCGGCCGGGACGCACGATCGAACTGGTCGAGGCCGCACTGAGCCACGGAGGCCGCACCGTCGTGCGGGCACGCGCGTGGCTCATGCAGCCGCGGCCCACCGCCGAACTCGCGGGTTCGACGCTGTCGCGCATCGCACCGCCCGAGGACACCGAACCGTGGGATCCCACCACCGTGTGGCCGGGCGGTTTCATCGAGTCGGTCGAGGTTCGCCGGACGAGCGCCGGGCCCGGGCGTGCGTCCTTCTGGGTTCGCACACCGATCACGCTCGTCGACGACGACAAGGTGAGCACCCTCGCCGCCGCCGCAGGACTGTTCGACATCGCGAACGGCATGGCGGTGCGGGCGGATCCGCAGAAGGTCGCGTTCCCCAACCTCGACCTCACCGTCCACCTGTTCGCCGAACCCCGCGGCGACTGGGTCGGTTTCGATACCTCGGTCTCGTTCGGAGCCGACGGGATCGGTCTGACGAGCACCGTGCTGCACGACACGTCCGGCCCGATCGGCACGATGTCGCAGATCCTCACCGTGCGCCCCGGCACACCGGAAGGCCCGTAACGCAGTCGTTACCCGGGGTAATCGAACGGTTGATCCGAGAGCACTACCGTCTGCGCCCGGAGCACGTATACAAGGGTGGATACACCCGAGCAGACACGGGGAGACCGGATGGCAGACGGACGCGAGCGGTTGCTCGACTCGCTCGATGTTGCGCTGGGCGCCGTCGATGCCCGGTACGCGGCGGCCTACCCGGGACTCGGACCCGCTCGGCAACCCGTCCACACCGTGTACGTGCCCGCCGACCGGTACGACGCCGGCACGGTGCTCTCCTGGGGCGCGCAGGCGCGAGACACGTTCTCCCGGTACATCTCCGGAGCAGACGATCTCGCGGAACTGATCGGCGTCGAACCCGCTCTCGCCCGCGCCGTCCTGCCCCTGGTCGAAGCGAAACTCGCCACGGAACCGATCGAAGACCTGCGAATCGATTTCGAGGACGGTTTCCCCCAATCCGGCATCGCACCCGGCGCACGCGACGCCGACGAAGACGCCCATCTCGTGCGCGCCGCCGAAGCGCTCCGGAGCACGCCGGACCCGACACCCTTCTCCGGCATCCGCGTGAAATGCCTCGAACCTGCCGTCCGGGCACGCGCGGTACGCACCCTGGACATGTTCATCGGAGAACTTGCCGACGACGGTTGTCTCCCTGACGGATTCGTCGTCACGTTGCCGAAGGTGTCGGCACCGGAACAGGTCGCGGCGATGGTCACTGTGTGCGAATTTCTCGAGACCACGCACGGGCTCACCTCGCCGCTGCGCTTCGAGATCCAGATCGAGACGCCGCAGGCCGTCTGCGGACCCGACGGCACCGCGCAGGTGGCGGCGATGATCCACGCCGCGCAGGGGCGATGCTCCGGGCTGCACTACGGCACCTACGACTATTCGGCGGCCTGCGGCATCGCCGCCGAATACCAGGCGATGGATCACCCGGTTGCGGACCACGCCAAGGCGACCATGCAGGTCGCCGCGGCCGGCACCGGCGTGCACCTGTCGGACGGCTCGACCAACCGCCTCCCCGTCGGCACCGCCGACGAGGTGCGCGCCGCGTGGGCGCTGCACGCCCGGCTCGTCGATCGGTCGCTGCGCCGCGGCTTCTACCAGGGCTGGGACCTCCATCCCGCACAATTGCCCACCCGCTATGCCGCGACCTTCGCGTTCTACCGCCGCTCGTTCCCGTCCGCAGCGGAACGGATCGCGGCCTACTCGGCCCGCACCGACAGCGGTTTCCTCGACGAACCCGCCACCGCGAGGGCACTCGCGTCGTTCCTGCATCGTGGCCTCGGCTGCGGCGCCCTCACCGACGCCGAAGTGCACGAGCACGCCGGAATCACGCCGGATCGGCTACGAGCACTGGCCGGCTTCGGCGCTCAGGAAGGACGATTCGAATGAGCACCGTCATCCGGGCCCGCCGCGCCGTGGTCGGCGATCGTGAGCGTGCGTGCGCCGTGGTCATCCGGGACGGGCGGATCGCCGCCGTCGAGGACTATGCGGCACCGGTGCCCGGGGCACGCGAGGTGATCCTCGCCGACGACGAAGCGCTGCTTCCCGGCCTCGTCGACACCCACGTGCACGTCAACGACCCGGGCCGCGCCGAGTGGGAAGGATTCGCGAGCGCAACCCGCGCCGCCGCCGCCGGTGGGGTCACCACGTTGATCGACATGCCGCTCAATTCCATTCCGTCGACCGTGGACGTGGCTGCGCTCGCCGTCAAGCAGAAAGTCGCCGCCGGCCAGGTGACCGTGGATGTCGGGTTCTGGGGCGGCGCGATCCCCGGCAATCTCGCGGATCTCGAACCCCTCTGGGACGCCGGTGTATACGGATTCAAATGCTTCCTCGCGTATTCCGGACTCGACGAATATCCCCCGCTGGACCGGGACCAGATGATCGCAGCGATGCGCGTCATCGCCGGATTCGACGGCCTGCTCATCGTCCACGCGGAGGACGGCCCCACGCTCGACGCCCAGCCTGCCCCGTCGGGTCGCCGCTACACCGATTTCTTGCACTCGCGTCCGCCCGTCGCCGAGGCGCGGGCGATCGCGCAGGTGATCGACGGTGCCGCCGAAACAGGGTGTCGCGTCCACATTCTGCACCTCTCGGACGCCGGGAGCCTGCCGCTCGTCGCCGCAGCGAAGGACGCGGGAGTTCGCATCACCGTGGAGACGTGCCCGCACTACCTGGCGTTGTTCAGTGAGGAAATCCTCGACGGCTCGACACATTTCAAATGCTGTCCGCCGATCCGGGAGGCCACCAACCGCGAAGGCCTGTGGCGAGGCTTGGCGGACGGCACGATCGACTGCGTCGTGTCCGATCATTCACCGTGCACCCCCGAACTGAAGAAACTGGGGATCGGCGACTTCGGGGAAGCGTGGGGCGGAATCTCCTCGTTGCAACTGGGACTGCCGATCGTGTGGTCGGAAGGACGGCGGCGCGGACACTCCCTCGTGGACGTGACGCGGTGGATGGCCCGCAACACCGCCGCCCTGGCCGGACTACCCGACCGCGGCGACATCGCCGTCGGCAACACGGCCGACCTGTGCGTCCTCGCCCCCGACGACGCATTCGTGGTCTTCCCCGACAAACTCCACCACCGCAACGCCGTCACCCCCTATGCCGAAATGGCGCTGGCGGGTGTCGTGCGGCAGACATGGCTGGCCGGCGAACCCCTCACGGTCACCGGTGATCGCCGCCACGACCCTGCTCCTCGCGCTCGACTGCTGTCCCGGAAGGACATTCGATGACATCGCCCGATTTCCGGCAACTTCCCGACCTCGCCTCCCGCGAACTGACCGGCTCGGTGATGTACGCCAACGACGAGTTGTTCGCCCAGCGTGAGAATCTCATCGCGCCCGGCCCGGCGCTGCACGATCTGTCCGCGTTCGGGCACAAGGGAAAGGTGTACGACGGCTGGGAAACCCGCAGGCGGCGCGAACCCGGACACGATGTCGCCATCGTGCGTCTCGGTGTCCCGGGCGTGATCCGAGGCGTGGTGATCGACACCGCGTGGTTCACCGGCAACTTCCCACCGTTCGCGTCGGTCGACGCCGTATGCCTCGAGGGATATCCCGGTGTCGCCGACCTCCTCGATGCGCCCTGGGAACCCGTCGTCGACAAGGTGGCCCTGCTCGGTGACACCGCGAATGCCTTTGCCGTGGACAGCGAGCGACGCTGGACCCACGTGCGTCTCAACATCTTTCCCGACGGTGGCGTCGCCCGCTTCCGGGTCCACGGGGAAGTTCGCCCGGACCCGATGTTCCTCACCGGCACGATCGATCTCGCAGCACTCGAGAACGGCGGCGACATCGCGGACTGCTCGAACCGCTTCTACTCGTCGCCGCGCAACATCATCGCTCCCGGCAGGGCTGTGAACATGGGCGGTGGCTGGGAGAACGCACGACGGCGCGACGACGGGAACGACTACGTCGTGGTGCGCCTGGCCGGCACCGCACTGATCGACCACGTGGAGATCGACACGTCGTACTACGTCGGGAACGCGCCCGGGTGGGCACGACTGTCGGGCCTCCCGGACGGCTCGGACCCTGCCGACGCATCGGCGTTCGTCGAATTGCTCCCGAAGACTGCGCTGCTGCCCGATTGCCGGCACCGGTTCCGTGTGGATTCGAGCATGCCGCTCTCGTTCGTACGCTTGGACGTATATCCGGACGGAGGGATCTCACGGCTACGCGTGCACGGTCGCCTCGTGGACCAGGGCCTCACCCCGTGACTCCGAGTCACCGTCGCGGCACGCCCAGGTGTCCTAGGCTCAGCCCATGGCAGGTGCGGTGACAGAGGTACGGTCCCCCGAGGACCTGGTGACGGCGCTCGAATCGACCGGTTACCTCGCCGACGACGGCCTCGCGACCACGGCATTTCTGGCGATGCGGATGGGCCGGCCACTCTTCTGCGAGGGCGAACCCGGCACCGGGAAGACCTCCCTCGCGACGGCGCTGGCCGAGGCGCTCGACCTGCCGCTCGTCCGGTTGCAGTGCCACGAAGGCATCGACGCGTCGCAGGCACTCTACGACTGGGACTTTCCCCGGCAGTTGCTGCACCTGCGCACCCTCGAGGCCGCGAGCGGGGGCGCTCTGGACGCCGACACCGCCGAACGGTCCCTCTACACCGAGCGTTACCTGCTGACCCGGCCACTGCTGGCAGCCCTCACCGGCGCACCCTGTGTGCTGCTCGTCGACGAAATCGACCGTGCAGACGACGAATTCGAGGCGCTGCTGCTACAGGTGCTCGACGAGAACGCCGTGACGATTCCCGAACTCGGAGAGATCCGCGCGGCGGTGCCGCCGCTGACGGTACTCACCTCCAACCGCACCCGGGAAGTGCACGACGCACTCAAACGCCGGTGCCTGTACCACTGGGTCGAACACCCGGACCTCGACCGCGAGATCGCCATCCTGCGTCGTCGCCTGCCTGATATCGACGCTTCCCTCGCCGCGCAGGTCGCGCAAGCGGTCCACGCGCTGCGCGACTACGACCTGCTCAAACCGCCCGGGGTGGCGGAATCCCTCGACTGGGCCCGCGCGCTGCGTGAACTCGACCGCGAGGTGCTCGACGCCGCGACGGCAGCCGCGACACTCGGCGCCGTCCTGAAATACCGGGAAGACGTCGAGCGCGTCACGCGGGCCGGTCTCGACCGGGTTCTCGCCGGATGACGACCGCGGTGCACGGCACGCTGGTGGGCTTCGCCGGGTTCACCCGCGCGCTCGCCGAGTCCGGCATGCCCGTGACTCCGGACGCCACCGACACGTATGTCCGGGCGCTCGGTGAACTCGACATCGGCGATCCGGCGCAGGTCTACTGGGCGGGACGGGCGACGTTGTGCCGCGACCCCGACGATCTACCCCGCTACGACGCGGCCTTCCGCAGCTGGTTCGGAGGCGCAGTGCCGAGCGTGTCGCGGACCCGGGGGCAGCGCACCCGTACCGCGCGGATCGCCGCGCTGACCCGGACGCAGGGAACAGTGGACGGCACGGGCGAAGATGCTCCCCAGTTGCAGGTCGCGGCCACCGATACCGAAGTGCTGCGGAATCGCGACATCGCGGAACTCACACCCGCCGAACGCGCTCACCTGACGGAGATGCTGACACTATTGCGGCCCCGTCCTCCTGTGCGGGCCGCCGCGCGGAGGCGTCCCTCCCGAGCCGGGCAGGTGGACGCGCGACGCACCCTGCGGGCGATGCTCGCCGCGGGTGGCGAGGCGGTACGGCCCGTGCGACACCGCAGGGCGACGCGGCCGCGCCGGGTGGTGCTGCTGATCGACGTGTCGGGCTCCATGGCTCCGTACGCCGACGCTCTGCTGCGGTTCGCGCACGTCGTCACCCGTTCCCACCCCGGCGGAACAGAGGTGTTCTCGCTCGGCACACGCATGACCCGGCTATCGCGGGCACTGCGCGCCCGCGACCCCGAGCATGCCCTCGCCGCGGCCGCCCGCACCGTGCCCGACTGGGCCGGAGGCACTCGGCTCGGCGACACACTGCGCGCCTTCCTCGACCGCTGGGGACGCCGTGGACTGGCCCGGGGCGCGGTCGTGGTCATCTTCTCGGACGGCTGGGAGCGCGGCGACGCGGTACTGCTCGGAGAGCAGATGGCACAACTGCGCAGGCTCGCGCACGCGGTCCTGTGGGTCAATCCGCACGCCGGCCACGCCGGGTACGAACCGATCCAATCGGGTATCTCGGTGGCATTGCCACATATCGATCGTCTGCTCGCGGGACACAGCCTCGCGACATTGGAAACATTGCTCGAGGAGGTCCATCGTGCGTGAGGTTCTCGACGAACTCGACCGCCGCTACCGGGCGGGCGAGACCGTCGCGGTAGGCACCGTCGTGTCGACGTTCCGGTCCGCGCCGCGCCCGCCGGGAGCGTCGATGCTGGTCGCAGGAGACGGCACGGTGGCGGGCAGCGTGTCCGGCGGGTGCGTCGAGGGCGCGGTGTACGAACTGGCTCAGGACGTGATCGGTGACGGAACGCCGGTGCTCGAGCGGTACGGGGTATCCGACGACGACGCGTTCAGCGTGGGGTTGACGTGCGGTGGAATCATCGACGTCTTCGTCGAACGGATCGACAGTGCCGGATTTCCCTCCTTCGCCGACGTCGTCGCGTCGGTACGCAGCGGCGAACCGGTGGCGATCGCGACGGTCACCGAACATCCCGATCCGGCGGTGCTCGGGCGACGCCTGGTGGTGTGGCCGGACCGGGACGCCGGGACGCTGCCGTCCTCCCGGATGCACGATGCCGTCACCGACGACGCACGCGGCCTGCTCGACGTCGGACGATCCGGGACACTGCACTACGGCACCGACGGTGAGCGTCGCGGCGAGGGAATGTCGGTGTTCGTCAACGTCTTCCAGCCGCCACCCCGGTTGATCGTGTTCGGCGCAATCGATTTCGCCGCAGCGATGGCAGATCTGGGAACTTTCCTCGGGTACCGGGTCACGGTGTGCGACGCGCGCGGCGTCTTCGCAACCGAAGCGCGGTTTCCCGGCGCGGACGAAGTGATCGTGGACTGGCCGCACCGTTATCTCGCCGCCGAGGCCGACGCCGGACGGATCGACAAGCGCACCGTGATCACAGTTCTCACCCACGACCCCAAGTTCGATGTGCCTCTCCTGGAGGTCGCGCTCCGGCTCGACGTGGCGTACGTCGGCGCGATGGGGTCGCGCCGGACGCACGACGACCGGATGACCCGGTTGCGTGAAGCGGGGATGACGGACGACGATCTCGCGCGCCTGTCCTCACCGATCGGGCTGGATCTCGGGGCCCGGACCCCGCAGGAAACGGCGGTGTCGATCGCTGCCGAGATCATCGCCCTGCGGTGGGGTGGCGGCGGGCAGCGACTCGGGGAGACCGACGGACCGATCCACACCCACGACGAACCGGTCCGATCCGTAGATGGCGCCGCTCAGGGGCTCTGAACTTCCCCGGTGGTCTGCACGGGCAAGGGATGCTGCGCGGGCTTGCCGCTGCCTGCGAGGAGCGATCGGAAATCGTGTCCTATTGTTCGCTCACAAGAGCCGCCGAAGATATTTCCGGGGTACGGATATAGCGGATTGCCGCTGCGAAAGTGGCCAGTGCCAGCAACGTCAGGATGAGATAGAACGCCGTGAGGCCGATCATGTCCACCATCGACAGCACAAGGCCCACCGCGATACCGAGAACGCTCGACGCAAGACCGAACACGCCACCTATCGATCCGTACACCTGAGTGGGCGAGTACACGACGACGGCAAGGACGTAGTGCGAGAGTCCGACTCCGGTCGCGATTCCGAAAATCGCCACCCCGATCACGAATGCATACAGGTTGTCGATGTTCAGGATCGCTATTCCGGCAAGACCCAGCGTGCCATACACCAGCACAATCCTGGCTTCCGGAAAGTCCGCCATTCGGCTGACGTATTGATTCCCCACATAGACCGTGACGTTGGAGACAGCCAAGATCAGCAGGGGCGCGGCAGCGTACGACTCGAACCGGAGCACGATGAGGGCGCCGATGAGCGTCGTGGGCAGCGCCGAAGCCAGGCACCTGAGAAGCAGCAACCGCCGCAACACCGTCGAGCCCCGGATAGCCGTCACTCCCGCCGCCAGAGCCGCCATGGCGGTCCCGTCGGCGCGCGACACGGTACGTGGCCGTCCCCGGTCGATCCACAGGAGAGCCACAACGGGGGCAAAGGACGTGACGACGTAGAAGACGAGGAACAGGGTCACACCGTTCACCGAAATGATGCCGAACGCCGCTAAAGGGCCGATCACGCCCGTCATGTAGAAGAGCGTGTTCAGGGTGCCTCGGGCACGACGGCGGAAGTCCGGGAAGAGTTCGTTCAGGCCCACTTTCCATGCCGAGAGATAGCTGATGCTCGCGGTTGCGTTCACGACCAGGAGGATTCCCAGCAGAGCGAGCGGAAGCCGGCCGACGGCCAGCGAGGCGACAACAGCGAGAATCGAGGCGGACTGAGCAGCCAGGCCGATATAGAAGAACATGCGCCAACCGCGCATGTCGATCGCCGCACCGACGAAGGGCGACAGAAGACCCGACACCGCGGTTGCCACCACCGAGAGCGCAACTGCGGCCGGGCCGTAGACCTGGACCAGCAGGAGCGGAGCGACTCCGACGAAAGCGGTCTCACCGATATTGTTGATCACGTTTCCTGCCGCAAACCGGCGGAATCGGGCGTCGGAGAGTGGGGGGACTTCGGCTGCGGTGGGTCGAGTCTCGTTATCGGACTGCATTGCGCCCTTCAGGTATTCGGTACGAGGAACCAACCACCACGGCCGGCGGCGCTGTCGGCCA
>Ga0233386_1000125_pt1 | contig 25210 bp, 33 predicted proteins | sample ElkDunMinimDraft_17_FD_191544 | JGI IMG/M metagenome (GOLD analysis project Ga0233386, IMG submission 191544) | Fecal eukaryotic communites from dung pellets of Tule Elk in California, USA - Elk Dung G4 | ecosystem: Host-associated > Mammals > Digestive system > Large intestine > Fecal | place...
TTTTCATGATTAATATTATCAATCTTTATTTTCCAATCAATACCGAATAACTCGCCTGTATAGATAACTTCTTTTTCACCTTGTAATGCGTACATGCAGAATGGATCGTCTTTTAAAACATTAATCATTTGGTTAGCTTGAACAAATTCGGATTTTAATTTCTTAGCTTTCGTTGTCAATAAATCATAATTGTCATCAATAAATTTGTTGTGAACATCATCGGATTCGAATGCGCTATGAATGAATGACCCTACCGTTAATGCAGTAGAGTAAGGGCGTTTATACTCGCCCTTTAACTCTGCAACCATTCTTGCTTCACATTCTACACCTTGCTTGAATTGCGATACGCTCATGTAATGAATGTTTGATTCTTGCGAGAAGTAATTATCATCCGTTAATATCATTTTTGAAGCCCTCCGTTAATACGTTATTTTGCAATTTCGGCTTTTCAAACCAGTCATCTACAACGCTCATACCGTCTTTCAATGACGTGTTAATCTTTGTTAATTCAGCTAACGTGTACTCTGTAAACGCCTCTGCATTGTATCCGAAACGCTTTTCAATCATTTCTTGAGTTACACCATACTGTTTTCCGAAATGTTCAACAGCGCTTTTAATACGATCTTTTAACGGCACATCAGATTGACCTCGCATAGTTTGATTACACTGTTCTACTGCCATTTCAACTACGTCACCAGGAATAACACCTAATATACACGCTCGTAGTCTACGTGATCCACTCGAAGCAGTAGCTTCATAAATATCACGTTCTTGAGTTAAATCAGTTTTACCACGTGCAGAATCGCGAACATGCTTTACAGTGAAAATCTTTTCTTGCTTAACGTTGTTTTCCATATCCCAACAATAAGCCATCATTGTAGACTCACCATTCTTGTTTTCAAGCTCCTTAATGCCGTATTGCATATTTCCCCAGTTCTGTGCTAAAACCTCTGCTAAACGAATACTAGGACCTTCTACTTTCGAACTACCACGTTTATAAGAATAGATTGCTGTTGAAGCTAACGAAAGACGTTTACATGATTCCTTAATTTTATGTTCAGCTTCAATTACGTTACGTGGGAATTGTTTAGCTAAGAATATAGCCATTTTAACTTCTTCTGCCTCACGTGAAGCTACGCTTGTTTGCATAGCTCCTCCTTGTTGTTGAAATGCATCGAATGATAATCCTGTATTACTTGTTTGTAGTTGATTCATTTTTTAGCCCCCATATTGTAATTTAATTTTGCTTTGCTACCATGATGTTTTAATGCATATTCATTGTAAATGTTAGCTGCTTCTTTAGCGTCATCATAAACACCTAAAGAAATACGTTTACCATTCACCATAATACGAGCACGCCACTTGTTTAAAGACTTGTCCCAAGATACACCACGATATTTAGACTTCTTAGATTCACGTTTAAACGGTTTTTCTACTTTCATAATACAATGTTGAATGTCAGTCGTTTTAACCTCTAACACACCACTTACAAGACTTGTAGGTTCATAGAAAATACTGTGAACATTTCGCCCTTCAGTAAGCTTGTTAATTTCCTTTACTAATTCAGCAACATTGAAACGACTTACTTTGATATGATCGATTTTCATTTTTATCGCTCCATTTCTCTTAAATCTAATTCATCTTTAGCAAATTGAAATACATTTTCTTTCTTGATAATCAAATAACTATGAGTTACTTCATCATAAAAGATATAGTAGTAGTCACCTACTTTGATCTCATCACCGTAAATATCTTCTAAATACTCATCCTCATCGAAATATTCTATCATTTAAGCACATCCTTATACATATACTCCGCAACTTTATCTAATGCCATTTCTAAAGCTATGCAACGTTGTTCAACGGCTTCAAACCTTTGTTTCAGTAAAATCTTATGACCAATTGAATCTTCTCGAATATACTCTAATGCTAAAAGTTTCATTCTATTAGATTCTTCTTCTAGTAATTTATTCATATCCTCAAACAATTCATCGTAGCGATTCTGATAAACTAGATTGTTAGTGATATCGTATCGATTCGGGTATGAGTCATCATCTGTCTCACGTAAGTTTGTAACTTGTCCATTTACGATCGCTTTAACACGGTAAACTTTACCTTCCTGGTTGTAATCCATCTCCAATACTTTACACGCTACGCCTTCTACCATTAATACAGGTTTCATTATAATGCCCCCATTCCATTTGATATGCTATACCATTGACTAGATTTTTGAGTATTGATTTCTTGTAATGGTTTACCTTCTACGATAATCGGCATACCATATTTTTTCTTAACTACTTCTCGTTCCATTCCATGAACAATACGACAATGCGCTTTAGTGATAACTTCTCCTACATGTTCGCAACCTTCTACAGGACATTTTAAACCCCTACTTGTACCGGCGAACCAACTAATTGAAACTAATTCACCTTCAGTGTTAACTGTTGAAGTTTTTACATCGTTTACTGACCTAGTACGCTCTGTAACCGCTCTATCTAAGTCCCAACCGTCTTTTAATCTGTTAGCTAATGTGCTTCTTTTAATACCGTTCTTTTCTGCTAGTTCACGTTGTTCTGGTGATAATGCTTTGATTGAGTATTTCATTTTAATTTCCTCCGTTTATTAGTAATAATAGTGTGCTTGCTACAAAGAATAAAACTATCGGACCGTACTTGAATTTCTTTTCTTCCAAGTTAATCACCTTCTATTTTTATTAGCGTTGCAACCGCTATATCTGCTATTAGTTCGAGTTGTAAGTTATGTAATTCCTTGTTGTTAGATACATCATATACCATATAAAATCATTTGTAAATAGATTTATTAAATAAATTATAAATAAATTTTATATTTTAGTATAAAAGAAAAACCACCTTGTTAGGGTGGCTAAGTTAACATATACATCGTTATGATCTTAATTACATCCACAAACAATGCTTGAGCGCCATAGAATGATAAACCTCCTATAATGAAGATACTCCATCCGTTCGCTTCGATCTCATATGTGTAATCCAATTTTACATCCCTTCTAATATTAATCGATTCTTTTCGATAAGTAGCTCTTTACCATCAAAATTAACTAACCAGAAATCTAACTTAACACCGACTATCTGACCGACACCCAACATCCACGGTTTATTGGATCTAATGTACTCCAATTCATCGACATAAAAACGTATCATCACTTTATCCCCAATACCCATTTCCTTCTTGTCATGCTCTTCTAATAGGAAGTCAAAAATATTAGTTTGCCCTTTTGCTTCTAATTCATCGTATTCGTTCATGTTAATCCTCCAGTTCCATCCATACTTTTAAATCGTAAATATTTTCACTTTTTATATCTTTGAATCTGACGTTTTTTATTTTCTTGGTATATTTAATATTCATTTCCAAACTACAATTCAAATAACAAGAATTCCCTTTTTTTAAAGCTTTCTTGAAATCAGTTTTATTTACATAAACATTTATCTTCATTTCTTTTCAATCTTTTCACTCAATAACTTTAACCACGCTTTATTGTAATCTTTTTCCGTCATAAAATCGCCTCCAGTTATTTGTTAAACTTATAATATAATACAATCCCATTATTATCAATAAAATTTATTTATAATTCATTTGAATCTGTGCTATACTACATTAAGAAAGAAGGTGAAATAATGGATATTGCAAAAAAAGTTAAACATTTATTGCTTGAAAAGAATATTACAGCTACGGCATTAGCGGAAAAAGTTGGAATTACTCAACCCGCTATTTCATATAAGATGACAAATAACTCATATAGTATTGAAGACCTTGAAAAAATTGCAAAAGCTTTAGATTGTGAATTACAGATCAATTTCGTTTTGAATAATGGGGAGAAAATTTAGTCCATCTTAATGATGGGCTTTTTTTAATACGTATTTATTCAGCTTGTTGAACTCTTTTATATTGTTCCTAAGGATGAATTATGACAAATAAAAAAGCCCTTCATAAGAAGGACCACTTTCTAATATATTCACCATCCAGGTTGAACAAAATAAGGCAGTGAATATTTTTTATAGCTTTTTGTAGGGAATTTTTCAAAATTAATTTTATTTAATGCTTCTTTAGAAAATCCTGTTTTAACTACTTCTAATTCTACTTCATTACCCGTATCATTTATTCCGATTGCATGCCAAACGATGTTAATTTGTTCAGCTGATTTAAATTTCTTTAATTCGTTATAAATTTTACTACTATATGTTAATAAATTGTTAGTTGAATCGTAACTATTAGCATTTAAATCAACGAATAAATAATTTTCATTAGATACTTCAATACTCACAATTCTATCTTTCTTTTTGTTCGTTTTTTCTTTCACTACTGATAAAATTACTTCTTCAATATCTTCAATTTCCAAAGTATTGTAATCAACTTCATTTTTAATTTCTTCTACAACTTGTACTTCTTTTTTAACTTCTACATCTTTATCCTCTGGATTAATTACAGCATTCAATAAACCTAAAGCTAAAACACAACCGCCTAATTTTAATAAACCCATTTTTTTAAACATATTATTTTCTCCTTTTGAACCGTTACTTTGTTGTAACTGCGTTCTTAACTTGTGAATTAAATATAATACAAAAATATAAGCTTGTCTATATATTTTATAAATAAATTTTATTTTATTTTTATGTACAAAAAAAGCCCACCACAATTAAGTGATGGGATGATGTTTTATTTAATTGAACCTCGGATAGTTGCATATGGTAGTCCGCTCTTTTCGAACGCTTTTATAGCCGCTTCTTTAGAATTGAATGCTCCAGATTGAATACGCCACACTTTAGAATCTTTATCGTCTAATAAGTCATATTTACCAGAGTTTTTATTATCCAAGCTTTTACCAACATAAATCGCTAACTCTTTGGCGATACCTTGACACACTTTTTCAAAATCACGATTATAAATAGCTGTATCTACAATCGAATTAACAAAGCACACTTCTAATAAGATAGCCGTTTTATTAGTATTAGCTAAGAATGCTAATTCTTTACGTTGCTTTGGTCCTCGGTCAATCAATCCGCTAGCTTGAGAAATAGCTTTACTTACTTTTGCTGCTAGTCCCTTAGCATCATAATACAACACCTCTGTACCAATACCACGATTTTCACGTTTACCAGATGCATTGAAGTGTACAGATACATCTAATTCACGTGTAGTCTTGTTATGTTGCGTTACAAGATACGTTAAATTCTGTCTTTGATTCTTCGAAACATTATCTTCAATGTAATTGGTTTGAATATTAGCTTTACGTAGAATTTCTGTAACACGTTTAGCTACTCGACGCGCTTCAGTTACTTCATCTATTAAATCTCGTGCGCCTGTACCAACTACCCAATGCCCTGGTGAAATTGTAATCATTTAATTACTCCTTTGGTTTCTTGTATTTTAGTGCTTGTTCGCTGTCTGATAAGCCATTTACTGTTGGGTCGATAATGATACCTAATAAACCTAAGATAGCTAGAACGCTCTCTGATAAAGCTGTAACCTGTTCATTGTAAATAGTGATATCAATACCAAATAACGCTGCTATTTGATTAGCAATTACTAATAGTAAAGCAATTAACGATACCCAAAAACCTTTATGCTGTAAACGTACTTTCCAATTAATTTTCATTAACTCTTTCCTCCAATTTATCAATTCGTTTATGAGCGCTATCTGCTTTTTCTTCATTACGTGTAACACGTTCCATGATCCTTGATTGTTCTTTTTCTAGCATTTTTAAATCAACCCTAACAGAATCAACGCCATTACTAATTACATCTAATTTTGTATTTATAACTGCTTGTTGTGATGCGCTAGAACGTACATCCTTGTCCCTGTCCTTAGAGAAGCGAGTAACATTAATAAGAATACCTATTAATGTTCCAAGCCCGCCTACGATAGCTGTAAGTGCGTTAATTTCCATACTAAACTTGTTCCTTAATAGGAAGGATAGTAGCTACTGTGTTCTTATGAACAACACAACCCCCTAAATTTACGAAAGATGTATTGCGGTCATTTAATTGCACTGTTAACGTATCAATCGCTTTTTCGTCACTTACTGTAATCATAAAACCTTGTCCATTGTGTAAAGTTACTTGATATTCCATTTCTATTCCTCCTTTTATGTTAAATCGTCTTCTGTTAATACTCTTCTTCCATTTACATACAAGTTTCCGCCACTAAACATAAAATCGCCGAAACTGTTAAAAGTCATATCTCCACCCGATATTTCGATGAAATCGAATGAACTTCTAGATCCACCAAAGTATAAAGCGTTACCGACAGCAGCGTTATTACCCACTACAATATCAGTATTTCCTGTAATACTACCATTAACAAATACCGCGCCGTTCAAGTCGATTCTATCTGCATTAATAGTAGCATTACCAGGCGATAAGTTAATGTCCGAAATTGTTCCGCCTACATCAACTTTTAAATTAATGTTATTTGATAATTGAGTAATAGAAGAGTTTGTACTATTCTCAAGATTAGTTACATTAGATTGTATTCGATCGGCTGTTATTTCTAAAGAAGCTACATTTCTATCGACTTGTTGAACTTCTAAACGAATCGAACTCGCTGTTTGTGTAATACTTGAGTTAAGTCTGTTTTCCACATCATTAACTTCACTTCTTATTTGGGTTGCTGTCAATGTAATAGAAGAGTTTAAAGTCTGTTCAACGTTTTCTACGAATAACCTTACTTCTTCAGTTTGTGCCGTTGTCTTTTCATCTAGTTCGTTAACTGCTTGATTGGCTTCTTCTCTATTCTGCTTTACTTCTTCTTTTTGGTTAATTATTGCGTCTTCGATAGTTTGTCTTTTAACATTACCTATTTCAACGACACTTTCTTCATAATCCCTTTTTGAAGTTTTGCTTATAATTCTAGTTTCATATTCTAGACCCAACTCTTCATGGATTAACCAAACATACTCTCCTATTTTACCATCAACATCTAAAACACTAGCTTCGACATTTATATCAACTTTATCATTTAAAGATTGCCTAGCGAATTCGATAAGTTGTTGGTGAGTTTCAAGACTTTCATCTCTTATAGGTTCTGCTTCGATTATCCCAAATCTAGGGTTAAGAGCTAACTCTGAAGTATAAACGGCTTGGATACCGTCTTTCCCATAAGCAAAAACCCTAGTTCTAACATTTGTTGTATCGAAACTTTGAGATATTTCTTTGATATTGTTTTTATAACGATATTGTAAATCATTTCTTTCGCCTATCGTTCTAGCGAATCTAATAACTTTGTTAGGCATTATTTGCATTTCAAGGTTAAAGAAAGATTTTAACTTTTGTACTAAAGAAATTACATTATCGTTACCAAAACTATTGAAATTGTAAGGAGGCACTGCGTCTTCTAAAGTATAAGTCCAACCAGTACCACTAAATAACCAATCTGCTAAATCAGTAAAATTATATTGACCTTGCAAAATTTGATTTCTTCTATTTCCTATTAATTCATAGTATTCGTGATTAGCTAAAACTCTTTTTTGATTCGGAAAATTAGTTAATTGTTTAATAACATAAACATGACCGTCTTCATCTTCTACTCTAACATTGTAATCTATTAAATCGTGTCCGTAATTATTTTCGAATTTATAAGAGTCAAAGCTTATTTGTAAAGCAGTGCCATTTATCTCTTCGTACTTTTCGTAGTTACTTTCTAAAATAACCTCTGAATCGTTGCCGTTAATTATTACTAGCATGTTCCACCTCCTCCGAAGGGAGACGGTTTTTAAGCCGTCTTATAGTCTTGGTGCATCAATGTAAGGTTTAGTTACTGCGTATGTTCCAGAGCCAGGACTATCAGGTCCATTTGAACGATAATTTAAAGTTAAACCTAATAATTGAACATTTCCTGCTGTATTATCTTCAATAGCTACACCTACACGTTCTAAAACTAAATATACACTATCGCCTCTAACATATTGAACATTAGTTGGGATAGTTATAGATTGATTTACATATGGTGAATTGTTTACAGGGACATTTAAAAACGTATCAAATTTAGGAGTTGGTGTTCCGCCATTTGGACCTACAGTGTTAAGTGCTACTCTTGATCTAAATACTGAATTTGTATTCGCAGTATCACTACTAAAATGAGCCGTTATAGATTCGATAACCCCATTGTCCCATTCGCTAATTGGTGGCGTTGAATATAAGACTTTAGAATTTTGTGAAGACGGCATATTCACCGAACCCCATAATAAAGCGTTCTCACCATACGAAGCATTTAACATAGGAACTAATTCGCCTACAGTAACTTTTAATTGGTCTGACATTTTAAAAGTATGAGTTTCATAAAGTTCGCTAGTTTGATAATCTTCTAATACATAGTGAAGTTGAGCGCCTTCTTCAACAAAAATACTTCCGCCTTCTGAAATATAATGCATGATACGGTTTCCGAAAGTATTACTCTCAGCGTAAACACGACCACCCATATATTTTACTAAGTTACTGTTAGCAGATACTCGATCACCATTCGCTAAATACAAGTTATAACCGTTACCGATTACAGCACCACCGATTTTTTCGAAGATGTTGTTATCCGAGAAGCCAATATAAATCAATGAGCCATCCTGTACCAATCCAGTGATAGAAAGTACATGTGTTTGTGTAACTAATCCACCATCTGGGTCATTTAGATATAAACCGTTGGCATTTCGAACTTGGTCATTCGCACCATAAACAAAGTGATAATCTGAAATTCGGTTAAATTGTGTAAGTACGCCATTGTCTGCATCTAATTTAATACCATGTGTTGTAACTTCACGAATTTTAATTTTTTCGAAATTCATATAACCGACACTAGAACCTTGAATACCAATACCAGCTTCCGAACTACCGTTTATAAGTAAGTTTCTAAAACCACCACCAAACAGGTAACTGTTAGGAGTATCTGATTTAACCAAGAACATTACACCGTCTCTAGCACCTGCCCATCGGAAAGATGATACTGAAACTAATTCGCCATTCGTGTTAGGTGTATCGCTTCCATCACCTTCACCAATAAACGTAATAGGTTTAGTAACATTGATTGTATTAGTGATAATAGCTGTACCTCGTGGTAAATATAAATCTCCACCACCAAGAGCCGTTAAGTAATCTACAGCAGCTTGAATACTAGCTGTATCATCGGTTACACCATCAAAAGCTGCACCAAACTCACTAATATTAATCTTGTGAATATTGTTGTTTGCAAAATGCTCTGTTGATTGAGTATTTAAAGTATCGAATGATGTTAAAGGAGTTGATCCGATATCCGAACTAGTTAAAGTAACTTCCCCATTTAAATCTGGTAAACGTCCGTTAACAGTACTAACCGCACCGTTACCATCTATCCCTTTACGAGCTGCAACTCTGTAGTTAACTTTATCGTCAGTTGGTGTAACACCTGTAACTGTTTGTAAAACAATATAAGTACTTCCGTCAAACGAAACTAAAGTAGGGAACTCATAAGTAGCTGTAGGATCGTAATCAACGCTTTCGAAGTTGTTTACAATTTGTTGAATAACTTCATTGTCTAATTCTCGTTGTTGTTCTGCTAAAACACGTGCACTTTCGTTGTCTACACGTTGTTGTTCAGTTGAATTTCTCGCTTCTTCATTTTCTACACGCAGTTGTTCATTATCAACACGCTGATTTTCTGAGTTCAAAATATCTTGCAATGAATCCCTAAGTGTTACTAATTCACCTTGTAAAGAAGTCAACTCTGTATTTAAAGTGTTACCTGTAGTTGCGGCATCATTTGCACGGTTTGTTGCTAAATTAGCATCGTTAGTTAATTGCGTTAATTGTGCTAAAGCGTCATTTACTTCTACTAGAACAGCTTGAGTGTCGCTTGTAACCGTTTCTGCTTGTGTCACTGCGTTTAAAATACGTTCAATGATAGCTTCCAAATCAGCTCCACCTGCTAAAATAGAAATTTGATATCGTAAATTTGAAAAACGTGTCTGAATATCTTCAAATGTTGCGTTTAAGTTATTTCGTTGTTCTCGTGTAATTGGTGAATCTACATTGTATAATTGAGCCATTTACCCACATCCTTTTATTTATATATAAATCTGAAATCAAAATCAATATTGTCTAATGTACCACCTAATACACTGAATCGATTCAATCCTGGTTTTAATGTTATGAGTTTTTTATTTGTTGTAGAAAAAACAGAAACACCATTTTTCAAAGAACGTATACCATCTAATACCAATTCATCAGAACTAGTAAGGTTACCAGAAAAATCGTACACTTCATTTGTTGTTCTATTTATTATTTGGAATATATTTTGGAAGTTTCCTTTAACCGTTATCCTTAATTGGTTAACTCTAGGGTCGATAGTTGCATTACCCAAATTATTAAGAGTAAATTCGTTTGTATTGAAGCTATATTGTAAATCTTCTTCCCAATCAATAGCGCCATTCCAAGACCATGCATCAACATCCCATTCTTTTAAAGTTTGAGTTGTTGCTATCGATTCTGCATAAGCGTTAATTGTGATGAAATCAATAGTGAATGTTTCGAGTTTTTGATTAGGTTGTAAGTTATATCCATTAGCTACTTTTACTAACCAGCGTTTATGTGGCTCGTTCTTGAATGTAATGTAATAAGCTTCTTCTCGTAAGAACAAAGCGTTAACTTCTTCACGTATTAAGTAGAAATCAAAAATATCCCTAGAGATATAAACGAAATCCACACTAATAGTTCTGTTATTCACTTTTGAATTTAAAATAACATCACTTCTTGCATCAACGGTTACAGAATTATGTTCTATAGTAGCAGAAGGGATATAATGATAAAGACGTTTTAAACTATAATCTTCAATATCGTAACGAGTACCGTCTAATAATTCTATTATCATAAATTCACCCCTCTCGATGCCGCTCGTAAATTTGTTGTTGATTGTTGATTCTGTGACACGAATGGTGTAATTGTTTCAGCGATGATACGTCCATCTAATACTGATTGAACAACGATTGTAGAAGGTGTATTATTACCTCCCATTTGGTTAGCAATGGCGCGTCCAATTGTTCCTAATGTTTCGGCGTTTAATGGGAGCACTGCTTCACTCATGCCAGGTACTTCTCCACCCACCATAGTAGAACCTGTATTAGGATTAATTCCGAATGCTGTAGGACGCGTCATAATACCACCCTTAGCGTAGAATTCAAAGCTCGGAACTCGTGGAGGATTTAAACTAAACTCACCGTTAACTCGAACTCTCGGTAATTTTGGTAATCTAATTTCTGGTAATCGTAAATCTAAACCTGTAAAGAATCCTTTGATAGAATCAATAATTCCTTTAACCCCATCTCTAGCTCGTTCAATTGGTCTTAGTATTGCGTCTCTTACTGCTTCAAAACGACTAGTAGCACTACTTACTATTTCATCGAATTGACTTCTTGCACCACTGCCTAAGTTTCTGAAGAAGTTAATAGCATCATCAGCGAACTTTCTAATGATCCCAATTATTCTACCCGCAAAACTTAATTGAATTAATCCAAATAGTGCTTCTACTGCGCCACTTAGTATTTGTTTAACACCATCCCATGCTCCTTGCCAATCTCCTGTTAATACACTAGAGAACGTTTTAATGATTCCTAATATAAAGTTTAATCCACCATCAATAACATTTCTGATGGCATCAATAACACCTTCTATTATTGATTGAATAACAGGGAAAACCGCTTCAATAACCGTTTGAACTGCATTGAATACATTTTCAAAAGCTTGTTGAATTTGTGATCCGTTTTCATCCCAAAAATCTTTTATTAATTGAATACGTTCAGTAACAAAATCTGAAACACGTCCGAATGCTTCTACAACAAAGTCTCGAATAGCACCGAATACCGTTGCAACACCGTCTCTAAATGTTTCTGACTGAGAGTAAGCCGCTACCAAAGCCGCTACAATACCGCCTATAGCTAATACTGCAATTGCAATTGGAGCTGATATACCGCCTATAACAGTAGCTAATACCGGGAATAAACTTGCTAAGGCACTAACTAAAGGTGAAAAGAACGCAAACGCACCGGCTAATGCTGTAATTGCTGCTGATACTATAGCAAAACCAGTTACTAATTGTGGATTTGCGGTTGCAAATTCTACAAAACGTGTAGCTAAATCCGTAACTAATGTAATTAACGGTGTTAGTATTAATGATAAATCTGACAACGCTGTTTGCAAGTTTGCTTGTGCTTCTCGAGATGCAGCAACCTCAGGATTTAATTCTCTGAAAGTATCTAATGTTTCTGTTAAACCTATATCATTTAAAGTTTGTAAAGCAAAAGTGTTTCTTTCTGCTTGAGTAGATAAACCACCTAAGGTTTCATTAAAAGCATCAACATCTACATTTGAACGTGTTAGAAGTTCAGCAAACTGACCGGCGGCTTCACTACCATTAGTTAAAGTTTCCTGTAATCCATCTGATATACCTTCGACATTTAACGTATCCGAGAATCTAATAGCGGCACTTGCTACGTTATCTAATACACCACTTAACTCTTCTCCTTGAAATCCGCTTGCTAATAATTGAGATACGGCTTCTACAGAACTATCAGCCTCTCCACTAATTGCGAATAAACGTTCAAAAGCCCCTTCAGCTTCTTCTAATCCAACACCGGCTACACTAGCATTAGTTCTTAATCTCGCTAAGTCGTTATTTAAGTCTTCAGTCCCTAATACTAGACCGGCTATACCGGCAGTAGCAGCCGTAGCAGCACCGCCTAAAGCTGTACCAATTTCTCGACCAACATTTTGTGCTTCTGTCCCTAAGTCTCGTAATGCTCCACCGAATCTCCTTAAAGAAGATTCATCAACGTTAGCACTTAAACTTTCATTTAATCTGTTTTGTAAATTTTCAAGTTGATTCTCAGTTACAATTAACTCTCGGTTAAATCTTCTGTATTGTTCTGCATCTATTTGACCACTATCAAACTGCGCTTGGACTTGAGCTTGAGCTTGTCTTAATACATTCAAACGTGTTGTTGTTGTTTGCACTTGTTCAGCTAACAATTCCTGTTGTTGCGCTAACAACTCGACATTCCCTGGATTAAATTGCAAAGCCCTGTCAATCTGTCTTAATTCACCTGTGGTTCTTCTACTAGCGCTATCTACATCACTTAGCGCTTGGGTTAAACCTGTAGTTGAGCCATCAATTTCTATCGTTATTCCTTGAATACGTCTTACCATACATCCCCCTTTCTCCATAATAAAAACACCTATCAAAGATAGATGTTATTCGAGGAATTTAAATTTGTAACCACCTGTATGATTCCTTTTACCATTACATACTAAAGAAATTTTACTTTGCGCAAGTCCTAATTTTTTCGAAGCTTCATGTATACTATTAAATACTTCTTGAGTATCTATACACAATACTTTTTTTGGTAAATTATGAGTTTTCAAATCAACGTCCTTTAAAACGTAATCCTTCCCTTCTTCGTAATAAGCGAATTGATAACTAATTCCGTCTTTCGCTAATGATGATTTATTCACACCTCTACATAAAGACGAAACGGCTCCTAGTGTTAAACCTATAGATTCAGCTGCTGATTTTATAGAATCGAAAACTTTTCCGTCATTTATTCTTATAACCTTTTTAGCTCCTGGATGATTACCGTAAGACAAATTTCTTGATTTTGTTTTTTTTCTTATTTTTTCACAAGTATCTTTATTTAACTTCTTACCTTTATTTCCACCTGTTTCATAGTTATAACCAAAATTTTTATCGTTTGATTTATAACAAGAAATCCAAAATCTTTCTAATAAGTCTTTTTCTTCTTTCTCACAAGATGTTATTACTTCAAATTCGTAAACACCTTCTTTGAAATCTGATTGTAATCTTTCTGTATGCTTACCTCTTCTTAAACGAGACATATGGAGATTTTTTCTTTTTTTGAAGTTAGAAGTCGAACCTACGTAAATTTTACCATTTTCCGAATTAGTTATTTTGTAAATATTATACTGTTTTTCCATTAATATCACCTCTTGATAAAAGTATAACTCAATAGTTATTCCTTTGTCAATTGGCGTTTTCTTATCTGTTCTTGAAACGTTTAATATCTTCTTGAGTAGCTTCTTTTTCACCTTTTAATTCTGGATTACGAGCTACTGCAAATTCTTCGCAATGGTCTAAAGCCATACCAACAGTAATATATTCTAATTCTTGAATAGATAACTTCGCTATTTTACAAGCAAGAAGATACTCACTAACCGTTAAAGGCTTTTGAGTATCTTCACCATTTCCTATTTTTTTTTAGCTTTTTTAACTGATTGCTGCATGTTAGATAATAGTAACTCTTGTAATTCTCCAAACACTTCAAATACAGGGAACGAATCGAAAGAACCATACCAATCGAAAATGTCTCCAATTTCTTTGTCTGCAGTTTTAGCTAATAGATAAATAATATCTGAGAAAATTGTAGTGTTAATTTTAGATAAATCAACCTCACCTGTATTTAAATCTTTTAAACTATTTGTGATACTAATAATGTCCGCGAAATAATCACGATTGAATTGTGCACGGTATCGTAGTGGAGTAGCTCCATCGGCTTTGAACGTCACTTTGCGTTCGTCAATTGTTAATACCTTTTCCATTTATTCATTCTCCTATACTATTTTATTTTTTATTATTTATTAAGGAATCGTTACAGGTTCTACTACTGCATCATAGAATGTATCTTTGATAGCTTGGTCAGTTGTTTCGCCTGTAATCCATCGAATAGCACGGTCTGTAGGACGTGGTGAAGCCGTAATTGTTAACTCGTTTGTATTAACTTCAGTCGTTTCCGTTTTAGTAGTAGTAGAAGTTCCTGGACGTGTAGCACTGCAATTGTAATAAACAAATTTATCTTCTTGTACATCACCATCAATTTCAAATAGTAAAGCGAATTGCTTTTGACGCGCATTACCATTCTCATATAAACCACCATTAACTAATGTCTCACCTAATACATCGATACGGAATTGTTCTGCAATCTTAGCAAATGTTAAAGTCATTTCGTAACCTTGGTTTGAGCTAGCTGAGTAATAAACTCCATTATCAGCGTAGAAACGTGTGTTATCTCCTACTGTCGTTTCCGTTAATGATACAGCTCCTGGTATACGTACAGGCGTTGCATACGTGTATTCACCCGTTACTGGGTCCTCTGTAATTACTGCATAGTGCACACGATTAATACCAAAATTCACACGGTTAGCAAAGAATTGTAAAGATGGTAATTCAACGAATAATTTAATATCATTCATAGTTTATTTTCCTCCATTTTTTTGCATAAAAAAAGAGCTTATTTAGCTCTTTATTTTGCTTGTTATTTTAAATTTTTTATACGTCTTTCTTCTTCCATTTAAAGCAGAAGAAATAGATGTTAAAGAAGTTTGAGGATTGATATTGTTTTTAAACCAATTTAACATTTGATTGCTGTTTTCAAATTCGGCTATCAATTTATTTTCTTGGTCATAAATTTTTATATCATAATATTTACTTTTTTTATCCTTCATTTTCTTTTTCACTTCTTCGTTGCTCATTGAATTTCTTATCTTTTGTTTGTGTTGTTCAGTCAAAACTTTCCCTTTATGAGCTTTTGATATTTTTTCTTTTAGCTCTGGTTTAGAATGACTTATTCTTCTAGACTGAACTAAACGTTCTCTAGTAACGGGATTGTCCCATTGTCTCTTAACAGCTTCTGAAATTTTTGCTCTTTCTTCTTCTGTTCTTTTAGTCCCTAGATTACCATGAATACCACCGTTAGCAATATTAGTCAGTTGATAAAATTCACTTAATTCAAGTATTGTTTGTTCTTCTAAAATCAGTGCTTCTTCTTCATCTAAATTTTTAAATAAAATTTTATGATAAGCCCCATATTTATCTCTAACTTCACAATAACTTTTATTTCTATCAGTGTTAACTAAATAACGCCATTTCTTACCTTTACCAACATAGAATGGATTGTTATTATCCTTTCTATAAATAACGTAGACATAGTATTCTTTTTCCATTTATTATCACCTCTTACTATAAGTGTAACATAATAAATATCCAAAGTATACTATATTAATCAATCCGGATAATCATTCACTAATTCAATAGCGAATGTTGTTAAGAAGAGCTTTTCATCTTCTATATAAGTCGTTTCCAATTTATCATAAGTAACATCATTAGCTCTAAATAATTCCTTGAGTTGTTTTTCAGCTAATAAGTTCTTTTCCGGTGAATATAATTCAACATCCACCAATGTTATCTCTGTTAAAACTTTATTATCTGCATGGAAATTCTGTTCACCTTGGTCCAAATAAACAATAAATGTTCCGTCTTGCTTTTCGTTAAAATGAGAGTAGCGAGTCGGATACAAAGTATTCAGCGCATTCGCTAATTCTTCTAATGTTCTAATCATCCTTGTATCGCCCTTTCTACTTCTCTCATAAAGTCTTCAATCAATTGTTCTTCTACTGGTCTAATGTGTACTACTGGAGATACACGACCGCCGTCTACTTTAGCGTGACCATTTTCTAACAAGTGTGTAAGCTGATAACTAGTAGCGTTATAAACCGTCCATACACCATTTACTTTCTTAGCTCTCCAACCTCTACGATATTTGCCGTTTCTCACTGGGCTAGTCGCTTTAAGTTTTCTCACACCTTCTTTAGCTAATCTTTCTGCTATTTCTTCTATTTCATCACCTACGCCATTAGCGTACTCTCGCAAACTTCTATTAATTTCATTCGCTATTTGAGATATATCAATAGCCATATTAAACCCTACCTTCTGCTACAATCGTTACAGTCTTATTCAACTCGTCATCATTCATGGCGTCTCGTACATCGTACCTTACGCCCTTAAATTCTATTTCAAAGCTTGTCTTATCTGACTGCATAAATCGCTCTAAAGTTTTGGATTCTCTAACAATGAAGCGAGTAGTTTTATTCTGACCTTCATGCCCCGCCTCTAAATACTGTTGCCCTCTAACCGTTTTAATATCAGCCCACAATTTTCCATAAGAGACGTATGTTTCAATCTCTTGTAGTAAGTTGTCCGTTGAAGTAGTTCTTTGAAACAATTCGATACGATGTCTAAAGCGACTAGGGTTCAATTGGGTTCACCAACTTCAATTGTAGGATCATATGTTGAACGGAAAAAGGGACAATGTTTTGAGCAGTACTACCAACAGCTATGCGATTCTCGTAATAGTGAGCTGCTAATACCATGATTGCTAGGAAATGCAATGGATATTTCTTTGTGCCGTCTGCATTTAATTCCATAATATCGATAGGCATAACTACTCCAGAGTGTTCTAAGGCGCTTTTTGACGTTGATAAGAACGTGTTTAGTGTAAGGTCTTCGTCATTTCCATCTACCCTCAAATACTCTTTGAATTCTTCTAACAACATCATTCACCAACTCTCATTGATTATTCTTCTACCTTTTTTGCACGAGTCTTTTTAACTTCGACTTGCTCGATGAAAGGATAACCACATTTATTTTTTCGTGTTGACAAAGCTTCTAAGCGTTCCTTGTCTTTGTTTTCGTATGATTGACCGACTTCATAAATCTTTCCATCTGTATCTTTGAATCGTTTGATAACTTTATACATGTTTACCTCCTTATAATTCTTGTATTTCTAATACTCCTGTATATGCTAATAATACCATTGCTCCTGGAGTATAAGCTGTAATACTAAGCCTTACTCCTGTATTAACTGTAGGTGTGTAGTAAGTTACATAAGTTCCTGCTCCACGTTGTTGTGCCCCTGAAGCATTGCCATTAGTCAAACCGAAATTAGTGCTTATATAATCAGCATTATCAATTCTAATAAGTCTATATTCTATTCTTCCGTTTCCTTGGAATGCGCCTTGGAATTGTATTCTATATGTTCTTCCTGCTAATAAAGTAGTTCCACCCGAAGTAGTATTGTAAGTCAATCCACCTTGTTGATGTGTTACATTAGTCAAAACTATAGGACCTGCCGCTGAAAAAGTAAAGTTAGCATTATTTTTAGCTACTATTAAACCTTTTTGACCGCTAGAACCACCACCTGCAACCGATAGAACACCGTTGTTAACTTCTAAACCAGAGCCTACTTGTACAACACCTTTACTTGTAGTTGTTGCATCGTTTAATGTTGGAGTTAAGCCGATTGGTCCTTGAGCTCCTTGTAATCCTTGTTGTCCCTGAGGACCCTGAGGACCAATCGGACCAACAACACCAGGTTCTCCTTGAATACCACGGGGACCTTGTTCACCACGAGGACCTGTTAAACCACGTTCTCCTCTAATACCAGTTGTAATGAATTGGAATTGTAATTGATTATCGTGTTTGATATAAACGGTTCCGTTACTATCTCTTGTTTCATCACTAATTATTGAGATAAACGAACTATCTGTAATGTTTACTAAGTCTGCTAAGGCTTCCGCATATGTCATATAACTAGAAGAAATTTCTAGTCCTTGACCTGTGTCACCTTTTTCTCCTCGTTCTCCTTCAATGCCCTGTGGACCAATTTCACCTTGAGGACCTGGAGGACCTTGTTCACCTTGCAATCCTTGAGGACCTTGCAATCCTTGAGGACCTTCATCACCTTTTTCACCACGTTGACCATCTAATCCGTCAACACCATCTCTTCCTGGAGGACCTTCATTTCCTTGAGGACCAGTATCACCTTGAGGACCTTGTAAACTACCACTTTCAACCCAATCGGTGCCATTAGATATATAAACCGTACCATCTACTATATAAACTTGACCTTGGTTAGCATTACTAGCCGTTGGTAAATCGGCAACACTTGAAACTGTATCTGTCACTTGTACGCCTTGAACAATTCCGTTGATATTAATTTCTCCATTAATATTAGGCTTCATTCCATTAATTGAACGAACCGAAGCTACGAATTGCAATTGTCCCCAAACCGTTTGTTCCATATTGCTAGAACGTGTAAGGGTAGGAATAAAAGCGCCATCTTGCAGAATATCAGTTTGTTGAATAACAATACTTTTTCCATCCATTCCGAATCTATCTGTAATGACTGTAATTGTTGTTTCAGGAATATTAAATCCTTGAAATAATTCATCAACGAAAACGTTCTGACCTGGTACATAATTAAACGTACCAATTGTTCTTCCTAACGGATATAAATTAGGAGCACCGTCTACAGGAATACCAGGGTTAACTGTGAATGGAATTGGTACTTCTACATCACCATCCATATTGGGCATGTTTCCATTAATACTTCCTATATATGAGTCAATGAAGTCTGTGAAATCTTGTTGCGTCGGGACTTGACCTGTTCTAAAAATATTTCTTAACTCTGGTTTTTGTCTAACAACCATTTAAATTTCACTCCTTTAAGGTGTTGGTGTTCCTTCTAAAGCCGCAACTCGTGCAGTTAAATCTATAATCAATTGACGAATAGCTACCGTTTCACGTTGTACCGCATCGGCTGTAATAGCGCGTTGTTTATTTGGTCCTAAGAAATCTTGAATCGCTAGATGTCCTGGTGTTGTTTCGTTTCCAATTACGCTTTCATGTGTTGTTAGTCGATTATTCAATACTGTACCTTGCGAAGCATCTAATACCGAACCTGCAGGAATAGTAGTTAGATTGTTTTGGATTGTTGGTAAAGTAGGAATAGTAATTGCTACATTTCCTAATGCATCTGGTTGAACACCATTAACACTTCCTACAAATGAATCTATTAAATCAGCGAAATTATCCTGTGTTGGGATATCATCCGTTTCAAATACACTTTTTAACGCTACCTTTGTTTGAATTGCCATTTCGAACCCCTTTCTTTAAATAAAAATAAGCTGTGAGACGAATCGAAATTAAGTTAGTTGGTACATTACCTATCTCGATTAATCTCATAGCTTTAAAATCAACCTACTGCATCTGTGCCTATAGTCCAAACCCCGATGCCGCGTGTAATTGGGTTAGGACCAGGCGGATTAGGGTGTAACTACCGTATCAACTAAGCGGAATGCTGAAGTTAATTTAATGCGGTGGTCTAACCACGCTGTGATAACGAAATCTTCGATACCAGTACGAACGTTTTTATCACGATCATATAACACACCTAGGTCATAGTTAAGGTGAGAATAAGTGAAGTCACCTACGATTGGACGAACAGCCGCATCTGTGAATACGATTGGTTTACCAAAGATTTGTTCTGGTTGTACACCGAATAAAGTTGTAGAGTTGTTAGCTAGTTGTTCTAACATTTCAAGGTATGCGGCATATGACATTACGATTGTAGCATTTTCACGATAGTCTTCGTGTAATGCACCAAGAGCTAATTTAATACCGTTGTAAGTAGCGGCACCTTGAGTTGCACCATTACCTTCTACTGCTACGATAGCATTTTGAGTTGAATAGAATGACATATGTTCCTCACCAACAGCAGGAGTAGCCGCGAACATAACTTTCTTTTCTTTTGCCGCAATACCAGAACGTAGAGCGTTTTCTACAGAAGCAACTAAGTTAGTTTCTGTACCGTTTAATACTGTTTCAGATACACCTGCGAATACTTTAAACTTGAATCGACCAAATGATACTAATGAACCTGTAGCTTCTAATTCTTTAGCCGTTTCAGTATCAGCGATGAAATCGTCATCTCCAAGAGTGAACGCTACTTTAGGAATCTCAAGGTTAGTAATGTTAGTTACTGTGATAATGTCACGTAATGGATTACGAGCTAATGGCTCAAGGATTAAACCAGTTGAAACCGTTTTAGGTAATAAGTTTTCGCCTCCCGATGGTGGAGTATTACGGTCACCAAGTACAGCCATAACATCAGTTGAAGGACGTTCGTTACGAATAACCGCTTTGATAAGTTCTGCTTTAGCTTTAACTTTTTGTTCTTTTGGATCAGTTACTGCATGAATGTTACCTTGAGCATTGAATTTTGCGGCTTGTTCTTTTTCCATTGCGTCGTGTTGAGCTTTGATAACGTCAAAACGTGCTTGCATATCTTCTTTAGCTTTTTGGATTGCTTGGATATCTTCACGTGTTGCTTGTGGGTCGATTGCCTTTGCAGTTAGTTCTGAATCATACTTTGCAACTTGTTGACCGATTGTAGCCATGTTTTGTTTAATTTCGAATAATGTAGTCATTTGTAATGACCTCCTATAATAAGTTTAGTGTTTGTAAATAAGCGATATTCGCTTTTGAATTACTTAAAATCTCTTGTCGTTCTGCATCCGTTAAAACATTTGCTTGAGGTTCTTTATCAACTTCAAGGAGCGCTTTAACTTCTTTTGGTGTACTTTCTGATTTAGCGATAGCATCAAAGTCTTTATGTGCAACCATCTGGAGTCCTTCTTCAATGATAGTTACATTGAAAAACTTCGAAACTTCTTCAGCATTTAACCAATTATCTTTACCATTTAATAGTTCGCTAATCTTTTCGTCAGTTAATTCTGAAGTTCCTTTAGACTTGTAAGCAGGAATTAACGTTCGCGCTTCTACTTGATCTAATAGTTCAGCGGTTTCTTTCATTTCTAATGAGTTAGCCATGAAAGCACTTGCCATTGGTTTATGAATCATTAAGAATGAATTCTCATACATGTAAATATTGTCTGCAACCATCGGTAACATAGAAGCTGAACTAGCCCCAATACCATCGATGTAAGCATTAACTGTAATGTTCTTCTCACTCTTTAAGCGTTTCAGTTGATTCATCATTGATACTGAAGTGAATACGGAACCACCTGGTGAATTAATTCTCATATTCAACTCTTTAGTATTAGAAGGTAAACTTTCTAAGTCTCGAATGAAATCTGTAATAGTTACATCAGTTTCTTCATACTTCTCACCGCCAACAATTGAACCGTAAATTAACATATCTACTGAATCTTTATTTTTTTGTGCTTTAATCTCCCAAAATCTAATTGTTCTCACCCCTTTCATCTGTTGTATTTGTTCCGCTTGTTACGGTTGTTGTACCGTTTCGCTCGGCAATTGGAACAGAAATAGGATAAAGATCTCCCGAAATCCATAAGTTATTCGCATTCTCGATAGATGATGGCGGTAAGTCTTCAAACTGTCGAACTTCATTTTGAGTGAACCACCCGTTACGTACTCCCATCTGATAGAAGTTGGCACGTGTTGCCGTATCACCTCTAAGTAAAGCGTTAACAGTGAATTTAAAGTAATAACCGTTAGCTCTATCGGCTTGAGATAGCAATTTTCGGTTAAATTCTTGTTCATACTGGCGTACAATCGGTGTTAAAGTCGTTTGTACGAATTGCGTCATTAACTGCTCATTGCTACTAAATGCCGAACCTTCATTCAAGAATGTTAATGGTACATTGAATACGTTAGCTACTCGTGCACGTGTGACTTTTTCTGCCGCACTTGTATCAGATGCGTTGTATGATTTCGGAATAGAATCAATCGTAACACCAGGTTCTTGAAATAAAATACCTCCATTTTCAGAGTAAAAACGTCTGAAATTATCAATAACCTGCTGTTGTTTAGCCTCGTCAATGTTAGCGCCATACGTTAATTTGAATGATTCCTTCTTTTCCATCTCGGATAAGGAGAACTCTTGTACAGCCTTGTCGTATTTAAGTGCGTTGTTCAATACCTTCAGTGGCGATATACCTTCAATACGATTAACTCCTGTAATATGCTTTAAATGAATCATATTAGCATTGTGAATGTAAGAAGTAGCGTTATCTCCACGGATTTGGTAGTATAATTCACCCGAATCGCTGTCAATAAACGGCGAAACTGTTGAGTTTTCGATAGGTAGTAGCTGTATAGGACGCGTTAGAGTGTCTCTAATGATAACCGCATAAGCGTTACCATGTTCATTACGCGAAACTTCTAACTTATTAATAAATTCCATACCCGACATGTTCTGATTCGGGTTAATAAGTAAGTCGCTAATTCCGTTGTTAACTACGTCAAAATCTTTGTACAATTTAACTGGTAAACTACTCATAGTGTTAGCTAAACGTGTAATAATACTGAAAATCGTCTCATTTGTAGCTAATTGTGTGTTGTCTACACCGAAAAAACTACGCCCAGTCCATGCATTGAAGTTTGAAACTGTACTCCCACCAGGGATACTTGACGCTTGAGCTACGAACAACTTTGTTTTAACCTTGTTCCATATTTTTATTTTTCTCACCCCTTTCTACATGTTTATAAGTCCTTAAGTGAGATGAATTTAATCTCTCCACTTCCTTTATGTGCCGTAAACTTCTTCATAACTTCAACATGAGCGTTTAATAAAGCCGCAAAGCCGTCAATTTTACGATACTTGTTTTGCTTTGTTGGTAAATGATTACCGTTTCTGTCAGTCTTTAAAACTACGTTGTTAGTGTACCATCGAAACAGTCTATTATCATTAAACACTACGTTACCATCTATGAAGCGTTCTTTTAAATCATCTAATGCAGGTCCTAGTGTAATGAATCCCTGTCTTACAACCTCACACTCGAAGCCGTAACCCTTTAACTCTTCAACTAGTCCGAAAGCTTTGGCAGGGTCATACATGATTTTCTCAATCTTGTACTTCTTGGATTGTTCAACGAACCAATCGAATATCAATTCTTTCTTGATGTATTCACCAGGAACGATTGTAAGTAATCCTTCTTCTTGTAATGCTCGATAATCAATCTTCTCATTGTCTTGATCCACTTTAGATTGTGGCACCCAAGTATGTCCCATTAGAACAACTTCGCCCGTTGAAGGTATAGCCCATTCTAAGTATGCAGACGTATGGTCTTCTGAGTCGGCTAAATCAAACCCGCAAACGCATGGGTTATTTAAGGCAACATCTGACAATTCTTTGTGCTTGTTATTACGCATCAATACATCATAGTCGATAAAAGATGCTACATTGCTCGATACGAACATATTGAACCGTTTCGTAATGAAGTCATTACGTTCGCTTGGTGTACGCTTAGCTTTCTCCCAGTCTTCTATCATGTCATCAAGTTTAATTGATACGTCCATGTTCGGATTAGCTTTTATCCACATCTCTGGTTTGTCAAACTCTTCAGGTGAGTCTAATTCTGCCATGTAATAGAATGTTCTTTCGTCTGTAACAACACCATTCAACACATCAGCAGACTGTTCATAGTAGTTCATTAATGGTCCGTCAAGCTGATAACCTGCTGTTGTTATGTACACGATTAACGGCTGTTCACGACTCTGTCTACTATTCTTAATTACGTTTATTAATTTATAATCTTTATACTCATGTATTTCATCGAAGATTCCTAAATGCGTATTTAATCCGTCTAATTTCTCGCTATCAGACGCTTGAGGCTCAATCTTAGAGAATGTTGCATCATAATGTATTGCGTCTCTTAGAGGACGGAAACGTTGCGATAATGGCGTACTTGATTTAATCATAGCTTTAGATTCATCAAACAATATCCTTGCTTGCTTCATACTGTTAGCTAATAAGATTACATCAGCACCTTTTTCACCGTCTTTAGAAGATCCATAGATAGCCGTTCCACTTAGTAAAGTAGTTTTACCTTGCTTACGGGATACGAATATTAAACCTTCTTTGAAACGTCTTAATTTAGTATCCTTATGAATCCAACCAAATAATGAACCTAACGCAAAGTGTTGCCACCCTTGCATAACTAGGTTGTTAACAACACCCTTACTAGGTTTACAGAACTTCTCAATGAATTGAATTGGTCTGTGCGCTAGCTTTTCATCGAATACCCAAGGGAAATCATCAGTACCCTGTCTTTCTAAGTCGTTTAAATGGCGTTGGCAAGCTTGTATGACTTTCTTTGAAGCTGTTATCTTCTTAGCTACTACTTGCTTTGCATACCACGTTGTCAATGAATGTGGTGAATGCTTTGTAATGATTATTTGTCCTTTAAAATTCCTCGAATCCGTCACCAATAACACCACCTTTATTCAACTCTTTACGTTGAGCAGGTGTTAATCCCATTGACTTTAAAAGGTTGTTCAATGTCTGAACACATTTAGTTAATTCAATCGATAACGGGTTTTTAATGTAATTTGTGGCGTTAGCTTTGTTTGTATGTTCCATCATTAATGGTGAATTTTTCAATTCCGTCTGCATACGCTTATAAAACTCATGTGTTTCAACATATAATGAGATAAGTTGCTCATCAGACGGTTGATAATTCTCTCCTAGATAACTTCTTAATAATTCTGCTGTAACTTCCACATCGTTACCCCCTTTCGTAATTTTTAATCCTTGGCAAAGGAGCCT
>Ga0233386_1000128_pt1 | contig 24930 bp, 42 predicted proteins | sample ElkDunMinimDraft_17_FD_191544 | JGI IMG/M metagenome (GOLD analysis project Ga0233386, IMG submission 191544) | Fecal eukaryotic communites from dung pellets of Tule Elk in California, USA - Elk Dung G4 | ecosystem: Host-associated > Mammals > Digestive system > Large intestine > Fecal | place...
GAATATTGAACGTTCCAACAGGTGGGACCGCATAGTTTGGAAAACCACAACTTGTTCCACATCCGCAAGAGTTTCCACAAGTTCTGACACCGGCACAGCCAATAACTGAATCAAGTTTTGAGTTTACAGCGGCAAGACCACAAGCAAGTGGCGCAGCAACTAATTCATTTTGTAATTTCATAATTGTTAAATCACGATCATGAATACGGTCCTCAAGATAACGAGTTTCAAAAGCACCAATTGCAGCACGAGTGGCTTGACCATCTGCAACAACGATTTCTTGAGTTTTGCAAAATTGATTATCAACACCACGAGCAACAGTTTGTTGATTGTAAATTCCTTGAATGTTCAAGGCATAGTTGTCTCTGTTGATCTGAGCTAAGTCTTCACGAATTTTAGCGTCACCAGCTATTGTTGCGTCAAGAATTGCTTTTGTTGCATTACCTTCAGAAATGTCATTTACTTTTTGTTCAATAGCGGAAATGGTACAGTTTTCATTGCAACCACAGCCGTTATTTTTACCATTGCAGCCATTACCAAATAAACCACCATTACCTAAAAAGTAACCGATTAAACCGGCGCCCAAAGTGGCACCCCAACTTGTATTATTGTCAGTCATAATAAAATTCTCCTTTTTATTTTTTGACTTTATTGTTTCTCATCTATTCCCAATTCTTCTTCAACTGAAGAATCTGGTAATTCAACGAGTTTTCTGTCTTCTTTTTCTTCTAAATCTAAATCAACACTCTCAATTGAGTCATTCCATCCGGGAATAACTTTGCCATGCTTCTTAAATAAAGTTTTCAAAAAACCTTCATTGGTTTTATAGTAGTTTTCAATTCTCTGCTTAGTAGCGGTATAACCCTTTGATTTAAGAAACTCAACCACTTTATTTTGATCAATACCGGTAAACCCAGCAGCTAAAACAATTGCTGAATACACAGAAAGACCATCCTCTTTAATCAAAGTGTTTGCAAGTTCTCTATAAATCTGAATTTTCTGACTTTGTTCAAGCTCCTGCTGTTTTTGAATCCCAATATTTGACTTTTCAGAATTTGCAAAAGCAAGGATAAGATTATTTTTCAAACTTTCATAATCAAGACCAAGGTCATTTATAACAAACTCTTTTGCTTCTTCTGAGTTGATCAAGCTCATCGCAAGTTTGGTATAGTCAGTATTTGATCTGATAAAATTAAAAACTGTTTTTGGATTTAAGAATTGTTCAAACATCATAATTTTCTCCGTCATTATTTTATTTTGAGCTTTCTAAAGTGTGGTATGCAAGATTATAATCCATCTCATATCTGAGCATTTTTACAAAATCATTATATGTTCCGTTTTTCGCCACATATTCCATAGCAATGTCAATAGAATCTTCATCAGTGATTATGTGGTCAGATATGTGTTCCATCTTTTGTACCGCGTGCTTATGCAAATCAACAAAATATTCTTTCATGTCTTCAAATTTTTCTGGACCTGAAATTTTGTAAAGCGCAGCAATTTCTTTTGCGTCTTCTTGAGTAAGATCTACTTCAACGCCTGATTTGGTTTTATATTTCATAATTAATTATCTCCTTTTGTTTATACACTTATTTATAACTTTTTCTACAAAAATAGTCAATAAAATAAAATAAAAATAACCGCGTTTTTTAGACGCGGCTACTTTTAAATAAGGGAAAAATAGCAAATCTTAATACAATTTTTTATTTTAACAGAGACTTTATTTCTTCTGCAATAAACTCTTTTACTTTTTTATAATGATGTCTTGAAATACCTAATTCTTTTTTGATTTCTTCATATTTTCTAAAATAATTTAAATCTTTAACCAGAAAGTCAAAACACAAGACTTCCTGAGGACAATTAAATCTAAACTCAGCAATAGCTCTATCAATCTTTACTTTTTCTAAAATTTCTCGCATTCCGAAACCTTTCTTTTAAACGTGCTGCTGTTCGCCAGCTAATTTTTAATTCTTTTGCAATATCAGATGTTTTTTTATTTTTTATATTTTCAATATAACAAATTTTGTCCAAAAATAAAGAATTTTTAGATTTTTTTTCTACATTTTTTAATTCTTTCTCACAAATAGTCAAAGGTTTTTCAAGCATTTTTTATCTTCTCCGTAATGTTATATTTAATTTAATTTATTTTACATTTTTTTAAATTTATTTACAATTTTTACCGGTTTTTTGCAGTTGACGTAAATATTATTAAATGAGTATTTGGAGAATATTAAAATGCAATATCTTAATAAAGCCTTTGCTGGCTTGATCGCGGTGTTATTGACGATTATCCGGTTTTTTTCTTACTGCAACATATACCAAGATTTCTGAAACAAACGTTTTAGTTCATCAGCTTCAAGTAGAATTAGCGTCTATGCGTGAAAAAGAAAATCACTTTATGACGTACAGCCAAACCGCTGCTTTAATCGACAAAAAACTGTGTGACTGGCATAGAGCAAAGTAAATGAAAATGGGGCCTATAAAAAGCCCCATTATTTTTTATTTCTTTTTTAGTTTAATTTTCAGAATATTTCCGATCAATAATAGTAAATCAATCAGTTTCAATATGACCTGTAATTTCATTTTGATACCCACTTATTATTTCAGCTTCTGCTTCAGCTTTCTTTTTCCAGCCTTCTTCCAAACAAGTTTTTATAAAGTTTACTCCTGACAGATAAAACCCTGATACTTCACCGGCGTCTTTTATTTCCATAAACCCAGTTTTAGTTTTTACTAATTGTGGATATTCCATAAAATCACGCGCGATAAACAAGTTGGCAAAATTTGTTTGATTTTCCATTGTCAAATAAAATTCATTATCTTGATAAACAAAATCATTTAAAATCTTTTTATCAGTTTCTTGATTTATCCTTAAAACAGCTCTTTCAAGTAATTGTCCTGAAGTCGGAGTTATCACCGGTGGCACATAAACTTTATAACCAGCAGCAATAATATCTTTTTCATTATTAGTAATAGCAAATACTGTTTTCTTTACTTTTACTTCAATCCCTTTTCCGTCTTTATCTTTTTGTTTTTCTATTACTTCAATTTCTTTTTCAATTTTTAAAGGCGCAGTATAAATTTTATTATCTTTAATGTATTTTTTCATAGTTTTTTATTCCTTATTAATTATTGTTGTAATTATTATACAGCATTTGTATTTCTTCATCAGATAAAACACGATTCCAAATTTTAATTTCAGTAATTGAAAATTTTAAAACGCTTTCAAATATTCCGTCGGGTCCGGCTGGGTCTGACATCATTCCAATTCCTAAGTGATTATGGTTTATCTGTTTATAAGTTCTGTTTCCTCCACCTTTATAAACTCCATTGGTATAACATCTTGCTGTTCCATTTTTAATTGAAACTGTCAATAAATACCACTTGTCATCAGGTGCGTTAGGTCCTGCAAGTACTGTTTCATAATGCCCGCAATATTCTAAATTGAAAACTTGCGCATTCCCATTGTAATTGCCTTTTTTAGTAAGTATTACACCGTTTCCGGTTGAATAACTGGTGTTTTTTCCTAAGCCTAAAAATGGACTCATATTCTGTGAATTTCCAGCACTATCATTTTGTGGTAAAATTGAATTTCCTCTTGTTGCAACAAAACAGCTAAAAGTCATATCTGGTGTATAACTTTTCCATGTCCAGTAATTAGCATTTTCATCCCAAAAATATGAGTGTGGTTCTAAAGTCAAACAGGGTTTTCCATTAAAAGTTTCAAAATATGCAGTTCCAACTTTATTAGTAATTGGATTTCCTACATCCGGATTAATCATATCTGTTTCACCTTCTGGCTCGTTCATTGACGCATAAAAAGTCAGTCCGTTCATTTAATGGATCTTCAGTTGATGTTTTTATTGTATATATAGCAGAATCTCCTATTGAATAGCCGGTTGATGATTCAACAGTTATTGAAATATTACGTGTTATAGTGTCGGTAATTAATTCTGGATTAGAAGTAAAACTATTATTAGAATAACTAATGCCAGGTGGAAGATTGCTTTCATCAACAGTTATAATATAAGGAGCATAAGTATTTGAAAAACTCACATCTATCGGCACAGTTTTTGCGGCTTCATGAGAATAAAATGTTATTTCTTTATCATTAATGATAATACGATTTCTTTTTTTAATAATTGTAATATAGGTTTCAACGCGCTGCGTTTCACCAGTTGCTATTATTTTAACACTGTATTCCCCTTCATCATAAAACTCACCGGAAGAAAAAAACCACGCACCATTAAAACTTATTCCGTCGGGTAAACCTTCTACTTCAAAATTAATTTCACCGTCATTAGTATTATATGTTAAATCAACGGCAATCTCTTCGTCTGACGAAAATTCCATGCTTGTTGTTGTGATTTGAATAAATTTGGGAATTTCAATATTATCGATATTTTCAGGCGGTGGTTCACAATGTAAAGAGCACGGACGATTTTGATAGTAATTACTATAAGAAGACGCCTTTATCATATAATAACCGGAATAGCTCGGCGTATAATTAAAATAGCCTTTACAATAAACTCCATTAATTGTAGCCATGCTATCGTCATTTGAAGCTAATCGGGAATCTCCTGTTATATCATATAGGTAAATATAACCATCCCAGCTATCGCCATTTGGTAAATTGCATTGTCCTATTCTATATGATGTTCCTTCATTTAAATAAAGTTTTACCCATCCTTCTTCAGCATTTTGATTGATTTCCTTAGTGCTGCCGCCGTTCGGTTTGCTCAGATCCAATATTTTATACCAATTATATGGATCAGTTTTTAGACCAGATCCAGTTGGAATTTCCGGCGTTCCACTATCTTGTTGTGATATTATTTGTGAAATTAAATTAGTTAGCATAATCAGTTAGCTCCGTCCAAAAAATATTAATAGGATAAGTTGATTCTTCTTGTTGAAAAATAATCATATATTTTTTACCCGGTTCAAAATTAAACGGTTTATTGATATTAATTTTGTCGTATAAAGATTGGTCATCAATGGTTAATGTAAAACCAAAACTGCCTTCGGGTTCCATTTCAAGATCTTCTTGTGTCATGACTTCAAATTGCACGATATGATTACCACCATAGAATGTTATATCAAGGGTAAATAGAGGGTCTTGACAGAGCCAAAAAGTGTCAAAATCGGTTCTACTATCACACTGTATCCAAACAGTGTGTCCGCTTTGAGTCTCTGTCTTGATAAGAAATTGTGGTTTAGTAATAAAACCGTCAGAACGTCTAAAATAAACAGGGTTGTTAAAAAAGATTGAGTCACCATCAACGGTTAATTGTTGATTTATTGTTGCTTGTTGTGCGTTAATAAAAATATTATCAGTTTCAAACTTAACGGTTCCGTGTGCCATTTACGCCCGTTGAAGTACATATGTTTAACCAAGGTGAATCACCAGGAGAAAGAGATATATAACTTCCGATGGAAACTTGAATCAAGTGATTGAATATTAAAATTTTGATCACTGCGTATAATAGCATTTGTTGCACCATTAATGTTAATTACTTTAAATCCGTGAAAAATCTAATTCGCTTGGAACAAATCCCTCTTCATTCCATCCAGCAAAAGTGATAAAATTTCCTCGAACGTAAATATTTTTACTTTGAATAGACATGTGTCCATGTCCGTCCATATTTTCACCATACATGTCAATAAAACATGATTCTAAATTCCCTTTATCTGCTGGATATGCTCGTAAAAATAAATTTTTATTTGATTCTGTAATAAATTCGTTATTAACTTTTATAGAAACATTTTCGCCGGGTATAATCAGATAAATCTACCCCAACTTCACTAAATAAAGCGTCGATTTCTGTTTTTGTATAATACTCAGATAATGCGATATTTCCAGGCGGTAAACCATCTATATATACTCTGGGCTGAGCAAAGGCATAATCGCGCAAACAGACGTTTTTAGCAGCTTCGTTTTTAAATCCTATTTCTACTTCGATTTCAGTGTTTCTTTTGGTTATGGCGTTTAAAAACGGTTCTGTATAAGTGTCTACTTTGAAAGTCAAAACATTATTTTCAATTTTAAAGTCTTCAGTAAAAAATAACAACGTGTCTTTTTTACCGGCAAAGTAATATTGACCGTCTTCAATGGGTAAAATTTTGTTTCGATCATCTATAAATGAAAATGAGATTTCACCTATTGTCTGAAAGTCAATATTAATGATTTGTGTTGCAGTTTGATTATTTCTACCTACAACAATTTTTTTAAGTTTATTGATGTAAAATATCATTTTAATTAGCTCCTAAATGAATTTGTGTTTATTAAAAAACCACTAATAACAATATTTACAGGTATTTGATGATCCAGTCTTTCACTGAAGTAAAGGCGGCTTCATTTTTTACTTCTACAAAAGTCATTCTGCCGATCATTGCTTTTGAAGAGCAGCATAAAGTTTTGTCAAGTGATAAGCAAAAGTGTCTGGAATTATATTTAGTTGGTTCTTCTATCAGATTAAAATATGTGGTCAAGAAATATTCATTTTGAAATGAATTCTTGTAATTTAAAAATTTTTCTTTATTAATCATTTGTGGTTTTCCAACTTCCCAGCTATATGGATAATGTTTGATGTCTAACGTTCTGATATAATCACTGTTTGGTGCTTTCTCCTGTTTATAAGTATTGAAAAGATAACTGAAGTCAAATGGTTTTATAATAAACTGATTTTCTTTCATATACACAAAATTGGCACAATCAACATAACCGATTTTCAAGTAATTCAGTGATTGAGTCAAAATTAAATACGGTTATATCAGAATAAAAATCAGATAAAGAAACATCAGTTTTTAAAACATAAATTTCCAATTCATTTTCTACGTTCTTTTTCAATAACTCATAAGACATTTTAAACCATTCAATATTGGTAATGCGGTCAAAAACAACTGTAAATTTTTCTTGAGAATATATTTTTTCTGTCGGCATTATTTGTTTTCCTGCGGGAGCTTTGGAAAGTGCAGCAAGACCCATTTCTTCAAGTTTTAAAACCTTGTTATAAAGTTTTCGGATCACATCTAATTCGGCTTCGCCCAAAGCCATTCTATTTGAAACAACTTCTTTTCTAAATGACCTTAATTCTTCAAAACATTCAGTGCTTAAAAGTTCTAAATGGTGTTCAGCATTTATTAATTCACCGTAAAAAGTCTATTTCATGGTTTAATTCATTTTTAGAGTCATACCCACCAATAATTTCTTTACCATAGCTGAGCGCCGCAGCTAAATGTTTATACGCGCACTCAAAACATTTTTGATTATTCATAACTTTATCTCCTTAAAATACATATTCTATTAATTCAATTCTTATATCCATTGAAACACTGTCTGGACATGCTGGGTTTGGTTCACCATAACACTCTCCATATTTCAAACCATAAAACGGCACTTTATCTTCAGTTTCTGTCAGATCAAAAATCTTTTCACCGCCAATTTCTGGTTATTATTTGATTTTTGTATAAAAGTTTTACTCCACGTGGTTTCTTCTTGAAAGTTAAGTTTTCAGGTTCTGATATAATAAACTCAACACCAGCACATCCATCCCATAGAAAACTGTGACAACCATATCCACCATAACAAGATCCACCGCCAGTTATTGTTTTAGTAAAACATAAATCAGTTTTTGATTCAGTATTTGTAACAGACCAGGCGGCCGGATTTGCATAGTGTTTAGCTAAAAGTTCATTTCCATGTGCTAGACCGTCATTAAATAAATTTAGCAAACATGTTTCATCACAATCATAGTCAGGTAACGGAATACCATAATCATCTTCACTCCAAGACATTTCATACATGTAAAAAATATAAGTTTCATATATACAATCGGTAATACAATCCATAACGCCAGGCTCAACTTCCCAACAGTCTTCAATTTCTTCAACACAAACTTCGGTCCACCCAGACGCATTATAAGAGTCACCATAATCTTTGATTTGAACAGTCCAGCCCAATTTTCTGCCTTCAGCGATTTTATTCCACTTTTGCGAGCAAACATCTTGCGCTTCATAAGTCAAATAATCACCATCAAAAATTTCAACTTCAGTAGCAGGAAAATCACTATCTTCAAAAAAGGCTTCTTTGAATTCAGCATAATCATCATAACAAGGCGTAAGAAGATAAACTTTTAACTCTGAACAGCCTTCATAAACTGTTTCTTCACGGACACATTCTCCATTTTCGTCCCATTCAGCACAGTCGGTCCATTCACCTTGACAACCTTTTAAATAACCAACTTTTTCTTCAAAATCTTCTTTGTGTAATTTTATTGTTCGTTTACCATACATACCGTATTCATCAGCTATACAAATATGACCGTTTTCAATTTTACAAGGTGCAGCCCAGGCAGAAGATCCGGGTACAATTTACAACTGTTCCGTCAGGCTTTGAAGGGGTTAAACTTCTTTCAACAAAACCGAAAAACAGCATAAGCCGGGCAAGGACACCAATCACAGTTAATAAATTTACCCGACTCATCTGTAAGTATTTTTCCACATTTTGACCAAAACATTTTATACCTCAATTACAAGCGTTTTCACAGTCGCCATATTCAACCCAGGCAAAGGTACCACCATCACAAACTAAAACAGCTTTTCCACCGGGAGCTGCTAAAGTTGAAACTTTACCATCTTGCAAAATCATTATTCCAGATCCTTGAAGAGCTGACTTTATTTTCAAAACATTTCCTTCCGGTACTAACTGAATTAAACCAGCAGCACTTTCATCAACAACTAATTTTGAAGGTAAAAATCCAAGCGTGTCTTCTTCTGATATTTTTATCTTGCCTAAATCTGGAACAGTAAAATCCAAACCATCACCTTCACCATAATCTTGAATTAAAATACTGTCATCACTTGACTCAAAGTGATCTGGATTTATTACTAAGTCATAAATCTTTTCTTCAGCGTCTTCAGCAGGTGGAGTAATTATGATAGAATTATTTGAGCTTTCCATTTTGATCGCAGCATTTACTTTAAAATCCAAACCACCGCCTTCACCATAATCTTCAATAGAAATGCTGCCATCACTTGAATTAAAATATTCAGGATTAATAGCAAAATCTACATTTAATGTTTCGCCTTCATATTGTGTAATTACAATACTCTGGTCTTCAGAAGTAAAGGCTTCATCAAAAATTCCAGATAAAACATTATTAATAACAGTTTCGGCAGCAGTTGTAAATGAAGTCCAACCTAAACCATCTTCTTTTGTTCCCTCAAGGAAATAGTAGTCGTTTTCAGCTGCTTCTGGTGGAGTTGAAATATATGGTTCTCTACTTTCATAATCCCAGCACATAACGCCAGCAACAGCACCACCACTTTCATAAAAACTAAAGTAATCTATACAACCGGTTTCATCCAGAATCAGAAAACTAAATTGGTCAACACTTCCGTCATATTCAGAAATGACTTGCAAGGCTTTTGTACCGTCATCTTGTTCAGCAACTTCTATAATGTTTGCCAAAGATCCGCTTACGCCAATTTCTCCACCGGCGCCGTATGGTTGCCAGCTTAAGCCTTCTTCAGTATTTCCAGCCAATACCCATGACGAAACCCCCTCTGTGGCTTCCGGTGGCACGTTTATTGCAATGTCTGGATAATCACCCTCAAAATCCCAACACATTATAGCGTGTTTTTCATTATCTTCTCTTAACCAGGTGGCCTTTGTAAATTTACCTTCATAGTCTTGTGTCAAAATAAAGTTTGCGTCAAGTCTTTCCTCATCATATTCATCTTTCCAACGTAAAACATTACCTGAAGTACCAGGCACAATTTCAAAGTGATTCAATAAACTTCCAGATAATGAAAAATTTGAAGTTTCATATTGTACCCAAGTCAAACCGTCTTCTTTATTTCCCACTAATACCCATGAAGAAACTTTTTGATCGTTTACCTCAGTTGTATTTGAAGGCGGCACTTTTATATTGGGCATACCGTTTTCCAAATCCCAATATAAAAGTCCATCTTTAGTTTCTTCCTGTGTACTCCAACTAAGACCAGATAAAACCGCAGTATCAGCAAGGTCCCCATTCTTTTTAGTTTTTACCGACGCCATCAAATAACACTGTTCATCAAACATATTACTTGCAGCAAATTCAGGCTTCCAATATAAAAGGTTTTTACCTGAAATTTCATCAATTTTCATCCAGTTTTCAAGCGATCCGGAAAGTTCATATTGAATAGACTTCCATTTTAAATCGCCTTTATCATGCGTAATACATTGATTTAAACTTTTATCGTATTTGTCAATTTCTTTCCAAGTCCAGATCGGGACCATTTTATAAACAGTGCCGGAAACATTACTTGACTCATCTTGTTCTTCTTCCACATAATCGATACTTACAAGTTGTTGTTGATAACTGGATAATGGATTTTTTTCTGGATCCTTTGGATCTTGAATCGTGATTTTCTCTTTGATAAAGTCAGCTTTGGCGTCGTCTTCACATACTTTGATTTTATATGTGTCGCCATTCAAATTTAAACCACCGCAGCATACTTTGAAAAATATCGATTCCAGAATCAGGCAGCTCAGTTATTATTGCGACCTCATAATATTTCTTTTGAGTTTCCTCATCCAACATCGGCTTTTCTTCAGTCTCAAACACATATTCAAAAACTTTATTTGTTTCATCAACAGTTAAATATACAAATCCATCACCTTCAACGTCTATAATTTGTTCAGGCACACGGAAAGTTTCATCTTGAAAATATACTAATCCTTCACCGACAGTAAATGTTAAATCACTTACTGTATAACCTTCAAATAATTCTCCGTGAATAGCATTATTGATTTTAGTTGTCACTGAAAAATAGTCATCCCACTCTTCAATATTAACAACAAGATCGCCTACAATATTATTTGAAAATACGCTATAAATTAAATCTGTTCCTTCAGAAGAGTCTTCTGGTTCTTTTGCTTCGACATAACCTAACGGAATAGAAAATATACCTCTGGTAGAAGGTACACCGTTTAATTTAAAATCCTGATTACAAAAAACAATTTGTGGTTCAAACCAAGGATTGACATCGGTACCGCTGCCGTCAAATAACGTGTTTACTATAAGTAAAACAACATACATTCCTGCTTCAGTAAGCACGGACAAATCAATTTTTTCATCATCATAAAAACTAACATAACAACGTCTGTTTGTAGAAAAAGTATATTGAATACGACCTTCTTTAATCGATAAAAACGTTCCACCACCTTCTTCTTCAGGCGGTTTTACAATACTCATCTTAAACGGATATTCAAAAACACTTCCAGCACCACCCGGCGCAGCACCTGTTTGTGGAAGTACAGATAAACCGATTCCACCAGTAAATTGATTTACTTTTATTGTGCGATTATCAGAAACAATTCTTTGTGTTTTCAAATAATCGATGATTTCATTTATTTTATGTACAACACTTGGCTTAAATTGTTGGCCGGCAATTAATTTAGTTGGTAACATAACTCCTCCAATTATTCATATAAATCCGGATCCCAGCCTGTTTCATCACCTGAGCGGGTAAAGACGTTTGTCGCAATCCAGTATTTACCGATCATAAGAAACGTTTGCTTCATCCATTTTCCAATTACCGCCAGAAATATTGAAGTCTTCACCGGGGTCCACAATTTTATTTATTCTTTTACTTACTGCCGCCCCAGCAGCAGACGCAGATCTGTATTTAGCGCTTTCAGTAACCACAAAACAAGCAAGGTCATAATAATCTACACCGGGTTTTGTCGGCTGTGCAGCTTCGACCCATCTTTCACCATTTTGGTCTGGCTCAGTGGGGACTTCACCGCGGGTTTTTGCCCACATATATTTGTCAACTAAATCGGCAGGAATTTTTGTGTCTGTTGCGTCTTGATAAAACGTAGGTAATGATTCACTACCCTTTGAAAACATATAATAATTCCAACACGTTCTATAATTTTTGTGATGTTCTAAAGGCATTTGAAGATTTCTTACAGAAAGTTGCGCACTTTTTGAGCCAACAACGGTACCGGTATCATCGTTTGTTCCATCGTTGAAACTTTGTGTATATTCTACTTCAACACTCCAAAATGGGCCTTGATCATTTTGCTTTCGGTAATTATTTAAATAACCTTTTCCGTGTAGTTTCTACGCTCCATTGAGTTTCTAAAGTATTCTGTATGTAAGAATCAACTTCAGTTTCTGTGCCTTGCCAAGTCTCTTTATAAACTTGTTCGTCTTTATTTTTAGAAAATTCTTTACCCTGATATTTTAAACTTAGCATTATATAATACCCCCATTTTTAGTTGCGTCGTATAATTGTTGTACTAACTGTACTAATCTTTTTGTATTGCCTTGAATATTTTTCTCATAACTTGCTGAATCAAAAACAACAGCGCCAGATCTGAAACCACCTCTTTGAGTCAAGCTATTGGTTAAAATTTCAGGTGCTCTTTTACCGCTATTTTTTGAAAGTTCATCTATTTCAAACTGTAAATCTGTCAATTTTCCAATTGAAAGTTTTTGTTCATCAGTTAAAGATCTTCCAACGGTTTTTTCTGCGTTTCTTATTGCTTCAGCATTGGCAGCTTTTTTCTGTTGTCCGCTGGCTCTTAATGATTTTAGATAAAGCTGAAAACTTTGGTTCTGTAATTGTCCAAATAACGCTTGTTCACCTTGTAAACCTTTTAAAGCCATCTGTTTCTTGACTAACTCGTCAACAGTTTTCTTGTCAATTTTTTGGCCTTGTTCTTTAAGCCTATTGATTATCTCTAATCGTGTTTGTTCTTCATTTAAAAGGCGTAATCTTTCGCCATAAGATGTTGTGCCGCTGGTGTGGGAGTCATCTAAATTTTTTATTTTTAACCCTTGTAATTCTTTTGACTTCGCAACAAGATTATCAAAATCTTTCAAAATAGCTTCTAAATTATCTTCATCAAAATTAATTTCTGAATCTATATTAAAACGCTTTAACAGTTTTTTCAGTTCATCAACATTTTTAATTTTACCAAAATTAGCTAAATTGTCTAATAACTTTTTATACTGGCCTTCATCCTCAGATTTTAATTGTGTAAAACTGTTGTATAAAATCTTTTGCATATTGGGATAGTCTGAATAATCAATCCCAGCCTTTTTAAACATTTTATTGAATTGTTCTTCAGATAAATCACCGGGTGTTTTTTTGTAATTGTTTTATTACATCTTTAAAACCGTCCATGTTCTTGAAAAGATAATCAAGACTTTTTGCCAAAACACCTGGAATTTCTATTTTACTTTCTTTGAACACATCTTGAAAATGCTCAAGAGAGCTCTTATATTTGTCAATTTCTTTTAGACCGTTTAATACATTGGAAATATTCTTTTTACTAGCTTCTGAAAAAATAAAAGCGTCATGTGTTTCTAATTTTTCAACTTCTTTCCAATATACAGACTCGTCTTTTTGAATAGCAGTTAAACGTTTTGTTTTTTGAATTTCTGCGTCAAGTGCTTGGTTTCGTTTGTCGTAAAACTCTAGTTGTTTCTTTTCAAGAGAAAGAATTTCTTGCTCCATGTTGAAGATCCATTTTTTCAATGCAAAATGTTTTTCTTCATTTTTAGCGGCTTCTGCCTGGACTGCTTCAATTTGCTTTGTATAACTGTGAAGCGCTTTCATGAATTCAGGACTTCCGACTCTTCAATTTGTTCGGTCCGCCTGTCGCAGCAAACTCTTTAGCAGCCTGACGTATTTTTTCAATTTCTTCTATATAAGTTTTGGCTTTAGCTTCAGTAGTTTCCAAACCTTCTTTTGCAGTCACCATTTGATTATTTCTTAAATAATTCAGTTTCTCCGCTGTACTTAATCCAGCATACGTTCTTTCATTCTTATAATTTAAGAAATCTTTTTTACTGTCTATTCCATCTTGAATTTGTTTTTTAGCTTTTACTGCGCTGGCGTCTAATTCAGCTAAAAGTTTTTGATATTGTTTTGGATCGGTAAAACCATGTTGTTTTTGTGAATTTAAAACGTCTCTGGCAATTTTCAGCTCATCTAAAGTTGCAATCAATTTTTTTATGGCTTCAATTTCTTCTTCTGTTTTTGCCTTATCCAACATTACGTCAAGAAACTCTTGTTTACCTTCAATACCGCCTTCATTCCAACGTTTAGCTAAACGGATTTCTTCAGCACTTCTTTTTGTTACAACTCTTGACATACCTGGACCGATATAATCGACTCTTTCAGCACTGTCATCCATTCTAATGTTTAAGCCGTTGTTCCTTTACAAGGTCTTTTCCGGATTTACCTTTAGGGTTTATTGTTCTCACACTATTAAAATTTTTGTTTTTGTCAAGTGCCTCTAATACCGCAGTCAAATCAGCGTTAGCAGTTCTTTCCCAGTCTTTAGCGGCTCTGGTTGCTGCGGTTAAAGTTCTTTGACCTTCAAGTTTGATTATTTTTTGTTGTGCTGCGTCTAAACCCAGAACTTTGTTTGTGGTTGCGTCAATAGTTATACCCAGATCGCCATATTTCTTTTGAAGTTTATCAATCAAAAATATGATTTCCAAACCGTTATCTTTAGAATTTAATGAACGTAATCTTTCAAAAATATCTGCGGAATCAGCTTCATTTTTAACTTGATCAGTTAAGGCTTTTTGGTTTCTTTGATTGATAAAATCTAGTTTTTTGCGGTATTCTTCAGCAGAAAGTGTCAGCTTATCCCACATATTAGTGCCTATTGCAACTAACGCACCACAGGCAGCAATTAGCGCAGACATCGGATCTTTAACTAAAGCAACAATATCACCAGCAAGTCCACCAATTCCTGTACTTGCTGCACCAGTAGCGCCAGCGATCCCATCAATAGCTCGTACAGCTTTATCTGCATTATCACCAAGTTTCTCTAATGCTTCAACTCCGGTTTTTGTTATTCAGATCTCGTCCAACAGCAGCACCGGTTTTTTTCGCTTGCTGTTCAACGTCCTGTAACCCCTGTTTTATTTCAGAATTGTCAATTGAAATTTTTGCTTTTATCGACATCGTTTACCTCACAAAAATATTTTATATACTATTATTTACGTCTGTTGGTGTCATCATGAGATTTTTCCATTTTTTAATTTCGTCTTCAGGAAAAACATTTAACTCTACTAATCTTTCACAGATGAGCTCACAACAACGCTCATCTTGCATTTCTAAAATTTCTTTATCACTTCTTTTATAAATTGACTGGTCACCTTGTTTTCTTCTCCATTGTGCAAAATAATAGCAGCAAGCAGTTAAACTTAAATTTTTTAAAATATAAGTTGGTGTATATCCGGTCATCTCGTGTACTCTGACCACTAAAGAAGATAGCCAATCTGCGCCATATTCAGGCTTTGTGTTTCCGGCATTGTTTCCACTGGGAAATAACTTCAGCGGTCTAAAGGCATATTTAATACTCTTAAAAATAATGTTTACAGCTTCTTCAAGAGTTATCTTCAAAACTTCCTTTGAATAATTGATTGATTTGGCAAAAAGTTCAGATAAGTTTCCGTTTCCAATTCCTTCATATAAAAGATAAAGAAAAAAATCAATGTCTGTGTCTTTACAATCAGCGTATTTTTCATTAATAACAAACGGACTTTGTGCGATCCATAACAACGCCCACATCCCAGGAGTAATACTTGGCACCGCTTTACCTTCAATAAACGAATTCAATTCCAGAACAGCTAAAATACTTTTATATTCTTCTGGCAAGTTTTCTTTCATCTCATCAATAGAATTCAAAACTGAGTCTGTGCCGAATCGATGTTGAAAAACATCATCAGTGGTCAACTTTACGATCGCGTCTTTAATATGTTGTGGTAATTCTTTAAAATACATAACTTTCTCCTTATAATGAAAAAGGGGATAAAATATATCCCCTTAATTTATTGATTATTTTAATCAAATTAAGCGCCAGCACCGCCGGTACCTTGAATTGTATCAAGGGAATGTAAAGTTGCATTATCAGCAGTACGGCAAGAAATACTTCCTTCTTGAAATGCGGTATTACTTTCAGTTTTTGAGCTGTCAGTAACAAGATATTGTTTGGATCCGATAGTGACCACAGAGCCGGGTTCAACACCTTCACCAACATAAACACCTTGGACCTCTACAGTTTCTTGAACAGAAAAAGCAGCAATATCTATAATTTCTCCTTTTTCATTTCTTGCTTCAGCACTTTCAGCAGTTTTGTTAAAAGTAAGTGAGTTTGCAATTAAGCCACCAGCTAAACCAGTGACATCACTTGTTACACCAAATTTTCTTTCGGTTTCAGCCATTTTTAAAATTCCTTTAATTAAAGTTTATACACTATTATTTATTAATACGATGTGTAAATTAAAAATTTTAGTTCATAACGGTTAGATTCAGCAGTTAAAGTATAGCCTTCATCATCTGGTAAAAATCCAACCACCGGTATTTCACCAAAAATCTCTTTTAAATTTTTATTTAAAATAATATTTTGAAAGAAACTTTTGACTTCTTTTTTTATTCTTTGGAATTCAATTCCGCTTATCATCTTCACTTATCCAGCAGTCAATTACCACAGATAAGTTATGTTCATAATCAGGTAATGTTGGGTATACTTGAGTAGTGCTTTCAATACCTACAATAATCATATTTGCTTCTCTCTCAACAGTAAAATCATCTGTCTTTATTATGTGCGTATTTTCAACAGATAAAGCATTAATCAAGCAGTTTACTATTTCATTTTCATTCATAACTTTTTCTCCTGTTTTACAATATTTTTAAGTTCACGCAAAATTTTATTCATAATTTTTTTATAGCCTTGTTTTTCAGCTATTTTTGCGTAGCGTTCAACACCTCTTATTTCATTTTCAATCTCAAGTGTTGTTTCTTCTGCATTATTTACAACGTTTACTTCATTTAAAGATAAATTATTTGTTTTAGGTGATTTTCTTATCAATCGTTGAATAGTGGAAGGTATATCTGCACCGATTTGATCTAAATCTTTTCCGCCACATAATACGAGAAATACCACGTGTTGAAATTTGTTGTAATTTCTTCAAATCACCTTTATTTTTACAATATGCGTAGGCTTTACCCTTCGGTACACCAGCTTTAGTGTCTAAAACCTTATATTTCATCCCAGCTCTGAATTGCGCTATATCTTCAGGAGTAGCTTTATTCCCTTTATATAGTCCACGAATTAAACCTAATAAAGTAAAAGCTGGACGTGTATAATATTTTTTAGAAATGGAGTTTTTACCGCATTTCAGGCGGTGTATATTTTGCAGCAGCCTTTGAAAATTCAGGTGCACTTTTAATTAAAATATCTTCAATTTGTTCAGGAATTTCTTTTAAAAGTTCATCTACTTTTTGTTGAAATTCACTCATATCCCAATCAAATTTTATTGTTCTGGTTGAGTTAGGTTTTAAACCTCTTGCTGCCATTATCCAATACCTTTTGATAAAGCGTAAATCGTAAATTTTACGCTTGCATTTGCAGAGTCAGTAGTAGCAGTGTCTGAAACTTTATACATTTTACCCCTAAATTTCACTTTGTCATTTTTCTTCGGTATTTTGTGCATTGGTAATTTTATATCTAAAGTAAACATCTCTTCATTTTCTAATCCAGAATCACCAAAAACAATACCTTCAGAAATAGGTGAAACAATACATTTATAATTGATGTTTTCAAAAAAACACTCTTCTAAAAAATGTTCATTTGAAAACACATCGTCCATAAATTTTTGAAATACATTCATTTGAAAAATCTCCTTCAGAAATATTTACGGCATTATTATTCTTTCACTTTTCCCAGCGTGGGTTTTAACTTCTTTATACATAAATTCACGCATATCATTATAGATTTCTCCAGCTTCAACTAAATCAAATTTTTTAATTGTATTGTCGTTCAAAATCTTTTCAAAAATTCTTAATGTTAATTCAATATCATACGTGGCATTGTGTAAACGTTCTTCATCGATTTTTACACCGATTGCTTTCGCAACAGTTTTTAATTTCATATTATATAGTGCCGGTCTATAATGAATAAAATACCTGGTTGCTTCAGATAAAACATCTATCGTAGTTGACCAAAAATATGATCCATAATACGGGCATTCATTTTCTTCAAACCAATGACGCAAGAAAACATTGTCGAAAAAATTATTATTATAACCAGCTAAAATACACTTGTCAAATTTATTGAATTGATTTATATGCTTATTCAAAAACGTTCTGAATTCTTTGAATACTTCATTATCTGGGGGCAGCTCTTTCAAACGTTCAAAGGTATACCCATTTACTTCTAAAGCAAGGGTCTCAATAATTTTGCCAGATCTGGGCCTCATTTCAAGGTTTATCTCATCTAAGATAGTTATGCGGTTATTCTCATCAAGTTCCGCCATGATAGCCCCGTAATTGAATTATAGCGTTTTCTTGTACGGTCAAGCCGGTTGTTTCCAAATCATAAAATAAAATTTTCATAATTTTCTCCATTTATTCAAAAACTTTCAAAAATATTTACAAAAAAGATGGACTTTTTACGGTCCATCTTTTTCTTTATTTGATAACTTACGGAGAAAGTTATGAAACTTATTCACCTTTAGTTACGACGAATGAGCCAGGACGACGGATTAAGGCGTCAAAAGCAGCAGTCGCGATAACTTGAACGGCACCTTTCTTAATGTAGGTGATGTCGTCAACCTTGAGGTATAAACCGTCAAAATCAGCAACAACAACTTCATTAAAGTTGCCGAGAATAATTGTATCGTCATCAAGAGCATTGTTCACGAAAACAGGGAAACCCTTGATCTTGTTATCTTCACAAAGATAGCCGCCATAACCAGCAGTATCTTTAAGAGTGCTTTCAAAAATAGCTTTGTTTGTTGAGTTCATTACCCAGGATAAAAGTCCGAAATCATTTTTTGCACGGATCTTTTGTTCAGCAGCGCAAACACCAGCCCAAGTTTTGATATCGTCGATTGGCATAGTATTTACGCCTGCAGTAGCAGTAATTCCGTGTAGGTTGATTATTGGTACCAGTACCGACTAAAATCATTTTGTCACGTAATTCAGCTAAGGCATTTACAATATCTTGCTCAACGATAGCGTCAATTTCTGGACGTGCTTGTAAAAGTAATGAATAAGGAATAGGAACACAAACACCTTCTTTTCTGGGACGTAATTCTTTAGTCGCAAAAGTTAAATCAGCGTCAGCTAAAGTTCCATCTAAATCATACATCTGAGCTTGTGCACCAGAGGTAACAACAGCAAAACTTACAGAAGGACCGGTAACAGGAATTACATGATAACCAGTAGCTTCAAGAGTAAGCTCAGGACGTAAAGCTGGGGTAAATTCTTGTGGTAAGTAATCACCTTGAATTATTTCAGCACCTTTACCTTCAGCAGGAGATAAGGCTCTTAATTGTTGTTTTGTAACGACAACATCATATTCTTCTCCAATACCTAAGCTGCGTTTGTTTTCAGCAACAACCTTTGCTTCTAACTCTTCAGAAACGTCAGCGCGATATTGAGAACATGCATTACGAATAGCTTTGGAAATAGAAAATTTTTTCATTTTAGCACCTATAGGTTTTTTATCAATTTTATTTTGTGATTTTTTTTGTTTAATTAAGTTCTTAAAGTCAACTAAAGATTTCTTTTCAGTTATACATTGTTCAGCAAGTTCTTCCTCGCCGGTCAATTCTCCGATAGCACGGATCTCTTCAGTTTCATCTTCAGTTTCTTCAATAATTTCTTCTTCAACTGGTTTTGACTCTTCAGTTTGATCTTCCACAGTTTCTTCAATAATTTCATTTTCAACGGTTTCTTCTTCAACCGCTTTTACTTCTTCAACTGCTTGTATTTCTTCTGATTGAGGAGTCTCTTCAGTTTTAATTTCTTCAATTTTTGTTTCATCTATCATGGTTTTTTCACCTTCAATTTGTAAATTGCGTTGGAAACCTACGGTGTGATCAGCTGGTACTGATACTGAGCTTCCTTCATACGGCGTCCAACGGGTCACAAACATAGTGTCTATCGGATTGCCTGGGCTCATTTGATAGTTCTCGATAATGTAGCCTAAACTAACATTACGACGGATTCCAGCTTTTATATCACGTAAGATTTCCTGCGCAAAAGAATTTTCAGAAAAACGCACAATCACTTTTAATTTTTTATCTGCAATAAAGGCTTTTTCAATTACACCAATTTGCTTTTCAGTGTCATGCTCAAAAAGAAATGGAGCTTTCTGATCAACAAGTCGATCAAATGAAATGGCTTCTTCTGAAATTACCAATACTTCATTATATGGATTGTCTTTTTCATCAGTTCTCAAATAAGGCTCTTCACTCGCAAGAGAAAACTCTAAGATATTTTCATCTGCAAATGTTGAGTCAGTAAATTCAAGATTTCTTTTCATCTTTCACCTTCTTTAAATAATATTTACGGATTTTCTTCTAAATTTTCATCGTTGACTTGCTGCATAACATCTAAGGGTAAAGGATTCTCAACATCAAAGTTTAAATTACGTTTTTCCAACATTTCTTTCCAACGGGTCCAACCATCTAAAACTTCTTCAACATCCATACCCATGCTTTCAAGTTCAATTATTGGATTGCTCAAACCCAATTTAAGTTTTCGCTCAACAGAAACAATTTCCTTGGCCGCGTCAAATAAACCATCTCTTCTACAAATAAACTGGTAATTGCAGTAGTCTTTGAATTTAGACGGTCTTAAAGTAGTTGAAGTATTTGTTAAATAAGATTTGACAAATAACTCATATTCAATAGCTTTCCAGTTATCCACCAAAAAGCGTTGTAAAGTAATATATGTTTTAGCTTCATCAATACTTGCTTCTCTTAATGAAGAATAATTTACTGATTCGTAATCGTGGGCTAAACGGTTATAAGAAACACCCACAGCACTTGCGATCCTTCTAACAATTGCCTTACTAAAACCACCAAAGTTTGTATTTGGATGAGTAGGTGAAACACTTTTTACAGTATAGCCTTGCGGCACTATACTTGCTTCGCCCGGACTTAATTCAGCAATAAATTTTCCCGGATCATCATCGGCATTTTGTTCCATCCAGTCACCGGCAGTTTGTCCGTTTCTTTCATAGAAAACGTTTTGACAAGCTGCGATCTTTGCAGCAAAAAGTTCAGCTATAGCGTAATCATCTAACTGTTTCAAACTATCAATAGACGCACATAATTCTGAAAAACCTCTTACCTGACCAACAAACTCTTTTTTGTAAATGTGTATGATTTCTGCTGCTGGGATTTCTTCTATTGCTCCAACCTGATAGTTTTCTGAATTACCACGACGATAGTGATATTTTATCGGTTGGCCGTTTCGATCAATTTCTACACCGGCAATAATCGCGTTTTGGTATTCAGTTTCAAGCTGGTTCTTGTCAGTGTCTATACATAAACCATCAAGAATTTCAAAACTTAATCCGAAACGGATTTTTAGCGTCGCGATCTATTCTTATAAAAACTTCACCATCAATAATTAATGTTCTTAAAATAAGTGCGTCTAAATCTAAATCACCCATTTGTCCGTCTTTAGTAATGAATCCGGTTAGAACGTTTGCCAAATTCATACCAGGCATTTTCTAACTCTTGATTGATTTCTTCCGATAAACCGCCATCATTACCTTTAACTAAAGATTGTAGTTTAAACCCCTTATTACCAATAATTGACTTTTCAAAATTATTTAAGTGTGAACGGAAAATTTCATTATTTTTACTCAAATCTCTTGTTCTGGTCACTAAAGTTTTTAAATCAGTTTTGATTTCTCGGTTTACTTTTGTAAAAGAATTGAAAAGCCAATTTGTGAAACGAGACGCTTGAGCACCTTTGAATGAACGTTTCTTTGTCGGTTTTTCAACAGGGGTTTCTTTTTTAAATATGTTTAAAAATTTCATTATCTAATACTCCATTTGTATTTTATTTTTCCACCGTTGGCTGTACTAAAATTTCCTTTTTCAGCTGCCACTTTTCCAGAAAAATATTCTCTCAACTTAAATAATTCATCTATGGTACAATAGGAAATAGACTTGTCACCAACTGACATTGATTGTTGTGCTGAAGTAGCCTTGCCAGCAATTTGCGCTTCAATAGCGTCTAAATATTGCTCATTCAAAGACTTAATACTTTCATTTTCTTCTACTAAAGCAAAATTAGCTAAAACAATAAAATCACCTTCTTCTTCAATACCTTCAGCGTTCAATACCTGGTATTTCAGTTCACCAACAGGAAATGTAGAAGTCTCATCAGAAGAAACAGAAATAAAATATTTTTCCTCAACTTCTTCAACTTCATCATATATTACTTTGAAGTGATCGCCTTTTATAACTAAAATCGATTCAGCAGTTTTTACCGCATACTTTAATTTAAAACCCTTTACAATTTTTATCATTTTACGTAAACCTTCATGTATATACAACATTATTTATTTTATTGACTAAACCATTTTTCTTCTAATATAATTTCCTCAGTTTGCACTTGACGTTTGACTTCATTTTCAGCTTTTACCGCGCCTTCCCAACGTCTTCTAAGTGCTGGGCTCTGACAAAATCTCCAACGTTTCCTATTCATCGTTTGAATTGCAAAGTCAACCGCCAGATAAGCCATTTTACAGACGTCAAACCAGTCGTGCTGTGCATTGTGTTCAGGCAACCAATTTTCAGGTGCGTCACCAAATTTCTTTGAGCTATCTGGCTTAACACATACGATCTGTTTTATAACCTCATCACTAACATCTGGATGAAAAAATAAGTAATCTCCACCACGTTTCTTTTGCGTGTATAACTGGTAAATTAAAGTGCTCTGCCAGTGTTTGGCTGCACCCAATAAAAGTTTCTTATTGTCATCTGAAATACGCCAGGTAGAAGTTTGCAAACCTGTTCCGCTGGTACATCATAACGTTTGGAAGTCTCTTTGAAAAATATTGCACTTCCTGCGTTCTGTGTCCTTGACGGTCGATTAAGGCAAAAGTAGGAATTATTCCAACTCCATCTTTAATTAAATATTGTTTCTTCAACATATCTTCAGCGGTTTCTATCGGCTCAAATTTAATTCCCTTTGCTCTTGCTTCCTGTTCTCGCATACGATCTATTTTTTCACGTTCTTCATCAGTCAAAATTAAATGCTGCACCTCTTTCGATTCCAGAAGATAAAGGTTATCTTTTACATCTAACGCAAAAATTCCCACAACACTTCTGTTGTCCTGGGTATCGGCAACCATAAAAACCATTTCAACATTCTCAATTGAAGGTGTTTCATGTGGATTCCAACAGTGCACGCGCAATTTTTCAAAATCATCTTTGGTCACTTCTCTTCTTTTGAACGGTAAACCGCGGAAAGAGTTATCAAAAGTTGTTTGAGTTTCAATATCACTTTTTTTACCTGATTCAAGCTGAGCATTAGCAATAACTTTCCAACTCAATGAAGGCAGTTGAGACGCCAATGCTCCAATTTGAAAACCAGGCGCTTCAACTATTTTTGACGGTACTTTATGAATATATCCACCATTCATATTCATATAACGTTTATCTTCTTCAACGTGCTCATGACCGACATTTGGGGCAAACTAATCTGATCGTTTCAGGCTTAACCATATATTGGCGCAGCTCGTCATTATATTCAGATTCAAACTGTAAATTATGAATATCACAGGACCTCATTGTCAGTTGTTTACAGCACTTACAACGTAAATGCCAATAACCTTGACTGGACGCAAGAAACGACTTCCAAATGCGTCCGGTTTTCTTCCGATGGGGTACAAACTAAAAACATAATACTTGAGTCATAAGAACGGGTACGTTTTCGCATGTCTGCGACTGGGTCCAATTTACCTATAGTAGGGTAAGCGTCAACTTCGTCACCAATCACGATCTGACAACTTTTAGAAACAATCTTTGATCCAGCACCTTGAAAATATGAAACGAGATTGCTAAACGCATATCTATCACTTCTGAAACTTTTCGGTTTATCAAGTTCAGCTTTTAATTGGGGTATACGTTTCATCAAAGGCTGAATTTTAGTTAAGTTTGACTCTGACGCAAGATTATCTGAGGGGTAAACAATCATACTCTGACAAGGTGCAAATATCATTCTGTAAAGTAAACCCACAATATACATATTAGTTTTACCCAACTGTTCCGGAGCAACTACAGTTATAGTTTTAATATGGTCCAGATCTTCCCATTGCTTTATAACTTCTTTTTGATATGGATATAAATCAAAGTCTAAGCGGTTTCTTTGTGCTGAAATATCCTTACTAAAATCTATATTCTTTTCAGCCCACGGTATAATGTGTTCAAAGCTCTGAATATCAAAATACTTTCTGATTTCTTCCGACAAATTAAAGGTCTGTAATTTCTTCTTCATCTTCTTCCGCCATATATTCATCGTATATTTCCATTAAACTATCTTCCATATTACTTATAGCAAATTCAAGATTTTCTTTTAGTTTTGTAAGCTGCGCGTCCTCAAGACGTAAATCAATTAAAGAATTTTTAAACTTCCCAAATTCCCTTGCAAAAACTATAAAGAAACGTTCACACCACTCTTGATACAGCTCTTGTTTTCTCTTTTCAAGTTTTTGCTCAATCCATTTTGTTCTGGCTAATACTTCTCCTAATCTGGCTTGCTGCAGCTGGTTCAGTTCACCATCCACACCAGGCATAGTTTCAAAATTAATGTTTCCTAAAATATCTTCAACCGTTTCTTCCGGATCTTCTATCTCTTCCGTTTGTCCTTCATAAAACTTTCGGTACGTGTTATTCATCTTTTCCAGCGGTACAGCATAAAGTTTCTTGCCGGTCTCTCAACTCCATTTTCAAAGTAGATTTGATTCTATTCTGAAACACGGTCTGACTCACACCGCAGGCGGTCACTGCGTCAGATTGCTTTAAAAATACTACTTCCATAACTAATTTTTCTCCTTAAAGTTTTTCTCTCAAAAATTTGCGTTTTTTGCGTGGTGGCGCG
>Ga0233386_1000133_pt1 | contig 24594 bp, 18 predicted proteins | sample ElkDunMinimDraft_17_FD_191544 | JGI IMG/M metagenome (GOLD analysis project Ga0233386, IMG submission 191544) | Fecal eukaryotic communites from dung pellets of Tule Elk in California, USA - Elk Dung G4 | ecosystem: Host-associated > Mammals > Digestive system > Large intestine > Fecal | place...
TCTAGAATGCCGTCCAGGCGCTGGCGATAGTAGGCGGTGATGTTTTTCACGTAGCCCATATCCTTGTAGCGACCCTCGATCTTGAACGAGCGCACGCCGGCATCCACCAGCGCGCTCAGGTTGGCGCTCTGGTTGTTGTCCTTCATCGACAGCAGGTGCTTGTCGAAGGCCACCACGCGGCCCTGGTCATCCTTCAGGGTGTAGGGCAGGCGGCAGGCCTGGGAGCAATCGCCGCGGTTGGCGCTGCGCCCGGTCTGCGCGTGGGAAATGTTGCACTGGCCCGAGAACGCCACGCACAGCGCGCCGTGGATGAAGAACTCCAGTGTCGAATCCACCTGCTCATGGATGGCGCGGATTTCCGCAAGGTTCAGCTCCCGGGCCAGCACCAGCTGGGAAAAGCCGGCCTGATCGAGAAACTTCGCCCGTTCCAGGGTGCGGATGTCGGTCTGGGTGCTGGCGTGGATCTCGATCGGCGGCAGGTCCATCTCCATGATGCCCATGTCCTGCACGATCAGTGCATCGACGCCGATTTCGTAGAGCTGTTGGATCAATGCGCGCGCCGGCTCCAGCTCGTCGTCATGCAGGATGGTGTTGAGGGTGACGAATACCCGTGCGTGAAACAGATGCGCGAATTCCACCAGCCCGGCGATATCGGCCACGCTGTTCTCGGCATTGTGCCGCGCACCGAAGCTGGGGCCGCCGATATACACGGCGTCGGCGCCATGCAGGATGGCCTCCTTGGCAATGGAGACATCTCGTGCGGGGCTCAACAGTTCGAGGTGGTGCTTGGGTAAGGACATGCGCGCGGACCGGGTACAAGGCGAAAGGGCGTCATTGTAAAGGCTTGGGAAGGGTTTGGGGTTTACGTCGGCCGTATGGTGACTGGATCGTTCCTACGGCGCTGCGTGAACGATCCAGTCATGACGCCCCGCACCGCATTCAAGGCCAGCGTGCATTCGCCAGCAGCGAAGGTGAACGAGCCCTTGCAAGGTCGTCTGGAGCACGCTTAGAGCGTCAGTACTACCCAATGGTGGCCTCCGTCCAGTGCCAGCCGAACTGAGCCTTCGGCGCAATCGAGGGGGGCGTCGTCGAGCAAGGCTTGCTTGATGCCGCGGTTGCCTTGCGTCGGGTTTTCCACGCGGATGGCGTATCGGGTTTCGCCCAGCGTGATGCTGGCCTCGAACGCCGGCCATTCGCTGCTGATACAGGGATCGACGAACAACCAGTCGCCTTCACGGCGTATACCGAGAATGCCTTCCATGCCGGCACGATGCATCCAGCCGGCTGCGCCGGTGTACCAGGTCCAGCCACCGCGGCCGTTGTGTGGTGCGACGCCATAGACGTCCGCCGCTACCACGTAGGGTTCGACCTTGTAGCGCTGGCTCTGCTTCGGTGTCAGGGCATGGTTGATAGGGTTGAGCAGGGTGAACATCCTGCAGGCGGCGTTGCCGTCGCCCAGCTTGGCAAACGCCAGCATGGCCCACATCGCTGCATGGCTGTACTGCCCGCCGTTTTCGCGCACGCCCGGCGGGTAGCCCTTGATGTAGCCGGGCTCCTTCCAGGTCTTGTCGAACGGTGGGGTAAACAGCAGGACCAGGCTGTCGCCTTCGCGGATCAGGTGTTTCTGCACCGAAGCCATGGCCTGACGCGCGCGGGCAGGGGCGGCTGCGCCGGAGAGCACGGCCCAGGATTGGGCAATGGAATCGATGCGGCACTCGTCGCTGTGTTTCGAGCCGAGCCAGGTGCCGTCGTCGAAGGTCGCACGGCGATACCATTCGCCGTCCCAGGCCTTTTCTTCAAGGGCTGCGGTGAGCGCCAGCGCGTGCTCGCGCCAGCGTGCGGCGCGTTGTGCGTCGCCGATGCTGGCTCGCCGATCAGCCAGCGGCGCAAACAGTTCGATGGTGCGTAGCAGCAGCCAGCCAAGCCAGACGCTCTCGCCCTTGCCGTCTTCACCGACGCGATTCATGCCGTCGTTCCAGTCGCCGCCGCCGATCAGCGGCAGGCCTAGTTCGCCGGTCAGCGCCAGGCACTGGTCGAGCCCGCGCGCACAGTGTTCGAACAGCGAGGCGGAATCGGCCGCCGTCATCGGCTGGAAGAAGGCGTCGTGCTCGCCGGGCTTGAGCAGCGGTCCTTCGAGGAAGGTCACTGGCTCGTCGAGAATCGCGGGATCGCCGGCAACCTGGATATAGGTCGCGGTGACGAACGCCAGCCAGACGCGGTCGTCGGAGATCCGCGTCCGCACCCCTTGGCCCGAGTGCGGCAGCCACCAATGCTGCACATCGCCTTCGGGGAACTGGCGACTGGCCGCGCGCAGGATATGACCGCGGGTTACCGCTGGCTGGGAAAATGTAAGCGCCATGCCATCCTGTAGCTGGTCGCGGAAACCGTAAGCACCGCTGGCCTGGTAGAAGGCCGAACGCGCCCAGATGCGGCAGGCGAGGGTCTGATACAGCAGCCAGCCGTTGAGCATGATGTCCATGGCCCGGTCCGGCGTTTTCACCTGTACCGAGCCGAGCACGCCGCGCCAGTGATCCGTAACTTCCTGCAGCACCGCATCGAGATCGATCTGGCGATAACGTTTAACCAGTGCGCACGCCTTGTTGACCGAGGCGCATTGACCGAGGAAGGCGACGATCTCGATGCTTTCTCCAGCGGCCAGTTCGACGCTGCACTGCAGCGCGGCGCAAGGGTCCAGACCCGCGCCCAGGTTGCCCGACAACGTGGCGCCGGCCAACAGCGCAATTGGCGTGGCGGGACTGCCAAGGCGCCCGAGAAATTCGCGTCGATCGGCCGTCCAGGCCGTCTGGCGTCCGCCGAGGTCGACGAAGGATACGCGTCCGTGAAAGGCGTTGCTCCATGGGTTACGCGCCATCAGCATGCCGCTGCTGTCGTCGCGCTGGGTGATGATGAAGGGGGCCGAGACGCCACGTGCGGTGCCGAGTACCCATTCGGTATAGCTAGTGACAGACAATCGGCGTGGCGCGGCGGACAGATTGCGCAGCGTCAGTCGGGAAATCTTGATCGGGTCGGCGAGGGCGACGTATTGCAGCAAATCAAGAGCAATGCCTTGGGTCTGGTGTTCGAAGCGGCTGTAGCCATGGCCGTGACGTGCAATGTAAAGGCCGTCATCGCGGATCGGCTGAGCGGTCGGGGTGAACAACGCACCGCTGTCTTCGTCGCGCACGTAGAAGGCTTCGCCGCAGGGATCGGTGACCGGATCGTTGGACCAGAGCGTTATCTGGTTTTCCCAGCTGTTTTCCGCCCAGGTGTAGCCGCTGCCCTGCGCTGAGGCCTGGAAACCGAAGTGCGGGTTGGCAATCACGTTGATCCAGGGGGCCGGCGTGTTGCTACCCGACTCCAGCAGCGTCACATACTCGCGGCCTTCCTTGTCGAAGCCACCCAGTCCGTTGAAAAACTCCAGACCCTGCGCCAGTTCGCTGCCCGAAACTGACGGTTCTGGGAAAACCGGGTGGGTTCTCGGCGTATCGAAGCGCGCAGGGATCGGTTCGGGCGGACTCAGCTGGTTGGCCAGCTGATTGGCGATCGGTCCGCGGCGGGCGATCAGTGAAACACGGGCGACACTGCGCAGCAGCGCGCGCGCCTCGGTGGTCAGCAGGTCGGCGCGCAGCATGTACACCGAGCCCATGGCAAGTTGAGCGCCGAAGCGCGGGCGTGACTGGCTGCTGCGCACCGCGGTTTCGATGGCGATCTGCAAGTCCTGCAGGTAGGAACTGGCGTGCTCGTTGAGAATCACCAGGTCCACCGCCAGGCGTTTCATCCGCCAGTATTCATGGGCACGCAGAAGCTGGCGAACCTGGGCGATGTCCTGGATATCGTCGATGCGCAGCAGCACGATCGGAAAATCGCCGGAGATCGCGTGGGGCCACAGGCCGGACTGGGTTCCGGCGCCTTGAATGATAGCGGCCGAAGGCGCACGGAATTTCGGGTCGGCATAGAGGATCGGGGCAGCCAGACGCTGGAAGTCGGCGGCTTCGGTGGGTTTGATGTCTAGGTACCTCAGTTGCACCTGGGCCTGGGTCCAGGCCAGGGTCTTGGCACGGTCGTAGGCGCTGCGATCATGGTGCTTCTCGATCAGGCTCAGCAGCTCTGGCCGCGAGCCGGCGACCAGTGTCCAGAAGGCCACCCGTGCCACCTTGCCGGGTGCCAGCCTGATTCGGTACTTGAGCGAGAAGATCGGGTCGAGCACCGTGCCGACGCTGTTCGACAGGGGCTGTCCTTCGGTGATGACTGTCGCCTCAGCCACGCTGGGACGTCGGCCGATGAAACGCGCACGATCGGTTTCATATTGCGGGTCGGCAACAACTTCGCCTTCTACCACAGCGAAGTGCGCGGCCCAGATGGGGCTTTCACTTTGGCTACGCGGGCGCCGCGTGGCGGTCAAAGCGCCGAACTCAGGCAGGTATTCGGTCACCACGAAGAGTTTGGCGAAGGCCGGGTGTGCATTGTCGACGGAGGGGCTGGTCAGCACCACTTCACTGTAGGAGGTCAGCTCGATGCTCCGGGCATCGCGCCCGCTGTTAGCGAGCGATACGCGGCGCACTTCGCTGTCGTCCTCGCCGGACACCAGCACGTCCATCGTTGTGGTCAGGTCCAGGTCGTGACGGATGAACTCGGCATGATCCTCGCCGAATATCACTTCGTGGCTGACGGCTTCGCTACCCAACGGCTGGCCGCCTGCGGGCCAGACCCGACCGTCTTCGGTATCGCGAAGGAAAATGAACGAGCCGTAGTCGTCACGGCTGGCATCTTCGCGCCAACGGGTGACCGCCAGGTCTTGCCAGCGGCTGTAGCCCGCGCCGGCGGCCGTGAGCATCACCGCATAACGGCCGTTGCTGAGCAGGTGAGTGACTGGCGGCGCGACCGCCGCCGAGCCCGCGATACGACGCAGTGCCTGCGGACCACGGCCATCCTCGGCGGCGCGGATCTTCACCTCCTCGACACGCGGTTGGGCGATGGCGACGTCACGTGGCATGCGTTCATGCAGTAACAGTTCGCAGGCCTGGATCATCGGCTCACGATGGAAGCGTGCGCGCATCTGGCTGTCCTGCAGCGTGTTGGCGATGGCGACGATGGTCATGGCCTGGTGGTGCGCCATGTAGCTGCGCACGATCACGAACGACTGGCCGTCCGGCAGGCGTGTCGGAGTGAAGTCCAGCGCCTCGAAAAAACCGTAGCGCCCGAGCGCACCCATATTTGCCATGCGGCGAAAGTTAACTTGCGCGCCGGACGCATCGACCATGGTTGCAAGGGCAGTGGCGTAAGGGGCAACGACCAGATTCTCCGCGAGGCCCCGCTTGAGTCCCAGGCCCGGCACGCCGAAGCTGGCGTACTGGTAGGTGAACTCCATGTCTCGGGCGTTGTAGGCCGACTCTGAAATGCCCCAGGGCACGTTGCGGTCCTTGCCATACGCCTGCTGACGCTGGACCACCAGGCGATTGGTCTGCTCAAGCAGACTGCCCGCCGGTGCGCGTATAACCAGGGAGGGCATCAGGTACTCGAACATCGAGCCTGACCAGGAAATCAGCGCCGAGCCGTTACCCACCGGTGTCGCGGTGCGGCCGAGGCGGAACCAGTGGCGGGTGGTCACGTCGCCTTTCGCGATGGCGAACAGGCTGGCCAGACGTGCTTCGGAGGCCAGCAAGTCATAGCAGCTCGGATCGAGGCTGTTATGGGTTAGCTCGTAGCCGATCGATAGAAGCTTGCGCTCGGGATCGAGCAAAAAAGTGAAATCCATGTCCAGCGCCATTTGCCGCGCGGTGTGGGCAAGGTCCCGCAGGCGGGTCTGCAGGCCGAGCTCGGCCTCGCCGTGCAGTTGAAGGTCGCGGCCATGCTCGGCCAGGGTCTGGCCCAGTGCGTCGATCCAGTAGTGCAAGTCGGCCGACTCGTCGTTGGCGCTCGGCGGGCAGATATCCTGGCCCAAGCGTGCAGCCTTCTCCGCGAGCTGGCGAAGTGTTGCAGAAAGCGTAACGAGCGCCTGCGCATCGCCCAGCTGCACGGCAAATTCATCCAGTAGCTCGCGCAGCAGCTGGCCGCGTTCGCCCCCCGCAGCAGGCAATGCGGCGATGGCCTGGCGGATCAGTTGCAGGGTGTCCTGCAGGCCTTGGCGGGCGTACGGTGCCAACGGTTCAACGAGCCATTCCTCGCAGGCGTTGGCAATGGCGATCAGGTGGCCGGCGAGGTTGCCGCTGTCGACAGCCGAGACATAGGCCGGCTCGAGTACGCGCATTTGTTCGGTGGCATACCAGTTGAAGAAATGGCCACGGTGACGCTGCAATCGGCTCATGCTGGCCAGCGTCTGCTCCAGGCGCGTGAGTGTCTGCAGCGTGCCGGACCAGCCGAAATCACGCGCCACCACTGCCGAAAGCAGATACAGGCCCATATTGGTCGGCGAGGTTCGATGGGCGATGACGGGCTTGGGGGCCTCCTGAAAATTGTCTGGCGGCAGCATGTTGTCGGCTTCGGAAACGAAGGTTTCGAAGAAGCGCCAGGTACGCCGTGCGATCAGCCGCAGTTCCTCGGCATCAGGTTCGGCAAGTGTCTGACAGTGGGCTTTCCGCGGCGAGCGGCTGGCCCACAGGGCCAGCGCCGGAGCGCCCAGCCAGAGCACGCAGAAGGGCAGCACCAACGGCCAGGAGCGCGGCGACTGCAGCAGTGCCAGTAGCGAGAAGCCGAGACCAAGTGCGGTGCCACCGGCCATGCCACGATAGAAGCCGCTCAGTCTCAGGCGTGGGCTGATGGCCGACTGCGCGGCGGTTGTCCATTCCAACAGATGGCGGTGGGTCACATACAGCCGCCACAGCGTGCGGACGATGGCATCGGTCATGCGCCAGGCCTGATCAGGCAGAAACGCCAGGTTCAGCAAGGTCTGCGAGGCGGCTACGCGCAGGTCGCCGAACAGTCGGTTGAGGTGGCTTCGCGCGCTGACGCCGCTGCGAGTTGGCAGCAGCGTGAAGCAAAGGGGCAGGAACGCGGGAATCGCCAGCGAGCCCAACACCAGCAACGTGCCGATCAGGGCGGAGGGCTGTGGCAGCATCCAGCACAGCAGCAGCGACAGCAGGCTCAGCGGTGCCAGTAGCGAACGGCGCAAATTGTCGAGCATCTTGAAGCGGCCAATCGGAGGCAACGCCTGAGCGCCGCTGCGTGTTCCCACTATCCAAGGCAGCAACTGCCAGTCGCCTCGGGTCCAGCGGTGTTGACGCTTGACGGACACGTCGTAGCGCGACGGAAATTCCTCGACCACTTCGACGTCCGTCGCCAGGCCCGCGCGGGCGAATATGCCCTCGAACAGGTCATGGCTGAGCATGCTGTTTTCCGGTACCCGCCCGGCCAGCGCCGCCTCGAAGGCGTCGATGTCGTAGATGCCCTTACCGGTATAGGAGCCTTCGCCGAACAGGTCCTGATAGACGTCGGAGACGGCAGCCGCGTAGGGATCCATGCCGCCAGGGCTGGAGAATACCCGTTGGTAGAAGGAGCCTTCGCGGCCTGTCGGTAGAGAAGGTGTGACCCGTGGCTGGAGGATTGCATAGCCGTTGACCACTCGCTGGTCGGCCAAGCTGAACCGCGGCCGGTTCAGCGGATGAGCCATCTTTCCGATCAGGCGCATGGCAGCATCACGCGGCAGGCGGGTGTCCGCGTCCAGGGTGATCACGTAACGCACCTCCGCCGGCACCTGTTGCGTGCTGCCTGCAAGGGGCATGTAGCTTGTGTCGGTCGCGCCGCGCAGCAATCGATTCAATTCATGCAGCTTGCCGCGTTTGCGCTCCCAGCCCATCCAGCGTCCTTCGCCGGGGTTGAACTGTCGCCGCCGATGCAGAATGAGGAATCGGCTGCCGCCGGGCGCAGGCCCGTAGTGCTGGTTCAGCCGGGCGATCGCCTTGATTGCGACCTCCAGTAGCCGGGCATCGCTGTCGAGGATTTCCTGATCCGCATCCTGCCCATCGGTGAGCAGCGCAAAGGTCAGGTCGCCGCCGGCGCCGGCCAGATGATGCACCTCGATCCGCTCGATCTGCTCAAGCAGGTCGGCTTCATTGGTCAGCAGCGTCGGTACCGCGACCAAGGTGCGCATCGACCGCGGTACGCCGGCGGTGAGGTCAAGGCCGGGTAGTTGTATCGCGCCGAAACGCCAGGTCACTGCGCGATTGACCAGTGTGGCGGCCAGATCGGTGATCGGCAGGAAGGCTACGAGAGCCAGCAGCGCGAGCCAGCCGGCGCCAACCTCGTCGCGGCTCAAGGCCTGGAGGCCGAGTGTCAGCAGAAACGTGGTCACCAGCAGGATAGATCCGACATAACCACCGATACCCAGCTGGACGCTGAAGCGGTTCAGGCGCAGCCCCGGCGACGGTCGAAAATCAATGCTGCGTTCAAGGGCGAGGCGGCCTTCGCCAATCAGGTGATAGCCCGGATCACCCAGGCGCTCGTCCTGCGCGAGGTCGGAGGTGGCTGCCGCGGAAGCCGCAGCCAGCGCGGCACTGGCTACCTCCAGTTCGGTGGCGGCAGAGCCGCGCGCCAATTGCTCGATGGCGCTGCGATAGAGGTTGCGCGTCGGGAAGTCCATGGTGGCGAAGGTGCCGCCGCTGCGCAGCCGCGCATCCACCAGGCTGACACTTTCGAACAGTTCGGCCCAGTCGATATCGGAGATCAGTCGCATGCTGGTGATGACGTTGCGCACGCTGACGTTGGATGCACCCTGGCGCTGCTGGGAGCGTTGCACTATCTGATCAATGGTGGTGCCTTGCTGGCCGAGTTTATCTTCCAGCCAGCCCAGCGCAGGTGTGGTTAGCGGGTCCTGGTCGCGCAGGCGCTTGGCCAGTTCCGCCGCAAAGACTTCCGACAGTACGGCCGTGCCACGCGAGGCGATTTCATCATCCAGCGCTTTCCTGGCGGAGGTGGCCAGCAGAAGGCGGTTGGCCAGCGCATCGGCTGCGGCGCGGGTCGTGCGGTCGTCGGTGATCTGGTCGCTCAGGCGGCGCAGGTTTTCGATCAGCACGATGCGCAGCGTGATGGCGACGGCCCAGAGCTCGCCGATCGTCAGCGGTTGCACCTGTTGATAAGCGTCGATGAATCTTCGCAATGTCACCGGATCGAAATGGCTGTCGGTATGGGCAACGAAGGCCCAGGCCATGCCGAATATACGTGGGTAACCGACGAAGGGGCCTTCGGCCAGCTTTGGCAGCTGTCGGTAGAATCCTGGCGGCAGGTCGTCGCGGATCTCGCGGATCTGCGCTTCGACCAGATGGTAGTTGTCCAGCAACCATTCCGCCGCGGGCGCCACGCTTCCGTCCATTTCCAGCTCTGCGGCACTGGCGCGATAAGCCGCCAGCAGCACCGCCGCGTTGTCTTTCAGGCGCGCATGCAGCGACAGCACGACGCGAGGGTGGCGGGTTACCGGCTGAGCGGCGGCCAGGCTGCGGGCGTGATGCTCGAGTCGCTCGGTGCCGAACAGCTCATCGCGAACGGGCGCGAGATCGCTCCACAGCGGTGACAACTGAGGGCGTCCGAAAACGTGACGGAAAATCGTGATCATGTGCGCCTGTCAGACCCGCAGAATAGGGGAGCAGGCGTGGGTGCGCCGGCTCTTGTCGAAGGGAACCACGGCGGCATGCTTTCGAAACTACGGGAAACCGATTGCCGGTATCTGCCCAATCGCCGTACGGCCTGATGTATGCACCAAGCTTCCAGGGCGATTCGGTAGCGGCGTCAATATCGGCGAGCCATGAAAGCGGTTGGCCCTTTGGCCGCCCCGCTTGCAGGAAGGATGCTGCCACAGCGTTTGACACAGCATAGGCGGTTTGATTGCAGGGTCTGGGCTGGCAGCGGTCGCCGCGACACTCAAACCAATGTGCGGGCTGCCGCACCAGGCCTGCACGCTGTTGCGGATTTTTATCGCAGGGTGGGGCTCCGGCACGTCACGTATCGACCTTCCGTTGTCGCGGCGCGACCTGAGGCATAGAATCTGGCCCTTCCAGCCCGGCCTTGCGTCGACCGCTACGCGATGAACGTTGCGGCAGCGTCTCGTTGGCGTTCAATGGCTGGTTCGCCTCCTTGCTTGCTCTCCGGGCTCGATCACCTTCATGACCAATATGGATTCCGCCGCTCCTAGTGGCCGCTGGCTCAGTGTCGTCGCACTGGCGTTGGCTGCGTTCATTTTCACCACGACCGAATTCGTCCCCGTAGGCCTGCTCAGCGATATCGGCGCAAGTTTCGACATGACCACTGCGCACGTGGGACTGATGCTGACGGTCTACGCTTGGATCGTCGCGCTGGCCTCGCTCCCGCTGATGCTGCTGACGCGAAATATCGAGCGTCGTAAATTGCTGATCGGGCTGTTCCTGCTGTTCATTGGTAGCCATCTGCTTTCCGGGTTCGCCTGGAGCTTCGAGGTCCTGCTGGTGAGTCGCACCGGGATCGCTTTCTCCCATGCGGTGTTCTGGTCGATCACGGCTTCGCTGGCGGTTCGCGTAGCGCCGCCAGGCAAGGCCGCGCAGGCGCTGGGTTTGCTGGCCAGCGGCACTACCATGGCGATGGTGTTGGGTATTCCCCTCGGTCGTGTGATTGGCGGGATGCTTGGCTGGCGTACGACCTTTCTGATCATTGCGGCCCTGGCGGGGCTGGCGCTGGTGTGTCTGGCGCGGACCTTGCCGTTGTTGCCCAGCCAGAACTCGGGCTCATTGCGCAGCCTGCCGGTGCTGTTCAAAAGACCTCTTTTGGTCACCGTTTATGCGCTGACGGTGCTGGTGGTAACCGCCCACTTCACGGCCTATAGCTACATCGAGCCGTTTACCCGCAAGGTCGCGCAGATGAGCGGCAACATGACCACTGGGGTGCTGCTGCTGTTCGGCGGCGCAGGGGTTCTGGGTACGGTGTTGTTCAGCCGCTACAGCCCCCGTTATGCGCGACCGTTTCTGTTCACCACCATTCTGATTCTGACGCTGTGCCTGCTGTTGCTGCGGCCCTTGTCGGGATACACATCGGCATTTCTGGCGCTGAGTGCCATCTGGGGAGTGGTCTTCCTGTGTTTCGTGCTGGCGTTGCAGTCCCGGGTACTTCAGTTCGCCTCGGATGCTACCGACGTGGCCATGTCACTGTTCTCGGGAATATTCAATATCGGCATCGGTGCCGGTGCCTTGCTCGGCAGCGTGGTCAGTCAGCAGATCGGGCTGGAAAGTATTGGCTTCGTCGGCGGTGCGCTGGGGCTGGCGGCCCTGTTACTGTGCGGCGTCGTGATGAAGCGCTTCCCGGCGGTACCCAAGGTTCCATCTGCCGGTTAGCTTCCTCTGGTGTGACGCACCCCGGAAGCGATTCAGGCATCGCGCAGCAGGTCATGGGCATCGAGCAGGCGGAAAGCGATCTCCGGCTTTTTTTCCAGCGCGCGGCGAATGGCGGCTGGTATCGACTGACGGGTCTTTCGACACAAGCCAGGTTGCTCGGCGAAATCAACGGCGATGCCGCGCATGCTGCGTACTTCGTTATGGCTGGGCCTGATGCTCAGGCGAATGCCGAGCTGCTCGTACATCCGCTGCTGAAGGCGCTCCAGATCCGCCAGGCTCTGGACGTTTTCCAGACGATCGAGCAGGCGTTGTTCCTCGTGGCGGGTCAAACGCAGGATGCGCAGATCGGCGTCAGGCGCAGCCAGCAGATCGTCGCGCCTGCAGTTGCAGGTGCCAGGCGGGCAGGGCGATCGGAGCGCTGGGGTGGTCATGGTCGGTGATCATAGCCAGACGGATCGGGGCTTGACCATCGCCGATCGACGCCCAGGTGAACCTGCACGCCATCCGCTGTGCGACACAGGCGCCACCTCTGCTGTCACAATGCGACTCCGGTCACCCACTGCGAAACTGCCTTGATCGACACAGACTGCACCGCCCAAACCCTGCCTCCGGTCCTTGCCGGCCCGCTATTGCGCCGCGTCGCGGCTGACCGATTGGTGCTCTGGCTGGTGGCGTCTCGGCCATTGCAGCTCTCCCTTGTCGTCGAAAGCGCGGCCCATGGGCTGCAGTTGGTCGTGCCGCTGGAGGGGGAAACATGTCAGCAGTTGTCGTTTGGCCGCGATGCCGTGCTGCATCTGATTGACGTGCCGCTGCAAGAGTCGCTGCCAGTCGACTGCCTGATCGAATACGACCTGCGCATCGATGGTCAATCAGGGCAGGGCATCGCCGACTGGGCGCCACACCTGCTGTACCAGGGCGAGTCACGGCCCAGCTTCGTCATCAAATCCCGGCTCGACCGCGTACTGCACGGTTCCTGCCGCAAGCCGCACCACCCGGCGAAGGACGGGCTGCTGTGCGTGGACGATTTGCTCGAGCAGCACCGTGACAACCCGCAAGACCGTCCGGCGCTGTTGCTGATGACCGGCGATCAGGTGTACGCCGACGATGTCGCCGGCCCGATGCTGGTGGCCATTCACGCGCTGGTACGCCGGCTCGGCCTGTACGGCGAGCATCTGGAGGGCGCCGTGGTGGACGACAGCGAGGGGCTGTACAACCATCCGGCCACCTATTACCGGCGTGAGGAATTGTTGCCCGCGTTCAAGTCCAACGAGGCGTTGCGTGAGCGCTTCTTCGGTGGTGTGGAAAAGCCGGTATTCACCACCGCTAACGGGCAGAACCACCTGATTAGCCTTGGGGAAGTCATGGCGATGTACCTGCTGGTCTGGTCGCCGCTGCCCTGGAAGCTGATCGAGCCGGTCATGCCGGTGCTTTCCGAGGAGCAACAGGCGCGCTACCGCCGCGAGGCAAACTGCCTGCAGCACTTCGTGGAGGGCTTGCCGCGGGTGGCCCGGGCGCTAAGCCATGTGCCTTCGCTGATGATCTTCGATGATCACGACATCACCGATGACTGGAACCTCTCGGCACGCTGGGAAGAAACCGCCTACGGTCATCCCTTGTCGCGGCGGATCATCGGCAACGCGCTGATCGCCTACCTGCTGTGCCAGGCGTGGGGCAATCAGCCCGAGGGCTTTACCGACCTGCTGGCGCAGACGCGGCAGCTGATGGATTCGGCCAGCGATACCTGGCTTGACAGCGGGCCGCAGGACCGGCTGATCGAGAACCTGCATCAGTTTCATGGTTGGGGTTATGAACTGGCCAGCCAGCCACCGCTGGTGGTACTGGACACCCGCACCCGACGCTGGCGCAGCGAGCGCAACCTCAGCAGGCCTTCAGGGCTGATGGACTGGGAAGCACTGAGCGAATTCCAGCAGAACCTGCTGGATCACCCGGCGGTGCTCATCGTCTCGCCGGCCCCCATGTTCGGCGTCAAGCTGATCGAGACGGTGCAGCGTATCTTCAGCTGGGCAGGGCACCCGCTGCTGGTGGATGCGGAAAACTGGATGGCGCACCGCGGCGCCGCCCACGTGATGATGAACATTTTCCGCCATTCGCGAACGCCGGGTAACTACGTGATTCTCTCCGGGGATGTGCATTACTCGTTCGTTTATGAGCTGCACATTCGAGGTCGCGACAGCGGCCCCCAGCTCTGGCAGATCACCAGCAGCGGCGTGAAAAATGAATTTCCGCGTGGTCTGCTTGACTGGTTCGACCGTCTGAATCGCTGGCTTTATGCACCCTGGTCACCGCTGAACTGGCTGACCAAACGCCGTCGGTTGGAAGTGGTGCCACGCGTGCCCGACCGCAGCCGGTCTGGCGAGCGGCTATGGAACGGCAGCGGTATTGGCCTGCTGGTGCTTGACCCCAGCGGCAGACCGACGGAGATATACCAGATCAACGCCGACGGCTCGCCGCCCACGGCGTTTCTCACCGAGCGCGAGTGATTCAGCGGGCTAATACATGGCGGGATGCGGCGTGCCGACTATCGTTGGTGAACGAACCCAACGGAGATGGTAGATGAACAAGTCAGTGCTCCCCTCGGCTCTTGCCCTTTCCCTGGCCGGGGCAATCGGCGTTGCCGAAGCGGCAATGGTGACCAAGCCAGTTGCTTACGAGGTTGACGGCGAAGCCTTCGAAGGCACGCTGGTTTACGATGATGCGGTGACCACGCCGAGGCCGGGACTGGTCATGGTACCCAACTGGCTTGGCGTCACCGATCGCGCCGCGGAGAAGGCTGCCCGGGCCGCGGGAAGTAAATACATAGTGCTGATCGCCGACCTGTACGGCAAGAACCTGCGGCCCAGCAACCCCGACGAAGCCCGTGCCGCCGCCTCGGCGTTACGCGGCGATCGCCCATTGATGCGCAAGCGCACCCAGGCCGCGGTCGATGTGCTGAAGGGGCAGGCGGACAAGGTCGCGCTAGATACCGGGAAAATCGCGGCCATCGGCTTCTGCTTCGGCGGTGGGGCGGTTCTTGAACTGGCTCGCTCGGGTGCCGACTTGAGTGCCTTCGTGTCCTTCCACGGCAACCTTGATACGCCTGATCCAAGCGACGCGCGCAATATCAAGGCGCCGGTGCTGGTGCTGCATGGCGCCGATGATCCCAGCGTGCCGCAGGAGCAGGTGGACGGCTTCGTCGCCGAGATGAAGGCTACCGATGCTGACTGGCAGCTGGTCAGCTACGGCGGCGCTGTGCATTCCTTCACCGACCCCTACGCCAACGTGCCTGGGCGCAACGAATACCAGCCGGTCGTGGCCGAGCGGGCATTCCAGGCGATGAACGATCTGCTCGATGAGGTGTTCGCGACGCGGTAAGGGCGCGGGTAGAGACGCACAGCGGCGGCTCTACCCGATGGTTCCCTGCTTCGGCGCTATGCCTGCGACAGGAAGATTGCCGCCAGATGCCGCTCATATCGTGCCACGTCGGCTTCGATGTTAGGCATCTTCATCACGTCCACGCAAAGGAACGTCGGCAGGGCGCGCATGCCGAGAAACTGGTGGGCCTTGTGGAACGGGAAATACACGCCATCCACGCCGGCGGCCTCAAAGAAGTCCGTCGGATCGTCGAAAGCCTGCTGCGGCGCGTTCCAGGTGGCTGAAATCATGTATTTCTTGTCGCGCGCCAAGCCACCGCTGCCATATTTCTGCGAGTTGTCGGAGCGTGTGCGACCGTCGTTGGCGTAGAGGCTGCCGTGGCCGGCAGTGAACACCTCGTCCATGTACTTCTTCACCGTCCAGGGCGCGCCCATCCACCAGCCGGGCATCTGATAGATCACCACATCGGCCCAGAGGAATTTCTGCAGCTCCTCTGCCACGTCGTAGCCGGTGGCGATGTCGGTGGTCTTGAATTCAATACCCGCGCGGTCGAGAAACGCAGCGGCGCTTTCATGCAGCGTCGTGTTGTAACGCCCCTGGGAGTGGGCGAACGCCGTGGCGCCATTGAGCAAGAGCACTTTTTTCATCAGTAACAGGACCTTCGTGGTTTCGACGGCGGGCATTCTAGTGGCGATGTTCCGGCCGTAACAGTTACCTCGTCGCGAATGGATGGATGGTCGATCCGGCGGGCGGAAAACCGGGCCAGCGCTGAACGCGCGGCGCTCGATGATCCTCGAAGTCATGACGCCTGGTTTTCACCGAGGAACGCCGCCATGACCATCGACCCCAAGCATCCGACCCCGGAACCCGACCTGCCGAAGCCGGGCGAGCCGGACCCCCTTACGCCTGGGCGTACCGATGTGAATCCGGATCGTGAGCCTGGCATCAGTGATCTGCCCGGCAACGATGGCGTCCGGCCCATCGAACAGCCGGACGGCGCCATCGACCCCGAGGGCGTGCAGACCGATACGGACCACGCCGAGCACGATGGGGTGGTCAACCCACGCTGACCCTGGTGCTGTGCAGCGCTCACCCGGGCACGCCCGTGCGTATGGCGGCACCGGCACAGCGGGTCTCACGGCTCGGCGGGGTTCATCGCAGGGGTAACAGAACATCTTCTTTTCAACTAACCTTGGCATACGTGACGCCGGGCCCCTCTGGCGGTGAGCAGTCTCGCCGCGATGTCGGAGTCACTAAGTTGATTTCTGACTTAGACAGACATACAGGGAGGGCTCATGACAGCTCTGCATGCGTTTTTGGTGACTCCGTTCCTCGGTACACCTTACTGGTTCTGGCTGGCATTTCTGATCATCGTCTTCGCGCTGCTGGTGTTCGACCTCGGCGTGCTTCACCGCGACCAGCACGAAATCGAAATGCGCGAAAGTCTGCTGCTGTATAGCGGCTATTTCAGCGTGGGCGTGGCGTTTGGCGGGTGGGTCTGGTGGCAGCTCGGCGCAACCAAGGCACTGGAGTTCTACACCGGCTTTCTGGTTGAGCAATCGCTGTCGATGGACAACGTCTTCGTCATGGCGATGATCCTCGGTTTCTTCGGCATTCCCCGCAAATACCAGCACCGGGTCCTGTTCTGGGGCATCCTCGGGGTAATAGTGCTGCGCGCCATCATGATCGGGCTAGGCGCGGCGCTGGTGCAGCAGTTCGACTGGATTCTCTACGTGTTCGGCGCGTTCCTGCTGTTCACCGGCGTCAAGATGCTGTTGAGCAAGGACCAAGAAGAGCACCCGGATCTCTCGCAGAACCGCCTTCTGCTGTTCCTGCGTCGGCACATTCGAGTGACCGACGACCTTCACGATGGGCATTTTCTGGTGCGTCAGCGCGACAAGGCCAGCGGCAAAACGCTGCTTTACGCCACTCCCTTGTTGCTGGCGCTGGTGCTGATCGAGCTGGCGGACTTGGTGTTCGCAGTGGACAGCGTGCCGGCTGTATTCGCCATTACCCAGGATCCGTTCATCGTCTACACCTCGAACATCTTTGCCATCCTCGGCTTGCGCTCGCTGTATTTCGCCCTCGCGGCTCTGATGCACCGCTTCGTTTACCTCAAGTACGCCCTGGCAGTCGTGCTGATCTTCATCGGTGGCAAGATATTCCTGCACGGCTTCATCGAGGTGCCGGCGCTGCTGTCGCTCGGTGTGACGCTCGGTGTTCTGGCTGGCGGTGTGCTGCTTTCGCTGCTCAAGACGCGGGCCAACCCGGACAGTCCATAGCAGGTTTTAATTGAAGCTTGCACGCACGGTCCGATTCACGTGCAACATACAGCTGTCATCGGGCAGTCCAGGTCAGGAGTCATTCATGCGTTTGGGGTCATCATCGGTAGTACGCGTCGCGGTCTTTGCGTTGTGGCTGGTAGGGTCGAACACACTAAGCGCGGCCGAGAATGCGCAGCTCGTCGAGTCGATCAATCTTTATCGGGCGGAAGTGCGCAGCTGCGCCGGTCAATCGTTCGAGGCACTGCCACCGCTGGCGGTGGACCCGCGGCTGGTGTTGCCGGTTGGCGGCGGCGACCTGCAACGCGAACTCACCGCCGCGGCCTACCCGCTGGTCAACGTCCAGGCCATCAGCCTGTCCGGACCGCGCGATGCTCAAGCAGCCATGGCAGTGCTCCAGGAAAGCTACTGCAAGGTACTGCTGGATCCGCAATTCATCGATATCGGTGTGAATCAGGAGGGCCGCGATTGGCGCATCGTGGTGGCTCGTCCGCTGCTGAGTGGAAAACTGGGCGACTGGCAGGCCGAAGCACGAAAGTTGCTCGACTTGATCAACGAGGCGCGCAATCAGCCCCGTCAATGCGGTACACAAGCCTTTGCCGCCACATCACCGCTGGCCTGGAACGCGGCGCTGGGAATGGCTGCCGAGTCCCACAGTCGTGCCATGGCCAACGCCAACTTCTTCAGTCATCTCGGTAGCGACGGCCGCACCCCTGGCGACCGCGCGGAACTCGCCGGCTATGACGGCGTGCGGATCGGCGAGAACATCGCCGCCGCACTGGACACACCGCGCAAGGTGGTCGAAGGCTGGCTGGGCAGCCCCAGTCATTGCGCCACCATGATGAATCCGGCGTTCAACGATCTGGGCGCAGCCTACGCTGTCGATCCGCAAAGCGATGGCGGCATCTACTGGACGGCAATGTTCGGGGCGCAGTGACAGATAAAGAAAAAGACCCGCTTCATGGAAGCGGGCCTTTTCTAGAGGGTAATCAACGCGGCCGAATGAACCAGCTCAGATCAGCTTTCTGCTCGCCGCTTCTTCCAGGTTGCTCTTGGTGAGCTCGCTCAGCAGCGGGTCGGCGGATTCCTTGAAGGGCAGGGCTAAAACCAGGAGCAGTTGCATCCAGGTGGTGAGTTGCCCTCAGCGTCACGGAACATCATGTCCATGACGAAGGTGTTGTCGCAGGTGCCCGGAATCAGGAAGAAGGTTGCCCCCATGACAGCGGATTACTAGAAACAGGCTTTTGCCGAATCAGCGGAGGGCGTCTCGTTACCGCCGAATAGTCAGTGCGATCAGCCGCGAAACCACCAAGGCGATGTACATCACGCCGGCGAATTGTTCGAGCATCACCAGGGCCCGCGCCATGGGGCTCAGCGGCAGAATATCGCCGATGCCTACGCCCGAAAGGATGCTGAAGCTCAGGAACAGCAGTTCGATCCAGCTGCGTGGTGCTTGCGGATCGACCGCGGCGATGAAGCTGCCGGGTATCAGCAGTTGGCAGACGTCAAAGCTGTAGGCGAACGCCCAGGCGAGCAGGGTGAAGGTCGCGCCGACCGCGAACAGCTCATCGGTGGTGGCGCGCTGATCCTCCATCATGTAGGCGATCAGACTTGCCGCCGCGTAGAAGTAGAAAGCCGCCTCCAGAATTGCCAGCCACAGCTTTAGTACCGGCCCACCCCGCACTTCGCCGACGGCGGTCAACACCAGAATGCACGCCGCCAGTGTGAAGGCTACCCACTGAATGAGCGGGCTGCGCCGCACCATGCGCAGGGCTGCCACCAGCACCACGGTGCCGAAGACCCCCATGATTGCGCGTCCGTGGGAGAGGTCTTCCAGAAAGGGGTACAGCAGAATGCCCAACAGCTGGATGAGCAACAGACTGGCGGACGGATAACGGAGCAGGATCGATTGCCGGGTGTTCATGGGGACCTTATCGGGAGTGGGTTTGGGCGTACTGTTTTGCCAACGCGTCCAACCGTAACCCTGAATATTGTTCATCGGCATTGCAGCGATTCAGGTCTTTCCCTTTTCGCTGCTATGAAGGAGGATGCCGCCGGCGTGCCGCCCGCAGGTGCAGTGCATACGTTTTTGTTTGGTTCAAAAGGCAGGTGAGTTGTGAGAAAGAAGAAGCCCATTGACCCCGTTCGTCAAGCTGAAAAGAATCGCGCACACCGAATCGGCTGGGTAATCGCGCTGGCGGGCATCATCTGCGGTTTCGTGCTGCTGGCGCTGAAGCCGGGGGCGTAGCGCGAGGCTACTCGGCCGCGCCACGCGCCGAGTAGCGACGTAGAACCATGATCGCTGCCAGCCCGAAGAGTGCCCCTGCATAGGTCGCGATTATCGGCAGATGGGTCGGCTGATACGCGCCACGCTCACCGTAGCTCTCTGGCAGCCAGGACGGCTCCAGAAACAACCAGGCGCTGACGGCGCCAAATGCGAGGATGAGCGCTGTGGCCAGAAATTTATGTCTGGGCGCCGCGATATAAGCGACGACCACTACCACCGCTGCCGCGCTGAAACCTCCTCCAGGGACGTGCCAGAACCCAAGCAGCGTAGCGGCGAAAGCGCCTGCCATACCGGCGAACCAGAAGCTGCCAAGCACCACGAGCACCGCCAAGATCCATTTCATTGTCATCGACTCGTCTCCATCGAATGAGCGAAGGGCGAAACCCAGGTTAGCCGATAAAAAACAGCGTTATGCAGCAAACCAGCCCAAGAGCCCAGAGAGTTGATCTCAGGTTGGCCCAGTCGGCGAGGTAGGCGCCGATGTAACCGACTCTGGCGGCGATGAAAGCGAGCGCCAGCCCGTTGATCAGAGGCTGCGAGGCCTGCCAATGCTCAGCCACCAGCACGCCTGCGATAAAGATCGGCAGCGCTTCGAAACTGTTCATTTGTGCCGCGTTCGCCCGCGCCTGCCAACCTTCCAGGCCGGCCAGCCACTGGCGGGGGCTGTTGTTATCGAAACCGCCGTCGCGGCGTGGCTTGCCGAAGCCTTTGGACTTGGCGATGCCTGCGCAGGCGAGGGGGAGAACGCAGGCAGCGAGGATGCAGGCTTCGGCGATGGTCATCTGGTTGTACCTGAGAGGAGAGCGCGAACAGGGCATTGCCACACCCTATAGCCCTTTACTCAGGCTATCTCAGGCCACGCCAGGCGTTTGGATTTTTCGGCGGCAACTGCGAGCCAGTAGATTTATTTATGACCGCAGCGCCTGGGTCGTCAGGCTTCGCTAAAGGGATGCGTCGCTGCACGCAGAGTCGATGCGGCCTAAATACCATCCCAAGTTCATCGATGAGGTCATTCAACCCCCTCGCGGGACACGCAGTGTGGCGAGTCTCATGCAGGCATTCGCCGATTCGCTTTCCGTCGGGCCGGATCCGGTGAATATGGCATTTGCCGAGCGCCAAGCCGCCCAAACGGCTCACCCGGCAGGCGTGCCTGCAAGCGTTCACAGGTCCGCGCGTAAAGCCTGTGGCTGGTTACGGCGTTTACTGCGGCTGGCGACCGAATCCCGGCCCGGAGCGCGTGTTGTTACCCTTCGCCAGACGGTCGTAAAGCACCACGTTGACAGTTGCCGCCAAGTTCATGCAGCCGGTGGTGGGGATGTAGACGACATCTTCACACCAGTCGCGGATTTCCTTGCTGAGCGTGCCGTCTTCTGCGCCGAAGATATAGAGCGCCCGGTCCGGGTGAGTGTATTCGGGCAGGGCACGCGCACCCTCGACCAATTCCACGGCCACCGGTACGCAACCGAGCGGCAGGATCTTGCGCAGATCGTCGATGTTGATCAGCGGAATGTCCTGGTGGACCTTCTTGGTATCGGTGATGAAATCCTTGGCACGATCATAGCGGGTGCCGGTGTAGAACACCGAAGCGGCGCCGTAGCAGCCTGCAGCACGCATGATTGCCCCGACGTTGGAGGGCGATTTCGGGTTGCTCAGGCCAATGCAGGCATATCGTTTGTTGCTCACGGAGAAGAAGGCTCGCGGGGGGAAACGGCGATTATACGGGGCGAGGCTGGTTCGCGGTTTATCACGATCGATCTCCTCGTGCCGTTCCACGACGAGCTCTGCGGCAAAGTATCGCCTCCGCCAGGGCCACACTCCCTGTGGGCGCTGCCGGCAGCGCTAGCGCCAATCCCTTTCGGTTGCCGAGGGCTCGCTCTTGATCACCATCGAGCGCAGGTGATCGTCCTCCTCCGGTGGCTTACCGTCTGTACGCACCGCGGTCGAGGTCTTTTCCGGCCCCTCGTCCCGCTGCATGGACACGAAGAAAGCGGAGAAAGCCTTTCTATGCCTTGCCTCGGACTCGCTATGATGCGCCGCCCCAACAACCCGGTTAATCCTCAGCCACCATGTCTGCCAACGCTCTCTACACCGACCTGTCCGGTTATTACGACCTGATGTGCGCTGATATCGACTATCAGGCGCAGAGCCGCTGTGTTCATCGGCTGCAGCAGATCTTTGGCAACGGCGGTGTCAGGCATCTCGATCTGGCCTGCGGGACCGGGCCGCACGTCCGTCATTTCATCGATCTCGGCTACCAGAGCGGCGGGCTCGACATCAACCAGCCCATGCTGAACCGGGCCGCCATCCGCTGCCCCGAAGCGCATTTTTCCCTGCAGGACATGTGTACGTTCAGCTTGAGCGAGCCAGTGGATCTGATTACCTGTTTTCTGTATTCCATCCATTACAGCGGCGGGATCGACCGGCTGAAATCCTGCATCGCCAGCGTGCATGGCGCGCTCGCGGCCGGTGGTCTGTTCTGCTTCAACGCAGTGGACAAGTGCAAGATCGATAACGCCCTGTCCGTCACCCATGCCGCCGAGCATGAAGGCAGCCGATTCACTTTCAGCTCCGGCTGGAATTACTGCGGGGTTGGCGAAAACCAATCGCTGAGGCTCAGTATCGAAAAGGCCAGTGCCGCTCAAACCCAGGTGTGGCATGACGAGCACCCAATGGTCGCGGTGAGCTTTGATGAGCTGATCGGGCTGTTGAAACCCTACTTCGAGGTGCATGTGCTCGAGCATGACTACGAGAAGATCATTCCCTGGAACGGAACGTCCGGGAACGCGTTATTTGCCTGCGTGAAGATCTGAGCGTTCAACGAATGGGGCGCAGAAGAGTTGCCTCCCCTGCGCGGTCTCGCATCTTACTGGGCGAGTTTGGTACTCAGAACCGCCTTGCGACCTTCTTCTTCCGAGACTTCGGTGAGCTTGGCGCCACCTACGAACAGGCCCATCTTGATCGACTGACGAACGAAATGGTTCTTGCCAGCCTCCGCGTTGAGCTCAAGGGTGTTGTCACTGAATTCGGACTCGGTAGCTAGCACCAGCGGGCCAGGGCTGACCGTACGATAGAAATAGGTGTTGGCAGCGGTTTCACCGATCGGCTCTCCGTTGATCTTCACGGTCTTCTTCAGCGCTGCACCTAAGCTGGAGTCTCGGAAGATGTACAGGCCTGCCTGATCCTGGGACGGAACGGCAAAAGCCTTATGGGCCTGATCCTTTTCCGGCGACTCCATGGGTACCGAGGCACAGCCGGTCATGACGGCGAAGCTCAGAGCGGCGGCGCTGATCATCAAATGCTTGAACATGGTTACTCGTTCCTGAGTGTTGGCTAGATATCGAAGTGCCACTATTCCAGTGGCGGCGGGACGATAACCTAGCTCCACGCTGGTGCAAGTCGCCGCGGCCAACTTGTGTGTTGTGTCACGCTTATTCGGAGCCAAGCGGCTTTGTTGCGAGCCGGGGAGGAGCGGCGTGGGCTTTCCAGCGCGCGTTTCAGGCAATCAGTGCAAGCGTTTGGCTGCGGTGTATGTCTCGGTCAGGTGACGCGCCTGCTGGGCCAGTTGGTCAAGCAGGCGATCGCGCTCTCGCTCCGCGTCGCTCAGCGCTTTTTCACCCTGTTGTTTCACCAGATAGCTGTGAATCTGTCGAACTTCCTCGGAATGGAAGATCGGCTCCAGATCCTGCACTGCCACCATGCCGTCTGAAGGCTGGCTGCGGGTATTCATCACCACCTGCGGACCGCGAGCCGAAAGCGGCATAAAGCCCAGCGCTTCGAAGTACGGCACCTTGCCCGCCACGCACGCCACTTCGGCATGGGGGTAGCGCGACACCATCGCTTCGACCATGGCACGCCCGATGCCCTGCCGACGACGGCTGGCCTGCACCGCCAGGTAAAGCAATGAGCAGGCGTCGGCGTCATCGACATAGGGCAGGTACAAGGCAAAGCCCAGCAGGTCGGCCGGGTCGTCAGCGTCCAGTGCCATGATCAATTCAGGCTTGCCCGCCTGGGCGCCGTCCATGCTGGCCAGATAGCGATGCACCTCGAAACCCACCACGTATTGGTACAGCTGATACAACGGGTTGCTGGGCGTGAGCGAAACCGGGCTGATGTCGCTGAGGTAGTCCACCACCATCTGCAGCACCTGGCTTTTCATCGATTCCGGTGGCGGGGTGTCCAGATGGGCGAGGGTAAACATGAGCTGCTCCGGTGGTGCGTAAAGCCGGGCATTGTACCGGGCGACACGGATCCAGCCAGACAGGCCGCTTCGCTGCGTCCGTGCGCTAACCAGATAGCTGCTGACGAGTGCTTGCCTTAATCGTTGTCGATCCAGCGCGCCGCAGCGTCGCCCGTGTCATCGGGCGTGGTATTGAACGCGATGAAAGCGCCGGGAGCTGATGCGTGTACGGTATTTACAAGCATTTCAAACAGCATCAGGTTTTTGGGCGGGAGACGGATCCCAGCGCCGATCACAATGCAATCGTACTGCGCCCCTGCAAGTTTCTGCTCAACCATTCCTTTGGCGGTTGTGTCCGGGCGAAGCAGGCAGAGATCGGCACTCCAGCCCTGTTCGGTTATCTGCTTCATCCCTGCGGCAATTCCAGCATGTATTTTTGCGGCATCGAGCCCCGGAGGCAGGGCAGGATCCGAGAAGTCCACGGTGTCCGGCTCTTGGCCGATGAGTAAGACCTTTTTCATTCCGCTCTCCTTATCTGATAGCCACTATCGCGCTGCCAAACCGTTGCGTCGCCAACGCTTCGCCAGCAGGCTTGTAAGGGTAGTGGTTGCAGGGCTGCGGAGCGAAGCGGCGGGACTGTTGGCATCCACGCTTCTGCGTCGGCGACCTTTCGCTGGCTGGGAACGCCGAAGCGTCAACGCACGTGGCGTAAAACGATCAACAGGCGCCTCGTGGGTACAGTGCAGCCATTGCGTATCAGTCCGTCACCGCAGGGGGGCGGGGGTGGAGCCTGGTGTTGCGGACCAGATGCGGTAGCGTACTTCCACGTCGGCGGGGGCGTAGATCACCAGCGGCAGCTTGCTGTTGTACCGTACCAGCTGGGGCTCGCCGTTCACCTGCACGAAAGCCTTCCTGCGGCTGTTATCGGGGCAAGCCATCAGCGTGGCGCGGGCCGGGCCGACATGGCTCAGTTCGTAATAGGGGTAAGCCCAGCCTTGCACGGTTTTTTCCTCCCACTGACCCCCGAGGCTGTGGTGGTTGCAATCCACTTCCAGCGTCTTGCCTGCGATCAATTCCACCTTGTGCTCGGCTTCGTTTGGCTGGGCCGGCAGGTCGATCACGTAGCGATGGTAGCTTTCTGCCGCGGTGGGGAAGGGCTTGAGCGCTTCGGGGGTGGCAGCGCATGCC
>Ga0233386_1000134_pt1 | contig 24513 bp, 20 predicted proteins | sample ElkDunMinimDraft_17_FD_191544 | JGI IMG/M metagenome (GOLD analysis project Ga0233386, IMG submission 191544) | Fecal eukaryotic communites from dung pellets of Tule Elk in California, USA - Elk Dung G4 | ecosystem: Host-associated > Mammals > Digestive system > Large intestine > Fecal | place...
GTCCTACATCGCGTCGAAGGCCGCCGTCTCCGCTCTCGTCGAGACGATGGCACTCGAGTACCGCGAAGACCACATCCGGGTCAACGCCTTGCTGCCCGTCGTGATCGACACACCCGCCAACCGCGCCGCGATGCCCGACGCCGATACCAGCAAGTGGTCGCAGCCGGCCGACGTCGCCAAGGTGATCGAGTTCCTGATCTCCGACGCGGGTTCGCCCGTCACGGGTGCGCTGATCCCCGTCACGAACGTCGGCTGACCGCGCTCAGCCCGTGACGCGTGCCGCCGCACCGGCATCGACCGACATTGCGGTTCCGGTGATGCGGGCGCACTCACCTCGGCCGCGAGGAGCAGCATCGCTTATCGCGTTTCGTTGCCACCCGTACGTCGACCGTTCGTTGCACGCGACCGGACGAACCGGGCACACGACTCGATCGATGCGACTGAGACGCTGTGACCGGGATAAATCAGCGGCCATGTGTGCCCCTGATCCGCTACTACTTCCAGTGTGCAGGTGACGTTCGCGTTCGCGAGCGATTCGGCCAGCCCGAGCGCATCACCGACCAGTGCCTCGTTGCCGCCGACCTGGATCAGGGTGGGTGGGAAACCGGTGTGGTCGGCCAGCAACGGCGAGACCAGCGGGTCGCTGGCGGGGGCGCCCTGCAGATAGTCGTCCCGCGCCGACGCCGCCGTCGCCAACGGGAAGAAGACGTCGGGTGCCGTTTCGTAGAACGGTGACGAGCAGTGCAGGTCGAGCCAGGGCGACAGCAGCATCAACCCGTCGGGGCGGCGCACGTCGCTCGTCCTCGACGCGACGATCACCGCGGCGGCGAGACCGGCGCCCGCCGAGTCACCGCCGAGGATGATCGGTCCCTCCGCGGCGGATGCGAGCTGCTCGTAGACCGCGAGGGCATCACGCAGTCCGGCCGGGAACGGATTCTCCGGTGCGAGCCGGTAGCGCGGCAGGACAACCGTCGCCTCGGCGCCCACCGCCAGCGCCGCAGCATAGGCGTTGTATGCCTCCGGACTACCCATCCGGTAGCCGCCCCCGTGCAGGTAGAGGATGGTGGCCCGGTCACCGGCCCGAATGGTCCGGCACGGCACACCCGCGAAGTCCGCGTCGCCCGCCGCGACCCCCAGCGCGGGGTCGATCTCGGTCGCGGCGAACTTCGTGCGGCGTTCCCGCAATTCCGGACTCGCCGGTGTGCCCGTCCGTTCCGCGGGCAGCGACTTGTGCACTGTCGTCGGCATATCGTCTCCCAATGCTGATTACGAAGTGATGCTCACGAGCGGGCGGGCTCGACGAGCCTGCCCGGATGGCGAGTGGCAATCGTCCGACGGATGCCTTCACGCCAATCCACCGTGCACGGTCCGGTAATGGATGCGCGCCGCGTCGTGTCCGCGATCGATCCGCGCAGCGTCCCCTCGATAGGGACCACGTCGACGGTCTGGTCGAGGCCCATCAGCTCACCGGCATACGCCGCCCACTCCTGGACACTGACCGGATGGTCGCCGCCCCAGTTGACGATGAGTGCCGGCGTGGACGCTGCTTCGAGGAGGGCGCCGACCTGCATGTTGATGTCGTCTTCGTAGATCGGGCTGTACATGCACGGATCCCATCGCGTGGTGATCGACCGGCCTTCGACGAGGGCGTCGATGTGCATAGCAGGCAGTCCACCGTTGGGACCGTACGAGGCGTTCATCCGAGCGATCGTGACCGGAATGCCGAAGGCGCGGGCGGCGAACCGAGCGGTGGCTTCCTGGCTGATCTTCGACATCGAGTAGGTCGGGGTGTGGGTGCTGTTGCACTCTCCCAGTGGCGACTGCTCGGTGAACACGTACATGGGGTCGTCCTGCGGGCGGTAGACCGAATGGGTCGACATCACGAGGGCACCCTTGGCGGATCGGCAGTGCTGCAAGAGAAGCCCGGTGCCTTCCGCGTTGGCGCGGATCGCGGCGTCGTAGTCCCATCCCGGAGCCAGACTCGCCGCCAGGTGTACGACGTACGTGAAATCCGTCGGGACACCGTCGAAGTCGCCGCTGCCGAGATCACACGCGACCGGGACTATTCCCGCTTCGCTCACCCGCTGCCGGGCATCGGGGCGGCTGTACCGCGCCAGCCCCCACACCTCGTTCTCTGCCGCCAGCATCCGTGCGATCGGGAAAGCGATCTGACCGGTCACCCCGGTCACCAGAATCTTCTCGCCGCTCAACACGGGCATCACCACAGTTCGTCGGTGTACTTGTCCGTACCGATCTCGGTCGGGATGAACGGTGAGGCGAAGGTGACGCGACCCGCGCCCGAGCTCTCGATGTTCGCGGCGTAGTCGACGATGTGCTGCCAGCTCTCGGCGGGATCGCCCTCGAGGAAGCACATCTGAAGGATGCGCTCGGTGGATCCGCCGTCGTTGCCCATCTTCATCGGCACGTTGTGATCGGCGGGCCAGGGCTTCATCCGCCAGTTGCTCACGAGATCGACCGTGCCGGTGGCAAGGAGCTTCTCGACCGGGCTGCTGTTGATGATCTCGAGGGCGGCATCGCGGGCAACGCCCTCGGCCGGCTCGATCATGACGGTGACGAGTCCGCGGTAGTTGTGGTCGAGCGCGAGTTCGAGAGGAACGCCGTCCTCGTGTGCCGAGATGTTCGAGTCCGGCAGATACTGGCCGGTGTGCACGTGCTCACGCTCGGCGAAACCGCGTCCCGCAGCGTACAACTCGCCTACCTGGGTACGCGCCCAGGCTTCGGCTTCCTCGATCTCCGGTTCGTGCACCCAGTAGATCGCGAGGTACGAGCCATCCTCGGTCTTGGTCGCGACCGGGCCGGTCTCCGGGAAGCGCAGGTCCTTGAGCCACTTCGGCGCCACCCAGCGGCTACCGGCGAACCAGCCGGGACCGATCATGCAACCCGAGTAGCGGTGGTCGCGCTCATACCAGCGGTTGTATGCGACCTCGTGACCGCGCGCCGGGTCCACCATGGTGAACAGCGCTTGGCCGAGTCTCACCGGAGTCAACGTCATTACTCTCTCCTTCGTTTTCTGGCACGGACACGCGCGCAGCCGTTACATCGGCTGCGCGCGGTCCCGGAACAATTCCTGTGGGCGACGTCCGGGTGAGTCAGCGAATCGCGGCGATGCCTTCGAACTCGTCGTCCTCACGCCACTTGCGGAGAAGGTCGAAGTACTCGTAGCCCGGTCCGTACAAGCCGCCGACGAGCGTGCTGCGCTTGTCGTCGACGCGGCCCTCGTTGTTGTAGTGGCCCGGGGTGCATGAGGTGTTCCAGTCGCGCCGCATCTCTGCGTGCTCGGCGATGGTCGCGTTCCATCCGGCTTCCGCCTCGGCGGTGGGTTCGATCGCCCGGATGCCCTCGTTCAAGCACTTGCCGACCATGTAGACCATGTGCCGGGCCTGGTTGTCGATGAGGTTCGAGATGTTCGATACCTGCGTCGACTGGGTGAAGCCCAGGAAGAACAGGTTCGGGAAGTCCTTGCTGAGGAAGCCGTGGTAGGTGCTGACGCCCTCGGCGAACTTCTTCGACAGCCGGTTGCCGTTGCGGCCCAGCACGTCGTAACCCGCCTTGTCGGTCCAGGTGCGTCCCTGCTGGAAGCCGGTCGCGTAGATGATGAGGTCGACTTCGTACTCTCGGTCACCGACGACGATGCCCTTCTCGGTGATCCGGTCGATCGGTGTGGTGGACGTGTCGACGATGTCGACGGACTCCTTGTTGAAGGCAGGCAGGAAGTCGTCGCTGAAGCCGGGCCGCTTGCACATGGTGCGGTAGTAGGTCTTGAGCTTGTCGGCCTTGGCCGGGTCGGTGATGATGGCGTCGACGCGGTCTCGCAGCATCTCGTTCCACTCGTAGTCCGAGCGCTCCATCGCGTCCATGTACTGCTCGAGGGTCGGTTCCGCGCCGCCGGCCTCGTAGATCGCGCGCATCTGGTACTTCGCGAACTTGATCCAACCGTCGTCGACATCGCAGTCGGCGGTGGCACGATCCATCGCGCACTTGTCGAAGGATGCGCGGCGCTCACGATGCCACCCTTCGGGCAGGGACTTGAACCATTCGACATCGGTCGGAGCGTTCTCGCGGGGCGCAATCTGAGTAGGCGTGCGCTGGAAGACGACCAGCGACTTCGCATACTCGGCGAGCTGCGGAATAGCCTGCACGCCTGTGGCACCGGTTCCGATGATGGCCACACGCTTGTCGTGCAACCCGGTCAGATTCCCGGTGATGTCACCGCCCGTGTACTCATAGTCCCAGCGGCTCGTGTGGAAGCTGTGGCCGGCGAACTTCTCGAGCCCCGGGATGCCGGGCAGCTGGGGGCGGCTGAACAGACCGCTCTGGGTCGAGACGAACCGGGCACGGAACACATCGCCGCCGTCGGTGCGTACCGTCCACCGCGCCGAGTCTTCGTCCCACTCCATCTCGGTGACCCGCGTCTGGAACAGGGCGTGCTCGTACAGGCCGAACTGCGTGCAGAGGGACTGGGTGTAGGCGAAGATCTCGCTGCCGCGGGTGTACCGCTCCGTCGGGATGTAACCGGTCTCTTCGAGGTACGGCAGGTAGATGTACGACTCGATGTCGCAGCGCACACCCGGGTAACGGTTCCAGTACCAAGTACCGCCGAAATCGCTTGCGACATCGAGGATTTTGAAGTTCGTGACACCGACCTTCTTGAGCTCGATGCCGGTACTGATGCCCATGAAGCCGGCGCCGATGACGAGCATGTCGAGATCAGCGGTCTCAGGGGGTGCGGTGCGGGGGCCGTCCGCGTGTGGATCGGCGTCGAACGAGGCGAACTTGCCGTCGAAATCGATGGCCTGGAAGGTGTCGGCACCGGTGTTCGGCAGGCGCTTGTCGCGCTCTTCCGCGTATTTCTGGCGGAACCATTCGAGGTCGTCGACCTTGCGCTGGGGTTCCCAGAGGTGTGGATCGCGTGCTGTCTTGTCGGGGGCGGTCATGAAAGTCCTTTGGTCGTCACTGCGTCGGCATGTGCGATCCGGCGACGGTGGGATCGGTCGCCGTGACGCACTCAGCGATCTATCGGGGGAAGCTGTAATCCGGCGCAGGTCCCGTCACCAGGGGGTGCCGGCGGGGATGTGCATGAGCTCGACTCGGTTACCGTCGGGGTCGGCCACGAACACGAACTGCGGGGCGGTCGGATCGCCCGCACCTGCGCGGGTCTGCGGCACCAGGACGCCGCCGAATTCACACAGCGCGTCGGCTGCGGCGTCGATGTCCTCGGCGAAGAACGACAGGTGGGTCATGCCCAGATGGTTGCGGCGTGTGGGCGGGGTCCCGATCACGCCGGGCTGCCGGTAGGAGAGCAGCTCGATGCGCAGGCCGTCCTTCTCCAAAAAAGACGAGGTGAGGCTGCACGGCGCGTCGACCTCGGGGATCTGCTCGTCGATATCGTATTCCATGATCTTGACGAAACCCAGTCCGTCGCAGTAGAAGCGAAGACTCTTGGCGAGGTCGGAAACACACAGTCCGACGTGGGAGGTGCGGTACGTGTGCACGGCCGCCTCGGTGTTCTCGGTCATCCGGAGGTCCTTGTCGTGTGAGAGGTTCGTCAGCCGACGGCGACCGGGGTTACCGGGCTCGCGGTGGCGCCCGTGATCTTCAATGCGCCGATGGTCAGCAGGAACTCGTAGCACCGGTCGGCTGCCAGTTCTGCAAGGTTCATGTTCTCGACCAGGTAGATACCGTGCTCGACGAGCAGGATGATGTGCCCACCGAGGTAAACGTTCTGATCGAACGGGATGGGTTCGATTGCGGCGTTGTCGGAGCCGACCAGCGCAACGTCCTTCTCCGCGAGGAAGGCGGCCGCTTCGAGACCGACGCCCGGTTGCGGCATCATCTCGCCTTGGTTGGCCAAGTAGTCCTCGAGCCATCCCGTACGGATGAGTACCAGGTCGCCCGTCTGCAGTTCGATACCCTGCTCGTCCAGTGCCTTCTGCAGATCGGCCACGGTGATGACGTAGCCCGGTTCGAGCAGGTCGACACCCTTGGAGGCTGCGACGTCGATGAGGACGCCGCGGCCGGCGATTCCGCCGACCTTGTCGATGCTGCACTTGGCAGCGCCCGAGTACGGGGTGACCTGGTCGGCGGGGTAGCCGTTATAGATCTTGTTGTCTGCGTACACGTGACACAGTGCGTCCATGTGCGTCGAGGTGTGCGACGGCATGACGAGTTGGTCCTCGTTGGCGCCGACTCCGGGCGCGCCACCGTTGGCGCGGGCCATCGCCTCGTCCTGATGATTGGTCAGGGTGAGTCGCTGTGGGATGCCGCGGTATTCGAGGTTCGGCACCCCGGACCGCTGGATCGGAATGCTGAGACTGTAGGTCTTGCCCGTCTTGGGAAGCCTGAGGGCGGCGAGGACCCGCTCCGGCGTGAGGTGATTGAGAGCGCCCAACTCATCCGACTCGCCCCAACGGCCCCAGTTCGACTTACGCGTGCTCAACATCGACTCCTCAACATCGTGTCCTCGTAGCGAGGTTCGGGGTGGTTGTCGGTCGGTTTCGGGGACATGCCGGACAACGAGTGCGAATCGAATCCGTGAGCCACGACATTTACCGTCCGCCTTGTGACCGGACTCACTGTAGCCATCGGCTACGTTCGCGTCAACATCCTGGTTTCGATTCGGTTCCACTCGATTCTGCTCACACAGGCATTCCGGCCCGTATCGAAAATCCGCGAAATAGCGACGGCGGGTGAATGTTTAAGTGTCGTCTCCACGGAGCCGGGAAGCTCCCATTGGCAATTCCGGATCCGCGTGAGCAGCCGGATGCAGACCGGCAGAGCTCGACGTCGACCGCAGCGTCAACCAGTCGGGAGACGGAAGATCCGTTCCCCGGATGAAGACGGATTCCGATCGGTGGGCGAGGTCATGTTCGTGCCCGAAGACCGAACACCATCCCGCCGCAACTCCGTTGTCCTGCTTCTCTTTTCATCGTTCCCGCCCCACGCCCCTGTCACCGCGTGAGCGAACGAAACGTACTACTGCGCTTCGGTGAAGTCGAAGTGCGACTCGTCCGGGCTCTTGCACAGTTCGTAGTACTGCTCACCGTTCCACGGTGCATTCATCTGCAGCCGGCCGAACTCGTTGACGTAGTAGTTCTTCTCCATCGCAGAGTTCGGCATGAGGTAGATGAGTTTCTTGGCTTCCTCGTGCAACTGCTCGTTGTACTCGTCGAAGGCGTCCCTGCGGATGACCATCGACTTCCGGCCCTTCTCGAGCATGCCGACGATGCATTCGGCGATGTAGCGAGTCCAGATCTCGAACCACGTGGGCAGTCCCGCTCCGCTCGCCACCGGCTGCGAGTTGGGGCCGTACAGCATGAACATGTTGGGGAATCCGGGCACGGTCATGCCGAGATGCGCCTGAGCGCCCTGCGCGGTCCAGACGTCCTCGAGGCTTGCTCCGCCGAGGCCGTAGTACTGCGTCGGCCAGATGTACTTTTCGGTCTGGAAGCCGACCGCAGCGATGACCAGATCCGTCTCGCGGGTCTCCCCCTCGGTGGTGACGATCGCGGTATCGGTCATCCGCTCGATCGGCGTCGTGACGAGTTCGACATTGTTCCTCGTCAACGAGGCGTACCAGTTGTTGTCGACCACCGGGCGCCGCGTCATCGGCGGGTAGTCCGGGACAAGCTTGTCGATGAGGTCCTGGCGGCCGTCGACCTGGTTCGAGATGTAGGCGATAAGCATCTCGCGCAGCATGTCGTTGCGCTCGCTGATGTGACCGCCCCCGGCGATCCACTCCTCGTCGGGCATGAGCACATTACGCAGATCGATCGTGCTCAGTCCGGCAACGTACTTGTTCCAGTTCCAGTAGAAGGGCATGTTCTGGATCAGCCACTGCAGTTCATCGGCGATCGGCACGCCGTAGTTGGTGCGCGGCGAGATCCACTGCGGCGTCCGCTGGTACACCACTACCGAGTCGGCCTTCTCGGCCACCTTCGACAGGAGCTGGACTCCGGTTGATCCGTTACCGATGACGGCGACCTTCTTGCCGGCGTACTCGACATCCTCGCTCCACTGGGCGGTGTGCACAATCCGGCCGGTGAATCCGGAAACACCCTCCACCGACAGCTCACGCGGTGTCGCGAAGACACCGCTCGCGGCGACCACCACGTTCGCTTCGACCTCCGCGACCGAGTCCTCGCCCCGCACGGTCATCGTCCAGCACTGGGTGGTTTCGTCGAAACGGGCTTCCTGAACGTCGGCGTCGAACCGGATATGTTCGTAGACGCCATATTTGCGCGCTACGTGGTCGATGTACTCTCGGACATCCGACTGCCGGCCGAAGTACTCGGTCCACGGATACTTCTTTTCGAACGCGTACTCGTAGGTGAAGCTCAGCGTGTCGACACGGACGTCCGGGTAGGTGTTGATGCTCCACACCCCGCCGACCTCGGCGCGACGCTCGTAGATCGTGAACGGGATGCCGAGCTGCACGAGCTGCACCCCCATGGCGACACCGGCAAACCCGGCACCGACGATCGCGACGTGGTAACCCTCCGGGATCGTCTTCTCCCCGGTCCACTGTGCCTGGAATGGCATGTCCTCGAAGGCCGGGATGTGGTGGCGCATGATCAGGTCGTCGGGCCCCAGTTCGCGGGCTTCGGCCATCTCGAGCAACTCGACGACTTCGTCGCGCGACGGGATGGGCAGTGCGGGTTCGTAGGGTTCGGTGAGCAGGTAGTCGACGGCTTTCGCTCGGATGAGTGCGACATCGTGGTCGGAGAACACGATGGCGTCCGTCGTCGGGCCGAAGACACGTTCGGGGGTGATCGCGGCGATCTCCGCGTCACGGGTCGCCTGGTACAGCGCCATCCGCAACGCATTCGTGTCGGCGCATTCGACGGCGCGCTCTATGTAGCTACGTCCTGGCATGGTTGTTCCAATTCTCGATTCGGGGGGCACGGGGGGCGTGTCACTCGTCAGCCGCGCCGGACAGGGCCCGCTGGTCGATGACGAATTGCCGGAGATGCTGCTTGCGGATCTTCATCGTCGGTGTCTTCGGCATCTCCGAGACGATCACGACGTCCTCGGGAAACTTCGCGGGCGAGATACCGGCGTCACGGCAGTACGTGCGGAGCGTATCGACGTCGAGGGCCGCTGCGCCGTCCTGCAGTTGGAGAACTGCACAGATGCGCTCACCCGACCGGTCGTCGGGCAGGCCGATGACGGCGACGTCGGCGACGGCAGAATGGGCCGCGAGGACCTCTTCGATCTCGGTAGGGCTGATCGACTCGCCCTTGCGGATGATCAGGTCCTTCTCCCTGCCGACCAGGACCAGGTGCCCCTCCGGCTCGAGCTTTCCGGTGTCACCTGTGAACATCCAGCCCTCAGCATCGAAGGGACGGATGATCTCGCCGTCGGCGCGGTACTCCTTGAACAGCATCGGGCCGCGCAGCCATACCCGTCCGACCTGGCCGGTGGGCAGTACTTCGTCGTCCTCGGTGCGGATCTGTACCTCGCAACCCAGGACCGGGCGGCCGGAGGTGGTGGCCAGCTGTTCGACACTGTCGTCCATCCGGGCCGAGGTGATCATCGGACACTCGGTCATGCCGTAGGCATGCAGGATCGGAATGCCCATCTCGGCGAGCACGTCCCGGAACAAACTCTCCGGCATCGGCGCTCCCCCGCCGGTCACCATACGCAGGGTCGGAACCACCGGGTTCCCCGGATTCTTCCGCTGCTCCTCGAGCAGCAGGGCGTAGTGCGGGGTCGATCCGCCGGTGATGGTCACCCCCGTCCGGCGCATCAGCTCCACTGCGGCAGCCGGCGCGTAGACCTCCATGACCACCAACGACATTCCGGTGGCCAGCGAAGCGATCAGCAGATCGGGACCACCGATATGTGCGTACGGGAAGAAGATGGTGCCGGTGTCGTCGGCGGTCGCACCGATCGCATCGGCCAGCGCGACACCGCCGGCGATGAGCGTGCCGTCCGTGTGACAGACGCCCTTGGGTGCCGAGGTAGTACCGGAAGTGGTGTAGATCCAGCGCACCTCGTCGCGGCCGACCGGCGCGGGAGGAAGAGTGGCCGGGTCACCGTCGGGCAGTTCCGAGGAGACAACCATCAGGTTCAGGAGATCACCGCTCGCCGCGCGCAATTCCTCGGCCATGGCCCCGTGGTCGAAACCGCGGAACTCCCCCAGGGTGATGAGCCAATCCGACTCGCACTGGGCGATCATGGCCCCGACCTCACGTGCCCGATAGAGCGGGATGATCGGGTTCTGGGTCACGCCGAGACGCGACAGCGCCAGGCTGAGCACGATGGTCTCGATGCGTGTGGGCAGTTGCCAGCTCACCGTGGAGCGGGGTTCGACCCCGCGGGCCAGCAGGCCGGCCGCGACGCGTTCGGCCATGGAGACGACCTCGGTGAAAGTCATGCGGCGATCGAACTCGTCGATGACGGCGACGGTCTCACCGCTGGTCTCAGCTCGCAGGGCCAGCAGATCCCACAGGGAGACTGCGTCGTTCGGCGCGATGTCCGAGTTCACGACTTCTCCTCCTTATTTGCATCCGACGGAAGGGGACCAGGTGTCAAGAGCGGGTATCCGGTGCGCAGCAGGGCGTTCGCGTGTCCGTGCCAGTGGATGTCGAAGGCCGATTGCAATGCGGCCTGCTGGCCCATGATGTCGAGGGTCTGGTTGACGGCGCGCTTGGCGGTGGCCAGGCCCCACGCATCCATCTCCGCGATCTCGCGCGCCAGTTCCATGGTCTGCGTGCCGAGTTCGTCGAGCGGGACCACCCGGTTCACCATGCCGGCGGCGAACGCTTCGGCCGCGGTGAGCTTCCGGGCCGTGAACAGCATTTCCTTGGCACGACGAGCACCGAGTTCCCAGGTGTGCGCGTGGTATTCGACGCCACCGACACCGAACTTGACCACCGGGTCGCTGAAGTAGGTGTTATCGGCCGCGATGATCAGATCGCACGGCCAGATGACGTTGAGGGCACCGGCGACGCAGGCGCCCTGGACAGCTGCGATCGACGGCTTGGGGACGTCTCGCCACTTGCGGGAAAAGCCGAGATAGTGCTCGGTCTCCCAGCCGTAGGCGCTCTCGAGGGTGGTCTTGCCCTCCTTGAAGTACCCCGGGGCCGGGGTCTTCAGGTCATGGCCTGCGGAGAAGTGATCGCCGTTGGCGCGCACGACGATCACCTTGACCTCGTCGTCGGCGGCGGCCTGCTGCCAGCGGGCGTCGAGGTCACGCAGCAGGGACGCATCCTGGGCGTTGTGCTTGTCCGGTCGATTGAGACTGATGACGGCGACGGCGTCGTCGACCCGGTAGTCGATGTAGCTCATCGGCCGGCCCCTGTGTAGATGTGGTCGAGGGCCGCGACGATGTCGGCGTCGTTGCGTGTGGCCGAGCCGAAGTCGAACTGCCAGCGCTTCGCGGCGTCGGTGAACAGGTGCACATTCGACTCGACCATGTAGCCGATGCCGGCGTGGACCTCGTGCGCCGAGTGGACTATCTCCAGTGCAGCTTTCGCCGCCTGTTTACACATCAGACCGATGTGGGGCTGCGGATCGAGGCCGGTGTCGAGGGCGGCGGCGGCCGCCCGCGTGTGCACCGAGGTGAAGTGCGCAGCGATCGCGATGTCGGTGCACAGGTATTGCACCGCCTGGAATCGGCCGATCGGTCCACCGAACTGGTGTCGTTGCTGCGCGTACAGCACGGTCATGTCCAGCAGTTTCAATCCGGCACCGTAGACCTGCGCGGCGCGCAGCACCGCTCCGCGCTGCGCTGCGACCTCGACGGCGCGGTCGGCGTCGAGGCCGCGGGCCAGCACCGCCGCGTCGGTGACCGGTGTGCTGTCGAACCTCACTGCGAACAAGGGGTGCCCACCCATGTTCGGCATCGCTTCGACACCGGCCACCGAGCTCGGCTGCACCACAGCCACAACGCTTTCCCTACCGGCTGCGTACACGAGGTAACTGTCGGCGCTGTCGGCGTGGTCCACGGCCAACGCGACTCCGTTGAGCACGCCGTTCTCGTACGTCACCGTCGAGCCCCATTCGGGGGACGGGAACACCGGGACCACCACGACCTCGCCGTTGCCGATCCGCTCGGCGAGGCTCGTCGCCTCGTCGGTGCCGATGACCAGTGCGGCGTCGCGGGACATCGTCAACTCGAGCAGCGGGGTGGCGGCCAGCGCCCTGCCCATCTCGACAAAGATGCCGGCGATCGTCGCAAGTGACGGACTGTCGGCGTCGGCGCCGGTCGGATCACCGAGTTGCAGCCAGCCGAGTTCGGCGAACTGCGCGACCTGTTCCACCAACGGAACAGTGTTGGATCGGTCTTCGAGCGGCGAGTACCGCGCGAACACCGACTTGCTCACATCTGCGAGGGCAGTGAAGTCCTCGCCCCATGCCAATTCCATCTTCAGCTCCTATCGGGGCAGGCCGAGGCCCCGCGTCGCGAGCACCATCCGCTTGAGTTGGGACGTTCCTCCGGCGTGGTTGGCAAAGGACTGCCGGTACCACGCCTCAGGCCTTCCACTGAGGGGGGCGTACGCCGACCCCGACTGCAGTTGACTGGTCGGGCCGAGCACTCGGTCGTAGATCTGAGCGAACAGCGGCTCGTACTCCTTGGCCGCGACCTGCTGGACGCCGCCGCCCCAGGGGGTCAGCCGACCGTGGGCATTGTCGCCGATGATCTCGTAGGCGAGCAGGCGCTGGGTCTGGACGATGCCTGCGAGTTCGGCAAGGTCGGCTTGCACGTGCGGGTCGTCGAGCTTGCCCGGGACCGCCTTACAGTGCTCGATGAGATCGCGCAGACGTGCTTCTTGCATCGCGTAGATCGGTTCGACGGTCCCCGAGGCGTAGAAAGCTCGCATGATGTATTGCCAGCCCTTGCCTTCTTCACCGATCAGCGAGGTCTCCGGCACTCGAACGTGATCGAGGTAGGTGCTGGACTGGACGCCACCGCCGTAGTTGCGCATCGGATGGAGGGTTACGCCGGGACTCTTCAGGTCGACCACGAAGATGCTGATCGCATCACGCGAGCCGGCGTCGGTCGCCGTGCGGGCAGCCACATACAGTACGTCGGACATCGGCCCCCAGGAAGTGAACGCCTTCTCTCCGGTGATGACCCACTCGTCACCCTCCCGGACGGCTTTCGTCCGTAGGGAGCCGAGATCGGAGCCCGCTCCCGGCTCGGTGAGCCCTTCGGCCCAGAGAGTCCGCATGTTCGCGATGTCCGGCAGGAGACGCTTCTTCTGCTCCTCGGTGCCGCCCACCAGGATCGTGCCCGCGGCGAGGAAGATTCCGACGGAATTGACCATCGGCGCGTCGGCCGCGTACAGCTCCTCGAGGAGGATCTGGTTCGCGATCGGGGGCAGCTCCTTGCCGCCGTACTCCTTCGGCCAGGTCAGACCGATCCACCCTTTGGCGGCGACCTTCTTGCTGAATTCGACGGCGATCGCCCACTGATCGGGTGCATCGTCGAACTCGGGGTTGAAGGCGTGTCCCTGGGGCAGTTCGGCGTCGAGGAACTCCCTGATCTCGGCCCGCCAAGCCTCGTGTTCCGCTGTCAGTGTGGGTCTCATGAGACGTTGTCCGCCTGAAATTCGTCGGTGCCTGCGGTCTGCTCGGCGGCGCCGTAACCGAGGTGGCCCTCGGGGTAGAAGCGGCGAGCCCACTGGCGGATGTCACGGAAGCCTGCCGCCTCTGCGGTCGCCAGGCCCGGCGGCTCGGTGTATCGCTGGTGTTCCCAGATAGCGATGTCGGCCTCGAGCTGGCCGATCGCATTGCGCTGGCGTTTCGTCACTCGTGCGTCGTCCTGGCCGTCCTCCTTGCTCGCCCACGCGGAAAAGCGCACGATCGAACGCTCGTCGTCGACAGGGGTCACCGCGGTCAGGGAGCAGATGGCGCCGACGCCGTCTGCGTACGAGTAGCCCAGTCCCAGACCGAGGAGTGACGCTCTGGTCCGGCCCTCGACGAGTTCGAATTCGCCGTCGGCGCCGCGACGCTTGAAGTGCAGGGCAAGTTCGGTTTTGAAGTCGTACTCACCGAACTCGCGGTGTACCACCGTAGGGATCTCGTCGGCGCGGTGGACGTACTTGAAGTGCGCGAAGTCGACGCCGTTCTCGGCGGCGTACTGCGGGTGGATCGGCAGCGCGGCCGACTCGAAACGGCCGGCCTCCGCCGGCTCGTGGTAATCGTTCGCCGAACCGCAACCCGGAAAAAGGTCGAAGACGCTGGGCACCTCGTACAGCGGTTCGCGGCCGTCGACGTCGTGCCAGATATACATGATCCCGTCGCTTTCGGCCGTAGACCAGGTACCGATCTTGCGGACTCGGTTCGCAGCCTTCTGGTACGGAATGCAGGTGTTGCGGCCTTCCTGGTTCCATTGCCAGCCGTGGAACGGGCATCGGATGTCGTCGCCGGAAACTGTGCCACCGTGGCCCATATGGGCGCCGAGGTGCTCACAGTATGCGTTCAGAACCACCAGGCGGCCGCTCTGGGCACGGTAAGCGACGAGGTCCTGACCGAAGTAGCGCAGCGGCTTCACATCGCCGATCTCGAGGTCGGCGGACCAGCCGATCTGGAACCACCCCGTCGGCTTCATCGATAACGCCATGGGCGACACTTCATCCTCCTGAACTGTTGTAACAGAGGCACTTTCGTCACCTGCGCAGAAGATGCTCCGCGACAGGGGTTTTCACGGGTCGCAATCAACGGGCGTGCGTCCACACGCCCGTTCGCCCGGCGTCCGGCGAAGACCCTCGTCGGGATGACGAGAGTCACTGCAACCACATTCCGTGACTGGCATCACTGTAGCCATTGGCTACGTATGCGTCAACAACATGACGCGGGTCGGGGGTTTTCCCAGTTCGGAGCGGATTTCGACTTGTCCCGCAGATATTTCGGGACAGAGCCGAAAGGTGTACGCCGACCAGCGCACGGCCGTCACATTTCGAGCATTCGCCCGGGAAGCTCAGCGCCCCCCCGAACCGCTCGGCGTCCGCCCACCCGAGAGCTTGACGGGCCGACCCTCCACCCCTAGCATCACCAGCATCGATAGAGGTGCCACCGCAGTGGCCCGGATTCCCACCACCCCTTCATTTCTCGCCCGCACCCGTTGCGTCTCCCCGCCGTGCGAGCGAGTTCTCATCGACAGTGAGGTCGAGAATTGAAAGCGATCGTCTTCGACGGCACCGACAACAAGCTGGTCGACGGTGTCACAGTCCGAGACCCCGGACCCGGCGAGGTTCAGGTGCGCATCGTTGCGAGCGGCCTGTGCCAGAGCGACCTGAGCGTGGTCAACGGCAAGATCCCGTTCCCTGCACCGGTGGTCCTCGGGCACGAAGGTGCAGGTGTCGTCGAGGCCGTCGGGCCGGGCGTGACCGTTCCCGTGATCGGCGACCACGTGGTGCTCTCGACGCTGGCGACGTGCGGCCAGTGTGCCGCGTGCACCTCCGGGCGGCCCACCATGTGCCGCGAATCTTTCGGTAAGACGGCAACCCCCTTCGAATTCGACGGCACACCGGTCCACAACTTCGCAACGCTCTCGACCTTCGCCGAGCAGATCGTCGTCAAGGCCGGACAGGCGATACCTATTCCGAAGGACATTCCGCTGTCCACCGCATGCCTGATCGGTTGCGCGGTGTTGACCGGCGTCGGAGCGGTATTGAACCGGGCACGCGTCAACCCCGGCGAATCGGTGGTGGTGATCGGCGCCGGCGGTATCGGTCTCAACGTCATCCAGGGGGCACGCGTCGCAGGGGCTGCGACGATCGTCGCCATCGACACCAACCCCGACAAGGAGTCGAAGACCAACCTCTTCGGCGCCACCCACTTCATCGATGCGACCGCGGGTGACACCGTCGCCGCCGTCCGTGAACTCACCGACGGCGGGGCTCATCACGTCTTCGACTGCGTCGGCGGCGAGGCAATCACCAGCCAGGCAATGGAAATGCTCGACTGGGGCGGGCAGTTGATCATGCTCGGTGTCGCAGGCCCGGAGGCCAAGCTGTCCGTCCCGGCCGCCACCTTCTACATGGATCGCGCGGTACTGGGCTGCCGCTACGGCTCGTCACGACCGGGCGCGGACATCCCGAAGTACGTGGACCTGTACCGGTCCGGCAGGCTCCTCCTCGACGAACTCGTCACCAAGACCTACGAGCTGGAGGACTTCGAGTCCCTCATGGACGACGCCCGGAGCGGAAAACTCGACCGCGGTGTGCTGCTGATGCCGTCCTGACGGCAACTCCCCTGCGCCGGAACGGGCCGGATGACCTCCGGACCGTCCACCCGTTCCGGCTCCCTCGACGCGCCGAATGTCTCAGGTCTTCGGCCGGGCTGCATAGACGAGGAGCTTGAGCAGTTCGGTGACTTCCTGCCGGAGATCCTCCCGGCTACGCCACCGGTTGTCGGCGAGCTCGATCATGTAAGGCTCGTACAGATCCCACACCGATCCGAAGACACCGAGCAGCGCCGCCACCACGCTCGAATCGAACTCGGCCCGCACGTCCGGCTCGACCGGGTTGTTCCAGAGTGCGTCGATGTGCGGGCGGTAACCATTCGAACGTGCTTGTCCGAGCAGCCGATCCGGCTGGATCCCTTCGGAGATCGACCACATCAGCATCCGCCCGAACTGACCGGAGTCGAGGTCGGCGCCGATGGAGTTATCGATGGCGGCGTACGCGTCCTTCTCCCCGGACAGACGCTCGCCGCCGTAACCGACCAGCAGTTCCATCACCGCCACCAGCAGATTCTCCTTGTTGCGATAGAACCGGTGGATCAGGCCGTACGACACGTCTGCCGCAGCGGCGATCTCCCGTAGCGTCACTTTCGCGGGGCCTTTGCGCGAGAAGAGGTCTGCAGCAGCAAGAAGGATGGCTTCTTGAGCTCCGGATGCCCCTGGGCGGGTCGGCCTCCACTCGGCGACCTTCCTGTCCACGGATTCGTGGTCGGCCCCGCCCTCCAGCGCGGGATTCTCCTCGATCGAGTCCGCTGTGCAGGTACCGGCCAACCGCAATGCATCGTCCTCGGTGTCGGGGTCCAGCAACAGCTCGGCTGGTGTCCGATCGCTTCTCTCCATCTTCGTGATCGCCCACAGCGCGATGGCGGCCGGTTCGATCTCGTCGTCGAAGGCAGCGAGAAACTCGGGAACCTGCGGATAGATTCTGTGATTCGCCGTGTCGAACTGCCACACCGGAAACAGCGTCACTCCGTCACCTGCGTAACCGAGCATCTTCCGATTTCGAACACGCTTGTTGATCGCCTGACGACTGATGCCCAGGAAACTCGCCACCTGCGGTGTGGTCCAGACGTCGTCGGCTAAGGCGGCGGTCTCAGTGAGGTGCTCCATATGGCGCAGACCCTATCATTCTCAGCGACAGGGGGATTCGCGTAGCGACTCCCGGATGTCGGTGCCGGCGGTGGCGACTGTTGCGACGAATCGATGTTGCGACCCCGGAGCACATCTTTGCGGATCTGCTGCGACGTGTCGCCCCATCGATGAGCCGACGATACCCGTCGATCACCTATTGACGCACGCGTGGCCAATGGCTACTGTGACGGCAGTCACTGAATCTGAGCGACCTGCGGGCAATAGCGCGGTACTCATCGAAGGCAATAGAAATGTCGTGCCGGTACCCCTTTCCCTGGCCGCAATCCGGCGAGACCGTCGTCTCGGACCAGTTCGTCGGCAGTGTCGAATTTCTGCAGTTCCCCAGTTCACGGAGGATGAAGTGCCACCCACAACGTTGCCGAGGGAGTCGTCGGGGATGTTCGCCCACACCGAGCGGCCCAGCCTGTCCGCCGCGCGCGACAGCGTTGCCACACGGGATCGTCATGTATAGCGACTCCAGAATTCGGGCGATGGAGGATCGACTGGCGATCCTGGAGTTGGAAGGTCTCTACGCACGCTTCTTCGATGATCACGACGGGGCGGCGTGGGCGGCGCTCTTCACGCCGGACGGGGTTTATCGGTCTCGCGAGAGGAGATCAGACCTTTCGACCGGCACATCCGTCCGCGGCAGGGAATCCCTGCATGCGTTCTGTAACGACGCTCCGTACACCGGTATCCACCTGATGCACCTCCCACAGATCTCCATCGACGGGGATCGAGCCAGGAGCCGAGTTCACATGGAATGGTTCGGTTCGTTCGACACCCCGGGATCATCGTCGAAGCGGTTGGTGGGCTATTACGACGTCGAATACATGCGGGTTGGATCGGCCTCGGTCTGGCAGATCTCCGACCGCGTGACCACTACGTTCATGGCCGAATCCCGGATAGTCCACGGCTACGTGTCCGGCAACGGCCTGGACGCGGCCGACACCCGTCGAATGTAAATCGGGAATACACTCCTCCGCTCGTTGCGGAGGTCTCGAGCAGCTGCGCGGTCCGCTCACAAGACCCGGCTGCAACGACTCGGAACCGAACTTCCTCGGTGCACACACCGGAGGACACAACCGAACAGGATCGATATGAACTCACCTGTGAGCGCGCCCTCACGCACCCTGGTGCGCAGGGCGTCGATGGCCGGCTTCTTCGGAACTGCCGTCGAAGCCTACGACTTCATGGTTTTCACCTTCCTCATCGCCTATCTGTCTCCTCTGTTCTTCCCCAGCGACAATCCTGCGGCCGGCATTCTGAGCTCGTTGGTGGTCCTCGGCACCGGATTCCTTGCGCGCCCGATCGGCGGTATCGTTTTCGGCCGGATCGGTGACCGATACGGTCGACGTTTCGCATTGATCGTCACCATATCCGGCATGGGTGGAGCCACAATCCTGATGGGACTGTTGCCGACGCACGCCACCGTCGGAATCCTGGCCCCGGTGCTGCTCGTTCTCACGCGGTTGATGCAGGGCTTCTTCGCCGGCGGCGAACAGATCGGTTCGGCCACATTCGTCACCGAGCACGCATCTGCCAAGAACTACGGCATCCTGAGCGCGATGACCCCGGTGGGGTTCGCCTTCGGCGGCACCCTTGCCCCATTGGTCGTCGCCCTCACGACCTCGCTGTCCTCGGAGGAATGGATGGCCAACTGGGGCTGGCGCCTTCCCCTTCTCATGTCGCTCCCACTGATGCTGTACGTGCTGTTTCTGCGTTCTCGGCTCGAAGAATCACCCGAGTTCAAGGAACTCGCCGACAAGCACGAGGTGCAGTCCTCACCGCTACGTTCGGTCGTCAAGCGATACCCTGCGACCTTGCTGCGCGTGATCGCCCTGAGCACATCGGTTCTCGCGATCGGCTACGTGGTTCCCGCGTACATGCCGCTGTTCCTGCAGCAGGAGGTCGGTATGGCCCCGGGTACCACAGCTTGGGTGGCCACCGCCGGATCGACGTTTGCCATCGTCGTCGGATTCGCCTCCGGATTCATGATCGACAGAAGCGGCCGGAGGAACACCATGATCCTGGGGTTGGGCATCATCCTCGTGTCGATGTTCCCGATCATGTACCTGATCAAGGCGACCGGCGGCAATCTGTTCGTCACCGCGCTCGGCCACATGCTCCTCGTCGGCCTCGCGGGTGCCTCCGCTGTCCCTGTTTACGCGACACTCACCTCGGCCTTCCCAGCTGCGGTGCGCTACACCGGCGCTGCGATCGGATTCGGTCTCGGTTCGGCTATCGGCGGCGGGGCGGGGCCTTACCTCGCAGGCAAACTCACCGCGCTGACAGGGAACTCGTATGCTGCCTCCATCGTCGTCGGCGCCGCGGCCCTTCTGGGAATCGTGGTGATCGCCACCATGCCGAACAGCAACGGTAACGCCGCGCCCGAAGCAAGTCTCACGACAGGCGACATCGCTTCCGCCGACTCGGATTCGACCGAAGACTCTTCCCTGTCTCCGAAGATGGCGTGACATGCATCGTTCGCGCCCACCCTCGATCGGAGGACACATGGCTCAGGACTGTTCACCGCCGGGCGATCGCGCCGAACTCGACCGGATCGTCGATTACCGCGGTCGGTTCGACCTCTCCCGACGCAGATACCTTGTGCTCGGTGGCGGGCAAGGAATGGGGCGGCAGGTCTCCCATGCACTCGCTCAAATTGGCGCCACAGTGATTGTCGTCGACCTCGACCGGGACCGTGCCGACCACGTATGCGCAGAGATCGGCCCAGCGGCCACGGCCGAGCAGGTCGATGCCACCGAAGACGCCGACATGGCCGCATTGGCCGAGCGCGCGGGGGAACTCGACGGCGTCGTCGACGTCATCGGTATGGCGAGATACGCGCCCCTGCTCGACATCACCGATGACGACTGGCGGTGGGAAGAGGGCATCGTCCTGCGCCATGCGGTGCTCGCGCTCAGACATTTCGGTGCTCGGTTGCGCGACCGCGGCGAAGGTTCCATAACGTTCGTCTCGTCGGTCTCCGGGCTCGGCAGCTCACCGGTGCACGCTGCCTACGGCGTCTACAAGGCTGCGCTCGGCTCCCTGGTCCGATCCGCGGCAATAGAGCTGGGACCTTCCGGTATTCGCGTCAATGCAGTGGCTCCCGGATTCGTCGTCACACCCAGGATCTCGGCGATCCTCGACTCCGCGGCGCTCGAGAACACCCGCTCACAGATACCACTTCAGCGGTTGACACTGCCGGCCGACGTCGCGAGTGCCCTGACCTTTCTGGTGAGCGACCTCGCCCGGACGATCACCGGCCAGGTGATGGTGGTCGACGGCGGAGCGACGAACAAGTACCCGTACGACATGTCGGGCTTCTGAGTCGGCCCGTGCCCGTTCGAGACTGCTGTGCGACTTTCGGTTGACGAGAAAGTAGCCAGTGGCTACTGTTCCCTCAGTCGCAGTGATCGCAGCCATTTCCAGCCGTTGCCAGTCGAGGTCGACCGGGCGCTCGCCCTATTGCACAAGGAGATGAATCATGTCCTACGCCGTCGATCCCGCGTACCGGCCGATGATGGGATTCCTCCCCGAACTCGACGTCTCCGACGCCGAAAAGGCGCGCGCAGTGATCCTTTCGATGAGGATGAAAGATCCGATGTCAGCCGTACCGGCAGGAATCGTGGTAGACCACCGGTCAATGCCGACAACCGACGGATCCGAAATCGATCTCGTCGTGTTCCGCCCGGAAGACCCCGTCGAGCAACCACTTCCCTGCATCCTCTACTTCCACGGCGGAGGATTCATCTTCGGCGACGCTGCCACCGATGTCCGGGTTCCGTCGGCACTGGCCGCCGACCTCGACGCGATGGTGGTCTCCGTCAACTATCGACTCGCGCCGGAGCACCCCTTCCCGACACCGTTCGACGACGCCTTCGACGCTCTGAGCTGGATTGCAGGTGACAACGGCCTCGGGATCGACCCGACCCGGATCGTCCTCGCCGGGATCAGCGCGGGTGCCGGACTCGCGGCGGCGGTCGCGCTCAAGGCCCGCGACGTCGGCGGTCCCGCGGTGATCTTCCAAGCCCTGGACTCCCCCGTCCTCGACGACCGCCTGCTCACGACCTCAGCGACCGAGTACATCGATTCCCCGCTGTGGAACCGGGAGAACGGAATCGACAGCTGGCGTCACTATCTCGGGGACCCTGACCGGAGTGTGACGTCTGAATACGCCGCCCCCGCACGGGCGGGCGACCTCAGCGGGTTGCCCCCGGCCTACATTGCGGTCGCCTCCTTCGACCCGCTTCGGGACGAGGGAATCGACTACGCACAGCGGTTGACGCAGGCGGGCGTGCCCACCGAATTGCATCTCTACCCGGGGACCTTCCACGGATCATCGGGAGTGTTCCCACAGGCTGCGATCTCCCAGCGGATCGACGCCGACTACACCGCCGCCATCCGGCGCGCGTTGACCAGCTGAACCACGAGCATCCCGGAATCGGAGAGTCATGTCGCATCGCTTCGAAGGAAAGGTCGCGATCGTCACCGGTGGCGCACGCGGACAGGGCGAACAGATCGTTCGGGCGCTGGCGCGCGAAGGCGGCTCGGTGGTGATCGGCGACGTTCTCGACGACCTGGGACAGACCGTCGCCGACGACGTCGGAGACGCCGTCGTCTACACCCATCTCGACGTGACCGCCCCGGAAGACTGGGCAGGTGCCGTCGCCCTGGCGACCTCGACCTTCGGAGGCCTCGACGTCCTCGTCAACAACGCGGCGATCTACCGCAAGCAGTTGCTCGAGGACGAAACCGTCGTCGACCTCGACAAAGTCCTCGCCGTCAACCTGCACGGGCCGTTCCTCGGCATCCAGGCCGTCGCCCCCGCGATGCGCGCCCGGGGTGGTGGCTCGATCGTGAACGTCTCGTCGCTCGCCGGAACGACGTCCTATGCGGGCCACGGCTCGTACGGCATGTCGAAGTGGGCCCTGCGCGGACTGACGAGGACCGCAGCGATCGAGCTCGAAGCGTCGAAGATTCGGGTGAATGCCGTGCTGCCCGGCAACATTCGCACCGGCATGTCGCCGACCACCGCATCCAGCGATACCCCGACCGGCCTCAAGCGTCAGGCCGACCCGCAGGAGACCGCCAACGTCGTGGTCTTCCTCGCCTCGGACGACGCGTCCTTCGTCAACGGCACCGATGTCGTAGCGGACGGCGGCTCCCTGCTCGGGTAGCGGTCGCCATCCGCGATTCGGTTCCCCTTCTTTCTCATCCGGCCGCAGCGCGTGCCGCTGAGCCAGATTCGATCCTTGGAGGAAACATGTCCACCTCGACCCCGGAAGCCGGCCCTACCGCCGAACACTTCGACGTTGTCGTCATCGGCGCGGGATTCAGCGGAATGTACGCGCTGCATCGTCTCCGCCAGCAGGGCCGTCGAGTCGTCTGTGTGGAAGCGGGCGACGGTGTGGGCGGCACCTGGTACTGGAACCGCTACCCCGGTGCCCGCGTGGACATCGAGAGCATGCAGTACTCGTACTCCTTCGACGAAGAGCTTCAGCAAGAATGGTCGTGGTCGGAACACTTCTCTCCGCAACCGGACTTGGAGGCATACGCCAACCACGTCGCCGACCGCTTCGACCTGCGCGAGGACATACGGTTCGAAACTCGTGTCAACGAGCTGACATTCGACGACACCGTGGACAAATGGACCGTCGGCACCGCTTCCGGCGACCGCTTCGTGGCCACATACGTGATCGCGGCAACCGGCAGCCTCGACGTCTCCAACGTCCCCGACTGGCCCGGTCTGGATCGCTTCCGCGGCCAGGCCTACCACACATCACGATGGCCCAAGGAGGGCGCCGAACTCGCCGGCAAGCGCGTAGGGCTGATCGGCACCGGGTCGACCGGCATCCAGATCACGCCGGAAATCGCCGCGGTCGCCGAGCACCTCACGGCCTTCCAGCGGACCCCGAACTTCAGTCTCCCCGCGCGGAACCGGAGACTGGATCCGGACTACGAGCGGGAGTGGAAGGCCGACTACCCCGAGCGGCGCAAGCAGATCCTGGGCACACACGGCGCGGTGCTGATGAGCAATGCCGCCGAGCAGCGCTCGATCTTCGACTACACCGCGGAAGAACGCGAGGAGGTGATGGAGCGAGCGTGGAACGCCCGGAACGGCCTCGAGTTCATCCGCACGTTCACCGACACCTCCAGCGACCCGAAGGCGAACGAGATACTCGCCGAGTTCGTGCGCAACAAGATCCGGTCCATCGTCCACGACCCGGAGACCGCTGAACTCCTGTGCCCCAAGACATATCCGATCGGTGGCAAGCGGATCTGCATCGACTCCGGCTACTACGAGACGTTCAACCGGGACAACGTGACCCTGGTCGACATACGGACCCACCCCATCGAGGAGGTCACCGAGTCGGGCATTCGCACCACCGAGGCAGAGCATGACCTCGACGTGATCATCTTCGCCACCGGCTTCGACGCGATGACCGGTTCGATGCTGAGGATGGACCCGACCGGAGTCGACGGTGCACGACTCGCCGACCATTGGGCCGACGGACCGAGGACCGTCTTCGGCCTGATGACCGCCGGATTCCCCAACCTGTTCATGGTGCACGGCCCCGGTAGCCCGTCGGTTCTGGCACAGATGATCACCACAGGCGAATGGCAGGTCGACTGGATCCTGCGGACCATCGACCATCTCGACGAGAACGGAATCTCCCGATTCGGTGTCACCCCCGCCCAGGAAAGCGAATGGGCCGGTGAAGTGGACACCGCCGCCTCTCGCACGATGCATGCCCGTACCGACTCCTGGTACACGGGCGCGAACATCCCCGGCAAGCCGCGGGCGCTGCTGATGTACGTGGGCGGTTTCCAGCGGTACTCCGACCTGTGCACCCGCGCCGCGGAAGAAGGATACACGGGATTCGAGATGAAGCAACGCGCACTGACCCTGGGTCCGAACCACCAGACCCCACAGTGAAATTCACGAACGCGACGCAGCAGTCAACGGAGAGCGCAGGCGACCGAAAGTGAGCACCTTGCAGACCGTCGGTGTCGGGTACGAACTGACCGTGACCGAGGTCATCGAAGAGACCCCCGATGCGAAGTCGATCGTACTGCGCAAGCCGGAGAACTCTCGTGACCTGTTCGCGTACCGGCCCGGTCAATTCCTGACCGTCCGGATACCGAGCGACCGCACCGGGCAT
>Ga0233386_1000136_pt1 | contig 24304 bp, 23 predicted proteins | sample ElkDunMinimDraft_17_FD_191544 | JGI IMG/M metagenome (GOLD analysis project Ga0233386, IMG submission 191544) | Fecal eukaryotic communites from dung pellets of Tule Elk in California, USA - Elk Dung G4 | ecosystem: Host-associated > Mammals > Digestive system > Large intestine > Fecal | place...
CGATGCCCGACACCGAGACCCTCGCCCGTGTCGCGGGTCTGCGTGCCAGTCTGGTTCTGCACCTGGCGATCACCAGGGTGCGGGTTCTCGCGGAGGAGCTGAGTGCGGAGTACGGAACCGACTGTCCGGCTGCCGTTGTGGCCTTCGCGTCACGCCCCGACGAGTTGGTGCTCCGCGGCACGCTCGCGGACATCGCGGACCGGGTCGAGCAGGCCGGGCTGAAGCACACCGCGGTGATTCTCGTGGGGAGGGCGCTCGGTGTCCGGGAGCAGTCCGACGTGGCATGTTCGCATCTCTACGACCCGGCGCGCCCTCGCCACGTATAGCGGTCGTCACCGAACCGATCGTGCGGTCCACACCGCCCCGGCTGCCGTCACCGTGGTTCCCGCAGCGCCGATGATGAGCAGGCACTTCATGTCGATGCTCGCCGGGTCGAGTTTCTCGAGCGTGGTGACATCGAGCGATTCTCCGGAGCGGCCCACGTCGCGCCCCACCACGACGACGGTGTCGCCCGGGCGGTGCCGCAGCAGTACGGCCTTCGCGTCGGCGACCTGCGTCGTGCGTGAGCGAGACGCCGGGTTGTAGATGCCCAGCACGAGGTCGGCCTCGGCGACAGCGACGAGACGTCGTTCGATCACCTCCCACGGCTTGAGCCGGTCGGACAGGCTCATCACCGCGAAATCCGCTCCGATCGGTGCACCGGCGCGGGCCGCGACCGCCTGCACGGCGGATACACCCGGAAGTACCCGGATCGGCACGGACTCGTATTTGTCGTCGCGAGCGGCCTCGAACACCGCCGACGCCATGCCGAAGATACCCGCGTCCCCACCGGAGACCACGGCAACCTTCTCTCCGGCCAGCGCGAGATCGAGAGCGAACCGTGCGCGGTCGATCTCCACGGTGTTGCCGGTCGAATGTCGTTGCAGGCCCGCACGAACCGGTACCCGGTCCACGTACGGCCCGTATCCGACGACATGGTCCACGGATGCGAGCGCATCGGACGCTTCCGGCGTCAGCCACTTCTCGCCGGCGGGACCCAAACCGATCACCAGAACCTCGTGGGCGCACACAGGTTCCGATCTCGTGTCGACCGCCGGACGGGACCGGTCCGCGATGCCGGCGTTTCGCGGCGCCCGGTCGCCGGGTGCCAAGATCACCGAGAAGTACGGCACGTCGGCCGGATCGACATCGGCAACGGGTGCGATCCGCTGACCGTCCATCGACGCGCGCTCGACATATACGGCATCTGCGAGCCGGCCCGACTGCGCGAGCGCGTTGCGGACTGCGGGAAAGGTGCGGCCCAGCTTCATGATCACGGCGCCGTCGGTGTCGGCGAGCCGACGTGCCAATTCCGGTTCCGGCAACGTTCCCGGCAGAATCGTCAGGACATCGGTACGTCGCACCAGCGGTTCCGCCGCCGCGGCCGCCGCTGCGGAGAACGACGTCACTCCCGGCACCACCTCGGCGTCGTAGCGGGTCGCGAGTCGATCGTGGAGGTACATGTAGGAGCCGTAGAACAACGGGTCGCCCTCGCACAGCACCACCACGGTCCGGCCCGCATCGAGGTGCACCGCCAATCGGGCCGCCGACTCGTCGTAGAAGTCGGCGATCGCGCCGTCGTATCCGCCCGGGTGGTCGACGGTGCCGGTGGTCACCGGGTACACCAGACGTTCCTCGAGCGCACTGTCCGGGATGAGGTCGGCCGCGATCGCACGCGCGATCGACCGGCCGTGTGTTCCCGAGTAGTAGGCGACCACATCGGCGTCGCCGACCAGTCGCGCTGCCTTGCGCGTGATGAGTTCGGGATCGCCGGGGCCCAGGCCTACGCCGAAGATTCTGCCGGGAGTGAGTGCTGTAGTGGTCATTCCGCTTCCTGAGCCAGTGCGTTGAGGGCGGACGATGCCATCGCCGAGCCGCCGCGTCGTCCCCGGACCGCCAGGTGCGGGATCTGCAGACCGTGTTCGATCAGGGCCTCCTTGGATTCGGCGGCACCGATGAAACCGACCGGCACCCCGACGATCGCGGCGGGGCGGGGCGCGCCGGCGTCGAGCATCTCCAACAGGTGGAACAGAGCGGTGGGAGCGTTGCCGATCGCGACGACGGCGCCGTCGAGCCGGTCGGCCCACAGCGACACCGCCGCCGCCGACCGGGTGGTACCCCAGCGTTCGGCGAGACCCGGGACCCGCGGATCACGCAACAGGCACAGCACCTCGTTGTCGGCGGGCAGGCGGGTGCGGGTGACGCCGGAGGCAACCATGTTCGCGTCGGTGAGAACAGGCGCCCCGGCGTCGAGTGCCCGACGGGCAGCCGAGACCAGACCGGGATGGATCACCAGATCTCGGGCGAGGTCGGTCTGCCCACTGGCGTGGATCATCCGTACCGCGACCTTCTCCGCGTCCGCGGGAATCGCGGCGAGATCGGACTCCGCCCGGATCGTCGCGAACGAGCGTACGTAGATCTCGGTACCGTCGGTTTCGTACTCGTACCGACGGGGTGGTGGGGATTCGATCACGGCTGGCTCCTGTTACGGCGGACTGCAGGCGAAGACGAGGGAGTGAGGGGAGTGCGGTGCGCCGCAAGAGCGTTCGCAGCCGACGACATGCACAGCGCGGTCCGGGAGGGGTGACGCAGCGACGCGGTGTGCGAGTGCTCGGGTGTTTCCACCGGCGAGGTTACACCCGGGTGCCCCCGTACACGCGGTGACCCGTCTCCACGGCGAATCGTCGTCGAGCACGAACCCGGCGGCGGCCAGCGCGGCCGGATCGCTGTCACCGGGAAGGACGAGTCCACGCCACGGTGTGACGATCACGCCTCGGGCCGGCAGCGCGGCGACCATCGGCGGGGTGAGTATCCCCAGCGGAACCAGCGCCGATACCGCCGTACCGAGGACCCCGTACGGCATCACGACAGGTGGTGTCGGGGGAACGGTTGACACACCGCCGATTTCGCGTCCTGCCCCGGGAAGTTGCCGCACGTGCCACCGCGTCGCCCGTACCTCGACGAACCGCAGTGCTGTCGCGATCATGGCGTCGACCACGTCCGGCAGCGGCAGCGTCGGACCGGACAGATCTCCGACGGTGAGTCGTGCGTTGCGGGCATCGACCGCGACCGCGGCGAGGTCGCACCGTAGACCGGCAACATCGCCGCGGCCGTCGTCGAGACCGAACAGGAACCTGCCGGGCAGGTCGGTGAGCGCAGGTTCCCGGCACAGTGCCTCGTCGAGCGCACCGATGAGCGGCCGGATGTCGGCGAGCCCGCCGAACCGTCCGGACAACGGCGACGCGACGATGTTCCGCACCCTTTCGTGGGACGCCGACGGCAGGAAACCGGCACCGGAGACAGCCTGCACGAGTCCTTCCGGAACGTCCCCGCCTTCGTCGACGGAAATTCCTCTGATCTGCACGTTTCCGCGTGACGTGAGGTGGAGGTCGCCGTCCGCGAACTGCCCGGACGCCACCGACAACCGCTGCACACCGTCGTCCGGAACCCGGCCGCCCGGTGCACGCAGTCGCACCAGCGCACCGTCGGCTGCGACATGCGGACGCAGCACCCCGGGGCACCGATCCGGTGCGAAGGTTTCGGGAGGAAGATCGGCCATGAGCGCACATGGTTGCACACGCGGAGAAAACTGTGCGCTACTCTCGGCTTGCCGTGGTGCTCGGGAAGTCGGTGAAAAACCGACGCGGCCCTCGCCACTGTGAGCGGGTAGTTGTTCGCCCTCGTCCGTACCGGTCCGCCGGTGCGGAGACCACTGGAGCCAGCTCCGGGAAGGTCGGCCGAGCAGCGTCGATCCGTCAGCCAGGAGACCGGCCACGGCACGCGAGGTCCACGAGGGTTTTGGAGACTGAACATGGCTTCTGTTGTGCTGCTTGGGGTTGCGTTGTGACGCGGCTCGCGCTGTTGTCGACGTCGGACACCGACTTGCTGTCGGCACGTTCGAGCGGCGTCGATTGGGTGGTCGGCAACCCGTCCCGGCTCGACCTGACCGGCGAGGATCCCCGAGCGCTCCCTGCCCTGCTGGCCGGAACCGGCCTGGTCGTCGTGCGGATCCTCGGATCTGCCCGGTCCTGGCAGACCGGGCTGGACCTGGTTCTCGCCCAGGGGGTTCCCGTCGTGGTTCTGGGCGGCGAACAGACCCCGGACGCGGAACTGATGGGCTACTCCACGGTGCCGATCGGTACCGCCGCAGAGGCCCACCGCTACCTCGCCTACGGCGGTCCGGCGAACCTCGCTCAACTGCACGCGTTCCTGTCCGACACGGTGCTCCTCGGCGGTGAAGGTTTCGAACCCCCGCTCGAGCTGCCCGAATGGGGCATTCTCGACCGTCCCGCAACCCCTGACGCGGCGCCCCCGCGAGTCGGCGTGTTGTTCTACCGCGCGCACCACACCAGCGGAAACGTCCAATTCGCACACGATCTCGCCGATGCGATCGACGCGACCGGCAAGGCGCGCGGCGTCGCAATCCACTGTGCGTCGTTGCGCGGTGCCCCGGATGATCTTCTGCGCGAACTCGGCACCCTCGATGCCCTGGTCGTCACGGTCCTCGCCGCGGGTGGCACCAAACCCGCGACAGTGAGCGCCGGTGGCGAGGACGAGGCGTGGGACGTTGCGGCGCTGGCCGCGCTCGACATCCCGATCCTCCAGGCGCTGTGCCTGACCTGGAGCCGCGACAGCTGGGCCGACTCGGACGACGGTGTGTCCCCGCTGGATTCGGCCACCCAGATCGCGGTTCCGGAGTTCGACGGCCGCATCATCACGGTGCCGTTCTCGTTCAAGGAACTAGACGTCGACGGATTACCGCGCTACGTCACCGATCCCGAGCGTTGCCGCAGGGTCGCGGGTATCGCGGTGGCGCATGCCCGGTTACGGCATGTACCCCCACACCGGCGACGCATCGCGCTCATGCTGTCGGCATATCCGACGAAGCACTCCCGGGTCGGCAACGCCGTAGGCCTGGACACCCCGGTATCGGCGATCCGGCTACTGCGAGCCATGCGCGCGCAGGGGTACGACCTGGGCGACGGCTTCCCCGGCATGGACCTCGACGACGACGCAGAAGCCGGAAACGCCCTGATCCACGCGCTCATCGACGCGGGTGGGCAGGACGAGGAATGGCTCACCGCCGAACAGTTGTCCGGTAACCCGGTGCGCGTCACCACCGCTCGGTACCGCGAGTGGACGAAGAATCTGCCCGCGGAACTGACCGATGCGATGGCGGAAACCTGGGGCGAGGCCCCCGGCTCCTTGTTCGTCGACGGCGACGGCGACGACAAGGCCGTGGTCCTCGCGACGTTGCAGGCCGGCAACGTGGTGCTGATGATCCAGCCGCCCCGCGGATTCGGTGAGAACCCCGTCGCGATCTATCACGATCCGGACATGGCGCCGTCGCACCACTACCTGGCGGCGTACCGGTGGGTGGAGAACGGATTCGGCGCCGACGCCGTCGTGCACCTCGGCAAGCACGGTTCGATGGAGTGGCTGCCGGGCAAGAATGCGGGACTGTCCGCGTCGTGTGCGACGGACGCCGCGATCGGCAACATGCCGCTGATCTACCCGTTTCTCGTCAACGATCCCGGCGAGGGAGCGCAGGCCAAGCGTCGCGCACACGCCACCATCGTGGACCACTTGATCCCACCGATGGCCCGCGCCGAATCCTACGGTGACATCGCGCGTTTGGAGCAGCTGCTCGACGAGTACTCCAACATCGCGGCGATGGACCCGGCGAAGCTGCCCGCGATCCGCGCACAGATCTGGACGCTGATCCAGGCCGCGAAACTCGACCACGACCTGGGCCTCGACGATCGCCCGCACGACGCAGAGTTCGACGACTTCCTCCTGCACGTCGACGGCTGGCTGTGCGAGGTGAAGGACGCGCAGATCCGCGACGGCCTGCATGTGCTCGGTGGCGCCCCCGAGGGGGACGCGCGCGTGAACCTGGTGCTGTCCATCCTGCGCGCAGCCCAGGTGTGGGGAGGGAAATCACACGCGGTGCCCGGGCTTCGCACCGCATTGGGTTTGAAGCCCGACGGGCCGCTCACCGAGGTCGACGCGGTCGAGTCCCAGGCCCGTGCGCTTGTCCGAGCAATGGAAGACCGCAGCTGGACTTGCGGATCTGGCGCAGCCACAGTCGAATCCGTACTCGGTCGCGCCGACGACGAGGTCGCACGAGTGCTGGAATTCGCTGCTGAGCAAGTGGTGCCGCGCCTGGCGCGGACCACCGACGAACTCGATGCGGTGCTACATGCTCTCGGCGGCGGCTACATCCCCGCCGGGCCCTCCGGATCGCCGCTGCGGGGCCTGGTCAACGTGCTGCCCACCGGCCGCAACTTCTACACCGTCGATCCCAAGGCGGTCCCGAGCCGACTCGCCTACGACACCGGCGTGGCACTCGCGAATGCCCTGGTCGACAGGTATGTCGCGGACACCGGTGAGTACCCGCAGTCGGTAGGACTGTCGGTGTGGGGGACCTCGGCGATGCGGACCGCCGGCGACGACATCGCCGAAGTCCTCGCGCTGATCGGTGTGCGTCCCGAATGGGACCCCGAGTCCCGGCGTGTCCGGGAGTTGATCGTGGTCGGGCTCGAAGAGCTCGGCCGGCCACGCATCGACGTCACCGTCCGGATCTCCGGGTTCTTCCGCGATGCGTTCCCGCACGTCATCGGAATGCTCGACGACGCGATCCGCATGGTCGCCGCACTCGACGAACCTCTCGAGATGAACTACATACGCGCCCACGCCGAACGGGACGAAGCCGAGCACGGCGACGCCGACCGCGCGGTGCGGCGGATCTTCGGTTCCAAGCCCGGGTCGTACGGTGCGGGGATCCTGCAACTCATCGACTCCGGGAACTGGCGCACCGATGCGGATCTCGCCGAGGTGTATACCGCGTGGGGTGGCTTCGCCTACGGTCGCGGCCTGCACGGCGTACCCGCCGCCGAGGACATGCGCGCCAACTATCGACGTATCGCGGTGGCGGCGAAGAACACCGACACCCGCGAACACGACATCGCCGACTCCGACGACTACTTCCAGTATCACGGGGGCATGGTCGCGACGGTACGCGCACTCACCGGCAACGACCCGAAGGCTTACATCGGAGACTCCACCACCCCCGACGCGGTGCGCACCCGGTCGCTCGCCGAGGAGACCGCGAGAGTGTTCCGTGCCCGCGTGGTCAATCCGCGCTGGATCACGGCGATGCGCCGCCACGGTTACAAGGGCGCCTTCGAACTCGCCGCGACCGTCGACTACCTCTTCGGGTACGACGCCACCGCCGGTGTCGTTGCCGACTGGATGTACAAAACCCTCGCGCAGACATACGCTCTCGATCCCGAGAATCAGCAATTCCTCCGCGAGGCGAACCCGTGGGCGTTGCGCGGGATCGTCGAGCGACTCACCGAGGCCGCCGACCGTGGTCTGTGGGCCGAGCCGGATCCCGACACGATGCAGGCGCTGCAGCAGGCGTACCTCGACGCAGAAGGTGACCTCGAGGACCGCGGGTGACCGTCCGGCGGCTGCGGCTCATCGGTATCGGCCCGGGTGGGCCCGACGACCTGACGGTGACCGCCGTACACGCGTTGAACAGCGTCGACGTGTTCCTTGTCGCCGACAAGGAGGCCGAAGCCGGACGTGCGGGTACAGGTGATCTCGTCGCTGTGCGGCAGGAGATCTGCCGCCGTCACAGCACGCGGGACTATCGCGTGATCGCGGTGCCCGATCCGCCGCGCGACCGGACACCCGAGGCATACGGCGCCGAGGTGCGCGACTGGCACGCCGCACGCGCCGAAGCCTACGAGATCGCGCTCGCCGAACAGGTTCTCGACGGCGAGACCGTCGGGCTCCTCGTGTGGGGAGATCCGAGTTTGTACGACAGCACTATCCGTGTCGTCGAACGTATTCGCAGTCGTGGACTCCTCGACATCGACTACGACGTGATCCCGGGAGTCAGCAGTGTGCAGGTGCTCGCGGCACGGCACAGGCTGGTGCTCAACGTGATCGGAGGCCCCATCACCATCACGACGGGCCGGCGGCTCGCCGAGGAGGTGGCCGGAGGAGCGGAGAACATCGTGGTCATGCTCGATGGGCAGCTCGCGTGCTCGGAACTACCAGGTGCGTGGGATATCTGGTGGGGCGCACAGCTGGGAACGACCGACGAAGAACTCGTGGCCGGACGCCTCTCCGACGTACTTCCCGAGATCGAGAAGGCGCGGGCGCGGGCCAAAGTCGCGCGAGGCTGGGTAATGGATACGTATCTGCTTCGCCGCGCCGCCGGTCACCGTTCACCACATCGGTCCAGGGCGTGAATCCACCACCGTCCCTCCTGATGTGAACCTCTCCGCCGACCCGCCGCTATATCCATGTTCGCGATGGTCTTGTACGCTTCGAGACGACGTAGGGAACACCGGTGCGAATCCGGGGCTGTCCCGCAACTGTCACCGAGGAGCGATCCCCCACTCGTACGGCCACGACCCATCACGGTTGGAAGGCCGGGGGAGAGCGTCGATCCGGGAGCCAGGACACCTGCGCCGACCGAAGTGACACCACGAGGATGGACATGAACAACTCGATATTCACCGCCCGACAGGGGCGGCACACGCTGCTGCGCACAGGCATCGCAGTCTTCGCCGCGACCCTCGCGGTCGCAGGCTGTTCGACGAACGACACCGAGCGAGCCGCCGAACAGGACGTCGACGTCTCGTCGTCCGCGACGAACTACCCACTGACGATCGACAATTGCGGTTATTCCGTCACAATCGATGCGCCCCCGCAGCGGGCCGTCTCGCTCAACCAGGGCTCCACGGAGATCCTGCTGTCGCTCGGACTCGCCGATCGGATGGTCGGCACCGCGACGTGGACGGACCCGGTGCGCGACAACCTCGCAGCCGCGAACGAGACCGTCCCGCGTCTCGCCGACAACAAACCGTCGTTCGAAGTGGTCCTCGAGACCGAACCCGACTTCGTGTCGGCATCGTTCGGCGGCACGCTGGGCGAGGGCGGTGTCGCGGACCGGGATCAGTTCGACCGGCTCGGGGTGCCGTCGTACCTGTCGCCCACCGATTGTGAAGGCAAGAACGACGAGAGTGTCAACGCCGACGGCAACCGCACCGAACCGCTCACGATGGACTCCGTCTACAAGGAGATCCGCGAGCTCGCAGCTATTTTCGACGTGCGGGATCGCGGCGAGGGGTTCGTCGCGGAGCTCGAGCAGCGATACGAGAACGCTGCTGGTGAGGTCGATGCGTCGGAGGTCTCGCTGGCGTTCTGGTTCGCCGATATCAACACGCCCTATGTGGCGGGCTGCTGTGGCTCGTCGGGCATCATCACGAACTCCGTCGGGGCGAAGAACGTCTTCGACGACACCACCAACGAGTGGCCGCAGGTCAGCTGGGAGTCGGTCCTGGACCGGGACCCGACCGCACTGGTGCTCGGGGATCTGAGTCGCCGCAGCATCGACGGTGACGCCCTCGACAGCAAGATCGCGTTCCTCGAGTCGAATCCGGTCACACAGCGACTGTCCGCGGTGCAGAACAAGCGTTACATCGTGGTCAACGGCGCCGACATGAACCCGTCCATCCGCACGGTCGACGGGATCGAGAAGGTCGCCGCCGCAGTGCGGGAATGGAACCTCGGCAACCGGTGACGGCCGAGATGAAGACCCGGTTGCCCGTCAGGGGCGACCGGGTCCCGGTTGTCGCTGTGATCACCGTGGGAGTGGTGGCGCTTGCTCTGTCGATCGCCGTCACCGTCACCATAGGGCCCGCGAATCTCTCTGTCGGGGACGTCTATTCGGTGATCTTCGACAAGCTGGGTATGAGTGGGTCGACGGTGAGTGCAATCCGGGAGGGCATCGTCTGGGAACTGCGGCTACCTCGAACGTTGCTCGCGGCGGTGTGCGGGGCCGGCCTGGCCGTGTGCGGCGTGATCATGCAGTCGCTGCTGCGAAATCCGCTCGCCGACCCGTTCGTGCTGGGTATCTCGTCCGGTGCCTCCACCGGCGCCGTGATGATCGCGGTCCTCGGCATCGGAGGCGGTGCGATCTCGTTGTCCGGTGGAGCATTTCTCGGCGCACTGGTGTCGTTCGGGCTGGTGCTGCTGCTCGCGTCCGGCGCGGGCGGCGGAACCTCCCGTGTGGTCCTCGCCGGTGTCGCGGGTACCCAATTGTTCTCCGCGCTCACCTCTTTCATCGTCATCTCGTCGGCCGACGCGGAACGCACCCGTGGTGTGCTGTTCTGGCTGCTCGGCTCGCTCGCGGGCGCAACCTGGAGCGACGTGATCCTGTGTGGCGGGGTGTGCGCACTGGGGGTTGCGGTGTGTCTGCTGAAGGCGTCCGCGCTCGATGCCTTCACCTTCGGATCGTCCACCGCCGCGACGCTCGGAATCGCGGTGGGACGCACCCGCCTGATGTTCCTGGTGGTGACGGCACTCATCACCGCGGTGCTGGTCAGTGCGGCAGGTGCCATCGGATTCGTGGGTCTGGTACTTCCGCATGCCGCCCGATTCCTGGTCGGCCCCAGGCACAGTCGTCTCGTGCCGGTCGCAGCAGTGGTGGGTGCGGTGTTCATGGTGTGGGTCGACGCGGTGGCGCGCACGGTGTTCGCGCCGCAGGAAGTACCGGTCGGTGTGGTGACAGCGCTGATCGGTGTGCCCGCCTTCGCCCTGATTCTCTTCCGTATGAGGAGCACGCAGTGACGAGGAAAACAGAGACACTGGCGGCAACATCGCTGAGGTGGAGCCGGGGCGGCAACCTCGTAGTCGACGACGTGACGATCGACCCGCGGCCCGGCGAGACAATCGGGCTGCTCGGCCCCAACGGTTCCGGCAAGTCGTCACTCCTGCGTCTGCTTGCCGGCGTCGACCGTCCGGACGCGGGCACTGTGACGCTCGATGGTGCCGACATCCGGTCGCTCGGCCGCCGCGTCCTGGCCAGGCGGGTCGCGATGGTGGGACAGCACTCGCACACCGAGGTCGACATCAGGGTCCGGGATGTGGTTCGGCTGGGCCGAGTTCCACACGCGGACGTCTTCGGCCGCGACGACGGAGGCGACGCCGCGATAGAACGGGCGCTCGTGGCCACCGGTATGTCCGAGCACGCCGACCGCCTGTGGCGGGCCATGTCGGGCGGAGAACGCCAGCGCGCCCAGATCGCGCGGGCGCTCGCCCAGGATCCGCAGGAACTCCTGCTCGACGAACCGACCAATCACCTCGACGTCCAGCATCAGCTCGACATCCTGGAACGGGTGGTGGCATTGCCGGTGACCAGTTACGTCGCACTGCACGATCTCAACCTCGCGGCGATGTTCTGTGACCGGGTCGTCGTTCTCTCGAAGGGACGGATCGTCGCCCAGGGCCCACCTATCGAGGCACTGACGTCCGACATGATCGAGCACGTATACGGGGTGCGTGCCTCCGTCGTCGACGACGGAGGCACGCCGGTGATCCGGTATCACCGTGTCCGTGACCGGGAGTTCGCCGGGCAGGGGTGACCGTCGATCAGGAGTGACGGAAACCTTGGCCGCTGCGGTCGCGGGGATCGGGTTCGAGTCCGAGGAGCTCGGCCCGAATCCGATCCCACGCCTCGAGGTGCTCCCACACGGGTTCGTCCGTGAGGCGCTGAGTGTTGGTGAGGAACGGCGTGGGAAGCATGACGGTCATCATCTGCTCGTCGCGACCGTTGAACAGGCGCAGGCCCCACGACGAGACGGTGTCGTCCGCGCCGATCCGGCGATAAAGCTCGGCGCGGCTGCAACGACGGATACGGCCGAGTTCCGGTCCGCTCGCGGTGTGCTCACCGATGCACAGATGAAAATGCCACCGCCCGAAGTCGACCGTCGCGTACCCGTCGTACATCGAAATCTTTTTCGGCGCATTGGGAGCCGCAACCTCGAGCGCCGAACCTTCGATGAGGAGACCGAACCACATGTCGTTCCAATACTCGTCGAACAGCATCCGGATCAGGCGGAGAAGGCTGTCCTCGTCGACGGGCAGCGCCCAACGCTGCTCGCGTCCGCCGTCTTCGGTTTCGAGGATCTCAGGGCTGAAAGTGGACGTCACGATCTCTCCTTCGAGGACATGGCAGGAGGGGTGGGAAAAGGACAGTCGCCGCACACGCCGCCGTTCGGGGTGCGATAGAACAAGCAGCAGCTGCGACGACGACCCGTGGACCGATCGAGTGCGGTGCGGAGCCGCGGGTCGCCCAGCAGGGCTTCGACGTACGGCGTTGCCGCGGGCCCGATCATGCGACCCGCACCGATCAACGCCGACGCGGTATTGCCCCACAGGAGCCCCGGGGCCACGACGTCCGCCCACGCCGCTATGAGCGGTTCGAGTTGGGCATCGAGGACCTCGGCCGCGACGGAACCACCGAAGCGTGGATCGGCGAGGTGCAACTGCATGCCGCCGTCCGTCCGCCACAGCAACATCCCCGGATCGAGCCGGATGCATCGACCCGACGTCGTCACCGATCCGAGCGCGACGGACCACATCCTCGCGGCGTACCCGAAGAACACGGTCGAGGCGGCGACCCGCGGCTCGCTCGTAACCATCCGGTCGGCCGTCGTGGACACGAGCGCGTCCCGTATTGCGCACTCGCGCAGGGCGGTCGTGGGCTGCCAGGGGCCGGGCGCCGGTCCGGTGCCGACCGCGAAATACGGACTCAGCGTGGCGATTTCCTCGAGCACTTCTGTTGGGTCAGGCACGGCTGTCATCCCCCGTGAGATCGAAGACCAGTGTCTGCGGATCGAATCGCATGCGTCCGCGGTCGAATGCCGCACCGATCCGTCCGGATTCCGCGAGGGCCGCCGGGGTGTCGCACGTCAGCGTCCGATCGGCGTCGAGCAACCACATCCGGTCCGACACTCGCAACGCGAGTTCGAGTTCGTGGGTGGACATGATCACGGCAAGGTTCTGCTCCCGGGCGAGGCGGCCCAGAACGTCGACGAGTTCGACCCGGGACGGTACATCGAGGAACGACGTCGGCTCGTCGAGGACGAGCAGCGACGGTTGTTGCGCGAGTGCGCGGGCGGTGAGGGACCGTTGCCGCTGGCCGTCGGACAGTTCGGTGAACTGTCGTGCGGCCAGGTGTGTCGCCCCGACGGCGTCGAGTGCCCAATCCACCACGGCCCGGTCCTCGGGGGAGAGCCGGGCGCTCGCGGGCAGATGTGGGGTGCGACCGAGTGCGACGAGTTCCCGCACGGTGAGTAGGCCGGGGTCGATGCGCTCGGTGAGCACCACCGAGATGCGGGTGGCGAGGTCGGCGGGCCGGACCGACGACAGGTCGTCGCCGTCGATCAGGACCTGTCCGTGCAGCACCGGTTGCAGTCCGCACAGCGTACGAAGGAGCGTGGATTTACCGGCCCCGTTGGGGCCCACCAGAGCGGTGAGTTCGCCGCGTCGCGCGACAGCGTCGAGACCGGTCGCGACGGTGGTGACACTCCGTCGGCGAAGAGCGCGCCGGCGGTTGTAACCAATTGTCACATCACGTAATTCGATGCCGTTGGGATCGGCCGTGGATACGTCGGTTCGGGTCACAGCGCGGATCCCAACGCCCCGCGACGGCTGCGCACGAGGACGGTGATGACGACCGGCGCACCGACCAGGGCGGTAACGGCATTGAGTGGGAACACCGTGTCCGTGCCGGGCATCTGGCTCACCAGCCCGCAGACGAGTGCGACCACCGCGCCCAGTAGGGCGACGCCGGGCAGCAGAACGCGGTGGTCGGAAGTTCCGAATGCCATGCGGGCCAGATGCGGGACGATGAGTCCGAGGAATCCGATCGGCCCGCAGAACGCGGTGGTGGCACCGGCGAGCAGTGCTGCCGAGACGACCGTCGTCAGGCGCACGGCGCGGATGTCGATACCCATGGAGCGGGCGTACCCCTCGCCGAGCAGCAACGCGTTGAGGGCACGCACCGTGAGAAGCGCGGCGGCGATTCCGGTCAGGACGATCGGGACCAGCAACGCCAGATCGGACCACGTGGTCGCGGTGAAACTGCCCAGACCCCACACGAGGAACTGTTGGCTGCGTTGGGGATCGGCATAGACGAGCAGGACCGAGACCACCGCGGTGGTCGCCGAGCCGAGCATGACCCCGATCAGGAGGAGCGTGACCGCTGAACGCACCCACCGCGACAACAGCATGATCAGCATGAGCACCGCTGCGGCCCCGAGTGCGGCGGCGATGACCACGCCGGCCCGCCCGAGTCCGGCGAGATTCGCGGTGAACCCGCTCGCACCTCCACCGCCGGCCACCACGACGAGCGCGACGCCGAGACTCGCGCCGGAACTGGCACCGAGGATGTAGGGGTCGGCGAGCGCATTGCGGAACAGCGTCTGCATCTGCAGGCCCGCGATGCCCAACGCGGCACCCACCACGATCGCGGTGATCGTGCGGGGCAGGCGCAAATCGCGGACCACTGTGCCCCATCGGGGATCGGACGCGTCCTGGCCCGTGAGGATACGAAGGGTCTCGCCGATGGGCACGGTCACCGACCCCAGGGTCACCGACAACACGACGGCGAGGGCGAGCGCCGCGGCCAACGCAGCGAGCGCCACCGCGACGCGCCCGGTGCGAGGAGGAGGCGACGTGACGCCGTCCTGCGTCCGGGGTGCCGGGTCGAGCGTGGTTGTCACGCCGGCAGTTGCCGGTAGAACGTGAACTCGTGATCCGGCAGGATTTCGGGGTGCAGGATTGCCACCAGATCGGACAGGATCAGGTCGGGGCGGAGCACACCGCGTTCGTAGAAGTCGTTACCGCCGGTCTCGTTCGTGGCCTTGTTCGCGTTCCATACCTCGCCCGTCCCGATCGCGGCGAGACTTCCGTAGCGCTCGTCGTCGGCCAGGGCATCGGCGATGGAGGTCCAGCTGTTGACGACCAGCCACGTCGGCGCGTCCGAGGCCTGGGCAATCACCGACTCGAAGTCGAGGGGCAGGGATCCCGTGGTGGTGACGTCGTCCCACGGCCACTGTGCACCGGCATCGCCGAAGAACTTGCCCATGAAACTGCCGCCCGAGGACATGTACCAAGTGCCCTGGGACATCCCGCCGAGAAGTACCGGAGCGGGGTCCGCGGCGGCGGCCCTCTCCGCCACATCGAGGTAACGCGTACGGATGTCGCCGTACACCTCGGCGGCCCGCTCTTCGGTGCCGGTCAGCGCCGCCATGACTTTGATCCATTCGGCGCGGCCCAGCGGTGTGGCCTCGAGCCACTCGGCGTTCGCGACCACGCCGATGCCGGACTCCCGCAACTGCGTGTACGCGGGATCGTCCGAACCGCCGGTCATCAGGACATCAGGTGCGGCCAGGACCACGGCCTCGGTGTCGACGGTGCCGCCCGCTGCGTACTCGACGACGTCCCCGGAGGCGATGCGATCGCGCGCGGCGGCGTCGGAGACGAAAGAGCCGTTGGAGACGCCGGTGAGAGTGTCGAGGACTCCGAGTTCCGTCACGAGGGGCAGATGGGTGGTCGACGCCGAGTACAGGCTCGTGATGGGCACCGTGATCTGCTGCGCGTCGGCCAGCTCACCTGAGAGCTCCGGAGCAGGCGCACCGCACTTGACCAGCACGTACGACTCGGGTTCGGCGCCGGAGAACGGTTCGTCGACGGTGAGGATCTGGTAGCTGTTCTCGTAGGTGAGCGAGAAGTTCTCCGCGTCGGTGATCTCCGACTTGGCCGGGAAGTAGTCGACCGTTGCATCGAAGTCCGTGATGCACCCGGCGTCGGCGCCGGTATCGGCGCCGATCGAGCTGCCGGTGGCGGACGAACACCCGCTCATGGTCAGGCCTACTACGGCAACGGTGAGGAGAACTCCAGGGAAAACCGCGCGTGAGCGCATGGCGAAGACGCCCTCTCTCGGGGAAATCCGCCCCGGACAGTGAGGTACGACAACGGGAGTCTCCTGGCTCTCGGATCGTCGCTCGCCTCCGCCTTACGACCCTGACGGATCGCGGCCGAAATGGAGGTCTGCTCCCCGATTACAGTGGCGGGACCGCGCCGGACTCACACCGGCTTCCTCGTTCGTCGTCGTAATGACGTCGGCAATTTAACACACCTTGCGACTACGAAAATGCGGGCCTGCGCCCGCCGACTATCGGAACTCACGGCGCTGACCGCACTGCTCCTCGGAATCTCGGTTGCAACTCTCCGAGATCACCGGTTCGGGCTCAGGTCGCTCTCTCGTCGCACGGCCTCGAACGCGCGACGACCCCCACGTCTCTACCCGGATGTCATCGGATGTCGCCGTTCGGACCGTAGAGGCGGGCGATGTCGGGGGAGTCGAGCCATCCCGAGTAGGTGGGCGATTGCGGCCAGCCCTCGGGAGAATCCTGCCATTCTTCCTGGCGTCCCCACGGCAGGATGTCGACCAAGGGGAAGGTGTAGCTGAGCTGTTCGGTGCCGCGGCCGGTGGTGTGCCAGGTGCGGTAGACCGTGTCTCCGTCGCGGAGGAACACGTTGACCGCGAAGCCACCCCCGGGCGGTGCGTCGACGTCCGCTCCGAACGAACTCTCCGAAGACGAGTACCAGTCCATCATGTTGCCGGTCTTCGCCTTGTATGCCAGAGCTTCGCCGATGGGCCCGTTGGTGACGATGACGAAGCGGGCGTCGTAGTTGTCGAGGATGCCCAGCCGGGTCCACTGCGAGGTGAGGCCGGTGCAGCCACCGCACTGCCATTCCTCGCCGTCGGACCACATGTGGTTGTAGACGATCAGTTGTGAGCGGCCGTCGAACACGTCGGCCAGCCGGATCGGACCGTCCGGTCCGATCAGTGTGTAGTCGGGCAGTTCGACCATCGGGAGTCTGCGCCGCTGCGCGGCGATGGCGTCGAGTTCGCGGGTGGCGGCCTTTTCGCGTCTGCGTAAGTCGTCCAGCGCGGTCTGCCAGGTCTGCCGGTCGACGACCGGGGGTAGGGCGCTCGAGGTTTGCTGGGTCATGATGCCTCCGAGGTCGATGGATCTGGTCTGCAGTTGTGACCCGGCAGCCACCCGGAAGTCATCGCGCTCGTTTCGGCTCGGCCGATGGATGGTTAACGGACATAACGAATCCGCTTGTCTCGCTCGTCGCGTCGTCGCGTCGTCGCATCGTCGCGTGATGTAGCGAGTGGATCGTCAGATCTGAGGACCCTCGGATCGGAGATCGTCGACCCTTTTCATCGCCTCACGCAGTTCGGTGAGCCACTCCTCCGAGTGCTGCCCGGCGAGCCGGACCGCCCACTTCAGAGCGTCGGCGCGAGACCGGGCGACGCCCGCGTCGACGAGCGTGTCCAGTACCTTCCGTTCGGGCTGCCTCAGCCGCGTCATCACCGGGACTGCGAGGTGGGTGAACAGGACGTGGCGTTCACCGACCGTGACTCCCCAGGCGACCTTGCGCCCGTAGCGGGCCTCGGCTTCGTCGGCGATACGCATTCGGTCGGGGCGGGTGCTTTCGCGGAAGCGGGAGATGCGGCCGTCTACGGCAGCGGCCGATGTGTCGTCGGGTGCGGGAAGTTCCCCGATCACGGTGATCTCCTCGCGGTCGACCTCGACGGTGGCGGGACCGGTGAACCAGTCGTCGGGCAGTCGTCCGGCGAACCATTCGGTGGCGTCCCCCGCGTCGGGCACATGTGCCTGCTGCCAGCCGCCTGGTCGCCCGAAGCCGGGTGAATTCATGTGGTGATGTCGCATGATCGTCCTCCTCGGACGCATCGACGTGCAGATTTGCTGTGATTACAGTATTACTCCGTTGTTGTGACGGGCGCCGCTATCGGGCGTTCGGATCCTGGGTTGTCAGTGCTCCCGAGTTGACATGCGAGGGGTGAACACCGTTCACTCTTGCGGGGTGAACAACGTTCACCCCAGAGGGAGGAGAACGGAATGCGAAGTGCGGAAAACGAGGCACGCAGACAGCCCGCCTCGAGCGGCACGATCACCGCGCTGCTGAGCCTGGCAGGACTGGTTGCCGCATTACAGACCACGCTGGTCATTCCGTTGTTGCCGGACTTCCCAGAGCTTCTCGACGTGTCCGCCGGGGACGCCACCTGGCTGGTCACCATCACCTTGCTGACCGGAGCTGTGGCCACACCGATCGTCTCTCGGCTGGCCGACATGTTCGGCAAGCGCCGAATGATGGTGCTGGCGCTGTCGATGATGGTCGTCGGATCATTGATCGCAGCGCTCGGCGGAACCTTTCTCGCAGTCCTGATCGGCCGTGCCCTGCAGGGATTCTCGTCCGCGCTCATCCCGGTGGCGATGGCTGTGCTCCGTGATGTGCTCCCGCGGGAGAAAGTCGCCGGCGCCGTGGCGCTCACTAGCGCCACGATGGGGATCGGGGGCGCGCTGGGCCTGCCCACCGCAGGTGTGCTCTACGACAGTTTCGGCTGGTCGTCGGTTTTCTGGGTCTCTGCAGCCGCCGGATGTCTGCTCCTGCTGGGGATTCTGCTCGTCGTCCCGGCAAGCGCCACCGGCACCCGGGGGCGATTCGACATCGTCGGAGCGCTGCTGCTGTCCGCCGCGCTGACTGCGCTGCTCCTCGGAATCTCGAAAGGGCCCGCGTGGGGTTGGTCGAGCCCGCAGACCGTCGCGAGCCTGGTCGTTGCCGTCCTCGTCCTCGCCGTCTGGGTGCCGTACGAATTGCGGGTCCCCGCACCGATGGTCGACCTCCGCGTGTCCATGCGCAGGACGGTGCTGCTGACCAACATCGCTGGGCTGTTCGTCGGATTCGCCGCATACGCGAACACTCTTTCGACTACCCAGCAACTGCAGCTCCCCGAGATCACCGGCTTCGGGTTCGGGCTCAGTGCGGCAGCGGCCGGGCTGTGCATGGTGCCGGGAGGTATCGCCATGCTGCTCTTCTCGCCGCTGTCGGCACGAGTGGCCTCTCGGTTCGGCGGGCGTGCCACCCTCATCACCGCGACACTCGTCATGACGGCGTCCTACGCGTTCCGCATCGCGTTCGACGACACCGTCGTCCTCATCATCGTCGGTGCCGTTTTCGTCAGCATCGGCAACGCGATGGCCTACGCGACGATGCCCGCGTTGATCATGGCAGCCGTTCCGCTCACAGAGACGGCCGCCGCCAACGGGCTCAACAGTCTGCTCCGCACGATCGGAGCGTCGAGCATGAGCGCGGTCGTCGCCGCGCTCCTGACCGGGTTGACGGTCGAACTGGGGGGACGCGCGTTCCCCGCGCACGGGGCCATCGTCGCGATGTTCGCGATCGCGGGCGCCGCCACGTTCTTGGCTACGCTGGCTGCCATGTTCCTTCCGAAACAGCGACCCGCGCAGCCTTCCCCGGTGGGCCCGGCGACGACGACCGCGGTGACGGCACCGGCCGGATCATGACGCCCGCGCATGCCGGAGTTCCTCGGGCCGGGTGCCGACGTGGGTGAACCGAGCACCCGCGAGATCATCCTCGATGCCGCCAGAACGTTGTTCGCCGAACGTGGTTTCAGCGGAACCACGATCAGAGATGTCGCCGAGGCTGCGGGCGTATCGCCCGCCCTCGTGATGAAACTGACCGGCAGCAAGGCCCAACTGTTCCAGGCCGCTGCGCCCGACGCGCCGGGTCTCGCCGATATCGAGCGCCCGGACGAGTCGATCGGTTGCCGGATGGTGCGTGCCCTCGTCGAGCGACGAGACACGGGAGACTACGAATTCTGGGCCATGGCACCATTTCTCGTTCAAGAGGCACCCGACCCGGAGATCGCCCGGCAGAAGATGGTGACGCGTGTCGTGCCGCGGATCGCGGCAACGATCGGTGAGCAGTCGGAAGGCTTGGTGCGTTCGCGGATCATCGTGACGCTCCTGCTCGGACTCGCCGGTGGGCTGCGCACCTTCGAGGTGCTCACAGCGGATGACGTCGGGAACGAGGAACTCATCGAGACCTACGGCGGACTCATCCAGCAAGTCATAGATTCCGGCCGGTGAGGTGCAGCAACAGTAGCGAGATGGGCTCGCGCACCTCTTCGCCCGCGCCGGCAGCCCAATCGACGTCGGTGGCAACGAGCCTGTAGCCCCGAAGTTTTCGCTGCGCACGGTACGGAAAACCCATCGACCAGACGTGGTCGGCACCGGCACGCGCCGCGTCGAGCGGCATCGGGCGGTCGATTCCGAGTGGTCTCGCGATGTCCTGTTCGTGTACGAGTACGTCGACGAGGGTGTTCTTGTAGTTGGTCGGTGCGGGGAGCCGGCGCGACTCGGCGTTGTCGTGCAACTCGTCGGCGAGCTGGGAATTTCTGCGTGTCTCGGCGTAGCGCACGGCCGTGTCGTGGTTCATCCGGTCGAAACTGCCCCACGCGCGCAACAGGTCGCGGAGGAGTGCCGGCACGGAGGGTGGCTGCGATGCCAGTGCCAGATGTGCTGCGACGTCCCGGACGAGCCACCCCTCAGCGAGTGACGGTGTACGCCATTGTTCTTCGGTGAGAGTCGCGAGGAGATCCGCGGTGGCGCGGCGTTCGGCGGCGATGATTGTCCAATATTGTTCGGCGTCCATGGCACACCTCGAATTGGTAAGATTCTCGTACTATTGTGCGTCTGCCGGAACGATGCGTCAAGGGATTCGATGAACGAAGAAACAGCCGTAAGAGCACCCGGCGTCAATCTAGGTCTGCTGCTGTTCATTCCGTACCGGGCGCTCGAGAATCGCGTCCTCGAAGTCCTTCGGGAGGACGGCTTCGACGATCTGTCGCTTGCTCAGGCGCGAGTGTTCCAGCGACTGCACCCGGAAGGCTCGAGGATCACCGATCTTGCGGTCGCCGCGCAGATCACGAAGCAGACCGCCGGCTTTCTCGTAGACGGACTCGAACGGGCGGGTTATGTCATGAGGGCGCCCGATCCGCGAGATGCCCGCGCAAAACTCGTACAGATCACCGAGCGGGGACGCCGCGCCGTCGAGGCCGCCGCGCGTGTCGTGGCCGACGTCGAGGCGGAATGGGCCGTCCACCTCGGTGCACGCCGAACGGCGCAACTGCGCGAGATCCTGACGGATCTCCGCGAGATCACCGACCTCCGAAATCGGTGACGCACCGGTCGCCGAGACGAATCGCGGTGACGGCACCGTCACGGTGCGCTGGGAGCCTGGGCGGCCTTGGCGCGGCCCGTGAGATCCTCGAGCGTCAACCGGTGACGTGGTTCGTGCTCCGCGATCTTCGTTCGTGACACCTCGTGACGGGGTCCGACATGAAGAAGTTCTCCCGACGCCAGCGACTGCCAGCCCGGGTCTTCGTCCATCCGCTCCGTGGCCACCACAACGGCCGGCTGGGTGGACAGATCGCCCGAGCGGGCACGCACCGTTCCGGCGACACTCGCGTGCTCGAGATGACGGCCTCCGCTCGGTCCACCGGACTGCCTCTGCAGGACCATGAGGTCGTGGGTGTCCGGGTAACGGAACGCCCACAATTCGTCGGCGGTCACGAGCACGAAGTTCAGCGACAGTATTCTCAGCCGGTCGGCGACCCACCCGACGGCCGCCGCGATTCCGGCACCGACATCACCGCCCTGTTCGTCGATGTGGCGGGTGATCAGCGCGAAGAATCGCTCCGAATCCGTATCGCCGTGCACGAGGTTCCGGTAGTCACCGAGTTCGGCTTCCAAGAGCGGAAGATCTTCGATCACCCCGTTGTGGGCGAACAACCTGCCGTTCTGTTCGAACGGATGGGTGTTCGCGAGGACGGTGCCTCCCGTGGTCGCGTACCGGACGTGGGCGACGAAGGTCCGGGACTCCCGCTCCTTGGCTTCGAGCGCGAACCGACGGTCCTCGTATGCCGCGATCGGTTGCTTCTCGAGCAGCGGAGTGCCGTCGGCAGAGAAGGTCCCCAAACCGGTTCCGTCGGGCATTCGCCGACTCTGCTCGGCGAGGCTGTCTTCGGCGTCGAGGAGCCAGAACGTGGCGTGCACTCGATGGGGGGCTGCGGACATCCCGAACAATCGGCACATTGCCGTCGTCCTCTCGATCGAGGCCGGGTCATCACCAGTATGACCACGCCCGAGGGCGCTCCGCACCGGTTCCACACCCGAAACCGGGTTGTGCCCGGGATGGGCGATCTGCCCGGACCGCCCTCGCGCGGACGACGAGACTTCCCGATCGGGGCTACCGTGAGGAAAACGAAAGGGAGCAAATGCGTATACGCGACAAGGTATTCGTCGTCACCGGCGGCGGCAACGGAATCGGGCGCGACGTCGTCCTCGAGCTTCTCGTACGCGGAGCGCGGGTCGCAGCCGTCGACCTTCGCAGTGAGGCGCTCGACGGTACGCGGGCACTGGCGCCCGCCGCCGGTGACCGGCTGACAACCCACACGGTGGACGTGTCGGATCGCAGCGCCGTCGAGGCGCTCGTCGGCGAGGTCGTTGCCGCTCACGGACAGGTGGACGGCATCGCGAACGTCGCCGGGATCATCCAGCATTTCGTGCCGTTCGCCGAACTGTCGTACGACGAGATGTCGAAGGTGATGGATGTCAACTACTGGGGCGTCGTGCATATGTGCAAGGCGTTTCTTCCCGAACTCACGAAGCGTCCGGAGGCCAGTCTGCTCAACGTCTCCAGCATGGGCGGTCTCGCACCGGTGCCGGGTCAGTCCGTGTACGGCGCCAGCAAGGCCGCAGTGAAGCTTCTGACCGAAGGGCTGTATGCGGAACTCCGCACCACGAACGTCGCCGTGACGCTCGTCTTCCCCGGCGCGATCCGCACCGGCATCGCCGAGAATTCGGGGGCGTCCATTCCGGGCCGCGACACCGATGCGGGCGCTGCGAAGATCACCTCGTCCGCCGAGGCGGCGCTGCGCATCGCGAACGCGATCGAAAAGGGCACGTTCCGTATGTGTATCGGCAAGGACGCCTCGATGATCGACCTGCTCTCGCGGATCATGCCGCGCCGCACGATCGAAATGGTGGCGAAGAAAATGGGGTCGCTCGTCGATCGCTGAGCCGATGGCGACCCGTGGGGCACCGGGCCGACGGCGGTCGGCGAGTCCCGCGCTTACGAATTCTCCTCCTCGGAGTTCTCCGTCTCGGTGGCCGGACCCGCAGGCGTAGCACCACCTTCGGTGGTCCACTCGGTGGACTCGCCCTCGGTGGAGCGCGCGGGGTCGGACACGACATCGGGAGCCGCATCCTCGCTCCCGTGTTCGGTCGACGTGGTTTCGGGGTCTTTGTGGTCGGCCACTGACATGCTCCTCCGTTGCGACGTTCCGGTCGGGATACCCATATCGGTGGCGCTCAACCGCCGGTGTGGAAGACCTCCCGGCGGGGTACCGGGAAACACAGGCCGACGACCGAGGGAGGCAACCGTGTCCGACGAGGCCCAGAACCGGATGCAACACCCCGGAGAGCAACACCCTGTTCCCCCGTTGGAGCAACAACCCGAGATCGCCTACCCCGGCGCGACCGGCGAACTCGTCACCGCTCCGGACCACGGCGAACTGACGTATCGGGGCTCCGGAAAACTTCTCGACCGGCGTGCACTGATCACCGGTGGTGATTCCGGTATCGGGCGCGCCGTGGCGCTCGCCTTCGCGCGGGAAGGAGCAGACGTCGTCCTCTCCCATCTCCCGGAAGAGGGCGAGGACGGCAGGCGGACTGCCGAACTCGTCGAAGCGGCGGGACGGAGCGCCGTGCTCGTGCCCGGGGACGTCCGGGAAGAAGACTTCTGCCGACACCTCGTCGCCACGACCGTTTCGGAGTTCGGTGGTATCGACATCCTGGTCAACAACGCTGCCTACCAGCACCTGGTACCCGGTGGGATCGCCGACATGACCACGGACCGGTTCGATCGCGTCATGAAGACGAATCTCTATGCCCTGTTCTGGTTGTCGAAATTCGCAGTGGCCCGGATGGAGCCGGGATCGACGATCGTCAACACCACCTCGATCCAGGCGGTGAACCCCTCACCTGGTCTGCTCGACTACGCCACCACGAAGGCCGGCATCGTCGACTTCACGAAAGGGCTTGCCGCGGACGTCGCGAGTAAGGGTATTCGCGTCAATGCTGTTGCACCCGGCCCTATCTGGACGCCGTTGATCCCTGCGACCATGCCCAAGGACGCGTACGAGCAGTTCGGTAAGGATGTGCCGCTCGGCCGTCCCGGACAGCCGGCGGAACTGGCTCCGGCGTACGTGTTCCTCGCCTCGCAGGACTCGAGTTACATCACCGGGGAGACCATCGCGGTCACCGGCGGGGTGCCCTTCACCTGACGAGCAGGTACCCCGGGGTGCCCGGGGTACCTGCTGCCTATCCCGTGATGCTCGGAGTGTCGGTCGACGCGGGCCGGGAATCGTCGGCGTGCATCTCGCCGACCTCGGATTTCAGGATCCGAAGTGATCTGCCCAGCCCTCGCGCCGCTT
>Ga0233386_1000137_pt1 | contig 24209 bp, 46 predicted proteins | sample ElkDunMinimDraft_17_FD_191544 | JGI IMG/M metagenome (GOLD analysis project Ga0233386, IMG submission 191544) | Fecal eukaryotic communites from dung pellets of Tule Elk in California, USA - Elk Dung G4 | ecosystem: Host-associated > Mammals > Digestive system > Large intestine > Fecal | place...
GGCATGGAATAAAGTGAAGAACTTTACCGCGCGGGCGTTTTCACCGCGGAAGATCTGGAAGAACTTCGGAAGGGCTTGCACTAAAGCCCTTCCAAACCCCAAACGACAAACGTTAAGGAGATGTAAACCATGAAGTACGAAATCTTTGAGATGATGGTCAATATTCACGCAGAGCTGAACGACGCAAGCGCAATGTTCCGCGCAAAGAACTCTGATGAATCCGTTGAAATCTGGAAGCCCGACGAATACCGCAGAGCTGAACGCATGTTCGAGAACGCAATCAGAATGGTTAAGGAAATTGAAGCCTTCTTCAGCGACGGCGACGAAATCCTTCCGGAAGCTGAACGCGAACAGCTGGAACGCGAATTTCTGGAAGATCTGGTTGCAGAGGAAATGATGGAGGGCTGAAAAGCCCTCCAAACTCTAAACATTAACTTTAATAAAAGATAGGAGCTGTAAAACATGGCAATTTATCGTACTATTCAGTACGCTTCTATGCAGCGTGACGCAAATTTCTACGCAGTCGTTTACAATGGAAGAATTTCCGCTTATGAGATTTCTGGCAAGGACTTGCGTGTAAAGGGCTTTCAGCGTGTTTCCCGAGACGACTTTTTTAAGATGATGGAAGCTGCAAAAAGACAGGACGGCGTGATCGAAATCAAGGTTGAAGTTAAACAGACCCAGAAGACCCGACAGCATAGCAATCTGGCACAGACTGAGCGAAAAATTAAAGAGTATGTCAAAGTACAGGATTATAAAATGACCCATTCTGAATGGGCTTGGAATTATCTTCCGACTGTATAAGTCGGAAGTTTTTTATTTATCACTTTACTATAGTAAAGCAATGAATTGTTAAACCTTTGTAAAATAGGCTTCGCGCAGAGCTTATTTTACAAATCTTAACTTGACAAATCCCAACCTATGTGATATACTATAGGTAGACCCGAAGAGAAGGAATAGAATCGAATGTTAAGTATAGGTAAAGGATGTGTTAAGGTATGGTTAAGCGCGCGTTAAGGGTGTGTAAACGACTGGGTTGGATTGAACAGTATTCAAGAAGAATGTATGACGGAGGTGAGTTTAGGACGAGAACCGAAGCCTTTGTTAAATGTGTGTTAAGTTATTGGAGCTGGAGCTGAAAGCTGCTTAACATATTCTTAACTTGACAGAAGCTGGAAAGTGTGGTATAATGCAGTTGTACAGAAAGGGGATGTATTGCATGAGGTATTGGTTGGTCTGTTGCTATATTGGTCATTGTGGTCGCAGAGGACATGGACACAGCAGAGAGATAGCATTGGCCATTGAAGCACCAGATAGCGTTAAGGCTTTGTTAATAGCCAAGAAATTTCCGGGCGTGAAGCACCATAGTAGTCGTTATATATGTACTATACGAGAAATCACCCGAGAAGAGTACATCGAACGGCGGAAAGTTAGCGCATACGAAAAAGCATTGCGGTAAAACCGCAATGCTAATTTTATATTAAATATAATTAGCGCCAGCTAAAATTTACATAAAAATAATCTTCCGCTTTTCAGCGGAAGAGATGAGGAAGAAAGAAAATCCAACTAAACCACAAAATAGTAATAATAAATTCGCCAGCCAGATTGAAAATTGTTTTAATTTCTTTTGTGTGGTCACTCCAAAACCAACGTTTCATTTTATAGGAAAAGGAACGGCGACGGCGATAATCACGACGAATACTCATGTTAACAACCCCTTGCTTTATTTCTTGAGTATATTATACTATAATTTCAAACCTAAAGCAAGGACAACCAAGCGGCAAAAAGTAGACAAAAATATGCGGATGACTCACCCGCATTTGAATATTTCTATATAACCATCATCCCAAACTTGTTTACAAAGTGAACCGTCTTCGGAAACATATTCTTCATAACCATTTGAAAATAATTCGCCAACATACTGGACAAAAATCCATTTTACATTTTTCGTCACAATCTCACCCCTATTTCACCTTAATTATACCATGTCCCTCGGGCAGTTGTCAAGTTAAATTTGTGTAATTTAGGATTGGCGTAAAGCGAAGTTAATCAAAAATTAACAAAAGAAAATGGGGTGATTACTCACCCCCAAAATATTCCTTAACATACGCACATTTGCCAGTACGCCAGCCATAAATTGAGATTTGATCGTTGGTTTCAGCAATCAACATTGCGCGCCACTTTTCCAGCACTCGGAAAGAATGATCCACATAGTAAATTCCATTTTCAAACCAGACGCCGCAATTGCCGCCGTACATTCTAACAGCTTTAATTGCCTCTTCCGGGGATGTCGTTTCAATTCCAAAATCAGCAACTTGCCAACCAGACTTGTATCGAATCATCTTACCATATTTCAAAGTGAAACCGTCGCCGTCGGTGAGTTTGCGGATAGTACGAATGTTAATCATGTTATAACCCTCTTTCGTTTCGTTGTGATTATATTATAGCATATCAAATTAGAAATGTCAATAGATTTCTATGTTAAGATTAGATTAATATAGCTTAGCGCCAACCCGACTTAACAAAGAATTAACCCTTACGGGTTAATTCCATCTGTTAAGATTCCGTTAAAAACAAACATTGCGTCCGCAACGTGATTTTGAATTTCCTTTCGGCAGTATTCAATTAGTTCGTCCTCGGTAATATTTCCATCATAAACTTTCGTCAAGGCAAGATTAAGTTTCATAGCGAGAGAGGCAAAGTTAGAAGCAGAATCGGTGATAGCGTAAACGGTCTTATTTTCCATGGTGTTACTTCCCTTCTGTTTTAATTTCTATAATAATTATACTAAAAGTTATGTTAATTTTCAAGGTAGTTTAATGTTAAGTTTTGATGTAGATAGCTTAGCGCCAAACCAAATTAACAAAAGAATAACGCCGTTCATACGAACGGCGCGAGCATTCTTTCAACGAATGCGGCATCTTCCTGTCGGCAGGTGATGGTCGCCACGATGTGCGGGTCATCTTCATCAAGCGGATACCAGTCAGCAAGGCAAGAGATACGTTCGGCAATTTCAGCAAGGGCAAGCATCAGTTCGGCGCAGGGTTCAATGAAGTAGGACAGAGTCTTCATGGTTTACATCTCCTTCGTTTGTTTGTACCTATATTATACACTATCCTCGGGCGAATGTCAATACTTTTCTAATTTGATTTTATGTTAAATTTGTTTCGCGCGAAATATAATTTCCAAAAAATTAACACGGGACTAGCCCGTGTTAATTTTGTTTTGCTTATTACATAAGGAATTCAGCACATTTCATATTCGCAAGAGCCTTTTCCCATGCCCTCTTGACCATTGCCACATCACGCTTGGTTACTACCCTGATGGGCTTAAATTCAACATCAGCCCGCTTGGAAACCTTGGTCGAAACGCCACGGACAAACTCATAAACGACTTCCTGTTCCTCTACCACGAGAACATGAGAGCAAGAGAAACCACGTTCACTGGACAGGTCAATAACATTGTCAATCAGTTCAGCGGTAACACATTCATAGGTGCGGATGACAGAGATAGCGGACTTAGAGTAAGCAACGAGAATCTTCATGGTCTTTACTTCCTTTCTTCTTTGAGGTGCTTCCCTCAACCTTGTGACTATATTATAGCATAGGTATAATCAGAAGTCAATAGGTTTTGAAAATTTCTTTTTGTTAAATCTATATGAAATAGGCTTAGCGCCAACCAAAATTAAAGGCAATTTAACATTGCCTTTAGGATACCATGTAGAGAAGTTCGGGATGTCTTTCCAAATTCTTTTGAATCTTTTTCCAAAGTTTCGGCGGCACTTGCTTCTTTCCTGCCTTGCGGCAAATCTCGATTGCCTGCTCTTCACTGGGCATATATGCCGTGATCATCTTGTCTTCATTCAAGCAACGAACAACAACGATTCCGGCACTCGTCAAACCTTTTCTTGCGTATTGTCCCTTTCTCTTTTCAAGAATTTCTACCACGATTCCGGTAAACCCGAAATATTCTTCAATCAATCGCATTCTTTCAGGATGGTCAATATAAGCATGTTCAGTGCGATTCGTAGAGTTGTAAGTGGTGGCCATGGTGTCAACCCCTTTCTTTTACCTGTATTTATTATAACCGATACAGACTCAAAAGTCAATAGGTTCTTATGTTAAGATTGTGCGTAGTTGGGCTTACGCCAAGCATTGTTAATCAAAACTTTACAAACAGAAACGCACGGGTGATCAGTCCGTGCGTATGGTTCGCCTGTAAACGCTTCTGCCTGCACCACAAGGTCAGCACCACGGTCGGTGTTGTATTATAAAGGGTCACGCAGGGCACCGACTCTCCCGCGCATTGCCCGAACCTCTCCAATGGACTTGCCAACTCCCTTCTGCCTTTCGACACTTATATTATAGCAAATCGAGGGGAGAAAGTCAAGTTAAGTGACTGTAAAATATGATTGACGCCAAACCGACTTAACAAAAATTAACCCCTCAAATGAGGGGCTTAATTTCTCCGGTGTAGATGTTAATTTTCGTTTCGTCCTCATAGGCTTTTTTTGCCATCTGATAAGAAATCATCGGGGCGTATTCTTTGAGGAAACGTCCCATCTGTTTGCGGGTGGTAGGGGAATAGGTTCCGGTGCAAGTCAACCAGCCGTTGCCGTCAATGTAAATAACCGAGGTGGTGTAGGACATGAACAACACGCCGCCGTTTTCGGGGAACATCACGCCACACTGTGCGGAGGGCATTTCGCGCAAGGCGCGATCATAATACATGGTGATGGTGGTGTAGCCGTTGCAAACCTTCTTCTTATACATGGGGTCAACCTTCTTTCTCTCAATTTCTGTATATATTATAGCATAGGTTCAGCCAAATTGCAATACCTTTTTGAAAATTTCTTTTGTAAAGTTTTGATGAAATTGAATTGGCGCGAATCAAAATTAACAAAAAATAAACGTTGGATTATATCCAACGTTTAACCACTCTGTCGCGCATAGAGTCCCACACATTCATTCCATTACCGGGAACGTCCAACTTTCTACCAAACACAACCAACGACTCAATAAATTCATCAATTGCATCGTCTTCCCAAATTTTTTGGGCAGCTTCAATTGCTTTGTTTTCATCCGTCCAGTAACTATCAATCCAACTATTGTCTTCCAGCGCAAGAGGTTCCTTCCAACCGTTTTCATCGCGGTAGTGGGTTGCCCTAATCCATACAGTAAAAATTTCGTTCATGATTTATACCTCACTTTCTAACTATATTATACACTATTTTCTCTTCTTTGTCAATAGTTTTTATGTAAAGTTTATATTAATAAGGCTTAGCGTAAAACGTATTTTACAAAAGATTAACGGGCGATTTGCCCGTTAATCATTCAAATAATTCATATATACCCGGTTGCCGCTTTCCGGTCTTTCCTTTTCCCGCACAAGATCGCAATAAATTTGCCACATTCTGCGATCGTACTGGCGTTCCGTTTCATCCTCTCGGCGGGATTCGGTGAACGGCTTGAAGGTGCGGTGAGAGTCGGAGAACAAGCGGGGTGCGCTCTGATAGGTCTTTTCCATGGTGTCAACCTCTTTTCTAATTTAATTGATTTACCTTACATTATTATTATAGCCTATTATACACATAAAGTCAATAGATTTGAATGTTAAAATTTTGAAAAATAAGCTTTGCGTGAATCCTTTTTAACATAAACTTCACTTGACAAGTTGACAAATTTATGATATGATAATCAATAGGGACGTATGCCCCGAGAAAGGTAGGTTAAATTGGTGTTAAGGAATTGTTATCTTTGTGTTAAGTTAAGTCTGTATTAAGGGGAAGTGAACTCTGCGTTATGTTAAGTTTGGGCAAAGGAATGGTTAAGATTGGGTTAAGTAAAAATTGTGTTAGCTAAACCGACTCTGGCCTGAGCAGGCTCATCAGACCCTCGGCGTTTGGCGCGCCAACTTCGCTTAACATAGATTTAACATAGGAGCTGGGAGCTGGAGCTGGAAGTTTACAATTTCTTAACTTGACTTTGGAGCTGCTATCTGCTATAATAAATACATCAAGTGAAGGACAAACACTCAAAAACCAGAAAGAGAGAACATTATGCGAGTAACTAAGAAGGTTGAGAACTACATCCGTGAGCAGGTTAAGGCAAGGGTTATGCCGAAGTATGAAGCAGAAAAGGCAGAAGCCGCGCGCGTTATCGGCATCAAGAACGACATTGAATCTCGTGCTTCTAAGGCGGCAAGAGAAGCCGCAATGGCAGTTTACGAAGAAGCAAAGGAATATGGCGAGTTCTTTGAACTTGATGAATATTCTCTCGAACGTGCCTATCTCAATTGTTATAATCCTATCAACATCAAGAATTATTCCTGCAGCAATTCTGTCTACAAGTGGGAATATCGTTATGCCGAAGAAGTCAACAAGATTGTTGACGATATTATCGTCACCCTTGAACTCGGCGGCAACAAGGCAGACCTCGACCGCATGCTGTCGGAAATCTAACAATAATAACGGAGCTTCGGCTCCGTTAATTTTTTGTTAAACAAACTTGGTGCCAACTTAACTTAACATTATTTTTACTTGACTTATCATATAACCTATGGTATAATTATTACAGAAGCAAGGAAAGAGAGGAACAAACTCATGAACAAAGTCATTTACTTCGATATGGACGGAACGATTGCTGACCTGTATGCGGTAGACGGTTGGCTTGATTCTCTTCGTAACTTTGAATCTTTCCCCTATCTTGAAGCCGCGCCGATGTGTGACATGTTTCGTCTGGTAAAGATTCTGAAAGCACTGAAATCTTCGGGCTATACCATTGGAGTTATCACTTGGCTCAGCAAGGAAAGCACCAAAGAGTATGACAAGGAAGTGCGTGAGACAAAGCGTCTGTGGCTTGAAGCGCATGGTCTTTGGGCTTGTATGGATGAAGTACATATGGTGAAGTATGGCACACCGAAGCATCGTGTAGCAAAGATTCATCATGGTCTTCTGATTGATGATAATTCTGCCATTCGTGAAGCATGGGAAAAGCACGGCGGCGAAACTATCAATCCTACTGAAGAAGATTTGATTGAAGCACTGGCAAGACTTGTGGAAGGAGAAATGTAAAATGGAAGTTTATGTTTATTCTATTCGTTGGTTCTGCGACTTCGGTGATGGCGGTAAAATGCTTACCAATTCCGGAGTTATTGCCGCAGAGAATATCGGAGATGCGGTTCACCGCCTGACTACTGAACTCTATGAATGTGTAGAGTGGGTAAAGATTTATGTTCTGAATGGCTCTGACAGCGGCTATGCCGACCTCAATGACATCAATGTGCTTTGTATTGAACACAATCTTGTATCAGAAGAATAACGCCTCGGGCGTTATTCTTTTGTAAACTATAGTTGGCGCCAATTAAACTTTTCTATAACTTTACATAAAAAATGCTTGACAATTCCTTCAACCTATGGTATACTTATATCATCAAGTGAAGGAAAACACATCAAACCAGAAAGAGAGGATTCAATATGGGCAAGAGCGCAATGGCACTGGGCAACGAACTGCGTGAAATTTTCGCAGTGGCAATCGAGCAGGCACTGGCAAACGACTATGAAGTTCTGCGTGTTCCGCTGTCTGCGGATAGCACTTCCGACGGTTTCCAGCTTGCTATTCCCACGGTAGATAGTGAGCAGAACGAAAAGACTGTTCTGCTCCACATCAGTGTTCCGAAGGGCAATCGTGACGGTGTACCCTATGACCCCTATGAGGAAAATGAACGGTACAAGGAAAACGTTGCCGCAAAGAAGGACAAGGAAGCAAAGCGAGCCGAAAAGAAGGCTCGTGAAGAAGCAGAACGAGAGCGCAAGCGTTCTGCAAAGAAGACTGTCAAGACCATGAAGAAGGACATTGAGGAAATCTTCGGCGGCGACAAGCCGACCGAGGAAGCATAATAGAGAAGGGGAGCAATCCCCTTCTTTAATTTTATGTAAAGATAAGTTGGCGCCACCTATCCTTAATTTCATTTTAACTTGACATTTCATTCTATATATGCTATAATTTCATTATAGAAAAGGAGATGACCCCTCATGAGTAAGAATAAGAAAAAGAATTTGAATTCCAACCCCACTTATGAAGTTGTCCGCAAAATTCGTGGTGACTGGGGTGACATCAGCCCCGTCACTAAGATTATTCCGAACAAGAAGAAGAACCCGAAAATTAAGCATAAGGGGAGGCAGTACGATGACTAAGCGCATCTATGAAAGCGATGGCACCCACAAGGGAGTAACTGTCTTTTGTCCTGTTAACGGTTGGGATTGTCCGCATTGGAGCAAAGGAAACATCTGTCGTAAGAAAGATGCCTTGCTCTGTTTGGATTTCAAACTCATCTTTGGTAGTTGGGAATATTGGGAACAATTGTAAAGTTCCCATTACCCCGGCTTGGGGCCAATTCCATTTAACAATATCTTTACTTGACTTCTACCCTACTCTATGCTATAATAAAGATGTTGAAGGGCGCAAGAGCGGTAAAACCCCAGTGGTGTGTGCGTGGCTCTCTAAAAAGGCGTGAGGAAACTCAAAACCCTTTAACAAACTCTTTACTTGACATAACACACATCATGTGTTATAATAAATCCATCAGGTGAAGGAAAACACCACAAACCAGAAGGAGAATCATTATGGATAAGAAGCAGATGTATGTTCAGGTTGTCAATCTCAACACTGGTAAGATGTTCTCTCTGCCCACTCTGTACACTGACCGAACTGAAGCCTGTGTAAGCGGTCAGAATTACATTCGTGATCGTCAGACGGAGAATCCCAGTGAACTGATTTTCTTCCGCGTTCTGGATGTAAGGGAAGACGGCGAGATTGCTCCCGAGTACTACCTGTGGGATGACCAGTTGGAAGAAGAGGAAGATGACTTCGATTGGGAAAATCCCGCTTGCCAGTCCTCTCGGAAAACCAACGGAGAAGACCGGAAAACCAATGGAGAAGACTTTGCTCTGCAGATGGTAATGGGTTTGATTGACTACATCTGTGAGCATTGCCCCGAAGCATCCGAAGCACCCGAAGAACCCAACTACCTTTTCGAACATTGGAACGATTAACAAACTCTTTACTTGACACTCACCACAGGTTGTGGTATAATAAATACATAAAGAGGAAGGACACCTCACAAACCAGAAAGGATAACTACTATGATGAACTCTAATGAACTCAAGAACATGATCCGTGATGCCGCCGTTGACGCTCTGATGAACGCCGTTCCCAATCTGCGCATGCAGGACGAGAAGCCTTACACCTTCGTGATGCCTGTTGAGATTGACGGCACTACCTACTATGCCAAGTATGGTATCACTTCCTGTCAGCTTGCTACCAAGGCAAAGGATGCCTACGATGCCGCCGACACCACTCTGGCTACCGATGCTGTTCCCAACTACCGCGCACAGCGTGAAGCCGATGCCGCCGCCAAGGCAGCGGAAAAGGCTTCCAAGCCGAAGAAGACCAAGAAGAAGTCCGACGAGGATGATGACGAGTAATGTTAAGGGGAGTTTAACTCCCCTTTTCATTTTTGTAAATTTCGATTGACGTCACTTCAGTTTAATATAATATTTACTTGACTTCCTACCCCGTCTATGATATAATAATTACAGAAAGCGAGGGAACAATATGGCAAAGTTTTTGGGAAGAGCGAGAACAGTAGATGAACTTATTGAAATGATTAAACCTTATTCTGGGTTTAATATTTTTCTTGATGGTTGTAACTATGATTCATCCGAAGTATATGTCTTTTGGGATGAAGAAGAGAAAACTATTGAGTTAAATTAACAATATCTTTACTTGACAATTCTTCTAACCTATGGTATAATAAATACATCAAATGAAGGGAGATACTTCAATGAGAATTATCGCAGAAGAAAGAAAAAATGAATCTTTGTACTTTCGGGATTTGGCAGTTGGAGAGACTTTTATGTTTCGGCATGGTGGAAGAAAAGGTCATCTTTGTTTGAAAATTGTTCCTACGGTAGATTATTCTTATATTGACCTTGAAACCAATGAGTTGGGCAACCCTTCTATGGTAGCAGAAGTAATTCTTTGTCCTGCGCAGGTTGTACTTCTTTCAAAAATTAACTCAACAATTACTTGACTTTCTTCTGAATCTGTGATATAATAATTATGTTGTTGAGGGATAATCGCTTACCTTAAACACGCCCCCAAGTACTCCGAAAGGAAGAATACATGGTGAGTTTAAGCATAAGGCCCAGCTTTATCCCTTAATGTGCGGGGATGGCGGAATGGCAGACGCAGCGGACTTGGGAGTGTAGCTCAGTGGTAGAGCACCGGACTTTTGTGATAGAAAGGAATTAGCAGGTTCAACTCCTGCCTATCGCACCAAATCCGGGTGTCGAGGGTTCAAGCCCCTCCACTCTCACCAAAAATCCGCTGTCTAAATGACGTGAGGGTTCGAGTCCCTTTCCCCGTACCAATACTTGCCGCAGTGGCGCAGCTAGGCTGAGACGCGGTAGACTCAAAATCTACTACTGATTAACGATCACATCGTGGGTTCGATTCCCACCTGCGGCACCACATTTTCAGCAGACAAGTAGAAAATAAACTATTCGTCTGCTGTATTTACTACTTATCTTCTGAGGTGATAAGTATGAAAAAATGGGAAAAATTTTCAGAAGAAGAACTTTCTATTATTGTTAAAGAAAGTTACAGTTTTAGAGAAGTTGCTAAAAAAATTGGATACCAAGAAAATGGAGGAACAGGACAATCAGAAGCTAAAAAGTTAGTTGAAAAATACTCTTTTGATGTTTCACATTTTACGGGACAAGGATGGAACAAAGGAAAGGTTGATACTGAAAAATATTATTATGGCAACATCCTTAAACGCGGGCAAGCATTACGAGATTTAACAATTCTTAGAGGGTATCAATGCGAAGACTGCGGTTTAACTGAGTGGAAAGGTCAAACTATTCCATTAGAAGTTCATCATATTGACGGAGACTATTTGAATAGTCAAATGGAAAATCTTAAATTATTATGTCCGAATTGTCACGCCTTAACAGAAAACTACCGCTCTAAAAACATTAGAAAAGAAGTAGACGAAAAAACTTTAGTTGAAGCATTAAAAACTACACCCAACATAAGACAAGCTCTTATGAAAGTAGGTTTAACTGGGAAAGGAAAAAACTATGACAGGTGTTATGATTTAATTCATAAATATAATATTAAACAGGGAGAATAATCTCCCCATGCTCCCTTAGCAAAATGGTGATTGCCCCGGCCTTATAAGCCGTAGGCCCTAGCAAGGTTTAATCCGGGTTCGAGTCCCGGAGGGAGTACCACAAACCCAGTCGTTTGACTGGGTTTCTTTTTTGTTAATTCAATTTGGCGCCAATTCAACTTTACATATACTTTACTTGACTTCTTACCCATCCTATGCTATAATAATCACAGATAAAAGAGAGGAGCAAAACACAATGAAGATTGAGCGCAATGATTCTCCTACCATTCTCCGTTTTGATGAAATTGACGAAGGTGACGTTTTTCTCGATATGGAGGGAGATGTTTGTATGAAGATGGATAGTATTGTCGAAGAAGAGGGTTATCATACGTATAACGCCGTAAATCTTGAATCCGGCGAAGTTTGTTTCTATGAACCCTTTGACCGCATTTCCCTGCCTCATTCTGCCAAACTCATTATTGACTAGAAAGGAGAATAACAATGCTCGGTATTGAAGAAATCTCTAAGTTCAGAACTTCGGACGGTATGGAATTTGAAGACGATGAAGAAGCGATGGTTCATGAAATTGAACTTGCTACAAAAGATATTCGCCCCGAAGATCTCATTGTCAAAGATAAGTTTGGCCGTGAGATTGAACTGAAGGAACTTTGGTGGAGAGTCGATGCGGCATTCTATGTTGAAGTCCACACTGAAACCGCACTTGACTTCTTCAATGAAGCGTCCCGCGCAGAAGGTATGGTTCCTCTGGAACAGGGACTTGGCTTTTATCGCTATGATGAATGTTCCGATTTCTGGACTACTCCGCAGGAAGACGCACAGAAACTTTGGGAACAGTGGGCAACCTACAATGAAGAACTCAAATTCACAGCTTCTTAACTTGACATTCTTCACTAACTATGGTATAATAAATACATAAGGTAGCCGATAGGGCAGAAAGGAAGAATCGTATGGCACGACCGCCTCCCTAATCAATCTGTAGATTGATTCTTAATTGTAGCTTGAAAATTTGAAAGGCAGGTAAATGAATATGGGTAAGTTTATTGCTATGGTACTGGTTGTTGTTCTGCTGGCTGTTGGTTTCATCGACCTTGTTGAACCGAATGGTTGGGGCTTCCTCTCTAAGGTTCCCAATGGTAAGGTTGCTGTTGTCACTGAGTTCGGTAAGGCACAGGACGAAGTTCTTGAACCCGGTCTGCACACTAAGGGTTATTTTCAGGTGCTTCACCCTATGAGCGTTCAGAAGCAGAAGATGACGGTTGAACTTGCCGCTTTCTCGTCTGATATTCAGCAGGTCAAGACCCTTATCACTCTGAATTACAATATTGATAAGGTAAATGCCGCAACGCTTTATCGTGAAATCGGCAGCGACTACGTTTCCACTCTGATGTACCCCCGAGTACAGGAGAACGCAAAGATTGTTTTCTCCCGCTATACCGCAGAGAATCTTGTTCAGAAGCGTGATGTTCTTTCCACTGAAATTCTCACGCTGATGCAGGAAGACCTTTCTTCCTATGGTATCAATGTTTCCGAGGTTGCCATTGAGGATATCGACTTTACTGATGCCTTTACCAATGCCGTTGAAGCCAAGCAGGTTGCCACTCAGGAAAAGCTTACTGCTCAGACTCAGCAGGAGCGTCTGACGATGGAAGCAGAAGCACAGGCACAGCGCGCCACTATTGAAGCGACTGCCGCCGCAGAGCGTCAGAAGATTGCCGCGGAAGCAGAGGCATACGCCGTAACGGTAAGGGCAGAGGCAGAAGCAGAAGCTAACGCAAAGGTTGCCGCCTCTCTGACTCAGGAACTGATTGACTACACTAAGGCTCAGCTTTGGAATGGTGAGATGCCCACTGTCATGGGTGATGCTACTCCTATTCTGGATATGACGGATTTCGCTTTTGAAGAGTAACAAAGAGGGCTTCGGCCCTCTTTTAATTTTGTGTAAAAGTAAGTTGGCGCCAACTGAGATTAACAATTACTTTACTTGACAATCCTCGGGCATTATGGTATACTTATATCAACAAAAGGAAAGAGAGGAATGGAATATGATTACTCCTGAAACTATGAGAGATTGGATTGCCTACGCTAAGGCTCTGTCTAATGAGGAAATCACCGAATTGATTACTGAGTTTTCTAGAATTAAAGAAGACCGAGCGGATGACAAGCGCCGTGCCGCCGCAAAGAAGGTTGTTGAAGCAATCACTGAGTATCTTGAACTTGGTGAGGAAATTTCCGTCTGCGGTGCAGTCTATAATGAGGACTGGGGCGGAGAGGAAGATATTGAAGCGACCTTTGATGGTTACGACAATCGTGATGGCTATTTGATTTTCAATTTTATTCGATAAGAAAGGAAGAATACAATGAAACTGATTATTCTTTTTACCGCTCTTACTGTAGCTAATACTATTATCCAAACGGTCAAAAGTCTCTGTACCATTCGCTGTTCTACCTTCACTTCGGCTTGCGTTAACGCGCTTGCTTACGGACTCTACACCTACGTTATCTTCTTCACGACTTCGGAAGGTATGCCCCTTTGGAGCAAGGCGGTCATTACTGCCATAGCAAACTTCTTTGGGGTATATGTAGCAAACTATATCTTTAAGAAACTTTTCTCTAAAACTATCCGTTGGAAGATTGAAGTTTCCATCCCCAATGATATTTGTAGAGATTTTGAAAAATATCTTAATGCTTGGAACTTCGAATGGTGTTTCTGCGGTTGGGGTAATGGTTGGACGAACTATGCGGTATTCTGCCCCGATAAAAAAGCAAGTGCAATGCTTCGTGAAATTCTTCCTCTTGAAGCAAAATATAATATTATTGAATGCGTGAAGCGGCTTTGAGCCGCTTCTTTTTGTTAAGTTAAGTTGGCGCCACTTTAAGTTTACAGTTACTTAACTTGACAGAATAGAGTGACTATGGTATACTTATTATATCAAGTGAACGAGCAAAACACTTAAAAACTCAGAAAGGAATAAACTATGGCGGCAAATCCTAATGATGGTCTGGTTAAGAAGATTGCGGAGATGGAAGCAAACGGTATCCCGCTCCCCGAACAGTTGGACTATGCTTATGGTGTCCTGCATGACCGCATTGAAAGAAATCTCAGCCCCTCTTATAAGAACAGTGCTTGGCACGTTGTTAAGACTATCGCCGAAAAAATTCTTGCCACAGGCGGTAAGATTCTGAAATATATTTGGCGTCCTCTTGAACGATTCATTGCCAATCGTATTATTCCGAAGAATTGGCATACCTCTCGTGAAGTTGCGGCAAAGGAAAACGGCAATCCTTCTGTATCTTCTGACCGCATTGTTTATGCCAATGGTGTTACTCCGAAGGAACATGGTGTAAATCAGGTATATCTGCTTCGCCTTATCAAAGACAACGGTTCTTTCGTATGGTCTAAGATTGGTGAAACTTATCAGAAATCCACTGAGCGTTTCAAGCAGATTTTGCGCGAAATGTGGAAGCATGGTATTCGTAAGATTATTGTTGAACGCATTTGGGTAACTGGCGACGTTAAGCCGCGCCGTATTGAACGCAAGTTCCATGACCACTATGAAGATGCCGCGCCGGAAGCATGGGTTCCCAACGACCGCACGACAATCAAGATTGACGAAAACGAAGCAGACGACCTCTTTGTTAAGTTTATGATGGGCGCGTAGCCCATCTTTTTTTAATTTCATATTAACTCTATTTGACGTCATTTAACCTTAACACTATCTTTACTTGACATTACCCCTATCCTGTGGTATAATTATTTCAGAAAGAGAGGGAAAGAGAGGGAAAGAGACATGAGCAAGAAAGCATATCTGGCTTCGCCCTTCTTCTCTGAGAAGGAACTGATTTTCTACCATAAGGTAATTGATTATCTCCGTCATGAAGAAGGCTTCGACCTCTATGTTCCCATGGAACACACCATTGAAGGTGCATGGGATATGACTAATGCCGCATGGGCAAAGGCGGTATTTGACGAAGATGTTAAGGCTATTGATGAAGCCGAGTATGTTTTCGTTATCAATTTCGGAATGTACTCCGATAGCGGGACTGCGTGGGAAGCGGGCTATGCCTATGCGAAGGGTAAGAAGGTTATCATGATTACCCCGAACTTCCATGCGGAAAAGGATTATTCTTTGATGATGATGAACGCTTGTTGCTATGCGTTTGACCCCATCACAAAGAAGGAAATCAACCTTGATGTTTTTATGCAGAAGTAAGGAGGAAAAGAAAATGAAATATAAGGTTAATATTATGGATAGAGAAAATGATTGCGAAATCATGATGCGTATTATTATCTCTGAGGAACAGAAAAGACTTCTCAATCATCTTTGCTCTGCGGAAGGAATTTTCGCAGAATGGGTAAAGATCGAAATTCTCTCGGAAGATACACCTTACAAAGACTTAACTTGACTTCTCTCGACAACTATGCTATAATAATAAATGAAAGGAGCGATAGCAATGAACGATAACCGCCCTATCTGTCCGCACTGTATCACAGAAATCCCCTACGATGAGATGACTGATGATTACTTCGACACTAGTGTCTATGAGGTAAACTGGCGAGGAACTTGCCCTGTCTGCGGCAGGCATTTCACTTGGAAGGAAGTTTATAACTATTCTCGTCTGGAAGATTTTGAGGAGGAAATTGACAATGGCTAAGTTTCATGAAAAGGTACTCTGTCTGTTTCACAAGGACTACAAGCAGTTGAAGAAGGAAGCCGACCGTCGCGGACTGAATTATGATGGCAAGGAAAAGACTATTGCCCAGATTATTTGGAAGGACGCATATGATGCGGGCTTTATCGAGGGCAAGAACTTTGCTTCTGCGTTGGGTAATGCAGTTCGCAACTGCCCCGCAAACTGTTGCGGCAATGCGAAGCCCGAGGTTAAGGAATACTGCCTTGAAGATTGCAATGAACTGGTTAAGTATCGTTTCGAACTTACCGAAGATCAGGCCCGAGCAATTCAGTGGTTTATCGACCATGACTTTTTCGTAGGAGAGGTAGACTTTTCCGAGTGGGACGACACCTTTGAGGATATTGGTCGAATCTAAAAGAAGCCTTCGGGCTTCTTTTATTTTATGTTAAACTAATTTGGCGCCAATTGAAATTTACATAAAATTAAAGAGGAAGATTACTCTTCCTCTTCCTCCATTTCAAATTCATACTCACAATTCGGACAACAAGGTCGCATATCGTCCGTATCCGCATTCCATTCATCTTCATCCAACTCCATGTGGCATTCAGGGCAGACAATAAAATCTCCCATAAATTTTGTATGATGACGTGGATACTTCTTGGAGATGCGATTGAAGGGATTGCGTTCACCGCGCGTCGGCATCTCATGCAGAATAGATAGCAGATGGCGCGTAAACCGCGCGACTTGTTCTGCGATAAAATCTTTCTTGAATTGTTCTTCAACAATCAGAGCATGACCCTCCCATCCCTCATCCATATCAGAGTAGAAGGGAAGGGCTTCAAAGTCATCTTGATCTACGCGATAGTACTTAGTCATTCTCTTCTGCCTCCTCACAACGAATATCAGGCTCGCGCTCACACCACCATTGGATAGCCTTGTAAAGTGCTTCTTCCTCGGTTTCTGCTTCAATGTCAGGATAGTAGGCGTTATCACTGATTTCAATATTGAACTTCGGCATCTTTATTTCCTCACTTTCTGTTTTTGTTATATCATAGAAAGGAACTTTTGTCAAGCCCCCGTTTTAATATTCCAAAAGAATATCCTCGGTTTCCGCGTCTTCAATAGAGGAAATGAACTCCATCGTGCCGGGTTCAAAGCGCTTGTATCCGGTCATCTGTTCCACAATAGACATTGCTCTTTCCTGCATTTTCATGTATTCATTCTGTTCAATATCTTCATCCAACAGATGAGAAAAAACAGGGTCATTGGCTTCCAGTTCGATAGTCTTTACAACAGTCACATACAGTTTCTTCATTAGATTACTTCCTTTCCTTTTGTTGTATTCATTATACCATCGCCCACCACAAAAGTCAAGTTAAACAATTGTAAATTAGAATTGACGTCAATCCGCATTTACACAAACTTTACAAAACAAAAGAGGGGCTTTCGCCCCTCTCTATTACTCGGCATCCTCGGCGGCTTCCTTCTTTGCCTTGGCGGCTTCACGCTTCGCCTTGTCCTTGGCAATCTTCTCAGCCTTGGCGGCATCCTTCTCAGCCTTCTTGGCTGCCTTCTCGGCAACCTTGTCGGCATACTCCTGCGCTTCAAACTGAAGCATCTCAGAGCCGCTCATTTCCTCGTCCACCTTGCGGACGATGGCGCGCAGTTCGACCATGCGCTCCACACCGTTGTCATCGGTGAAAACCGCGCCGTATGCCTGATTGGAGATACGGACAAACTGGGCGTTCTCGGGGACGTTCAGAGCGGCGAAAGCGGCGGTGCGGACGGTGTTCTCAGTGATTGCCTTAGAAATCATAGCCATAGTGTTTCCTTTCTCTCGTGGGTTTGGTAGGGTTTTCCTTCCCTTGATTACGTATTGATTATACCATATTCAGTTGTAATTGTCAAGTTAAGAGTCGGTTAAGTTCGCTTCGCTTGGTTTGAACCGATGCCGATAGACCGTACGCTTCTATCCGCGCACCCTCGTTACTCAAGCGACTGTTTCCTCGTCCTCTTGACACCCCTATTATACCATAGGGAGTAGTGTTTGTCAAGGGGTTTTATAAATTTTTTTGAGAGGTCTTATCTCCTACTGGAGCGTACTACGCACTCTCTCCCCTTGACATCCTTATTATACCATAAGGCTTGGTGCTTGTCAAGTTAAGGTTTTGTGAAGTTCCGGCAAGTGCAGTCGGCGCGCCCCTTCGCTTAACTGCCGCAACTTCCGTTCCCCTGACATTTATAATTATAGCACAGAACCCCTATTTCGTCAAGTTAAGAAATAGCGAATTTAATTTGACGTTAATCCACGTTAACGTAAACTTTACAAAAGAATGGGTGGGCTTAAACGCCCATCCATCCCTTCAAAACTTCCATTTTTTCCAAAGTGCGCATCATGTACTTGGTGGGCATCGGCGGTTCATCCTCGGACAGCCCACAGTAATCATACATCTTCTGATAGATAACATCCGCATACTTTTCGCGCTTTTCGCTCGGCTTCATTGCTCGGACATAATCCATCGGGTGTCCCAACTTCTGGAAAGGGAAATATTCAATACCCAAATCAATCTTTCCCTTTGCCAAAATCTTCGACAGGATGAAAGATTCAATTTCCGCATCGGCAAGGGCAGTGTGTGCTTCTTCAAAATCGTACTGCTCACGCAGATAGCGGTATGCAGTTTCAGCGGAAGTCTTGAAATAATCTCCGCTATTCGTCAGCATAGAACCTTCAAAACACATTTCCTTGTAGCCTTTCTTATTCAGCAGGCGGTCACAAGCCAAACCCCAAACATCAAACAGGTCATAGTCAGCACCACGGAAGGAAAAATGGTCGGGGTCAAAATCCTTTTCCCTTTTCTCATAAGGTGCGGAAACAATCTTCTCACACAGTTTGTACTGCATTTCTTCCCATGCGTAATATTCGGGAGAGTACAGTTTCTGAATGTAAAGTTCCGTGAAAGGAATTGCTTTTTTGAAGTCAAACATGGAATTGAAAGCGCCAACAAAATTGCATTTGGCAAGGTCAGCAACGAAAACTTCCATAACCTTTGCCCACGGCAAGCATTCAATTTCTCCACGCTCCATCATAGCAAGGTAAAGAGGACGTTTGCTTGCATAGTATGCAGTATTGAAAACGGAAGGAACGGAAAAAGTTTCCGTAATGAGAAACTGCTTCTTCTCAAACACAGTGCCGTCACGATACATGAGAGTCCATCCAATATCGTACACAAGCGGTCGGGCGATTGCAATTTTCTTCTTCAGTTCGGGGTCATTGTTCGCAATCTCGTTTGCGAAGGGGAGAGTCGCAGTTTCAGTATCAACAACCATATAAACCAGTTTCTTGCCCATAGGTTTTCTCCTTCTGAGTTTGTAGGTGTTTAACTCCTCACCTGATGTAATCATTATACCATAGGGGAGGGCATAAGTCAAGTTAAGAGAATGTTAAATCGGTAACGTTAAGATTGTATGTAGTAGACTTGGCGCCAACTATCCTTAACAATTCCATAACACTTCACCCTGCTAAAGTGGTAGCACGCTAAAGCACTACCAGACTGACGCGCTTGTCAAGTCCTTGACTCCCGGATTCGTCCGCGTGCAGATTTTACCGAGTTGAAATTTTTCCCGCACAATTTGTCCCAGGAGCTGGAATTCGTGAGGAGCTGGATTTTATAAAAGCTGGAAATTGTGGGAGCTGGAACGCCCGAGGAGCTGGACCTCCCCTTTTATTATACCACAAGCTGGAAATAATGTCAAGAAAAATATAAATAAATATTTGACAAATAAAATAATTTATGATATAATAAAATAAAAAGAAATATTTTTAATTATTCAAAAATAAATTAAAATAATTTTATTTTAATAATAATACTTAAATTCTGTAAGGAGGTGAAGCTTTATGCTTTACGATATGAATGATACAATTTATCTTTTAAATAAATTTAAAAAGAATTATAATTTTAATAATAAAAAAATCGCACAACAAATTGGCGCAACTGAAGCCGCAGTTTCTCGTTGGCTCGCGGGCAAATCTAAAGCCAACTCTAAGAGCTGCGAAAAAATTTGGAACTTATTTAGAGAAATCTGGATACCTGGAATTATTGAGTTACCACCAAATTCTTATTGGTCTGGAAATTATTATATTCGAGTAGATGATATTCGCAACCCTTTTGAAACTTGGACAGACAGTAATTATACCGGATATACGCCTGAAGAGTTTGAGCCATGTATGAAAGAATGGAAAGAAAAAGGACAATTTAAAATAGTCCAAACTTATAATTCATACGATGAATTTCTTACTTACTCAAGATTAAAGGAACAAGACTTAAATGATACACGAGAATTCTTAAGTAATATGTCCGCGCGCAGGCTACTTTCTCTCATTAAGCAAGGAAGATTAAATCCAGAATTTATTGATATTGAAATGCTCGCCCAAGCATTAGAGGAGCAAAATGAAAGAGGGCAAGTATCTCAGTGAAGCAATTGATTATTCAGAAATTAAGCGTGGGCGGCTAAATATGGTTGTGGCAAAAACAGGACAAGGTAAAACTACAATGGCAACGCAATCTTTACCACAACAACTGAATATAGAAAATCGTTCTCGCGTCCTTTATTTAATTGATACAAATATTGGGCGTGATATGCTTTTACAGAAAGAAAACTTTATACAAGGATTTCCTCCTAAAGAAGAAGATAAAATTATTACAATGACATATGCTAAATTTGGTGCTTTACTTAAAACCTATGAAATTTATTCTTCTATGTTTGACTTAATAGTCGCAGATGAGTTTCATAATTTAAGTAAATACGCGCGCATTGATATGGCAAAAATGATGAAAGCCAATCCAGACTTTTCTCAAGAAACCCTATCAATGATGCTCGCGCGAGAAAGCCATAGTTATCGCGCAATGGAAACAATAAAGAGATGGAGTACAAGTTCATCTCTATTTGTTGTAGCTATGACTGCGACCCCAGAAAACTTCTTAGAGAAAGACGCAGAACTAAATCAATTAATTGATGTTATACAAACAAAAGAACAGCTCGTCGCGTATGAAGTTCTCGCGCGCTATACTTATACGAACGCAGAAGATGTGCTTATTGGCGCGGCGGAAGAAGGAGAAAAACGTCTTATCTTTACTCATAGTGTAAAACAAGCCCAAGACTTTAAAGCTATGATAGAGAGCAATACAGAGCGCAAAGCGTTAGCCTTGTGGTCTCCCGCACATAAACTACCAATGGACTTAGAACAACAACAAACACGTCAATACTTACTTGATAATGAAAGTTTCCCAGATGAGTTAGATGACCTTTTTCTTACAGAGGCTTATTCTACTGGTTGGAATCTAGTAGATGATAGAGTTACTACAACCATTATCCATTCAGGCAACCAAACTTTAATCAATCAATTTAGCGGGCGCAACAGGCAAGATATACAAAAACTATATTTATATGATAGTGAGGGTGCTAAAAACAATAAAAAAGAGAATAAAGAAAAACAACAAATACTCACTGAAGAGTGGATTGTGCCACTAGATTATTTAGATAAACCGCTAGATACAAAGGCACGCAATCAACTTATAGAAGATATACATTTTCCTAAAAAATGGACCTCATTTAAAAAATGGTTAGAACAATCTTCTACCTATACAATTTTAAAAAAGAAAATCAAAGGTAATGAATATTGGGTAATTTCATTTTCAAATGCGACAAAATAATACAATTTCATTTTTAATTGAAGGTGCTACATAGATAGCCCTCCAATTTCATTTTAATAAAAACTCCTACCCCTCAGTTTTGAAACACTACCGAGGGGGAGAAAAATACCCCCCCCCTTGTAATAGGAGAGGGGGGGTAAAAAAATCCCCCCCCAATCTGGGGGTAGTAATTTTTTTATAAAAATGGGGATGCGAGCAAGCTCGCATCCCTGCTCGTTTTATATGCGAGTCAACGTGCTTGGCCTCGTAGCGCTCCGCGCTACTCGCGCGGCGCACTACTCGCATATAAAATTGTCGCGGAAAGAGCTTCGCCTGTGGATAACTCTGTGGAAAAGTGGAAAACTTTTAGTAAAATTATGGAAAGCAAGTACTTGACTTGTGGAAAAATTTGTGCACACATCTCATTTCATATATAATTTTTCCCTACCCTACCCCTACCTACCGAAAATTCACCTACCCCCAATTTTACTTTCCTATCCCGCGATTTTGCCTCTACCACTAATACAATATTATTTAAGATTTGATTTCCTTTTCATTTACATTGTAGGATGTAGTGTTCTATAGTTAGTTACTTGACTTTTTTCCCACCCCGTGTTATAGTATTTATAGAAAAAGAAAAGAAAAGGAGTGATTGACGATGACTCGTGCAATTATTGTTAATATGGAACACAACTATGCTAGTTATGGACATCAGAAACCCACTGACGACAATTTTGAAACCATGCCCCATGCCACTATTCAAGCCCTAATTAAAGCAAGACGTGAAGAAGTGGTTGGAGGAACCATTTTCCTTGCGAGGTTCCCTTGTTATGAATGTGCGAAAGCTATTGCGTTTGCGGGTTTAAGTAAGGTGGTTTACAAGGAAGAAAATACTGGTGATGCAATGCACTCAGAAGCCAAGATGTTCCTTGAGTATAGTGGTATTGAAGTTGTGCAGAATCCTGATTTGGAATTCTAATGGAAAGGGAGTAGTGTCCATGACGTGGGAGATTCGATTGGTTAAATGGAAGCAGAAGAGAGCTAAGAAAGTAGAAGAGAAAAAGCTTAAGCGGAAGCAGAAAGAAGATTTAAAAGATGTTATGCAGCAGCTTTATCGAAAAATTAATCTTTTGCCCGCACACAATTTTCATTTTATAAGTTGTCGTTTTCCAGAAACCGCAGAAAAAATAAGAGCTAAAGGTTTTGATGTTGAATTTAGCATTGAATCTGCCTATCGTTATTGGTATAAAGTAAGTTGGAAGGAGTAATGTTGTATGTTTTGGATAAAGGATATTGAATGGGTACGCACCCTTACTCGTAAAAGCCAGATTAAGCAGCGTAAACGCAATATTAAGCGTAATTATAAGCGAGTTTATAGTGACATTAAGAGTCGCGCGAAAATGGGCTTTAATTCTGTAAATATTCATTATAATATTTATGACCAAAATGTACAACGTTTTGCCGATGAAGGCTATAGTATTGAAAGAAAAGTTTCTGTTTCTGGGTCAAATTGGGAAATTAAGTGGTGATAGAATGTTTTGGATTGGTTTAATTGTTGGAAGTTTAATTGGTAGTTTTGTTATGGTTGCAGTTTTAGCATTATGTGCGGCCGCAGGAGATAATAAAGATGAATAATGTTTTTGTTACAGTAAGAAAAAACCCTCAGGAGCAGTATGATAAGCTTTATGTTAACGATATGTATTTGACAGAAGAGGAAGATGTTTCTCCTTCTTCTTTTGTCGTAGATACACCTATTGTAGAGACAGATGTTATTACGATTGAATTAGAAGATGGCACGCTTTTTTGTGTTTCAAAACAGCAAAGTTTGAATAATGTAAGTCATGGATATTGGGCATTTACAATGTTAGTACCGCCCCTCGAACATTGTGAAATGGTTTTCGCGGGACGAGGTTATACTGATAACCTTTGGAGCCGCTCTCATGTAAAGCATATTTGGATAAATGGTATGGATGTAAACCCTATGTCAGAATGATTGACAATCCCTTCGATTTGTGCTATAATAGTAGTATAAAGAGAAGGGATATTTTTTTAGAAAGGATGGATAGTATGGACGAAAAGACGAAGGAACTTCTTCTTACTCTTATTAAGAATCTTAGTGAACCGGAGTATGTTACTCAGCGAGAATGTGGCGATGCCTGTATCAAAGGAAAGAATCTTCGTTTTCTTATTGATATGATTAAGAGGATGTGATACTATGAATAAGAAGATGTGGGAAGTAGTGGGTTATGTGCGGCGAAAGGTAGTAACTGAGCGCTATCGTACTGTTGTTCTCGCTATGGATGAATCTGAAGCCATTAATCTTGTTGTAAAGTATTGGGAAAATATGGGTTATGAAATTAGCCTTGTTTCTCATGAAGAAATTGATATTAGTAATGTTGGCGTACTTGGCGCCCGCAAAGATTGGAGAACTGAAGGATGAAAATTTGGGTTGATGATGTAAGACCTGCACCTGACGGATATATTTGGTGTCAAACAGTAAATGAAGCCAAAGACACAATTCTTGTACTTGAACTTTATGCAACAGTACATGAATCAAATAGAGTTGAACTCATTGATCTCGACCATGATGCTGGCGATTTTGTAAATGATGGCGGCGACTACATTAAGTTGCTTGACTGGCTTGAAGAAACTGGTCGCAATTATCCTATCAGAATTCACAGTATGAACCCT
>Ga0233386_1000141_pt1 | contig 23306 bp, 24 predicted proteins | sample ElkDunMinimDraft_17_FD_191544 | JGI IMG/M metagenome (GOLD analysis project Ga0233386, IMG submission 191544) | Fecal eukaryotic communites from dung pellets of Tule Elk in California, USA - Elk Dung G4 | ecosystem: Host-associated > Mammals > Digestive system > Large intestine > Fecal | place...
TCGATGGTCTCGTAGTTGTACCCGTGCATGGCCTCGATCGCGTGCTTGGCGGCGTCGGTGACCTCGCGGGTGGCCGCGGCATCGACCCACGCCTCGTTCGACACGCTCGTCCCCGGACGGAAGGCGGCAACGACGGCCACCGCGGCGAGTACGAGCGCGACCACGCCGATCGCCAGCACAGAACGCATGCTCCGGTTTCTGTGTGCCGGCTTCGCTGCTGACGCGGTGCCGGACACGCGGGCGAGCGGCGTCACGCCGTCCGTCTTCGCGTCGTCGGTCTTCGCGTCGTCCGTCTTCCCATCGTCGGGTGTCGCGTCGTCTGATGCGGCGTCGCCAGATGTCGCGTCGGCGCGCGCGCCGGGTTCGACCGTCGACACCGCGCCGGTATCGGAGGGCTCGACCACAGGCGACTCCGACGCGGACTTCTCGACGACGGGCGCCTCACGGGCCGGCCCGTCTCCCGCAGACGAGTCGGCAACAGGTGTCTCGGCAGCAGGTGCCTCCACCCCCGGTGTCTCGACCGCAGGTGTTTCGGCCGCAGGGTTCTCGGCGGCAGGGTTCTCCGCGGCAGCACCCTCGTCGATGGGGCGGTCGTTCGAGGCGTCGTACGACCGCGCACGAGTGGACCCCGCGATCTTCGGGCGCCGACGCGGCGGTCCGAACTGTCCGGGATTCCTTCGCTGCGGTGGCACTACACACACTCCTTCATCGGTTCGAGCAGACTCGTGCGCGGGAAACGCTCGCCGGCTCTCACGGTCCCTCGGTCCCCTCCGGGGCGGGCTCGACCGGGGCAGGTTCGGCAGGAGCGGGTTCGGCCGGAGCGCCGTCGCCGGCTTCCGGCGGTGCCGCACCCGGGGCGGGTCCGGCCTCCATCTGCACCGAGCCGAGCGGCTCGATCGTCTCGGCCTTCCACACGCCGCCGTCCTCCCGGAGAGAGACGTTGACCGACACCTTGTTGGTCACGAAGTTCTGCGGCGTCGTGGTGCGTACCGCGAGCACCACCAGCGCCTTCGCGACATCGTCGTCGGTGTTCAGCTCGGTGAGCGTTCCGAACAGCACTTCGCCGGACATGCTCGTCCCGGTCTGGGCTACCTGATCGCGGATCTGCTGCTCGGTGGCGGCCAGATCGTTTTCGAGCGCCTCACCCGTGATGGACGACCGCATGTTCTCGATCGACGCATCGACGTTCTCCGCATCGACGCTGTTGAGGTTGATCGCCGCCTGGTACGCACCCGAGAGGGCGGCGTCCCGCGCATCGGCGACCGGCCTATCGACGAAAAGCGCCCTGCCCCAGCCGTACCCGAACCACACTGCGGCGCCGAGTGCGACCACGGCCAGCACGCTCACGATTGCCAGTGCCCACGTGCGCGACGAACTGCGGCCGGTCCGGTGCGGCTCCTTCTCCGAAGACGTCCGCTCGTCGGGGCCGACGACGGATGTTCCTGATGCACTCACTCCAACAACCTACTCACTGCTCACTTGGGGGTGACTCCGAGCAACGGCGCCAGCTGCGTCGCCACGGGGTTCAGATTCAGACGGTCCGGGTCCTTCTTCGGCGTGAAGTCCCAGGGCTGGATCGTCGCCGGATCGGCGAACACGATCCGGTTGGCGCTGCGCACACCGGTGACGCTCCCCTGCGGCACCTCGCACGACGCTTCGGTGTTGAACGGGAAGTCCTGCTGGGTGTCGTCGAAGTTCGGATCCTCGGCTCTCATCCGGGCAAGGATCTCCTGCGTTCCTTCGTACCCGATGGTGCACGACGGCGGGTTGTTCGTCTCCAGGATGATCCCCTGCTTGACCGTGCCGTCGCCGGGCGCGACGGTACCCGCACTGCCCGCGACCGCGGGCAGGAACGCAAGCAGCGGCTGCAGGGCGATCGCTTGCGGGGCGAGGGCTTCCCCGAGCGAGGCGAGATTGGTGAGATTCGCGGTGAGGCCCGGTCCGGAACCGGCGATGAGCTGCGACAGCTGGTCGCTCGCGTCGGTTCCGGTCTCGATCAACCGCCGGATATCCGGGTCGCTGTCGCGCAACTGCGCCGTGACGAGTTCCAGGTCGGAACTGAACTGCCGGATCGACGACGACTGCTCGGACTGGGTGTCGAGCACCGTCTGGCTGTCACGAATCAATGCGAGCGTCTGCGGGAGGTACTGCACCCCGGACTCACTGAGTCCCGCGAGCGAATCGACCAGCAACTGCAGGTCGCCTCCTCGCCCGTCGAGAGCGGCACCGAGTTCGGTCACCACGGTGCGCAACGGTTCGACAGGCACCGAGTTCACGAGTTCGCTCGTGCTGACGAGCAGATCTTCGACCGGTGTCGGCAGATCCTCGGCGGTGGACTCCACCACCGAGCCTTCGACGAGATACGGGCCGTCGGCGCTCGTGGGCCGGAGGTCCACGTACTGCTCGCCGATCGCCGAACGGTTCGCCACCACGGCACGGGTTGCCGCGGGAATCGAAGGGCCACCGTTGTCGAGGCGCAACTCGACGTCGATGCCGTCGGCGGTGAGGGTCATCGGTCCGACCCGGCCCACGGGCACACCCAGGTAGGTGACCTCGGCGTTCTCGAAGACACCGCCCGAGTCGGGGAACCGTGCGCTCACGGTGTACTGCCCGAAACCCAACAGGTTGTCGAGCCGCACATAACGGGCACCGACGTACAGGAGGCCGAGGACGGCGATCACCACGAACGCCACCAACTGGAACCGCACGAGACGTGATCTCACTGTCCACCCCCGAATCCGAGACCGTTCAACAATCCCTCCAGCGGGTTCGAGGGTGCGGGTGCTGCCCCTTCGTTACCGGGCGGAGCTCCCCCTGTCCCTGCCGCGGCCTCACCGAGGCCCGGGATGTCGATACCTTCCGGCAGCGACACCCCTTCCGGCAGTTCCAGCCCGGGCAGCGTCGGCAGGGGAAGTTCGGGGACCAGCGAGACGGTCGGCCAGCCGACTGCAGGACCGTTTCCGTTGTAGTACGGGTTCGAAGGATCGACGACCGGCTTCGGGTTGCCGAATTTGGGCTGCCGGTATTCCGGCTCGCCCTGACCCACGCCGAGCGCGGCCAGCGCATCACCGATCTGCAGATCCACGGCGAGGAACAGGTTCACCGAACCACCGAGCGCGATCCGTTCCACGCCGTCCGGGAAGGGCACCGTGGGAATGAACGGCAGAGCCTCGACGAGGTCGTCTCCCGACGCGGCGAGTTGCTGCAAGGTCGGGCGCAGTGCCAGCAGATCCGCGATGAGGTCTTCCTTCGACTGTTCGAGCACGCCGACACCGGCGACGCCCAGCCTGTCCAGTTGGGCGAGCAGTTCGGTTAGCTCGGGACGCTGTTGTTCGAGCACTTCCGTCGCCACGGGCAGCTCGTCGAGTACCGCGGCGATCTTGTCGTTCTGCTCGGCGACCCGCACGGTGAGCGCATCGAGTCCGTCCAGCGCACGCGTGATGTCGTTGCGTTGCTCGTCGAGTCCGGTGATGAGGGTTTCGGCCTGTTCGAGCAGGCTCCTCGTCGTGCCTTCCCTGCCGTCGAACGCGCTGGAGAGTTCCTTCACCACCGGTGCGATCTGACCGACGCCACCACCGTTGAGCAACAGCGACAGAGCACCCAGAACAGGTTCGATCTCGGTGGCGTGGCGGGTGCGATCGAGCGGAATGACGTCTCCGTCGGAGAGCCTGCCGACCGGGGGCTCGTCCTCGGGCCTGGTGAGCTGGACGAACTTCTCACCGAGCAAACTGGTCTGCTCGACGGAGGCGAACGAGTTCTGCGGCAGATCCACCGCGGAATCGAGCACGATCGCCACGTCCGCGGTCCAGCCGTCGTTCGGTGCCACCCCGATCGACTCCACGCGGCCCACGGGGACGCCGTCGACCTTCACCGTCGATTGGGGGACGAGGTCGAGGACGTCCTCGAACTGGATCGCAACCCGGATCGGCGAACTACCGACATCCGCGCCGCCGGGGAGCGGAACGCCGGAGAGTCCGCCACAGCCCGACACCGCGAGCGCGACCACACATGCGCCCGCGCCGAGAACGGTGGCCCGCGCCGACCTGACCGTGCCGCTCACCGGGTACCCCCTTGACCTTCGAGATCGAGCCGGGGTGATTCGACACCCGGCACCGTGCCCGGAACGACCTGACGCTGAATGTTCTCGCCGCTGAGAATTCCGAACGGGAGGATCAGGTCCGGGGTTTTCTGGGCCGCGGTGACCTGCCCCGCGATGACGTCGCACCGGTCGATGAGCGGTTGCATCTGCCTGCCGAGTTGCTCGAAGCGCGGGTCGCCCGGAACGAGCCGGCCCACGTCGATGAGATTGCACACCGCACCGGCAGGGTCCTGCAGGTCGGTCAGGACGAGACGCGACGCCAGAACGCCGGCTTCCGCGTCGTACGAATTGACGAGGTTGCTCACGGCGAGCGGCAGCAGGGTGAGCGAGTTCACCAGCGACTCCCGGCGCTCCGCGAGCGTGGTGGTGATCGGCACGAGGGCGTCGACGTTGTCCTTGAGTGCGGTCTGGTTGTCGCGCACGAAGGTCGCGACCTCCCCGAGCGTCACCGAGAGCTGGTTCACCGCCTGTCCGAGATTCTCGCGTTCGCCGGCGAGGAACCCCGACAGGTCCGCGAGCTGGGTGTTGAATTGGCGGACCTGCTGGTCGTTGGCGGCCAGTGCGCTGACGAAGACCTGCAGGTTCTCGATCGTGCCGAACAGATCGCCGCGCGATTCGTTGAGGGTCCGTGCGGCCGAGGACAGCTGATCGATGCTCTGTCCGAGTGCGGCACCGTTGCCCGCCAGGTTTTCTGCACCCACCTCGACGAACTCGGTCAGAGCCCCGTCGCGGTTGGCGCCTTCGGGCCCGAGAGCGCGCGACAGGTCGTCGATGCTCGCATAGAGCTGATCGACTTCCACCGGAGTGGCGGTGCGCTCACGTTCGATCACCGCGCCGTTCTCCATCTTGTCGCCGCCGGAGTAGGCGGGGGTGAGCTGGACGTAGCGGTCGGCCACCACGGAGGGGCTGATCTGCACGGCCTGCGCGTCGGCGGGGATGTCCACGCCCCGGTCGACACGGATACCGACTTTCACCACGTCGCCCTGCGGTTCGACGGAGGTCACCGTGCCGACCTCGACGCCCAGGACACGCACACCGGAACCTTGGTAGATACCGACACTGTTGTCGAAATAGGCCGTGATGTTCGTCGTTCCGGCCCGGGTCCACAGCCACCAGCCGCCTGCACCGGCCGCGACCACCACCGCCACCACGAGGGCGATGATCGCGATGCGGTTGCGACCCGAGCGGGTGTCACGGTCTTCGGAGTGCGCCATCAGTTCACTCCTTCCAGCTGGCGGACGGGATCGCGGTAGCCCGGAATCTCGGGCAGCCCCGGCGGCGTGAGGTTGACGATGACCTGGTCGAACCAGCGACCGTTACCGACGACGTTGGAGTAGACGCGAACGAACGGTTCGTACAACTCCACCGCTCGGGCGAGGTTGTCGTTGTTCTCCTGCAGGGTCTGCACGACTCCGCGTAGCTGCTGCAATGCCGGGCCGATGGATTCCTCGTTCTCCTGCACCAGACCGGACAGCTCGGTGGAGAGCCGTTTGGTTCCGTCGAGGAGCTGGGATATCGCCTGCTGACGGTTGTTCAGTTCGGCGACGAGCAAGGCGCCGTCGCTCAGAAGCCGGTTGAATTCGACGTTCCGGTCCGCGAGCACCTTCGAGACGTTGCTCGTCGCGCCGAGCAGTTTCTTCAGCTCCTGGTCGCGGCTGGCGACGGTCTCCGAAAGCCGGCTCACCCCGTCGAGCGACGCCCGGAAGTCGTCGGGAGTTTCGGAGAACGCCTCGGAAAGTGCCTCGAAACCGGTAGCGAGCTGGTCGGTATCGATCTCGCCGATAGTCGTGGCTGCCGACGAGAACGCCTCGATCACGTCGTACGGCGCGACCGTGCGTTCCATCGGGATGCGTGTGTCGGCGTTGAGGACCTCGGTGCCACGCGGGTCCAGGGCGAGATATTTCTGGCCCAGGATCGTCTTGATCTGGATCGAGGCGGACGTGTCGTTGCCGACCCACGCGTCCTGCACCTTGAAGGAAACGACGACGCGGTCACCCTCGAGTTCGACACCGGTGACCTGGCCGACCTTGACCCCGGCGATGCGTACTTCGTTGCTGGGCTTGAGACCGGCGGCTTCGCTGAATTCGGCTTCGTAGGTGACGCCCGCTCCGATGATCGGCAGCGAACCGAGAAAGAAGGCGGACACTGTGGCCAGCAGAATTACGACGATGCCCAGGGCACCGGCTGCGGCCGGACTGCGGCGTTTACTCATCGTCCCTGCAACTCCTGCATCCCGTCCTGCGTGCATCGCTGCGCCGCATTCGTGTAGATGGGTTGGTTCACGGTGGGGAGACCCGTCGGCAGGTTCAGGTAGGGAATCGATCCGGGGCCGGCCACGATGTCGATACCGCACAGATAGAACTGGAACCACGAACCGTAGCTCGCGACCCTGCCGAGCTTTTCCAACTTGACCGGAAGGGTCTCGAGCACCTTGTCGAGATCGTCACGGTTCGCGTTGAGCGTGGAGGAGACCTGTTCGAGGGCAGTGATCGACTGCGAGATCGACGGGCGTGTCGGTTCGAGTACGTCCGAGACCGCGTCGGTCAGACCTGCGAGCGACTGGACCGCCGAACCGACCGTGTCGCGGTCGGCGGCGAGACCGCTGACCAGTGCCTGCGTGTTGACGAGCAGCGAGTCGAGTTGCCGATCGCGCTCGTCGACCGTCGCCAGGACGGTGTTGAGATTGTCGATCACGGCACCGATCACCCTGTCCTTGTCCGCGATGGTGTTGGTGAGGCTCGCGGTGCTGCGCACGAGGTCGCTGACGGTACCGGCCTCCCCTTGGAAGACCTGGATGATCTGGTACGACAACTTGTTCACGTCATCGGCGCTGAGTGTCTGGAACAGCGGTCTGAACCCGTCGAACAGCGTGGTGAGGTTGACGGCCGGCCGGGTCCGTTCGAGCGGGATGGTCTCGCCCGCCGTCATTTTCATTCCCTGTTTGCTCTCGCCCTCGGCGAGCGCGATGTAGCGCTGACCCACCAGGTTGCGGAACCTGATCGTCGCTGTCGCACCGGCGGGGATCCAGTCGCGCTGTTCGAGCGAGAAGGTGACGCGGGCTTCGCGGTCGTTGACGATCGCGATCTTGTCCACCTGCCCGACCCGCACGCCTGCGATGCGCACGTCGTCACCCTCGTTGAGCGACGTGACGTCGGAGAAGATCGCGTGGAACTTCGTACCGCCGCCACCGCCGACACTGGCGATCGTGGCCGCGAGGATACCTGTCGCGACAATCGTGACGAGGGCGAAGACGATGAGCTTGGTCAAAGGGGCGACAAGGCTTTTCATCCGATGCTCACCTCCGTCCCTCGCATCGCCGGTGCACCCAGCCGGGTGGTCCAGGTGGGTACGTCTTCCGGTGCCATACCGGCGGCCTGGCCGTAGATCACGTCGAGTGTGTCCTGCTCCGCGTTCGAACCGGTGTAGGACACCGTCGACGTCGTGTCGGGCGAGGTACCGATGATCTCGCTCACCGCGTCCGGCACACCCGAGCCCTCGGGTGCCGGGAACATCGGAATGTTCGCGGGCCCGGGATTACGCGAGGGGACCTGGTAGGACCCGTCGTTGACCGAGCCGCCCGGGTACTGCGGGAACTTCCGTCCGGGCGCGGTGACGTCGAGATAGCAGGCCGGACCACGGTCGTCGAGCAGCCGGGGTTCGTCCTGATTGGGAAGGTACCGCCCCTTGGGATTGGTGAACTGGATATTGGCGCGCACACCGGGGAACGGGTCGTCCGCAGCGAGCACTCCGGCCGCCGCGGGCAGCGCATCGGCGAAGCCTTTGAACGTGCACGGGAACGACGGAGAGTATCGGGCGAGCAGTTGCAGCGCCTCCTTCGAATCGGCCGACAGGCTGATGATCGAGTTCGCGTTCGTGTCGACGAAATCCGCGGTGACCGACGACGCGCCGGTGGCACTGGCGAGCAGTGTCCGGATCTGGTTCTGCTGCTCGACCACCGTGCCGCCCGTGGTCCGCAGGTTGTCCAGTGCGTCGACGAGGTCCGGGGCCGCGTCCGCGTAGGTCTGGGAGAAGTCGGCGAGTCCTCGCAGGTCCTCCTGCAGCGTCGGCAGTTCGACGTTGACTTCACGGAACACCTGCTCGAGCTGGTCGACCGTACGGCCGAGTGTTTCGCCGCGTCCGCTCAGGCCCTGCGCGAGGGCGCCGAGAGTGTTCGCGAGATCCTGCGGGGGAATCGCCTGGAGCAGCGGAAGAAGCCCGTCGAGCACTTCGCTCAGTTCCGCGGTGCGTCGGCCGGTGTCCTGCATCAGCACGTCACCGGGCTGCACGGGGTCGGCCGGCTCGTCCGGGATGATCAGCGAGATGTACCGCTCGCCGAAAAGCGTCTTGGGAAGCAACTGGGCCGTGGCGTTGGACGGGATCTTGTCCACCATGTCGGGATTCAGTGCCAGATGCGCCGTGACCCGGCCTTCTTCCGCACTCGTGCCGCGGACCTCGCCCACGTTCACGCCTCGAACCTTGACGTCGGCGTTCTGGGGAAGCGCGTTTCCGATGCTGTCGGTGAGCACGTCGACTTCCACGATCTTGGTGAACGTCTTGTTGTAGACCGCCACGGTGAAATACAGGAACAAGCCCACGACGAGGAAGAACACCAGGCCGAGCACGCGCCGTCGCAGCACCGAAGTGGGTTCGCTCATCCGGCAATCCTCACCGTCGTCGTCGTGCCCCAGATCGCGAGGCTCAGGAAGAAGTCGAGCACGGCGATCGTGACGATGGCGGTGCGGACCGCCCGCCCTACCGCTACGCCGACGCCTGCCGGGCCACCGCTGGCGTGGAAGCCGTAGTAGCAGTGGATCAGAATGAGCACGAACGCGAAGACCAGCACTTTTCCGAACGAATAGAGTACGTCCGCGGGTGGCAGGAACAAGTAGAAATAGTGGTCGTACGACCCGCTGGACTGGCCGTTGAACAGAGTGCTGATCACGCGCGTCGCAAGGTATGCCGCGAGCAGGCCGATGATGTAGAGCGGGATGACCGCCACGAAACCGGCGATCATGCGCGACGTCACGAGGAACGGGACGGACGGCACGGCCATCACTTCGAGTGCATCGATCTCTTCGCTGATGCGCATCGCGCCCAGTTGGGCGGTGAAACCGCAGCCGACGGTGGCAGACAACGCGAGCGCCGCGACCACCGGTGCGAGTTCGCGGGTGTTGACGTACGCCGACAAGAAGCCTGTGAGCACCGAGGAGCCGAGCTGCTCGAGCGCCGCGAAGCCCTGGAGCCCCACCACGACGCCGGTGAATCCCGACATCATGGCGATGACGCCGATCGTGCCGCCGATGACTGCGAGCGCGCCGCTTCCGAAGGTGACCTCGGCGAGCAGCCGGAGCACTTCCTTGCGGTAGTGGGTGATGGTTCGCGGTGTCCATGCGACGGCACGCGCGTAGAAGGACATCTGTTCGCCGGCGCGATCGAGCACGTTCAGCGGAGCGCGCAGCACTTTGCGACCCCGGAGAAGGACGAGATCTCCGCGGCCTTTCGAGATTGTCATGGCGTCAAGATCCCTTCGCAGGTACAACCTGCAGATACACCATCGTCAAGATCAGGTTGGCGAAGAAGAGCAACAGGAACGTGATGACCACGGTCTGGTTCACTGCCTCCCCCACGCCCTTCGGCCCGGGGCCTGGGTGCAAGCCCTTGTAGCACGCGACCACGCCGGCGATGAGACCGAAGATCGCTGCCTTGAGTTCGGCGACGTACAGATCGGGTAGCTGGGCGAGCGCCGAGAAGGACGCGAGATACGCACCGGGTGTACCGCCCTGCAGGACGACGTTGAAGAAGTAACCACCTGCGATGCCCACGACGGAGACGAGACCGTTGAGCAGCAGCGCCACGAGCACCATGGCCAGTACGCGAGGCACGACGAGACGTTGCACCGGGTTGATACCCAGCACTTCCATCGCGTCGATCTCCTCCCGGATGGTCCGTGATCCGAGGTCGGCGGTGACCGCCGAGCCCGCTGCCCCGGCGATCAGCAGAGCTGTCACGATCGGACTGCCCTGCTGGATCACCGCGAGCACACTGGCCGCGCCGGTGAACGACTCGGCACCGAGCTGCTTGATCAGCGAACCGGTCTGGAGCGAGACGACCGCGCCGAACGGGATAGCCACGAGCGCGGTGGGCAGGATCGTCACACTGGCGATGAACCACGCCTGCTCGATGAATTCGCGGAACTGGAACGGTCGGCGGAACGTGTTCCTCACGACGTCGACGAAAAGCTCGACGATATTTCCGGCTTGGGTGAGTGCGCCGTGCGCGGGACGCAACAGCGAGCTACCAGCCCCCATCTAATCTCCTACTTCTGGCCCTGCGGCTGACCGTGCTGCTCTGGGGAGTACACGGGAATTACCTGCGTGTCCGCATCGAGATCATCGTGGTATCCCGATGCCTGACCGTGCTGTCCCGGTGCGGCCATCGGCGTGTCGTCTTCGTCGAGCGATTCGAGGATCGCGCTCTGGGCGACGGACGGAAGCGTGTGCAGGATCTGCCGCACACGGTCCTTCCGGCGCGCGACGGCCTGACGGAACGGCATACCGGGAGTGGCTTTCATCTGCGGCACGATGCCTTCGACATCCTCGACACCGCCGGCGTGGTGACCTGCGTCGACGAGCGCCTGCTCGTGAGCCATCTGCGCCTCGTCCTTCTCCTCCGACATGCCGATCGGGCCGATCATCGTGCCGTTGAGGAACTGCTTGACCACCGGCTCGTCCGAGGTCAGCAGCACCTCACGCGGACCGAACATCACCAACTGGCGGCGGAACAGCATGCCGATGTTGTCGGGCACCGTTCGGGCGAGATTGATGTTGTGCGACACGATGAGGATAGTCGCGTCGATCTCGGCATTGATGTCGATCAGGGTCTGCGAGATGTATGTGGTCCGGACCGGGTCGAGGCCGGAGTCCGGCTCGTCGACCAGGATGATCTCGGGGTCGAGCACCAGCGCACGGGCCAGGCCCGCGCGCTTGCGCATACCGCCGGAGATCTCACCGGGCAGTTTGTCTTCCGCGCCGAGCAGACCGACCAGTTCGAGCTTGCTCATCACGATCTTGCGAACGTCGGACTCGGACTTCTTGGTGTGCTCCCGCAGGGGGAAGGCAACGTTGTCGTACAGGTTCATCGAGCCGAACAGCGCGCCGTCCTGGAACAGCACGCCGAACAGTTTGCGGATCTCGTAGAGTTCCTTGCTCGAGCACTGCAGGATGTCGGTGCCATCGATGATGATCGAGCCCTGCTCCGGGCGCAGCAGGCCGATCAGCGACTTCAGGAATACCGATTTACCCGTACCGGAAGGTCCGAGCAGCACGCTCACCTCACCGGGAGGGAGGGTCAGAGTCACGTCCTGCCAGATTCGCTGCGAGCCGAAGGACTTGGTCAGTCCCTCGACGGACACCTCGACGCCCACGATTACCTCCGCGCTCTTCGATCCCGTTCCCGATGTGGGTTGCGCCACTCTATCGCATCGACGTGGTGCCCGTGACAAGTGACCCTACTCCAAAGTAAGTAAAGGAATCACCAAGGGCCAACATAGGTGAACTTATGCCCTGACCTGCGCCGATGCCGTCCCACACCCGAAGTGTCCGGACGCAGGGTGCCGTTCGGGGTCGGCGACGGCCCCGCAAGCCCGGAAATACCGAAAAGACCGCCCCCACGGAACACATCCGTGGGGGCGGTCTTCGGAGTAACGCCGCACGAGAGGGACGGAGACCGTCCCGCCCGCGCGAGGGAAACCGTCTTACTTGACGGAAACCTTGGCGCCGGCATCCTCGAGCTTCGCCTTGGCAGCCTCTGCAGCGTCCTTGGCAACCTTCTCCAGGATCGGCTTCGGAGCACCCTCGACGAGGTCCTTGGCTTCCTTCAGGCCCAGGCCGGAGACGATCTCGCGAACGACCTTGATGACCTGGATCTTCTTCTCGCCGGCACCTTCGAGGATGACGTCGAACTCGTCCTGCTCTTCAGCAGCCTCGGCAGCAGCGGCCGGAGCGCCGGCAGCGGCAACGGCGACCGGAGCAGCAGCGGTGACCTCGAAGGTCTCCTCGAATGCCTTCACGAACTCCGAGAGCTCGAGCAGGGTCAGTTCCTTGAACGCGTCGAGCAGCTCTTCGGTGGTGAGCTTCGCCATGATGGCGGTCCTTCCTGTAAGTCCCATGTCGCTGATCCGCGACCGGATGGGATGGTGCACGCCGGAGCGTGCGTGGATTTGTTCAGCGATACGCGGTGATGCGGATCAGCGTCAGGCTGCCTCTTCGGCTTCCTTCTTCTCCTGCAGGGCGGCCGCAAGGCGAGCCACCTGCGAAGCGGGAGCATTGAACAGGCTCGCGGCCTTTGCCAAGTTGCCCTTCATCGCGCCGGCGAGCTTGGCCAACAGCACCTCGCGGGACTCGAGGTCCGCGATCTGGTTGACCTGGTCCACAGACAGCATGCCGCCGTCCATGTACCCGCCCTTGATGACGAGTGCCTTGTTGTCCTTAGCGAAGGCCTTGAGAGCCTTCGCTGCGTCCACCGGCTCGCCCTTGACGAACGCGATGGCGGTCGGACCGACGAACAGATCGTCGAGACCCTCGACGCCCGCCTCTGCGGCGGCACGCTTGACCAGGGTGTTCTTGGCGACGGAGTAGGTAGCACCCTCTCCGAGAGCGCGACGCAGCTCAGTCAGACTTCCCACCGAAAGACCACGGTATTCCGTGATCACGGCGGCCGTCGAGCTCTTGAACTGCTCGGTGATCTCCGCAACTGCGGAAACCTTCTCGGGCTTTGCCATACTTCGCCTCCTCTCAGTAACAGTCGTTTTCCCGGTGTCCCGAATGGGACGTCCCACCGGGAACCGTCGGGCCGGGAACGACAAACGCCCCGGCGCAGGGCACACGGGGCGTGAGAGAGGGATCAGAACCGCACGGAGGCGATCGTTTCGCAACTCCCCTAACCTCGTCCTCCTGCGTGGGCCGCCGGATGAATCCGGACCTTCAACCGATGCTGCAAGCAACCTCGGTGACCAACGGTCTTTGGTAGAACATGATCGGGGTGGAGATCGGCACAATGCCGAACTACCCAGCTACTGTAGCGGAACACGCCGGTAGAACGCAAAACGGCCGGCACAGGGATCCTGTGCCGGCCGTTCGGAGTGCGTACTCGCGTGAACGAGCGATCTACTCTGCAGTCTCGAGAAGGTTACGCGTGCGCTGCGGATCCACCGGGATGCCCGGTCCGGTGGTCGTAGCGATCGTGATCTTCTTGATGTAGCGGCCCTTCGCGCTCGAGGGCTTCACACGGAGCACCTCGTCGAGGGCAGCCGCGTAGTTCTCGACCAGCTTGGTGTCGCCGAAGGATGCCTTACCGATCACGAAGTGAAGGTTGGCGTTCTTGTCGACGCGGAAGTTGATCTTGCCGCCCTTGATGTCCGTGACAGCCTTCGCGACGTCCGGCGTGACCGTGCCGGTCTTCGGGTTCGGCATGAGGCCACGCGGGCCGAGGACACGCGCGATACGACCGACCTTGGCCATCTGGTCCGGCGTCGCGATCGCGGCGTCGAAGTCCAGCCAGCCACCCTGAATCCGCTCGATCAGGTCCTCTGCACCGACGACGTCGGCGCCTGCGGCCTCTGCCTCGGCAGCCTTCTCGCCGACGGCGAAGACGATGACGCGAGCGGTCTTACCCGTGCCGTGGGGCAGGTTGACCGTGCCGCGGACCATCTGATCGGCCTTGCGGGGGTCGACGCCGAGGCGCATTGCGACCTCGACCGTGCTGTCGCTGTTCTTCGAGCCTGTCTCCTGCGCGAGCTTTGCGGCTGCGAGGGGGCTGTAGAGCTTGTCGGAATCGATCTTCTCGGCGGCGGCGAGGTATGCCTTGCTGCGCTTTGCCATGTTCTTTCCTAACTTCTCACCCTGCGGTGAATGGTTCGGGAGTGGTTGCGGACCTGGCCGGCCCTCCCACGTGGTGGTGCTGCAGCCGGACGGGAACGTGTCCCTTCCGACCGGTGAGGGATTCTCAGCCCTCGACCGTGATGCCCATCGAACGCGCGGTGCCGGCGATGATCTTCGCGGCGGCCTCGACGTCGTTGGCGTTCAGGTCTTCCTGCTTGGTCTTGGCGATCTCGCGCACCTGATCCATGGTCACCGTGGCGACCTTGGTCTTGTGCGGCTCGCCGGAGCCCTTCTGCACGCCCGCTGCCTTGAGCAGCAGCTTGGCAGCCGGAGGCGTCTTCAGCTTGAAGTCGAACGAGCGGTCTTCGTAGACCGTGATCTCGACCGGCACGACGTTGCCGCGCTGCGACTCGGTCGCTGCGTTGTACGCCTTGCAGAACTCCATGATGTTGACGCCGTGCTGACCCAGCGCGGGGCCGACCGGAGGCGCCGGATTGGCCGCGCCGGCCTGGATCTGGAGCTTGATGAGCCCGGCGATCTTCTTCTTCTTGGGGGGCATCTCTATTCCTAAGTTTCTTGCTCGGTGTGGTTCTTGCGTATTGCTACTGCAAGCTTTCGTGCGTCAGATCTTCGAAACCTGCGTGAAGGACAACTCCACGGGAGTCTCACGACCGAAGATCGACACCAGGACCTTGAGCTTCTGCTGCTCGGCATTTACTTCGCTGATGGACGCGGGCAGCGTAGCGAACGGACCGTCCATCACGGTCACGGACTCCCCGACCTCGAAGTCCACCTCGATGGTGGGCTTCGACGACGCGGCGGCCGACTGCTCGCCGGCGGCCGACGTTCCGGCCGCAGGCTTCTTCTTCGCCTGCTGCGGGAGGAGGAACTTCACGACCTCCTTGATCGTCAGCGGCGACGGACGGGAGGTCGCACCGACGAAGCCGGTCACGCCGGGCGTGTTGCGCACGGCGCCCCACGACTCGTCGTTCAGCTCCATGCGAACCAGGATGTAACCGGGCAGCACCTTGCGGTTGACCAGCTTGCGCTGCCCGTTCTTGATCTCGGTGACCTCTTCCGTGGGCACCTCGACCTGGAAGATGTACTCGCCCAGGTCCAGGTTCTGCACGCGGGTCTCGAGGTTGGCCTTCACCTTGTTCTCGTAACCGGCGTACGAGTGGATCACATACCAGTCACCGGCTTCGAGGCGAAGCTGCTTCTCCAGAGCCTCGGCGGGATCGACCTCGACCTCGGCTTCGGGCTCGCCACCTTCGGCAGATGCGTCGGCATCCTCACCGGCAGGGGCAAGGTCATCGACGTTCTCGGGCGTCGCGTCGGCATCGACGGCCTCGGCGGTCGCCGCGTCGTCAACGAAAACCTCGTCCGAAACGTGCTCTTCGGCCGAAGCCTCGTAGGAGTCGTTCTCGGGGGTGCTCACCGGCACTTTTCCTCTCGTCGATCAAATTTGCAGGCGCGCGAGCGCTAGCCGAACAACCAGCTGACGCCCTGCACGAACGCCAGATCCAAGCCGAAGATGAACGCCGTCATCACAGCCACGAACACCACCACGACGATCGTGTAGGTGGTCAGCTGCTTGCGATTCGGCCAGATCACCTTGCGGAGCTCGGCGATGACCTCACGGAAGTAGCGACGCAGGCGCTTGAAGATGTTCTCGGGCTTCTTGTCCCCGGAGACGTCACCGGTCGCGACGGCAGACCTGGCACGGCGCGAACCTGCCGGATCGGAATCCTTGGCGACGGAAACTCGTCCACCCTCGGACGAGCGGGCGACACGCTTGCCGCTCGGCCTCGCTACCGCAGAGGAATCGTCGGGGGTTGCGCCGGTTGCCGGTCCAGCGTCGCGGGGGGTGAACCCTCCGGTGTCGCTGAGGCGCTTACCGCGCTCCTCGCTCACATCGTTCCTCTCGGTCGCTGGCAGTCCGGGGGCAGGGGCGACAGGACTTGAACCTGCAACCTGCGGTTTTGGAGACCGCTGCTCTGCCAATTGAGCTACGCCCCTTTGGTCGATCATCGGTGTCTCGAACGAGCACCTTGTCGATCGACCCGTCTGCGATCACATGACACGCGCGCTACCCCATCGGCTTTGAACGAGCACCGAAGAGCAGCGCGCTGCGCTATACGATCCCAGAAGCTTTAGTGTACTGCATTGCCCCGGGACAAACCCAATCCGCCCGGCCGTCAGGCCAAGCGAACCGTTGCCGTGGCCCGGCCGAAGATCTTACGACCTTCCGACTTCGCCACGATCGCGACCACTGCTGTCTTGCTTTCCGGGTCCAACGACTTGATCTTGCCGTTGAACTCGATTGCGGCGGCCTCATCGGCCTCCACGTATACCGGGCTGGTGAAACGAACGTTGTATTCCTTCACCGCACCGGGGTCTCCCAGCCACTCCGTGACATAGCCGGCCCCGATGCCCATGGAGAGCATGCCGTGACCGACGACGCCGCGCAAGCCGGCAAGTTCGGCGACCTTGTCGCTCCAGTGAATCGGGTTGGGATCACCCGACACACCGGCATAGTTGACGAGATTTCCGCGCGTGAGCGTCACCGTCTTGGTGGGAAGCTCGTCCCCGACCACGACGTCTTCGAAGCTACGAAGGCTCATGCATCATCACATCCTTGACCGCGTGCGCGATGTTGGCGTCGACCTCGCCGCCGGTACGGCCCACCAATGTGGTCCACGAGGTCAGCACGAGATTGTCGAACTGATCCGTGATGAGGTTCTTCGTGGTGATGATGTCGCTGCCGGCTGCCTGACGGAATTCCTCCAGGTACACGTCGCAGAACAGACGATCGCCTGCCTGGATCGGCCGGTGGAACACGAGACGCTGATCGGTCTGCATGATCTGACTCAGGTCGTAACCCGTGACGACTTCCTCGAACAGCTTGCGCTGCGCGATCATGCCGACGATCGAGATGAACGTGAGCGGAGCGATCAGGCCGTCGTATCCGAGGCCTTTGGCTGCGTCCTCGTCGTGGTGCGCGGGATGTCCGTCGAGCACCGCACGGGCGTACTCACGAATCTTCTCGCGACCGACTTCGTAGAAGTCGTCCACACGGTAATGGTGTCCGACCATGGACTTCGCATGCGCGGCGACATCGAACTGGATCCCGGCCTGTTCGGTCACGTCCACAGAGTCTTCGGATACGAGTGCGTCTGTCATACGCAAAAACCTCCGCAATTCCGCCCAGGACGCCAACAGGCGCGGTCGGTATTGCGGAGACCTTACGCGTCGACGTCGATCAGATAGGCTACTTCGACTCGCGGTGCGACTGGTGCGTACCGCAGTTCGGGCAGAACTTCTTCAGTTCGAGCCGATCGGGGTCGTTGCGACGGTTCTTCTTGGTGATGTAGTTGCGGTGCTTGCACACCTCGCAGGCCAAGGTGATCTTCGGCCGGACGTCTGTAGAGGAGGCCACGGGATGCCTTCTTTCGGTTAAATCTGATCATGATCGATCAGGTGGTTCATTCAACTCTGGTAGCGATGGCCGGACTTGAACCGGCGACACAACGATTATGAGTCGTTTGCTCTACCAACTGAGCTACACCGCCTCGGTGTCATGTGCCGCGCGGAATCAAGGCACACAATCCAGCGAGCCCCCTGACGGAATCGAACCGTCGACCTTTTCCTTACCATGGAAACGCTCTGCCGACTGAGCTAAGGGGGCGCGGCCACGTGGAGCATCTCTGCTCGCTGCGGCCTCCAAAAGATTACACACACTCGCCGTCAGCACAAAATCAGCAGGTAGTGGCACCAAAAGCGACGCTCGAGCGTCGCGCAGGACCTGCCGGCCACCGCACGCTCCGGTCGGCCCGACAGGGTTGCCGACAGCTGCCGGACCGTGTGCCGCGGCACCCCCCGGGAAACTACCCCGGAGAACACGACAGCCCCGGTTCCGAAGAACCGGGGCTGTGTGGTGGCAGGTGTAGGATTCGAACCTACGTAGGCATAAGCCGACGGATTTACAGTCCGCTCCCATTGGCCGCTCGGGCAACCTGCCGGGTGCTCTCGGGACCGTGTCCCTGATGCGTTGGAAGAATACAACGCATACCCCCCCGAAATGCAAACCGGGTGGTTACGGGCGCCGATCGACCGGATAGCGTCGGCATGACAACCCCGTACAGACCGACCGAAGTGGAGACAGACGTGGCTGATTCGTCGTTCGATGTGGTGAGCAAGGTCGACCGTCAGGAAGTGGACAACGCCCTGAACCAGGCGGCGAAGGAGATCGCGAACCGCTTCGACTTCCGCAATACCGGCGCGAGCATCGAATGGTCCGGCGAAGAAAGCATCGTGATCACCGCCGACACCGAGGACCGCGTCAAGGCGGCGCTCGACGTGTTCAAGGAGAAGCTGATCCGGCGGGACCTGTCCCTCAAGTCGCTCGAGACCGGAGAACCGACCCAGTCGGGCAAGGTCTACAAGCTCACCGGCACTCTCGTCCAAGGCATCAGCCAGGAGAATGCGAAGAAGATCACGAAGCTCATCCGTGACGAAGGCCCCAAGGGCGTGAAGGCACAGATCCAGGGCGAAGAGCTGCGTGTGAGCAGCAAGAAGCGTGACGACCTTCAGGCCATCATCGCGCTGCTCAAGAACGCCGACCTCGACGTGGCGCTGCAGTTCGTCAACTACCGCTAGAGCGACGCGGCCACACCGACACCCGTCCCGCGCTTCCCTGCGCGGGCGGTGTCGCTCCCGCGGTTTCCGGGCCCTGAGGCCTCTGCGGGCACTTCCCCGGAACTACGCGGGGGTCGCCTACCGCAGGCCGGCCATGCGCTCCAGCCGCGCGATGCGCTCCTCCATGGGCGGATGGGTGGAGAACAGCCTGCTCATCTTGTCGCCGGCCCGGAACGGATTGGCGATCATCAGGTGCGACTGAGCCGCGAGTTGCGGCTCCGGCGGCAACGGTGCGGCCTGGGTGCCGCGCTCGAGCTTGCGTAGCGCCGACGCCAGCGCCAGGGGATCGCCCGTCAGCTCGGCGCCGGACTGGTCTGCCTGGTACTCACGTGAGCGCGAGACCGCCAGCCTGACCACCGACGCGGCAATGGGGCCGAGCAACGAGACGAGCAACAGCGCGATCGGATTGGCGCCGCCCTCCCGGCCGCCACCGAACGCGCCCGCGAAGAACGCGAAGTTGGCAAGGCCGGAGATGACTGCGGCCATGGCGCCGGCGACGGACGAGATCAGGATGTCGCGGTTGTAGACGTGCGACAACTCGTGACCGAGGACCGCGCGTAGTTCGCGCTCGTCGAGAATGTCGAGGATCCCGCTGGTGCAGCACACCGCGGCGTTACGTGGATTCCTGCCGGTGGCGAACGCGTTGGGCGCGTTGGTGGGACTGACATACAACCGCGGCATCGGTTGATGCGCCGCCGTCGCCAGCTCACGCACGATGCGGTAGATCACCGGTGCCTGGACCTCGGTGATCGGCTGCGCGTGCATCGACCGCAACGCGAGCTTGTCGCTGTTGAAGTACGCGTACCCGTTCACACCGACCGCCAGCACCACCGAGATCACCAGGATCGTCGAGTTCTGGAACAAGGCGCCGACGAAGACGATCAGCGCCGACATTCCCACCAGCAACCCGGCCGTCTTGAGACGGTTCGCATACCCGTGCACGTCACGCTCCTCCCCCACCCCGCGTCTGTGGTTCGCACGGTGGTGGTCCATTCGCCCGATCAACGAACGGCAGAGCTTCCCGGTTCCCCCGGGACAGGTCGGAGGAGGTCAGCCCACCCGGGCGATCGTGAAGTCGACGAGGTGCCGCAGCGCCTCGTTGGCGGGACCCTGAGGCAGCGCCTCGAGCTCGGCGTGCGCCCGCCGCGCATACGTGTCGAGGGTGTGCTTGGCCGCCTCCATGCCGGGCGACCGGACGAGAAGTTCGAGGGCCTCCTCGACGTGTGCCTCGTCGTCGATCGGACCGACGAGCAGCTCCCGCAACCGGTCCGCGTCCGGTCCGGTCTCGCGCAGCGCGTAGAGCACCGGCAACGTGTGTACGCCCTCACGAAGATCGGTTCCGGGTGTCTTGCCCGATTCGGACGTGACCGACGCGATGTCGATGATGTCGTCGACGATCTGGAAGGCGGTACCGACGGCGTCGCCGAGCCTCTCGAGCCGTGCGACGTGTTCTTCGTCGCCCCCGGAGAAGGTGCCGCCGAATCGGCCGCTCGCCGCGATCAGCGAACCGGTCTTCTCCCACACCACCCGCAGGTAGTGCTCGACCGGGTCCTGCTGCTCACGGGCACCGATGGTTTCGCGCATCTGCCCGGTGACGAGTTCGGCGAACGTCTCGGCGATGATCTGCACCGCGGACGGGCCGAGTGTGGACACCAGCCGGGACGCGTGGGCGAACAGGTAGTCGCCGGCGAGGATGGCGACGCTGTTGTTCCAGCGCACGTTCGCGCTCGGAGCGCCCCGCCGCATCGTCGCCTCGTCCATCACGTCGTCGTGGTAGAGGGTCGCGAGGTGGACGAGTTCGACCACCGTCGCTGCCGTCACGACCGACGGATCGGCGGGGTTGGGGCCGAGTTGCGCGGTCAGGATCGTGAACAGCGGCCGGAATCGCTTGCCGCCCGCCTTCGCGAGGTGCAGTGCCGCCTCCGTCAGGAAGTCTTCACCGTCCGACAACTCCTGGACGAGCAGTGCCTCGACGCTCGCGAGTCCGTCGCGCACGCTGGTCGCGAGACCCGGGTCGCCGAGTTCCACACCAGCAACGACGGTGCTCGATACCGCGTCGGCCGGACCGGCGGTCCGAGCCGCCCCCTCAGTGCTCACGATGACGTACCCATCCTCTTCTGTCGCCTCGGCCTCACGGTAGTGAACCTAGCCGCTCCACCACCACACCACCTCGTCGAGGCGAGAAAGTCGTGCCTGAGAGGATGGACACGTGGTGGGCGAAAACTCCGCGACAGAGCCGCGGCAATCCCGGTCCTGCGTTCCCGACAGTACCGATGTTCTCGTCGTCGGTGCCGGTCCCGCCGGTTCGTCGGCTGCGGCATGGGCAGCCCGCGCCGGGCACGACGTGCTGTTGGTCGACGCCGCGAGGTTCCCGCGAGACAAGACCTGCGGCGACGGGCTCACCCCGCGCGCGGTCGCGGAACTGGACCGTCTCGGCCTGGGCGACTGGTTGCGCACCCACACCGTCAACCGCGGCTTGCGCCTGGAAGGGTTCGGCGGCCGGTTCGAGTTGCCGTGGCCGGACTCCTCGTTCCCCTCGATGGGTAGCGCCGTGCCCCGCACCGAGTTGGACGACCGGATCCGCCGGGTCGCCCTCGACTCCGGTGCCCGGATGGTCGAAGGTGCCAAGGCCGTCGACGTCGAGCGTGACGGCGACCGGGTGACCTCCGTTCTCCTCCGCACCGAGGACGGTCCGCGCACCGTGTCGTGCCGGCGGCTCGTCGTCGCCGACGGCGTGCGCTCGCCGCTCGGCAAGGTCCTCGGGCGCCGCTGGCACCGCGACACCGCGTACGGCGTGGCCGCGCGCGCCTATGCGACATCGACCCGGAGCGACGATCCGTGGATCACCTCGCACCTCGAGTTGCGTGACGATGCGGGAACCCTGCAACCGGGTTACGGCTGGGTGTTCCCACTCGGAACCGGCGAGGTCAACATCGGCGTGGGCACGCTCGCCACGGCCGCGCGCCCCGCACAGGGATCGTTGCGGCCGTTGATCGACCTGTACGCGGACAAGCGTCGTGCGGAGTGGGGACTGGGCCCCGTGACCAGGGTCGCGTCGGCGCTACTTCCCATGGGTGGTGCGGTGTCCGGAGTGGCCGGCGTCAACTGGGCGCTTGTCGGCGACGCAGCCGCCTGCGTCAATCCCCTCAACGGCGAAGGCATCGACTACGGACTCGAGGGCGGGCGCCTGCTCGCAGAGATCCTCGACCGGGACGATCTGACAGGCGAGTGGCCCGCATTGCTGCGCGCGCATTACGGAGCCGCATTTTCGACCGCACGGAGGCTCGCCGGGCTGCTCACCGTGCCGAAGTTCCTGCCGACGACCGGACCGGTCGCGATGCGGTCACGGGCGATGATGAATGTCGCGGTGCGCGTGATGGGAAATCTGGTGACCGACGAGGACACCGATGTCGTGGCACGGGCGTGGCGGGCGAGCGGACGTGCGTCCATGCGCTGGGACCGCCGGCCGTTGTTCGCCTGACGCACCGCGCTGTGCCGACCTAGCGCACCGCGCTGTGCCGACCTAGCGCACCGCGCTGTGCAGCGCCGCGATCCCGCCCGTCAGATTCCGCCACTTCACGTCGCGCCAGCCTGCCTCTCCGATACGCACGGCGAGTTGTTCCTGCGTCGGCCATGCCCGGATCGACTCGGCCAGGTACACGTACGCGTCGGGGTTGCTGCTCACGGCGCGCGCGACCCGCGGAAGCGCACGCATCAGGTATTCCATGTAGACCGTGCGCAGCGGTTCCCGGACGGGAGTGGAGAATTCGCACACCACCAACCGCCCGCCGGGCTTGACGACCCGCGCGATCTCGCGGAGGCCGGCATCGGGATCGGCGACGTTGCGCAGGCCGAAGGAAATCGTCGCGGCGTCGAAGACGGCGTCGGCGAACGGCAACCGCATCGCGTCGCCCGCGACCATGGGTACCTGGCGGAACGCACCGGCGTTCAGCATGCCGGTGGAGAAGTCGGTGGCCACCACCCACGCTCCGGAGCGGCCGAGTTCGACCGTCGAGACGCCGGTGCCGGCCGCGAGATCGAGAACCCGCTCGCCGGGCTTCAGGTCCAGCGCGGCACGCGTCGCACGGCGCCATCCGCGGTCCTGGCCGAACGACAGAACGGTATTGGTCAGGTCGTAGCGCGCCGCGACACCGTCGAACATGGACGCGACCTCGCGCGGATCCTTGTCGAGGGACGCGCGCGATCCGTGAGTTTTTGCCACGGCCGAAACGTTACCCGGCGGCGGGCCCGCGAACCCTGAGGAGGACCTCGTCGTCAGGACATCGCGCGTGCCGCGTCCTCGGCCACGGAGGGATCGGTGTCCGCGGCCTCACGGCGCCGCAGGTAGACGAGGACCGGCACCGCGATCAGCCACGTGACCACAATCACCGAACCGGTGGGGATCAGTGCCACCCGCGCATCGCGTCCGGTGACCCTCACCAGGTCGGGATCACTGCGCGCGTACTCGACTGCGATGCGCTGGCCGGTGGCAAGACCCGTCGGGTACAGCACGCCGAGTTCGGGGTTGTGTGTGACGCCGTCGGGCGTGACGAAAGCGACCGCGGACCGGAGCGACCCGGCCGACAACACCTCGGCGGTTGCGGTGCCCATGTCGCTCTCGATGGTCCGGT
>Ga0233386_1000142_pt1 | contig 23279 bp, 19 predicted proteins | sample ElkDunMinimDraft_17_FD_191544 | JGI IMG/M metagenome (GOLD analysis project Ga0233386, IMG submission 191544) | Fecal eukaryotic communites from dung pellets of Tule Elk in California, USA - Elk Dung G4 | ecosystem: Host-associated > Mammals > Digestive system > Large intestine > Fecal | place...
GAAGGAGTGATATATATGAAAAAGAAAACTAAGAAAAGAAGAAAAATAAATTGGAGCAAAAGATTTTCTAATAAATTATTTTTAATGTCTTTAGCATCAACAGTCCTTTTACTGATTACTCAATTAAATTTATTTCCTATTCCACCAGATTTAGAAGGAATTATAAATTCTGTACTTACATTATTAGCACTTGCAGGAGTCCTTACTGACCCGACGACGGATTCTCTATGGGATTCTGAACAAGCATTATCTAACGAGACTTCAGAGGAGCATGATGCTATCGTACACGAGAATGCAGGACGAAAATTTGCAGAATTAAACGGATTATCTAAGCAGTTAGAGGAGATTGGTGCAACTGAGTATTTTGATTATGAAGCCTATGGTAGACAACAATTAACTTATCCAGCTGATTCGTCTTATTCTTTTGAAGATAACGAAACTAAAGGTTGATAAAGTTCCTTCTATTCGTTTAGAAGGTTAGAGGTGATATTATGTTATTTAATATAGATAGTATGTACGAAGCGAGTCAAAAATTATTTGTATAGAAACTTATAATCTAAGAGAGGAGGAATAATAGGTGAAAGTTAGGTGTATAGAAGCAATATCGTCATTACTTGAAGTAGGTAAGGTTTATAACGTAGTTCTAATACAACATAACTTTGCATTACTAGAAGATTTCCCGTATAATCATGAAATATTTTGAATTAGTTTAAATAAGATAGGTAGCTTATATTTCAATAGGCTACCTATTTTACATGTAGCTAATATATAAGAAAGGAGTAACGTTAATGGATAAGAAATATGTCTTAGAGCTTGACTTAGTTGTTGGATTATTTAATCCTAAAATGAGGTTCAACCAAGGCGATAAAGATACTTCGGATTTTTATATAAAACTTACTAAAAATGGTGAAGTTATTGAAAGTCTTAATAGAGCGATGGTCACTTTAGTAGCTATTAAACCAGACAAGACTGTTGAGGCTCAATTTATCGAAGTTGAAAAGGGTTTAATATATGCCGATTTAAAGCGACATATGAGAGACCAAGTTGGTATCTATAGAGCTAGAGCTATGATAATCGTTGATGGCGAATCTATAATGACGGATATAATAAAATATCAAGTAGATGACGATGGTTATATAGACGACCCAGACGACGGTGTAGATGATGGAATAGCTTTAGGTAAACTAGAGGAACTTCTAAAGAAAATTGAAGAAATCGAAACTTCTACGAATGAACGTCTTGAGTTATTCGATTCTCAATTATCCTTACTAAATACACGTCAAGATTTATTTGATGAACGTTTAACTATGTTAAATGATAAGGTAAATAATCTTAAACCAAGTACAGGTGGTGGAAATACTCATTACCATTCTAATAAACATATACTAGACCAAATTACTCAAGAGTTACTTGATTCTATTGGTAAAGGCGAAGTAGATTTAAGCGATTACCAAACAAAAAATGATGGCGAACTTACTACTGATAACAAGTCAATAGTTGGTGCTATAAATGAATTGCATCAAGAATTTAATAGTTTTATGAACCGTTTTAATCCTATATATGATGAGGTAAATGAGGAACTTATTGCACCTCAATTCGGCAATATTAACTATGATTCTGATGACGAAAGTTTAGATATAGGAGGTTTTAATTAATGGCAGATATTAAAAAGATTAATGGTAAGTATCTGAAAGACGAAAAAGCACGTCAAGATATTGAAGCCTTAAAGAAGCAAGTTGACGAACTTGAATTCACTGGAGGTTCAGGTGCACCAGGTGAAGATGGTGAGGATGGAGCTACTTTCGTTCCTTCTATAGATGAAGAAGGGAACTTATCTTGGTCTAATGATAAAAATTTAGAAAATCCAGAGACTATTAATATAAAAGGCGAACAGGGTGAAAAAGGAGAAAAAGGCGATAAGGGAGATAAAGGCGAACAGGGAGAACGTGGAGAAAAAGGCGAGCAAGGTGAACAAGGACTTCAAGGTGAAAAAGGTGAGCAGGGGAAACAAGGTGAAAAAGGGGAACAAGGAGAGCAAGGTGAAAAAGGTGACGATGGTTATACTCCTATAAAGGGAGTTGATTATTTTACCGACGAAGAGCTACAAGAATTAGTTTATGATGATACTGAATTACTTAACCTTATAGATGAAGAAGAGCCTTACCTAATGCATATAAATGCTTATCCAACTAGCGATTTTCTATTTGCTTGTGGTTTACCTTTATTCATCGATAACAATATAGGACATAAATACTCTGAAGAATTATCTGAAGATACTGTAATTTGCAGTTATAGATGGGCAGAAGAATTAAAATATATTAGTTTAACTCCAGAACAAGCTTTAAGAACTAATGTTTGTGGAGGTTATGGACCTAATAAAGTAGGAGTTAAGAGACACTTACCTTATACAAAAATTGTTGCCAAAGACGTTACTTTAAAGAGTATCGTTGGTGGACATTATTTTGAAGGTGTTGTTGGTAGAGCCGAAATAGAAGTAGATAACTGTAACATTAAACAAATAATTGGTGCAGGATGGTGTGGTGCATCTGTTGATGGAAAAGCTACTAGAATGAATATAGTTTACGATGTATTTCTTAATCTAAAAGATGTGAAAGGTTGCAGTCTTTTATTTGGTGGACCTCAAGGTAATGGAGTTGCCGAAACAGTTGATATGAAACTATTTAACTGTGAAGCAGGATGGATTACAGCAGGTGGGTCTAATGGTTGCACTAGAAATGCTTTAATAGAAATTAACGGTGGAAATTATACTTGTTTACAAAGTACAAATAGAGGTCTTGTTGGAGATGTAAAATGGATTATTAATGATGGTAATATCCAAGGCTTTTACTGTGGTGGTGAAACTGAGGATACTACAGTTAATGGTATAATTGAAAATTGTAATGTTGAGCTTAATGGTGGTAATATTATCAACTTTAATAGAGGTACTAACAACGGCATAGTAGATGATGTTGATATCACTGGTACTATTATGGATTGTATTGTTTCTAACGGTGATATTTCTATGTTAGAAAAAGTTGAAAGACCAGTTGAAGTCGATATAGATGACTTATTAGATGATAAGGCAGATAACTTATTCCAAACTGATATACTTACAGTATCTGCTCTTGGTGGTATACCAGCAGGAACAGACTTAAACAATATGAGTATACAAGATGTTTTAACAAAATTATTATATCCATATGTAGCACCTACGGTTAAAGCATCAATTTCTTATTCCCCAACAGGCACAACTTTCGAGTATGGTGAAAGTGTTCACGTATCTAGTATGACTGCAACTATAACTAAAAAATCTGAGTTAATAACAAAAATAGAGTTCTTCGTTGATGGTACTATGATTCATGTAATAACAGATGACATAGAAAATGGTGGTACATTCACTTATACTTTCGACGAGCCTTATGAAGTAACTAAATCAATATCAAACTCATTCTTCCATGTAGAAGTTACTGATGCAAGTGGGGCTATAACTAAAGGAAATACATTATCAATGTCTTTAAATTTCCTATATCCATACTATTATGGTGTAGTTGATGAAGATGTTGAAATAACTGAAGATGTTATATTAGGTCTTACAAAACAAGTTGTTGCTAAAGGAACTAAAACATACTCATTTAGTCCAGATTATCAAAGAGCAGTCTTTGCTTATCCTAAATCATATGGAGTATTAAATTCAATACTTGACCCTAATAGCTTTGAAATTATAAGTTCTTTTGAATGTCTAGAAGTTAATATAGAAGGATTAGATGGTTCTATTCAACCATATTATGTTTATGTGAACGGAGCATTCACAAACTCTAATTTCAAAATTACTTTTAAATATTAAATGTATATTCATAGTGAGTATTCACTATGAATACTCCAAATACTTAGCAAAGGAGGTTTGTGAATGAGTGATAATTTCTTTGGTAGAGGTATACCATTAGCATCAGGTTTCGATTTGGGAGCTAAAGCACCACTTGATGCTCGTATAATGGTTCAAACTCTTAATGAAAGAGATGCCCACGTTACTAACAATCGAGCATTTGCAGGGATGCTTGTATTTGTTATTGACGAAGGAAAAACATATAGATATAATGGTCATGAGTGGGAGTTTATACCTTCTGAATCTGATGTTCAACTTATGATTGCCGAAGCTCAATTTAGTGGTGGCGAAGTTGATTTAAGTAATCTTGCAACTAAGGAAGAATTGAACGAAAAGGCGAACTTATCTGATATACCTACTAAAGTGAGCGAGTTAGAAAATGATTTAAATTTCGTTACTCGAAGCGATTTAGATGAAAAAGTTGATTTAAGTTATGCTCAAGAAAATTTTGCAGATAAGTCTACTGAACATACTCACGATAATTTAGTTGATTTAAACTCTATTACCTTAGAGAGAATGGAATCTTGGGATAATAAATCTGATTTTGATGGCAATTATAATAACTTAACTAATAAACCTTATATACCAGACAAAGTTAGTGATTTATCAAATGATTTGAGTTTCGTTACTGAAGAAGTTCTAAATTCAAAAGGCTACTTGACTGAGCATCAAGATTTATCTCATTTAGCAGAGAAAAAGGACTTACACCAACATAATAACTTAGATGTTCTAAGTACAATCACCCTTGAAAAACTGTCAGAATGGGATAACAAGTCCGACTTTGATGGAAGTTATACTTCTTTAACTAATACACCAGAAATTCCTTCAAAGGTAAGTGAATTATCAAACGATTTAAGTTTTGCAACTGAATCATTCGTACAAAATAAAATCGCCGAAGCTCAGTTGAACCAAGGTGGCGAAGTAGATTTAAGTGGTTTAGCTACTAAAGATGAGTTAAATGCTAAAATGGATAAATTCGATTTATCTGTATATGCAACTCAAGAATATGTTGATAATCAAATAGTGAACCACGACCACAATATAGCATCTAATGAAGAAGTTGATTCTTTTGTAGATGATTTATTCTTATAAATTCTAAATTAATTAGGAAAATATATAAATGAAAGGTGATGTTTAAATAATGGCTCAAATAAAATACATTGACGCAGCAGCATTGAAACGTGCATTGGTTAAATTCTTAGAAGGTGCCGATGCTAGATTCTTAGGAATAGACGCTAATGCAGTATCAGCTAGTAAATTACAAGTAGCAGTTAAAATCAACGGTATAGACTTTGATGGTTCTCAAAATATAGATATCAAAGCAGATAATATCGAAGATTTCGAAACAAAAGTTGCAGAATTATTAGGCGATGCAGAAACTACTCACGTGCATGATAACAAAGGTGTTCTTGATGGTATAACTCAAGAAATGCTTGATGAGTTTGCAGCAAAAATAGGTGTAAACGATGTTGAATTATTACTTTACACTAATGTTAACATGTCAGAAGTTAAAGACGTTAAAGGTGCATTAGATACTATAGTAGTAAACGTTGTTACATTAACTAATAGAGTTAAGGCTTTAGAAAATAAAGATATTGAAATAGTTGGTAGATTAGACGGTATAGATGGCGAAATAGACGGAATAGACGAAGAAATCGTTCAAATAAAAGCTAAAAATGAAGAACAAGACGGAAGAATACAAGTTTTAGAAGGTCAAGTAGGACACGAAGCATCTGAAGGTGTTGAAGCTACAGGATTATTCAAAAAAATAGAAGAAGTAGAAGCTAAAGCAGACCAAGCACAAGGTGAAGTTGACGCAGTTGAAGGTAGAGTTGGAGCTTTAGAAGCTAAAGACGAAGAAATAGACGGAGAAATAGAAAGATTAGACGGAAGAATAGATGGTGTTCAAGGCGAAGTTGATGCTTTAGAAGATGTAGTAGAACAAGTTAAAAAAGATTTTGCAGCAGGTGACGCTAAAGCATTAGAAGACGCTAAAAAATATGCAGATGAAGAAATAGCTAAATTAGTTGATTCAGCTCCAGATGCTATGAATACATTAAATGAATTAGCTAAAGCAATAGGTGACCATCAAGATGTTTATGATGCATATGTTGCAGAAGTATCAGGAGAATTAGCTAAAAAAGTTGATAAAGTTGAAGGAAAATCTTTAGTAGATGATACTGAAATAGCTAGATTAAAAAATGTTGATAACTATGACGATACTGAAGTTAGAGGTTTAATATCTACTTTAGAAGGTAAACATGACCAAGCAGTTGCAGATATAAACGCAGAAGTCGCAAACAAAGTTGACAAAGAAGAAGGTAAATCTTTAATCGCTAACAGCGAAATAGAAAGATTAGCTACTCTTAAAAATTACGATGATGCAGAAGTTAGAGGATTAATAGACGCTTGTGAAGCTAAAGACGTTGAGCAAGACGGAAGATTAGATGCTATAGAACAAAAAGATGTTGCTCAAGATGGTAGATTAGATGCTATAGAAGCAGAGTTAGCATTAAAAGCAAATGCAGCAGACTTTGTAGCTTTAACTGAAGGCGAAGTTGATACTATAGTTGGAGAAGTATTCGGAGCTTAATAAAAATGAATTGGGAGGTGGGAGTTAGTTCTCCCACCTTTCTTTTTATATAAATCAGTTGAGAGAGGTGATATAGTGATAACATTCGATAATCTTAATACCTTTAAACATTTTGTACAAAAATTAAAAGAGGTTTTAGCGACTATTTCTTATGTAGATGAATTAGATGCGAATAACCTTAAAAATGGAAATTATAACACTTTGAATACTTCTGATAAGACGATTTTAGGTTCAATAAATGAAATAAATTCGTCTATACAATTAGACTTTGATGCTTTGATGGAAGAAATAAATGAAATTGACGCATCATTGCCAGACAATTCTTAATGTATATTGAGTATGTAACTAAAATTGAAAGGAGTCGATTAAATGGCTAACTTAAATGATGTTCTTCAAGGTCTTGTCAATTTGAATTCTAAGATGGCAAATAATATAAATAGCCTTTTAGATAGTGTTGGTGAGGGATTCCTTGACGTTGGGGAGTTAACTAAAAATGACAACATATTGACGTTAAAAAATGCAGTTATTTTAGTTAATGGTACAGCGATAAAAATAGAAGAGTTGTCTACTTCTTTTGAAGGGGATAAAATATGTTTCCTTGAATATGATGTAGATAAAAACCTAAAACTTACTACATTTGAAGTTGTTGATGAAAATTTTAATTATGACTTATCCTTATATTTAGCAACTTCGAAATATTTTGCTCTTGCACGTCAATTTGGTGACGTATACGAGGATAGACGTGAAGCAGATAATGCATCTGAAAATGCATCTATAGTTTCAGCTTTAAAAAATGCAGGTTCTTTAAAAGCAGTTGATTATGAGGAAGGATTAGATTTAGACTTAGATATAGGTATAGACTTAGGTGATTTAGATTTAAATGGTGTCGTTAAAGCTATAGATGTAGAGGACGGAACTATTGAAGATGTTGACATTGATTATGTTACCAAAGCCGAATTAGATGAAACTTTAGCTAATCTTGGAGTTGATACTACTGTTGATTATGTATTCCAAGAAGAGTTAGAAAATTATGTTACTAAGGAAGAGCTAGACAACTTAGATGTTAATGTTGATTTAAGTGCATATGCTACTAAAGAAGAATTAAGTGCATATGCTACTAAAGAAGAATTGAATGAAGCAAAGACTGAAGCAGATGAAGAAATACAAGCTATTCTAACAGACCATATAAACCCTATGAAAGATAATTATCAATTAAAAAATGATACAACATTACAAACTTCTGATAAGACTATAGTAGGGGCAATAAATGAACTTTTTCAAAGTGCCAATAATGGTAAAGAACTCATAGCATCATCTATTGGCGAACCTTTAAGTTCTGACCAAACTTTCCAAGCTATGAGTACTGATATAGATAGTCTTTTAGGTACATTTAAGGCTAATATGATGAATAGTGGAGTTACTGTAGAAGCTAATGATAAATTTAAACAACTAATAGATAAACTTGCTAACTTAAATGATGCAGGGGGTTCTAATATACAAGTTATATCAGGTGAATATGATTTTGACCAAATGGTTTCTAAAGTATTCACTCTTACTGATGATTACACTTACAGCATTTCTATTAACCCATCATTAGGTTATATTGAATTAGAATTTGATACACCTCCAATTTTAATCTATGTAGAGAATTATGTGCATTTAAAGTTAGCATCTATTGCCGATTATGAATTTGTATCGAATAGTATATATGATACAGTTTTGAATAATGAGGTTGTCCTATCTACTTATAATTATGGAGATTCTGTACCACAAGGTGATATATACCATGTTCATCCTATTATCGAGGATAATAAATATACTATTCCAGTATCCATAGATATTTATGAGGATGCTTATGTAGACCAAGATTACACTCCAACACTACAAGATAAACATTGTCGTTGGGTTGCAGTTTGTGGAGATAATACAGAAGATACGACACTTAGAGACTCCCTTGCATCTATACTTCAAGGAGAAGGTGTTAGTGTAACTGAAGAAGATGATATGGCGAGTTTAATATCTAAAGTAGATATTGAGTTTGATAAACAAGTAACACCACAAGGTACAGCAGAGAGTAGCGACGTTGCTCAAGGTAAAACTTTTATAAATAGCACTGGTGAGTTATTAACGGGTACAGGAGCTCTTTTAAACTTGCCAGGATTAGTATATGATTATGGAAATCTTGATACAACTCTAATAGGTGAGTTTAAAGTACAATATTATTATGGAGGTTCTACGGGTTACACTTATAATGATGACCATATTTATATAAAAAATGCAGCAACAAATGATCAAAGCAGTGCAAATAATATAATAGTATCTGATAAAATGTTCCCTTTAGAGACATTTACTGAAGTTAGAATAACTTATAAAACTAATGATTACACTGAGGGTGATAATGCATCATTCTCTACTTATTACACTAAGATGTCTGACTCTAATCCTACATTAATAATTGTATATGATAATGAGGTCACTTTAGCTAAATCAACTTCAATTACGACTCAAGTAATATCTCTAAGCAATACTGATAGACCTCATGGATTTAGATTCTATGTTCCAGGATATTGGATTTCATCAGGTGGAAATTCAAATTCATGTTATCTTTATGTTTACAAAATAGAATTTTGTTAAGAATTAAAAATTTAGTCTATATTCAAAGGAGGAGTTCAAATACTTCTCCTTTAATCGTTTATAAATTATGAAAGAGGTGATTAATCAGTATGCCAAAAGCTAAATTTATTCAGGAGAATGGTGAAAACATTTTACCAGTTACTCATGAAGAAGCAGTATTTGATGATAACGGTACTTCTATTCCTAACAAGTATCAAGCTAAGACTGACCCAGCCCTAAACACTGATGACAAGACGATAGTTGGTGCTATAAATGAGATTTTAGAGGGTGGAGTAGATATAGATACTTCCGAATTAGAGGGTAGACTTTCCGATTTAGAATCTAATAAAGCAGACAAAACTGAGCTTGATGCTAAAGCCAATAAGAGTGAACTTGATGCAAAAGCCGATAAGAGTGAACTTGATGCAAAAGCCGATAAAACTTATGTAGACCAAGCTTTAGAAAATGCCGAACCTTATGATGATACTTACCTAATGAACTTAGCAACGACTAACTCTGCCAAGTTAGGAAGTTTGAGTGCATTATCTACTACTAATAAAAACAATATAGTCGATGCTATAAATGAACTTTTTCAACGTGGCGATGAGGTAAAACAATTATTAGTCGATGCACTTATCGCCAAAGGAGCTAATGCATCGATGGACGATACTTTTGAGGCTTTAGTAAATAAAATTATTTATGATAAGGTAGAAGTAGACATTCCTATAGAAGTGCTTTCAGCTTTACCTACTGAAGTCAGTAATAAAATAGTTATTGTTTCAGATACTTCAGTATCTATTTCTTATGAAAATGATATTACTATAAGTTCTCTAAGTACAAACAAGTTATCTATGGTAAATTATGATTATACTAAGACTACTACATCTACACCTTCAGGTTCTTCAACTTCATTCTCTAATTTAGGAGTTGATGAAGTAGTTCAAGTTCAAAATAGTTTAATATATTTAAGAGATTGTTATGGACCAGTAGATGGTGCTTGGACTTCTATAAAATCAGGAGTTATAAAACCTATATTCTCTGCAGGAAACACTCATGGAAATACCTTTACTAGAGTTACTCTGACTCTCGGAAACTATTCATCAGTTCAATATTCAGTAGGGGATACAATATCTTTAACTATGTCAAATGGTTCATCTCATGATAATACTGACTCAGGTCAAGCCTACTGTACTCAAGCCATTGACTTAACTAACTACTCTCAACTTGTGGTTTATATGGAATATTTAGGGAATGCCGATTCTAAGGGTCTGGCTAGTCCAGTAGCAGTAAAAGTCACTTCAAGTACTTCATCATCTTCAATCTTTACTACGGATGACATTTCTCAACTTGCATTTGAGTCTTGTGCATTTTCAAAACAGACAATAGATGTTAGTTCATTAACAGGCGACTATTATATAGCATTTGTTTTAGAGGGACTTGGTGGTTCGACAAATGCTAGTATGTATAATAAAGTCTATTGTGCATATTTAGAATAGAGGTGACATTACTTATGAAATTTGAAATGATAAAAATATACGATTTAGACGTTTGGGATGAACAATATAAAACACTTAAGGATGAATTTAAAGTTTATTTTATAGACCTTGATATGGATTGCATTGTATGTGTTCCATCCAAGCCAGTTATTAACCCTACTTTACCCGTATATGTATATACAGATTTTGACCCATGGTTTAATCCTATTTATTTAGATAAGGATAATATGCTCATGATGATAGGTTCTTGTCCTAAGTCAAATACCTTACTTCATGATATAAGACACGCACTTTACTCTGTACTTTCCAAATATGTTGATTGCATGGAATTTGGATATAGAATAATAGAGCCAAGAGCTCAACATTTAAACGAAGAGACAGGAGTTATAACTTTTGATTTACCACGTGTCTTTTGTGATATAGGTATAGCAAATCTTGAAGATAGGGATATGTTTGTTTCATATATAAATGTAAAAGACGTTCCAATTATGCCTAGATGTATCAATCCAAATGGAGATAGGTCTATTAGGTCAGCTTTACATTTAGAAGATTCTCAAATCGAACGTTTTGGTCAAGAAGTTTTAGAAGCTTTAAAAACAGTATTTGAATAAATTATTTATATAATAGAGGGATTATTTATATAATTCCTCTTACTAATATTAGAAAGGAGTGTTATAATGGCAGAAATAAAGAAACTTCAATTAGATGGCGAAGATATTTATCCTATTACCCATACTTCAGCCGTTTATGATAGTGATGGCAAATCAATTGAATTTAAGTATATTTCAGCAATATCCTATCAAGAGGGTGTAGATATAACTGTCGATGGTACTGTAATTCCATCTGATACAAGTCAACTAGAAGCTAGTATAAATGAATTAAGAGATGATGTTACTGAACTTGATACTAAAGTAGATGCTAAAGCAGACATAACTTATGTAGATGATATGATAAGTAATTCTACTAATCCAGATACTGAAAATAGATTATCAGCATTAGAAGAAAGTGTGGCAACTTTACAAACTGAATTAGGTAATCTCAAAGCCACTGGTATATCTTCAACTAATGATTTTTTAGATTTATTATAGGAGGTGAATAACTTGTCAAATAAATCAGTTTTAACAATTACAACCAAGACCTCATCGGAGTTAATATTTTCAGTTTCTAATTCTACACAAGTTGAGGTTTATCAAGGTGATACATTACAAGGAACATACACTGTTTTCGATAACATAAGCATCACTCCAGATACCAGTTCTATAATAAACATCAAATCTACCAATTTAGATGATGAAGTGCAAGATTTTTATGTAGTATATCCAAAAGTCGGAGCTACAATGTATATAATCAAAGGTAATAACACTTGTGATGCAGTTTCAGGTGGTTGGACTTATGACTTTGTTGCATCTAATAGTTATTCTATGATAACACCATCATTTAAAATAATAAATAACGAAAAACCACCTGAGGGTGAAGGTGTTTCTGATGTTTATCAGAGTGAATGCTCAGGAGCAGCATTATCCTCTCATGCAACAGGACCAGGTACAAATACTTGCTATTACAACAACTCAGTAAGACCTAAAAATAAAATAGATTTTAGTGGGTTCAGCCAGGTTCATCTTCATTATTTCATGTATGATGTAGGTACAGTAAACGAAGCATGGGCATGTTTAATGAAGAATGCAATAAGTACAGCACACGGTTATCAATCAGATAACACTACTTATTTTGAAAATTCTATTTTTTATAGTGCCGACCATAAGTCATATTATGATTATTTGAATAAGGATGCAGTTGCCACTTTTGATGTATCTAATATATCAGCTTACCCAGGTTTTATATGTTCACAATATACTTCATCAAACTATACTTCAAATTTTGGTGTGGTTATGCAAAATTGTTGGACTACAAACTCAACTAACTATGTAACATTATCGAATAATGATAATGTTACTACAATAGAACTAGCAACATTACCTTCAAATTTATCTTATACAAAAACTGATATCTATATAAATAATGAATTAGTTGAAACTATAAATGATGGTAGGACTTCTATAACTTTTACAAATGATAGTATTATAGGTGAAAATGAATTAGCAGTAGTAAGCACATATACTCAAGGCGATGAAATTACTAACTATGTAGCAAACACAACTACAACTACATTTATTCCAGCACCTGAGCCTACAATAGAGTTATCTGAAGATGCGAAGTCTTTAACTCTAGATGTTTATAATGAGTATTCTCATATTAATATAACAACTGATATAGCAATAAATGGTCATGTTGTAACTTCTTATGATGGCAATGCCGAGAATGTTACTATAGATTTATCACCATATTATTCTCAATATATCTATGGTACAAACTATGTAACAGCTACTACAAATGTAGTAGGGGATACAAGATATCCTAAGACTTGTTCAGTAACCTATAAAAAATTAGTTAATATTGATAATTTAGAAGTTCCAGTAGCATTAGATTCTTCTGCTACTTTATTAGATGTTATTCAAAGATTTGAATCTTTGAAAGATATAACTAAAGCATATCTAGATGCATATGCTTTAGTTTTCCAAGCCAATGGTATTCCTATTGATGGCGATGCTACTTTTAAAAAAATATTAGATAAGTTAAATGAAATATTAGAATAATTATATTATCTATATTCAAAGGAGGAGTTCAACACTTCTCCTTAATCGTTTAAAATTTATGAAAGGAGTGATATATTTTGGCAGAAATGAAAATCTTACAAAACGATGGTAAAGAAATACTTCCAGTTACTCATGAAAAAGCAGTTTTAGATGACAATGGGGTTTCCCTTCAAAGTAAGATAGAGGAACTTCAGGCTAATCAACTAGAATTAGTTAATGTTGTTTTAAGTGGAGTTGAGGCTCAAATAACTGAAGTAGATACTAAGGTCGGCGAGTTAGAAAATCTTCAAACTGAAGATAAGGATAATGTAATTGACGCCATAAATGAGCTTAATACTAAATATAACGAGCTTTTTCAAAGTGCCAATAACGGTAAAGAACTCATAGCCGACGCTATTGGCGAACCACTAAGTTCAGAACAAACTTTTAGTGCTATGAGTAGTGATATAGATAGTCTTTTAGGTACATTTAAGACTAATATGATGAATAATGGTATAACAGTAGAGTCAAGTGATAAATTCAAAGTTTTAATAGATAAACTTGCAACTCTTAGTGATAATGAAGGTAAAGGTATACAATTTGTTAGTGGAGTAGCAACTGATTTTATTCAAAAAGACCATACTTATACTACAGTGAATGGTGATGGTGAAACAGTTGAAGAGACATTTAGTGCATATGATATTGAGCTCACTTTAGATTTCAGTCCATCTTTAATCTATGTACACACTAATTATACCATCACTGCAGTAGGTCAAGTTTCCTCTTGGGAAAGTATTAACGTTTTCGATGCATTAGAGTTACAAGCACTATATCTTGCCGATATAGGTCAATCAGGAGCTGATGTCCAAAAGTTTCCTCATTTCATAGAGGATAATAAATATTATATACCTATTTGCCAATTTGCATCATCTCTTATGCCCGTAACAGCTTGTGAAAGTAATTGGTACGTTATAGGAGTAGGTGAAGAAGATACTACTCTTAGGGACTCTCTTGCATCTATACTTCAAGAAGAAGGTGTTACAGTAGCAGAAGAAGATGATATGGCAAGTTTAATAAACAAAACTGATGCCGAATTTGAAGCTAAAGATACTGAATATAATGATGCAAAATCTGAGTTGGTTAATGCATTAGTTGCAAAAGGTCTATCAGCAGACATTTCTGAATCTTTTACTGACCTAATTGCTAAGATAGGAAGATTATATAAAATGTTAGTCGATGCATGGACTGTCAAAACTACTATACCATCTTCACTTTGCAATCATTCTGCAACTACTGTAGGGAATAAGGTTTATATTATCGGTGGTTCTAATGGTAATACAAATTATCGTTACACACCTTCAACTGATAGTTGGGAAACATTAAACCCAGCTCCTATTGCATCCTCTTATCATACAGCAGCATATGTTAATAATCTTATTTATTTATTCCATTTTGGAACAGGTGCAGTAACTGACGTTTGTTACACTTATGACCCTCTTTTAGATAGTTGGAGCACTATAACTTCTTCCCCAACTAAACGATATAGTCATACTTGTGGTGTTGTAAATAACAAGGTTTACATCATGGGTGGTTATTCGGGGGGTTCTTTAGCTATAAACTCATGTTATGACGTTTCAACGGGTACTTGGTCTACATCCACTGCTATGCCTTATGGAGTTTTTGAGCATTCATCAGCCACAATAGATAATAATATATATGTATTTGGTGGAACTCCCGATACAGACGCACTAGCAAGTGTACTATGTTTTAATGTATCCACATCTACATGGACATATAAATACGATATGCCAGAAGCAGTTGAATATTCGACTTCAGTGGCTCTTGAAGGCAATGCCTATGTTATAGGAGGTTATGATAAAAATACAACTTATTGCTTTGACCCAGTTGACAATTCTTGGTCAAGTGCAGCATCTTTACCAGATAACCTTGAATGTAGTGAGGCAGTAGTTGTTGATGGTTTAATATACACTTTTGGTGGAAGACACTCTATTCTTAGTTCAGGATGCAATATCACTTGGTGTTATGGTGAATAGTAGTTCATAGAATAATTTCTATACGTTTATATCAATGCAGTCAAATTATTAGTAAGAAAGGGTTGATAATATGTTAAGAGTTGAAGTTTGGGATGAAGCCTCTCCTATAAACGGAGTTGAAGCCGAAGTAATATTCGCTAATAGAAAAGATTTAGCTAATGCAAGAGGTGATATATTTCTAGTTAAACAAGGTGAACAAGTTGTACAAATAGAAGTAGGAGCTATAATAAAATGCAACTACGGATTCGATGCTAATCTATCTATACAAGAAGTTGCAGAACAATATCTTGCAAAACGTGAGGAAGAAGAAGCTAAGGCTCAAGAAGAGCAAATGACGGTAGAAGAAATGCAAGAGCAAATCGCTATGTTATCATACCAAGTAATGATGTTGGAAGCTAACGTTGAGGAGGGTGAATAAGAATGGCATCTGCTAAATTTAAAATGATAAAGATTTGGGCACGAAAAGGTTTTTGGGATAAGACTATGATAGAAGAAGCAGTTAAAAAAGGTTGGCTTACTGAAGAAGAAAAGAAAGAAATCTTCAAAGAAGTTTTCGGCATAGAGGAATAAAATGGCTTTAGTTAAAGAGTTTATTATATAGCCAAGAACACTCGTATTTTTAAATATGAGATGAATTGGCAATATATACTACTCATTAAATTCCAAATCTCGTGATATAATAGTAATACGAACATTTAAAAACTGAATATATGGAGTTGCTACTAGAAAAGGTTAGTAGCGTAAAATATTCAACCATTCGCCCAATTAGTGTAGCGAAAACCAAGCATATACACTAATCTTAGTTTCGTGTTAATCGGGTATGGAACAGACCTTAGAGCCTGTGTATGCTTAGTTCGTTGGAACTATCGAGCAGGAATCTTGCCATTTTAATGGCGAGTAGTTCAATATATTCAATTCTGTTACTGAAGCTAGTCAAAAAGGTTTTGACTCAAGTAATATATCTAAATGCTTAAAAAAGAAAGCAAAGTCTCATAAAGGATATCAATGGTTTTATCTAACTATAATAGAGTTATAATGTATATCAAAGGGAGGGGAAACATAGTCCTCTCTCTTTATTCTTTAAAATTTATGAGGTGATTTTAAATGCCAAAACCTTCATATAGAGATGATTCAGGTGCAATAAATTTCCTTCCTACTTCGGAAGAAAAAAGTCAATTACAAATAAGACGTGAAATAAAACAGTTACAAGAAAGTCTAGATAAAATAAATAATGACTTAGATATAATCAAACAAATGTTATACTTAATATTATCTAAATAAAGTGAGTTCAAGTAACTTACTTTATTCGTTTATATAAGTAATACAAAATTAACTAAGGGAGGTAAATATGATTAATATAAATACTTGGCTAAATGATAATGAATTATCCATAAATATATGGAAGAGTAAATATCAATACAATAATGAGACATTTAACGAATGGCTAGATAGAGTTTCAGGTGGCAATGAAGAGTTAAAGCAAAAAATGTTAGAAAAGAAATTCTTATTTGGAGGTAGAATATTATCTAATAGAGGATTAGAAAAGCATGGCAAAAAAGTTACAATGTCAAATTGTTATGTAGTAAAGAATCCTCAAGATAATATCGAAGATATTTATAGATGTTGCTCTGATATAGCAAGAACCTTCTCTATGGGTGGGGGTTGTGGTATAGTTCTAGATAAACTTAGACCTAGAGGAGCTAATGTTAACAACTCAGCTAGAACTACTACAGGTGCAGTATCTTTTATGGAAACGTTCTCTAAAGTATCTGAAACTATAGGTCAAAATGGTAGACGTGGAGCTTTAATGATAGCCTTAGACGTAAACCATCCAGATATAATGGAATTTATAGATATAAAAACTGATTTAAATAAAATCTTAGGAGCAAATATTTCAGTTAAAGTTGACGATGAATTTATGCGAAACGTTCTATCTGATAGCACGCACGTATGCGAGTTCTATGTAAAAGAAACTGATGAAGTTATTAGAAAAGAATTTAAAGCACGTGAAGTATTCGAACGTCTAGTAACTAACAATTATGATTATGCCGAGCCAGGGATATTATATTGGGATACTTTCAATAAGTTCTCTTTATTAAATAACTTTATTAAGGAAGGTTTATTTGAATATGGCGGAGTTAATCCATGTGTTGTTGGTGATACTTTAATATCTACTATACATGGTGAAATTCCAATAAAAGATTTAGTAGGGCAACAACCTTATGTTTATTGTGTAGATGATGAAGGTAAACTAGATATTCGTCAAGCATCTAAAGTTTGGATGACTAGACGCAATGCCGAGTTAGTAGAAGTTGATTTCTATAGAGGTAAAATAGTTTGTACTCCAGACCATCTAATATATACTATGAATAGAGGTTGGGTTAAAGCAATAGATTTAAAACCTAAAGATAAATTAAATGGTTTAGGTATCTCAAGCCATCAGTATAAAGTATTAAGATTAACTTCTCAGGGTGCTATTGGTAAAGAGCATAGATTTATTGCATCAAAAATGTATGGTGATTTAAAAGGTATGGATGTTCATCATATAGATGGCAATAAGGCAAATAATGATTGGGATAATCTTGAAGTTCTTCCTCATGGACAACACTCAGTAGTTACTAATAAAGGTCATGAATCTTTTGTTGGTAGAGATGAGTTTGGTAGATTTAAAGAAGGCGAAGGTAAAGGTAGACAAGAGTATAATCCTTTAAAATATAATGAAAATGTTAAAGGTAAGAATTTTATAGTTAAGAAAGTTACTAAATTAGATTATGTTGAGGACGTTTATGATATGACTGTCCCAGATGTTCATAACTTTATTGCTAATGGTATAGAAATCCATAACTGTGCAGAAGAACCATTGCCAGAAGGTGGTGCTTGTTTATTAGGTTCTATAAACTTGAGTGAGTATGTTATTAGTCCATTCACTGATGAAGCATTCTTTGATACTTATGAATTTGTCAATGATATTCCTATCTATATAAAAGCATTAAATGATGTTCTAGATGAAAACTTAGATATTCATCCTTTAGATTATCAATGTAAAGTTGCAAGAGATTGGCGACAAATAGGACTTGGAGTTATGGGTATCGCCGATGTATTTATAAAAATGGGAATAAGATATGGTTCTGAAGAGTCTATTAAATTACTTGATAGAATTGGTCATGTTCTAGCATATACAGCTCTTCATACTTCATGTGAAATGAATAAGGTTGCCGAAGTTCCAGCTAAGTTCTGTGAAGAGTATCCAGATTATTTAGCATATTCTCAATTTGTTCAAGAGCATTCAAATCTTGATACTGATAATTATACTCTATTTGAAGAAATAAGACAATTCGGTTTATACAACTCTGCATTATTAACTGTTGCGCCTACAGGTACACTTTCGACTATGTTAGGCATTTCAGGAGGTATAGAACCGATATTTGCTAAGTCTTATGAAAGAAGAACTATAAGTTTACACGAGGAAGAAACCAAATACAAAGTTTATACTCCTATAATACAAAAGTTAATGGATAGATTAGGTATAGCTAATGAAGAAGATTTACCTTCTTATGTTGTTACAGCTCACGATTTAGACCCTTATGAAAGAGTAAGACTTCAAGCTACTATGCAAAAGCATATAGATGCAAGTATATCTTCAACTATAAACTTAAATGAAGAAGCTACTAAAGAAGATGTATTCAATATCTATGTTGAAGCTTGGAAAGAGGGTTGTAAAGGTATAACTATTTTTAGAAATAATTGTAAAAGAACAGCTATACTAACTACTGAGCCTTCTAAGGAAGAGAAGGTCGCAGAAGTGGAAGCAATTCCTTCAGATATGCAAGTCATTCCTAGAGGTTATATCTTACCTACTAATGATAATGTAATTGGATTAAAGAAAAAACTTTCAGGAGGTTGTGGTTCTTTACACTTACAAGTTTACTTCGATGTAGAGACAGGTAAGATGACTGAAGTCTTCATTAATAAAGGTGGTGGAGGTGGATGTAATTCCAACTTAAATGCTTTATCTAGAATGATTTCTTTAGCATTAAGAGGTGGTATAGATATCCACGATATAGCAGACCAACTTGACTCAACTATTAATTGTCCTTCATTCGCTAGTGCTAGAGCTAAAGGTATTCAATTATCTAAAGGTTCTTCATGTGCAAACTCTGTAGGAAAAGCATTAGTAGATTTAAATAAAGATTTTCAAAAAATGTTCGCTTTAATGCAAGAAGAAATTAATGAGGTAGAGGAAGTAGTTCATCATAATGTTGACGCCGATGCCGAATATAAAGCCTTTATTAAAAAGCACGGCGAAGTAGAATTTGTGAAGTCTTTCCATTTATGTCCAATGTGTTTTTCTCCTATAGAAGCATCAGGTGGTTGCATGAGTTGTCCAGAATGCTCTTTCTCATTATGTAACTAATTTGTAATAACTTGCAGGTTTACCAAATGTTAATGTATTCGTAAGAGAATTAACCAATATGATAAGTAAAGGGAGTTATATAACTCCCTTTTATATCGTTTATATAAAAGAAGTGAGGTGATAAGGTAAATGAACTTTGAAAGACTTGATGAAGCTAAAGAAACTAAGAAAGGTATTCTAGCATCATACAAAGCAACTTTTATGGAGTTTAATAAAGTTAATGAAAATAATAGAATATATTCCAGTGATATTGCTAAAAATAGAATATTAACTGAAGATACAAAACAAGCCATAAAAGAAAATAAATTATTAGGCGAAATAAATCATCCAAAAGAACGATTCGATGTTGACTATGAAAAAGTTTGCATAAATACTACTTCGCTATACTATGATGAAGCAACTGATTCTTTAAAAGGGACTTTCGATATTCTAGATACTCCTATGGGTAGAATATTAAATACTTTAGTAGAGTATGGAACTCATATTTCCTTATCGGCAAGAGCTATGGGAAAAACTAAGACTGGAAAAAATGGTGTTAATGAAGTTATGGAAGATAGTTATATGTTTAAAACTTTCGACGCCGTAACAACTCCAGGGTTCTCTATAGCTACAATAGACCCTTCTAAAGACTCTATTAATGAATCTTTATGCGATTTATATGAGTCTTTTACTGAAGATGAAAAGGCACAGGTATCGCCTTTATTAGAGTCTATTGGTATGCCGAAGGATTTTCTATATTCAAGCACAAGTCCACAAGATAATGTGGGTAATGCTAATATAGATAATAATGAACCGATATCTGAAGATAAGTCAGATATGCAAAACTTAATAGCCGAATATGAGGCGATAATTGATATTCTTAAATCTCAATTATCTGATAAGGATGCTAATATAAAAGCAATTAAGGATGAATATTCTGCTATAATTGACGTTATACAAACATCTAATCAAGACAAGGTCGATTCTCTTAGTGATAAAATAGATGAATATAAAAAAGCATTAGAAGTCTATTCTTTATCATTACAATCGTCTAATACTAAAATAAACAATCTTACTAATGAATTAACTGAAGCTAATGCTACAGTTGAAAGTTTAAAATCTGAATTAAAAATGGTTTACGAATCTTTTAATAATCGTATTAATGAATTGACAACAGTTAATGAGTCTATGCAAGGTGATATGGAGCTTTACTCTACTGAAGTCAATACTTCTAATGATAATTACAATTCTTTATTAGAAGAACATAAACAACTTGAAGCTAAGTATAATGAATTATTAAATAGTCTTGAAAAAGATAGATTTGAATTACAAGATAATTCTATATATGAAGGCGAGACAAATATTACTCTAGTTAATGTAATAACTGAATCTAAGGAAGATTCAAGACAAGTAGATACATTAACTCTAAATCTTTTAAATAAAATAAACAATAAAAAATAGGAGGCATTTTAAATGAACCAACCAAATTCAATGGATTTATATAGAAGCAATTTTGTTCAACAATTAGTTGAAGCATATGACCCATTTATACAAGCAGTAGCTAATCATAAACCAGATATGAAGCCAGAAGAGGCATCTAAATTAGCAGTATTATTACACAATACTCAATCAATGTTACAAAGAACTGACGAGGCTACTCAACCTATAGACGTTCAAAACTTTAAGAAACAAGCTTTAGCTTTAGTTTCTGCAGTAATACCTAACTTAATAGCAGAAGAATTAGTAACTGTTCAACCTTTACAATTGAAAGTTAAATAAGTCCCAATAGCTTTCCCTCACAGAAATGTGTTGATAAAATAGCCACTGAATTGCTTGGAAGCCCTAAAGCATATACAACCACAAAGTAAGAAATTCTAAACTTGATGGTTACGAAATGTAGAAAAAATCGTATATGATGATATATGGTGTCAAGCCTAAGTATCGTAAACAATGGGTAATAAGCATCTAAACTACTAAAGGAGGTTATTTTATGGAATTTAGATTTATAAGTGGTTATTTAGATAGGAATAAATTAAATAATCATTATACAAATTTAATTTCTATAGATAGAAGTAATCATAAATCTCTTCATAAATATGAGGATTTGCATTTTACTAGATTGACTAAAAATGAAGTTTATGATTATATCCAATGTAGGAAGTTCAACGACTATCGAAAACATTAATATCCGAGAAATACGGTATTAAGAAGTGAGTAGAGTAGGCATTAGCCGAAGTGGTGGCAACCCTAACTATGGTAACAGTAGAGGGTTAAGATATAGTCTAATCTCATATGAAAGTATGAGGATTAAGTAGTAAGAAGATACTTAATCGGTAAAAATATAAATGAGGGCAAATATTCTTCTTAAAATATATGTATGGAAGCGATAAAGGACAAGTAAGAAAAGGTCAAGTTGCTTTCGATAGATATGGTAGACCAGAAAACGTTATAAACTATTCAAGTGAAATAGTTGAAGGTGAAGAGTTTGCTACAGGTGATGGAGCAGAAGTACATTTCGAAGGAAACTTAGCATATATAAGAGTTAGACATATAGATGCTATCAATGGAATAGCAGTTAAATGTGACGAAGAAGGTAACATCGAAGGTGTAGGTGTTAAAGGTCATGTTGATTTAGAAACAGGTAGAATGGAATTAGATTTCGATGTTGCTATAGAAGATGGAGCAGTAGTTGAAATAGATTATCAATACGACTTAGAATCAGTTCTTCCAAATACTATACCAGAGGTTCAATTACACCTAAGCGAAACAACTCTTAAAGCTAGACCTAGAAAACTAAAAACTTTATACAGCTTTGATGCAGGTCAAGATTTAATGAGACAACAAGGAGTAGATATAGACGAAAGTTTATTAGAAGCAGCAGTTAACTCTATAAGAGCAGAAATAGATGCAGAAATAATAAATGACCTTTGGGTTCAAGCAGGATTAACATCTACTTGGAATAATGTTTGGGATAAATCTTCAGGATTATCTAAACGTGAATACAATATGACTTTCATAGATGAAATAACAGCAGCAGGAAATGCTATGTTTGAAGTTACTAGAAGATGTCAACCAACTTTCCTAGTTGTTGGTAGATTAGGAGCTGACGCTTTAGATTCTATAGGTGCACCAAGATTCCAAGCAGTAGGTAATGCAGGTGGAACAGGAGCATTCTTCGCAGGTATGTTAGATGGTAGAATAAGAGTTTACAAAAACCCATATTTTAAAGCAGAACAATACTTATTAGGTTATAGAGGAGATACTTTAATAGATGCAGGTTATGTATATGCTCCATATTTACCAATAATGACTACTAACTTATTAATGATGGAAGACTTCGTTGGTAGAAGAGGTTATGCAACTTCTTATGCTAAGAAAATGTTACAACCACAATTATACATCAAAGGTACTATAATAACTGAGTAATTTTATTATATAGCCAAGAACACTCGTATTTTTAAATATGAGATGAATTGGCTATATATATTACTCATTAAATTCCAAATCTCGTGATATAATAGTAATACGAACATTTAAAAACTGAATATATGGAGTTGCTACTAGAAAAGGTTAGTAGCGTAAAATATTCAACCATTCGCCCAATTAGTGTAGCG
>Ga0233386_1000150_pt1 | contig 22285 bp, 9 predicted proteins | sample ElkDunMinimDraft_17_FD_191544 | JGI IMG/M metagenome (GOLD analysis project Ga0233386, IMG submission 191544) | Fecal eukaryotic communites from dung pellets of Tule Elk in California, USA - Elk Dung G4 | ecosystem: Host-associated > Mammals > Digestive system > Large intestine > Fecal | place...
CTGCTGGGAAAAACGCTTTACTATCAAAAGGAGTCGCTACTTGAGGTTTAATTAATCCATCTGTTTCATCTTCTAGCATAAAAACATATCTTATAGTTCCAATTTCTGGTTTTGTGTCAATAGCTAGGTGAAAACGAATAGGAATTGTGGCTCCGCTTGAACTTTCTCTTTTTCCTCATACAATATAATCATTTTTTATATTATTAAATTGTGGTGAATTAGAATATGAAGAAATTAATTTACTATCTTTAAAATCAAATAAAGATTTTCCTTTTGTCATATCTAATAGATAGTCTTCATTTTGAATACTATTTAAGTTAACACTTGCTAAAGAATAATTATTTTCTTTTAATTTTTCTAGATCTACTGTTGCTTGAGTTGTATTTAAATAATTTTTTATTTCTTGCCAAACAAAGTTTCCATAAACGTCATAGAAATATTCATAATTTCCTAATGTATTTTTAATTTTATCCAATGCGGCAACTACATTAGATCCAGCATTCTCTACTAATTCTCCAGGATAAGTAAAGTCTGTAAAAATATATCCTACATCATCACCATATTCATAAGTATGATAAGCATAATCTTTTACTGCATCATAATTAGTAGTTAAAAGATAATCTCCTCTAGTGTTTTTAAAATATAAAGGCGTATTACCTGTCCATTTCATAACTTGTTTAATTCTATCTGGAACGTCGCTAATTATAATTTTCCCTAGCTGTTCACCACCTCAGTGATTCACTGCTTCACGAATGATTTGTGAAATTACTGGCCTGTCTACTACTAAATTTCCATATTCATCATAAGTTTCATATTCATCAAATTGAACAGATGCAGGTAAAGTGCCTCCACAATCTCCATTTAAAAAACTCATTTTATCTCTTAGTTGTAAAGATAAATTGATTCCAGACGCAGAATGATTTAAAGATGGGCTTATAATAACGTAAGTCCCCATAGGGAACCAAATAATTGGATATTCAGGATACTCATTTGTAGTATTCTTAATTCCTAATTCAATAAAAATTTTTCTATTAATCGAAAATAAATTATTTACTTCAGTTACATTAGAATAGTTTTCATGCGGAATTTGCATACCTAAAGAACAAGTTCTACGCATTGCAGCCTTACCATCTAAATTAATATTTCCGCTAGTTGTGCTACCTTGGATCTCCGCAATTGGGCGCTCGTCTCAGTCAAGAGCAATAATCTTAACATATTGCTCTTTTAAACTTAGACTATTGATTTTAAACAAGAAATCTAAATCTTGCATATATTCATAACTTTTATTCATTAGCTATCAATTCCTTCTAAGATACCCATCTCTTGTAAGCTTTTTGCATCAGAATTTGCAATTTCATAAGCTGTTCCGCTAAAAGACCATAAATATCTTCCCAATTCAGTAGTTGGATTTAAATTAATATCCATAACTTTTACAACAAAATTTCCTTCTGTTGGCGATCTAAATAATTTAACATTTTCATCATATAAAAATTTAATAACTTCGTCTCTAAATTTTCTTTCATAGATATAATTATTGTAATTATCAATTCTGTTAGTATCATTATAGTTTGCATATGAATTTAATTGTTTTCCAAAAAGTTTATCTCTAGTTATAAATAATTGATCTTCATCAATAAAGAAAGATATTAATCCTCCTATTGAAAATTGTGCATAATCCATATAGCCATTTCTTCTTATAAAAGGATATTGTGAACCTAAAGTTTCTGTTCTAGACTCTTGGATAGTTCGTCTAAAAGAAGATACTTGTGGATTAAATTTAATTTTTAATTGGCGATCTTTTACAGTTAAAAACATATCTTCAAAACTTACCAATACAGGAGTCTTCATTTCTTTAACTTGACCTCGTTGTAATTCAGTATTAATTAACTGTACACAATACTTATACCAAATATCACTTTCAACAGTATAGTCATACCAAGTCTCTTTTATTCCTGTGATTGCTTCAGGGTAACTAAAAAACTTTAAATCTTCTCATATTGTAAAATTATTTTTACTTGAACTTCTTCTTATAACAAGAGTGCCAAACATTGGATTTGCGGTAGAAGCTCTTTTTAATGTTACACCAATTCTTCCGTTTTCATTGTCTGGAGTTGCTGTAATAGCAATATCTAAAATATCTTCTGTTCCTAAAACAACTGTAAAATTAAAAGTATCCATTTTAGAATAATTAGCCATTGTTAAATACTCTATTGTAAAATAATATTCTTTATTTAATTCAAAATTATAAGGCAAAGTATAATTGAAACTATTCAAATCATTATAATTATTAGAGTATTGAATTCCGCTATCAGACAATAAAGTATCAGTTTCAGTATCATATAATTTAATTTGATAGTGCTTTAATACATCCGTTTCTTCTTCATCTTCAAAAGCAAGTTTTCCTAAAATTTGAGTATTAGCTAGAGACCAAACTATTTGTTGATTGTCCATATCATAACCAGATATTTCTAATGTAGGTGTGCTAATGGCTCTCACTAAGCACACTGTTGACCATTCAGAAAAGTGCTCATAGTTTGCGGATAACCATGTGTCTAATTTTATAGTTCCAGGTTCAATAGCTTCAGCATTAGTGTCTGTAAAACGCACTTGTATTCTATAATATTTATTAATTTTTCATCCGCCTTGAATATCTGTTTCTGGGATTTCAATATAAAACTTATCTACTTTTCTAGTGGTATCCTCTTGTAAAGAAGTAATTTTTACTTCAGAAGGATAATCTGCCCTTTTTAACATTGATTTATTAGAATTTTGATCTCTTATTGTAACTTGGACATTAGCAATATCTGTTGGTTTATTATATGGAGATAATGAGAAATAAACTTTGCAAGTTGTTTCTTCTACATTACTACTGTTGGTTACAAAAGCGGGCATATAAGTCTTAATAATAGGTGGATATAAATTATTATTAATTGCCATTCTATATCATTCTCCTTTTCTCTCTATTTTTTATCTAATAATATTTAAAAATAATCTTGCGAATATTAATTATTTTAGGCCAATAAAAAAGAAGAAGTAAGATTAAATCTTACTTCTTTTTGCTTCGTGATCCATACAAGTTAATTCTTGTATCATTTCTTCTAATTTCCAAGCTAAATGAAATAATTCTTCTTTATAATCCTCTTCTAAATGAATATGTGGTGGAATTGGGTTATTCCAATGAACAGCAACAAATCCAATAATAATTCCATCTTTATCATGCAACGGAATATCAAAAAAAGAATAAACTCCAATAGATTTCTTAAATTCGTAACTATTTCCCATATCTCCTTTAATTAATTCAATATCAGGACAGTAAGCATACTCATGAGTTGTAATATCTTGTATTAATTTTGGCATAATAGCAATAGGTAAATTAGTACATTGATTCATAATACTATTTAACCCAGCTCTATATACTTCATAAGACGCAGACATTTTTAATGCACTCCTATAATTAGAATAGTGTTGTCCATTATGAAATTCAAAAAGTAAAATACGGTCAGCTTTTAATAATTCTTTGTAATAATTCATATGTTTATAAATGTCTAAGTTAACATTATTTTGTTCCATAACTGCTTTTCCAATAGGCAATCTCTTGTTTATTTTATCGATATATTGTTTACAAAAATAAATACCTAAAAAGATTTCTGCTAAAATAATACCTATATACTTGGCAGTTTCTAAAATTTCATCCATGCCTGACCTCCTTATTTATCTAATATTATTTAAAAAATATATAAGAGAGTTTATGTAAAAAAGTCCAAAAAAAAAGAAAGATAGAATTTTATTCTATCTTTTCTTAATTTTATAATTCACTTGCTAATACTATATTTGAAAATGCAGAATTTCTTGCTTTTACCCAAGTTCTACAAGCTTCATCTTTTACAATAATTTTACAAGTATATGGAACATTAGTAAAAATACTTGTACAATTTGCTGCAGTTGTAATTTTATTAATTTGTCAGTTTCTAATATCAAGCTCTTGTAAACTTTTACAATTTTCAAACATATTTGCTGCATTAATATTAGCTGAACTTACAAGACAGCTTAAATCTGCTTTTTCTAAACTAGTACACTCCCTAAATAAACCATAATAAGTTGTTACTTTAGGTAAATTTAAGTAACTTAAGTCTATTTCCTTTAAATTTGTACATTTGTAGAATCAGTGAGACATTCCTGTAATAAGACTGAAATCAGCTTTTGTTAAATCAACTTCTGTAAGATTGGTACATCCATGGAATAAATCATTAGCAGTAGTTAATTTAGGAGCATTTTGAATTACTAATGTAATTTTTGTTAAAGAGGTACAGTTGCTTAAAATATGAGTAATATTAGTTACGTTACTTCAATCAAATGTACTTATATCATAAGATGTTAAGCTACTACATCCACTAAACATATATTGCATATCTGTAACAGAATTAGTTGACATTCAACTTAAGTCAATAGTTTCTATTGATTGACAATTTCTAAACATTGAATTTAATGAAATGTTATATGAAGTATCTGAATTACCTAAATCAAATGTTTCTAAACTAGTACATCCGCTAAACATTGAACTTAAATTAAGATATTGAGTAAGAGAAGAATTAAAGATTAATTCTTTTACAGAAGCTTCTTTTAAATACTTTCTTCCTGAAAACATCATGCTAAATCTAAAAGTTCCTTGCATATAGTTTCCATTATAATAGGTTCCACTTAAAGTTCCTATTTTTAATACTTCAAGAGGAGCATTTGAAAAGAAACCTCCTGTTCCTCTAAAAAAGAAATCAATGTTAGGTACAATAAGATTCTTTAATCCTTTTATATCAGAGAAAAGATTAAAATTAGACCAGCTTGAAGCATTATATTGCAGCTGTCCTTGAAGAGATGTTTTAGACAAATCTACAGTTTCAATAGTTGGAGACAATAACATATTAAAAACAGTATTTACAGATAATGTTCCAAAATCAACTCCATCAATATTAATACTCTTTAAATTTGGATTATCTACAAACATATTTGCTACACTTGTTACAGAAGAGATATTTAATCCATTTAATTTAAATTCCTCCATATCAAGACTTCCTCTAAATAAGTTTGTCATATTTGTTACCTTTGACGTATCTCATGATTTAATTATTTCAATATCTTCTTCAGTTAATTTACAATTATAAAACATTCCTTCCATATTTGTTACTTTTGAAGTGTTAATTCTATTCAAATCAAAATTAGCTAAAGGAGTATTACAGAACATATAAGACAAGTTTGTTGCAGATTCGGTTGAAAAATTGTCTCCAACAATTAAACTTTCTAAGTTAGGATTGTTTGCGAAACTATAAATAAATGTTGTTGTCTTGCTTGTATTTAAATTTGGAATTTCTATAGTTTTTAAGTCTGCGTCATTAAACATATAACTTATAGAAGTCGGTTGTGCATTTGTATTTAATATTATATTTTGTAAGCCTTTACATCCTGATATAAATCCTTGGAAAGTAGTTACCGCAGACAAGTTCCAATTTTCCATTCCTCCTAATGAAGTCAAACTAGCACAATTTCCAAACATATAAGATACATTTGATAATACTGAACTACTATCTTCATTTCCATTAAAAGGTAAATTTTCTAATGAAGAACAATCATAAAACATATAAGTAGCATCTGTCGCAGATGTAAAATCTATATTTAAATTAATGTTCTTTAATGCTGTATCTCCATAAAACATTGAAGCATAATTTGTCACATGTGAGGTATCTATATTTAATGCATCTATTTGTTCTAAAAGCGTATCTTTATAAAACATATAAGACATATTCTTTAATTCTAGCGGTGCAAAATGATTAATATCTAAAGATACTAATTTAGTATTATATTCAAACATTGCAGACATATTAGTTACATTTGAAACATCTCATTCAGCAAGTCCAGAATAATCATCCATTCCATAACAATGAGAAAACATACCCGCCAAAGTTGTGGCACTATCTGTTTTTATTAATGATAATGGCATAGTCTCTGGAGTTAATTTTGCACATCATCTAAAACAATTTGCAAAAGATGTTATATTAGTTGTAGTTAAATCCATTTCAAGATTAGTTAAATTGTATAAATAACGAAATGAAAGTGTAGTTAAATTTGGCATATCCAATCCTTTTAATTTAAGAGTTTTTAATCTATTATTAGAGCTTCTATTATATGGGGAATAAGTATTATAATTAGAATTATCACTACTACTGTTTGTTGACCAACTTTGAAAACTTAATGTCGTTGCTTTTGGAGCGCTTGTTCCTGAGATGTCGAATTCAACGAAATTGTCTAATGCATAAAAGCCTGCTGATGTTATATTATTTAATTTCATATTTTGTCCATTAAATTTAATTTCTTTTTGACTTATCCAATAATTATTACTCGTAGAGCCAATATATCCAAAACTAGTCATGGAAGAATCTACAATTATATCACTAAAATCTATTTCTTCTAACAATGGAGGGGCAGAACTTGTTCCGCTAGAATATGGAGTAATAAGATAATAAAATTGATAATTCTCTGAAGTGCTACTACTTCCATATACTTTATTTTTAAAGGTTTTTCCTTTTAATGAAAATCTTTTTAAAGGAGCGTTCGCTGTTGTATAATAAAAACTACCACCCACACGAGTTAATGAAGTTAAATCTAAATTTTCCGCTGATAAATCAATTTCTGGAGTTTTTATAACATAAGCGTTATCATAACTTATATAATAATAAGTAATTTTTGCTGGTCCTTTCGGCCATATAACATTTTTTAAATTAGTAAAATATGTACCATATAAATAATAACTTTGATATCCTTCAGGTAAAATTAAAGTATTTAAAGTATTTTTATAAGAGCTATTTGTTGTATTATTCATATAAAAAGTGGTATCTTCATTTACTGTTCCTTCCGCCAACCCTAATGCATCTTCTATATCCTCTCTATTTGGAATAATCGCTGTACTAGGCAAATTTTGATTTAATACTGGAAACTCTACTCTATTATTACTAGAATTATAAGTAAAATACATCGCTGTAGACTTATAAGTAATAGTTAGATATGGAAAAGCATTTGCATAAGTCGTTTTCATTTCTTCTATTGCTTCTTCAGTCATAGTAGATGGATAAAGAACCGTTATATATCCTTGAATATTTGGATGTTCAGTGTTTACGTCATTGTCATCTACACCATTACAATATTTTAATAAATAATTTAAAACAAAATTGTACATTTCAATATTTGCTTCTTCTTCAAATATACAATAAATACGAGTTAAAGTTTTAAAGTTTGCCATTAATAATTCTGAAACATTCAATTTACTATTCTTTAAAATTAAAGTTTGTAAATTATCAAATTGAGTTGTATTTAATGTAGTTAAGTTTACATGATTTTTAATAGTCAAGTTTGTTAATGATGTTGGTAATTCAAGAATTTCTAAATCTCCACCATCAACAAAAGTAATACCTTTTAATCCTGATCCTGCAGCATAAAATTCTCTTAATGCGGTACACTTTGAAACATCTAAGTTACCGACTAAATTAGGACAGTTAGATACATCAATAGTACGAAGTAACTTATTATTACCTAATGTTAAAGTTGTTAAGTGCGGATTTTCATATCCATCTGTAGAATTACCTATTTTTAAGTTTGTTAATTTAACTCCTTTACTTACATCAACTGTACCAGGATATTTATTTGATAAATCTCCTAAATCAGAAATTCCATTTGCTCCATAAACAATGGTTTCAGTATCGTTAAAAGTTAATCCTGAAGGACAAGGTACTAATGTTGCTTCTCCTGCAGCTCCTCTTACTTTTACATCTGAACTACCATATCTTATTTTTAAATATTGGTCTATATAAGGCGTTAAAGTAATACTACCAGTATCTGTATACATACGCATTGTAATATAATCAGATATATAATCTGCAGCCTCATACTTACTATCTAAATATTTAATTCTGTTAGATACTCACCATTGGAAATGTGATACACGGCTACCTTGTGCAGCATATAAATAAGTTGTATCTCCATCTTCGATAACTGGATTCAAGTATTTAAATTGAGCATCTTCATTAAATTGGGCTTCGCAAATTTTTTCTACTTGATTTTGTTTAAAAATCATCATCATATTATCATATGATAGTTTTCCACTAGATCTTAATGATAAATACATATCCTTAATTTCTTGAGAATAACATTCTTCAAAATTGTTCCAGAACAATGAATTTTCACCATTATAAATATTTTCATCATGTTGCTCTAATCCATAACTAAAGTTTAAAACACCTTCGTTATTTAGACCATAGCAAGTATCCATATCATACATTCTAGGATACCAAATGTTTCCATCAATAGTGTCAAAGAACATATTCTTTGCTCTTGAATCCATCATTAATCCTCAATCCATCATAACATAATAAATTAAACAATAGTGTAGATTAAAATGTTGGTTAAATTCAGATTTGAATTTTTCTAAATCACCATCTGTTGAAACGATCCAGCTAACAACTCTTTGTAAGTCAGTGTAGTCTGTATATTTATCTGGATATCTTGCTTCAAAGTTATCAGATGGTTTTGCCTCTTCACTAAAATCATCACTTCTTAATAAACAATGTGCGGAAGTATTATTCTTAAATTCCCAGCTTTGAGCTTTTTCTCCTACTAAACCTAATGTTGCCGCATTTCCTTTATCGTTATTAAAGTTATATGCTCCAAAGTATTCATAATCTGCAGCTTCATTTGTTCTATAATAAATAGCACATGGAAAACCATAAATTGTATTTCTTACTCCATTTTCTGCAGTTTGTGTTGGGAAAAATTCACTATATAAGTCATTTACTAAAATTGCATTTCCTGTGTTGTGACTGTGTGAAGATTCCATATAGTCTGCTTTAAATGTATATTCTTGTTCTGGAATAGCTCCATCATAAAAGCTAAACGCTTCAGGAAATTTAATTTTATAGTTTTTCTTTGGATAATATTGAGATGATGTACCTTGTATATCAATAATACAATCATTCTTTGTAAAATCCATTGCTGGATTAAATGGATCTGTATATGTAGTTGATACGGTTTTCTTTTCTCCTTTAACTGGTGGTAACTCACCTGTAATAGTCAAAATTGGTATCATTGATTTAATCTTAGCCATTGAAATTGAACCATATAAATCATATACATTGTTTGCTTGATATTTAGCAATTTTTTCAGATATATCTGTTAAATCACAAATATAATTATTTAATACTTGACGAGATGACAAAGCAATATCATACACTCTTATTGTATAAATATCAATTTCTTCTTTTCCTTCGTTTAAAGTAATTCCTACTGGAGTTCCTTGTTGAAAGTTATCTGAACCATCGTATTGAGCAATTCCACTCAAAATTCCATTAACATAAGTTCTAATTAATCTATTATCATTTGTAGATTCAATTACAAAAGAAACTCTTACTTTTTCATCTTCTTTAAAACGAACTTTTACAACTTCTTGTTCTGACATTAAAAATGCTTCTGTTGGAGTAATTTGAATACCTTTACTTTCAGTAAAACAAGATAATAAAATACTTTCATAATTTTTGATATTATGAGTTGCAAATTCTATTTCAATAGTTCTACCTGCTGATTTAGGATCCGTACTAAAAATATTATATGGAATATATCCTGTTGCTTCTCCTGTCAATTTTAAAGTATTGTTTATCCATCCATTCGCTACCCAGTTTACATTAGTTAATTCTGCAGTAATATCATTATAACTCCATAATTCTCTTGTACCTGGTTTTTCTGCATTACTTCTGTTTGCGGCAGTTAAATATAAAGATAAATCATCTTCAACAGGTTCAATATCTAAATTTAATTCTGCTACTGTTACAGGTAATGATATAGATACATCTCCGCATCCAATTTTAAAAATTACATCTCCAACTGGATAATTTGAAATATTCCAATATTGTTTAGTTCTTCCAACTGAAATTTCTAATGGTGTTTCATCATTTACTTGTAAATAAGCATTTGCGGTAGTTGTTGCAGGATCATAAATAATATAATCAATTGACAATAACTCTCCTTCAATAGCTTCAGTTTTGCTAAATGAAGATGAAACAATAGGGGTCATTACTCCTTCTTCTGCATATAAAATTTGATATACTAATTCATTACTTTCGATAAGTACATCATTTACAGTTGTTGTTGCTAATACTTTTAAAATATGTCCACCATGTGTTAATCCTGTTAATATATATTTAGATTGTTCACCTGATGATCTAATTTCTACGCTTCCGATTTCTTCATTGTCAAGAGTAAATGTTACAGTCTTTGTCCCTGCTCCAATTGCGGTATATGTAAAAGTTATATCTCCTGTATATACATTACTTTCATTAAAGCTTGATTTTAAAGTTAATTTAACTCCATTAACAATATAGTCAAAAGAAACGGATGCACTACTACTATCTGTAATTGTTATTGTAAAATAATTAATTCCTTCTTTTACGAATTCAGTTACATCAAAAGAGTTTACTTCTTTAGATACAATCTTACTTGATTTTAAAACTCCATTGATAAAAAGCTTTGCAGTACCTTTTCCTGATGACTTAGATTTAAATTCATATTCTAATATTACAGGTTTTCCTACTGCTACATCTATTTCAAGTGGTGTAATAGTTTCTGATTGGTTTGTATTTCCGCCAACACCACTTAATTCGATAATCTTAACAAGAACACCATTTTCATATTCATATACGGCGCCTTCTAGATATTCATCTCCATAACCTTCTGTACAGAATACCACTCCAGTAAGATTTTCTTCAACAGCCATTGTTGATAGTTCTTCTCCAGTGCGCGGAATCATTGAATTTTCATCAACATATAACTTAGTTGCTGGATTATAATCTCCTGTTGGAGTATATGGCTCTTCGTTATCTTTAGCTAAATAGTTATCGAAATTCGCTTTTCCGCCACCCCAAGTGGTAACTTCCAAAGCTAAATCTATATTACCATCTGTATCTAACTCTGTCTCCATGGCAGCGGTAGCTACATCTGCTTCTATAGTAGCTTCTATAGGAACGTGATCTACAATAATATCAGCCATATTATCATTCCTACCTTTCTTTTTTATTTTCTAATTATTTTTCAAAATTACATATTTAATATTATAAATATTAGACCAAAAGAAAAAAGAGTAAGATTAACTCTTACTCTTCTTCGATACTCCAAGTAATTTCTTCAGAAGTGCTAACTTCTTGCATTTTAACTAAAGCTGTAAGTGCTCTTTTTCCTTGCATAATAATTGCAGTTACAACAGTACCTAAAACTCCAACACTAGATAGTGTTTGTAAAGTATCGTTTCCAATTAATTCTGTTCCAAAAGTAGTTGTAATCATTTCATTAATGAAAGGCAAAATTGTAAATGCTACACTAAGTGCGGCTGCACTTGCATAGAAAACTGCTACTTTTACAAACCCCTTGATTAATTTCTTCCAACTGAATTTTTCTTTACTTGACCAAATATTATAGATTGTGCTAGTTGAGATATTTACGATTGCTAAAATTCCTAATACAACTCCTAACCAACCCATAATTCTTAAAGTTGATAAAATTGCTTCTAACATTTTGTCCTCCTATTTTCTTTGTAAAGCCTCTGCTTTATAGAATCCAGTAGTTCCTGTTGAATTACCAACTCTATAAGGATAAGGTCTTCCTTCGTAAATTTCTAAGATTTGTCTTGTCCATCCAAGCCCATAAGCTGTATTAGACGTTCCATAACTTGACCCATTACCTGTCCCAATAATTTTCACAGTGTCACCTTTTTGCAAGGGTCTTGGACTGGGAGTAGGTTGTGGTTTAGGTGTAGGTTTTGGTTCTTCATATAATTTAATATCTTTTTCGTTCATCCATCCAAGATATCCTGTTGTATTATATGGGTGAGCTGTATTTTTAGCCACTAATACAATGTTTGTAATTTTATTACTAACATTACCTGTAGCATTTAATGCAGTTGAACTAGCATATAAAGGACCATTAATTACTACTTTATCCCCTTCTTTAAATTTACCTGTATAACCATTTGATTTATCTTCTGCTGGTGCTACTGGTTTAGGTGGATTCACACAGTTATCAACAACTTTTTGAACATCATCAGGTAAATAAATAAATGCTCTAAAAGTATAACTAGATCCTAATCCCCATCTTCCATTTGAATTATTTCTAGTTTGGTTCCAGAATGCAGTTGAACCATATCCAGACTCTGATGTATAAATAGATGAATTTGAATTAACTTTTTCAACAATCCATACATGTCCTGCACCATCATTTCCATTGCCTGCATTACCTTTTCTTGCACAGGCAATAGCTCCAACTCTTGGAGTAGAACCTGTTTTTAATCCTGCGGCTTTAGCTCTTTCTATAAAATCTTCTGCATTACAATTTAATGTTTTGTAAGTACATCCTGTAGTTCCTCTAACTTCGTTAATTATTTCATTAAAACGACCGCTAGCATATCCTACACAGTTTGCTAATACATTAGCATTTGCATCCATTGGATATCCCTTAATACAAGTGTTCCATCCGCCAGATCCTGTCGTAATGTAATTCTTGTTTCTACTTGGTTTGCTAGTTCTTATTGAGAACTCTCCAGCTCCAATTCCCTCTGGGGCTTCTGCATTTATATTTTCAACACTATCTAATCCATCTTCGTTTAACTCTTCAATAGAGTCTTCATTGAAAGTGTATTGAATATCTTCATTGTTGATATCTTCTCTAATAAATGCTTTTGCTACCATTGCTTGCATTTCTTTTGGGGCTTTTTCAATCTTACTAATGATTTCTTCCCATAATGCCATATGTATCTCTCCTTTCAATATTAAAACTATTCAGTTTTTGATTCTCCTGTTGGATAAAGTTTAAATATTTTTGCACCAGAATCATCATATCCTAAAATAGTTCTATCCTCGTTTACTTTTACCTCATATCAATAGTCAACGACTTCATTTCCTAAATCTCCAAAGTCAGTATCGTCAGATACTAAAACAATATCAACAGTATCTCCTTCTTCTTCAACTGTTGTAAGCACTTCAACAATAGGATCTGAATCTAAACCTTGAACTTCATAAATTCTAAAAGAAACTTCATCTCCTTGCAAGAAAACTGTATTCTTTAGTTTTAAATGAATTGTTCCGCTATCTCCTCTTGATACATGGAAAGTTTTATTTTGTATTTTAAACATAAAATATACCCTCCTTAATTTTTTCTATCTTATAATTATATCATTTTTTCTTAAAAAAAATTATTTATGTTGGTCCAAAAAGAAAAATATCTTTTTAGACCAATTATTATGCATATCTTATTCAAATGGTAACACTTATTCCTGCTAAAGTTTGTCCAGTTTTTTGCGACCAACTACCTGGTCAACTAGAGGGTTTAGCTGTACCTTCTTCAGTAATCATAACTGTTCCTACAGGAAGAAGTTCATGAGCAGAATATACTGCATATCCATTTTTATAATATCCTCCTGTTGTAACGTCTACTCGGGCGCCTTCAAATACTGCATCTCCCGCACATTGTAAATCTAATAATTGCGCCATATAAAGCCTCCTTTTATCTCTCTATAATTTTATTTACTTTTAAAATACCATCCGTTGTTAATGTTGGACAAGTAACACTCTTGCTTTCTTGGATCTCTTTACAAAAAACAACCCCTTTTGGATGAAAAGCAGAATAACTTGTTTCAACAAATTCTCCTGCTATAATCATATTTTCTTTAGTATCTATTTCAATCCCTCTATAATATAATTCTTCTATCTCTTCTTCAGAAAGAGCTTTCGCATAAACTCTAACATCATTAAAACGTAATTGACTTGCATAAGTATAATTTTGACTTCCAAAATCATGCCCCCCGATTGAAAAATAACCATCTATAGGATGAGAAAAAGAAAAACTCTTCTCTAATATTCCATCTATATAAACTTTCATTGTTGTTCCATCATATGTTAAGGTTAATAATCTAAAAGTCTCTGTTGCTGCAGATTTTTTTTCATTAAAACGTCTTGCATCATTAGAAGGACTCCAAACTTCATATGATTTATAATCATATCCTTCGCTTCAATTAAACTGTAAATATCAACTATCTTGCCCAATTCGAAAATCAATTCCATCACTACTCCATAAACTTATAATTGTACCATTAGTATCTTCAGGATAATCTATTTCTACATTAAATCAAAAGGAGATAGTTCTTTCTTGGTGATCTAAATTTGCAAAGAAATCTGAATAGCTAGATTCAAAATCATATATATCTAAAACTTTTGCACTTCCTAAATATCTTCCTGTAAGTCCTTCATTTACCATATCCACTATTTCATAACTTGAAGATTCATACCCTCTATTTATATGTCTCTTATCGCTACGAAATTTACAGTCAGTAAAGTAAGAGAAAGATTCTCTTTTTCCATTTGGAGCTCTAGTTATGTAATGATTGTATTTAAGCGGATAATGAGCCAATGTAGGCTCTGCCAACATCGCTACTTCTTGAGGAGTTCAACATTCATCACTAAAAATAGCATTACAAATTCTTTGGCTACGATCTCCTCCATATATATCTGTCATCATACTGATAGAAGCATTATTAATAGATGGAATACGATTATTTGAACCATATCTTCTTCAATCTACTAGCTCTCCATTAATATATAATGTAAAAGCATGATATCAATTTTCTTCTAATCTATATGTAATAGCAATATGATACCATTTCTCTCTTTCAAGAGGTTCTGTTTCAAGCTCAATATAATTACCTATAGATGTTCCTGAATATAAAGTTAAAGATGCCGTTAAGCCAGAATTAAAATTTACAATTTGAAAAACGAATTTGCTATTAGAAAAAACTATTCTTAAAAGATCTTGTGTGCTTGTTGTATCTGCATTGTCTATTTTTACTCACGCACTTCAAGAAAAAGCTGTTCTTGGTATTGTAAACCCTTCTTCTATATATGATCCAGATTCATTCTTTTTTCTTAAAGAAAGTGTTCCTTCTGTTAATAGTAATGCAGGGCCCAACTTACCAGCCTCATAAACAGGGTTTATTCCTTCAAGTAAGATTTGCTCTTCTCCTCTTATATTTCTATCTATATATCATCCTAAAGTTTCACCTAATCCATTAAGAGGAAATTCCATTCATTTTTTCATTGTCCTCTCTCCTAATTATTAAATTTAAATTTTATACTATTATCTTCAAGTATCATATGAACTTGTGGACTAAAATGAAATTCATTACTTCAAACTCCTATGCCTTTAGGAAAACAGTTTACTCCAACTCCATTTTGTTCTTCATCAATAAAGAAAATTGGCTGACCACGTTCAATTCTAGATGATTCTACTTCAATAGGTTCTCCAAATAAATCTTGAATAAAAATAGTAAAAATTGCACTTTCTTCATTAGAAATGTTTGTTAAAGACCTTGTCCCTGTGCCTTCTTCTGAAGACGAACTTGACCAATTTGATGAACTTCCATAAATATAATTAGTGACAGTTGCATTATAACCTTGATCAATAGTATAATAAAGTTTAAATTTATTTTTAGAATTAACATTAGAACAAGACCATCCAAAATTAATAGTTACATTAGTTCCATAATTATTTACTCTCACCGCTTTAATAGAAGCAGATGGCTTTTTATAGGGATAAAAAGTTATAGTTTTTGTGATAGTATTTTTTAATCCTCTCGCATCTGTTACGGTTATTTCTAAAAACTGCTCTCCTACTAAATTTAATTCAGACCAATTTATAGATGATGATGATATATCACTTGCTGGAATAGTTATTTCTCTATGTCCTATTTTAAAGTTATAACTTGCTATACTAGTATAATATCCAGTTGCGGGTTTGTCAACTCTAATCCCTAAAGTACTTAGACCTTGAACTAACCAAACTGTGTCTGCGGCAGTTCCTTGTCCAGTTACACTAGCAACAGCTGAAGATGCTTCCCATACTAGACATTTAAAGTTAGATGTTAAATTAGGCAATTCATTTTCATTAATAAAAATAGAAATTCTTCCTTTATTAGTTTTTTCTGAAAGCTTCGAATCAGAAGTTTGACAAAAATAATAAACATTTGCGGAAACGCTCGCAGGCAGGCTGTTATAAATCATCTCTGCTGTAGTAGCAATAGTGGTTTCTCCTTGTATTGCTGAATAAGAAGAGGTACTTGTTATAACTGCACTATCACTTACATTTTTATCGGCAAGACTCATATATACTTTAATATTTCTTTTTAATGGATTGTAAATTGTTAAAGTTACACTTTTTCCTGGATATAATGTTGAATTACTATTTTTTACTACATAAGGATAATCATAAGTTGTTGGTGTTACTTTTATAGAAGATGACAATCCACTATCTGATCTAGTTGATGTAACTGTAAAATTATATTTTGTTCCAGGTTTTAAATTTGTTATTGTTATAGTAGCAGTCTTTTTATCTGATGAATAAGTAATACCATTAGAAAAAGTTTTTCCATTATCCTCTTTAATAGTGGCTTTTGACATTGGTTCAGATGTTTTTACTGTAATAGTACATCCTGTTTCTGTTAAATTACTTGTAGAGTGTTTTACAGGTTTAGAAAAGTATCTATTAATTTTTCTTAATTGCCATGATACAGGATCTGTTGTTTGTAAGTTCCAGTCTCCCCAATAGATGGCTGTTGTAATATATACGCTTAATGGATCAATCGCTCCACTGTCTTTATGTTTTACAGTAAAACTCCCTGAAGTATATGTATTTTTCCCTGATGGGAAATTGTTATTTATTCCTGGTCGCGGATATCTATCTAAAACTTTTGTACTTCCAATTCCAACTGTTGTAGGCCCAGTATTATAATATTTTACAACACCGCCTTCAGATCTTGTCATTCAGTGAATCGTAGAAGTGTTAGCTTCCGCACCATTTTCATATTGTTTACAATATAATTTAAAAACCCTTCCTTCATAACTTGCTTTGCTTACTAATGTAAAATCTGGAGAAGCAACCAAATTATTAATTTGGGCTTGTGTTAATTGTGCCATAAATTCCTTTTTCCTCCTTTATAATAGAATTAGAAAGCTAAATAAATTAGCTTTCTGCATCCATTCTTAAAAATGCAATTCCCTTATGAGTGTATCCGTTTTCTGTTAAACTCATTGGAATTATTTGCATTCCAAATTCTTTACGATCTGATCCGATATCTGAAATAATTTGTTTGTTAGTATGAGAAATTCTTGAAAACCATTTATTATCCTTATTTCCATAAATTAAATCTCCTCTAATATCAAATTCTCCAAAGCCATTTTCGCAAGATAATTCAATATAACCATCTGGTACTCAATTACTATCTTCATAAGTATCAGAAGAAGTTTTTTGAACATTATAAGTATGAATTCTAAATCCTTTTATCCATACTGCATTGTCTGGAGCATCCTCTCGATACTCTGTCATAGTTTCAAACATTAAATGTCCACTTTTATCATAAATATCTAAATCACCCGCATCAACAGTATTTAAACCATCGATTAATCTATTATCATTATTACCTAAGATAAGATTTTCATTCTTTATATAAGTTGCTTCAATCTCATCTACATTAATGTAATTCATATCTAATGAACCATCTATTGTCCATGCACTATTATTTTTTGTAAAAGTTTCAATGTCTTCTGCAGTAGGCCATCCTGGATTATCTTCTTTATTCATAAAAGCAATTCCATAATGATTCATTAAGATCAAATGAGACGGAGTGTCTATTTTATTTCCAATGGCAATTGTTCCACCTTCAATGCGGACAAATCCTTCCATTGTATTATTAAAAATTTCTGAAATTTTGCTATTTAATTCACTTTCTACTGAAAGCATTTTTTCTCATGCACTATCCAAAGTGTAATTTGCATATTCATCTATATACTGAACAGTACCTTCTAAGATTGTTTTATAAGTTAGGTGAATACGAGACCATAATTTACTAGCTATTACAACACCATCTTCAATAATTGGTGCAGTAGGTTTTTCTAAGCTTCAATCTTCTGATTCTCCAAACTCAGATTTTACATGCTCAATATCAGTTGAATTACATAATAAATATTCAGTTTGTTGACTATACAACTCTTTTTGATATGTAATTAAACAAGAATATTTAGAATAAACAATTAAACCTGAAGTAGATGTATTTTTAACTCTAGACCATAGGTACCTTCCTTTAGATAAATCCGCTTCATATTGTGTTGCTGATCCCCACAATGGATCATCTTCTGCTGGTGGTACTGATGCGCTTGTTCCAATACAATACTCAATTTCTGCAGTCATTTGTGTATCTTCTGGAGCAAGACTTCAATCTGTTGGATTTTTTCCTTTTTCTAATTTAAATTTACTTAAATAATAAGTTCCTACTAATCCAGTAAAATCAAAACGAAAATCAGTGTTATATCCTTCTACTTTTCTTCATGTTCCTGAGCAAGAGATTCTAGACTCTTCGTTTGTTACCTCTCCATCCATTGCTAAGTTTCCTACTGTGCCGTGATAATGGAATAAAGGTGGGTTATTATTAGCTCGACCAGATGCTCCTTTAATTTCACAAGAGAATACAAATTGATCTCCGTCCACTAAAAGTGAATCTGCAACATTAGAATGAATCCAATGGACTCTTCCGCCATTACCTTCTTCTGCATCTATTTGAATAAATTGGTCTCCGCTTTCTTCTTCAATTAAAGTTACTGTAATTCCTTCTGCTGGTTGACCATCAAATTTAATTTCTCATTCTCCTGTTTCAAAATTCAATTCTTGAACTTCAGTTAAATAAAAACTTCTTGGAATATTTCCTTCTTCATCTGCGGGCGGATTTATAATTTTTAAACCAAATTCTTTTGGATCTTCAAATATATGAGATTTTAAAATAAGGTTGCGGCCACCAACTGTTAAATCTATTAAATCATAAGTTTTTTGAATTGTAATAACACTATAAATAGCATTTGAAGTCGTTAGACATTTAAATGATACTAATGAATTTTCTTCTGTAAATAAATCACAATCACTTTTTATTTTTAAAGTGTTTGCCTTTTCATAGAAAGTTCCAACCTCTAAACTATGCTTACCTGATTCTACTGTATTTCAAGTTAATGAGTCAGTTGAATATTCTCATTTACTAAAATCTGTATTAAGTATCTCTGGGAATAAGTAAATTTCTTCTGGAGTATAAGGTCCTTGAGGTCCGTCTACAGATTTAAACATTTCAGATGATGGAATAACGTTACATACTGGCATTTCTGCCTGTGTAGTGTCTAAAGCAACTATTGTTATAGTTTTTTCAATATTATATACTAAATTTGTTTTTTTATTCAAATATACAAAATCTAATCTAATATAACTATTAGTAGGTATTTGAACACTGCTTAATGTACCTTCACTTTGAACTGAAAAACGTAATCTTTGAATATCTTGTTCTTCTTCTGTCTCTGCATTTACTATTTCAGAAAAAAATGTAATATTATTTACTGTAACTCCACTTGAAATAGATTTATCATTATATAAAACATCAACCAATCCAGTATCTAAAACGCTTCCTTCAAAAGCACAAGTGAAATCAACATCATAGATTGCTGTACGAGTAGGTACATTATTTTCATCACAAGAAATAAAGACATGCTCTGTAGATAAAATAATTTCTAATGGAGACTTTTGAACTAATTCTTCAACTTTTTTAATAATTTCATCTTTTTTATCATCTACATACTTAATAGTTGAAAAACCAGATGCATACATTCTTCCATATTTATCTACTTTAAAATTTCCGCTGCCAAATTCAATACTAGGTTCAGATAAATCAATTCTCATCCCTGTTCCTGCTTCGGTATTGAAATTCCCAGATTCGATCAAAGCCCTTCCAGTACTTGGATCAATTACAATTTGTCCTTTCCCTGTAGCTCCAAATCTCGCGGAACCATCTTCAGCATTTAAAGATATTGTTCTTTGTCCTGCATTATATCCAAATAAACCGTGCTCTTCTTTTTCTTCCCCTTGTTCCTTTATACTACCCATAAACACACCTGTAAATGAGTTATCTTCATTTTTTGTTCCAGCTCCAACTTGTGGTGCTAAAATCATTCCTGAATTATTTTCGTCAATAGAAATGCTATTTCCATCCCATCCATTAATTGCGGCATTACCATATCTATTTAAATAAAAATATACTGGAATATGAATTGTTCCAATTAAGCTATTTTCTCGAGTTATATTACATTCGATAGCATTTGTTACGCATAGCCCATTATATGTGTCTACAGGTTCAAAATATTTTTGATTTTTTAATTCTCTTGAGGCATATAAAGTTTTTTCAACTAAATTTAATTCTGGTTGCCAATATGAGTAATAAACTTGCCCCTTTACGTTTCAATCATAGTCTACACCATAATTTTGTTTTAAGAGGCTTACATTCTCTCATTCATTTTCTATATTTTCATAAACTTGTAATTCAAATGGTTTTGCATCACTGTAAGTTGGATTATTTCCATTTGCGGTATACATAACTTCTTGGAAACCTGAATCCGCTTCTAAATCTATTTTATGAATATTATTTTCAATTCTAACTAAGATAATTGGAATTAAAGCATAGTGATCTGTTTCATTATATGTAATTTTACATTTTACAATATTTGCAGGATGCTCATATTTCTTTTCATCAAAAGTTAAAACTCCTGTATTTTTATGGATAGAAAAGTTACTATCGTCTTTAATTTTTTTCCCATATTGATTTTGAAGCATCATTCATTCTAATGTAATTGGGTTTCCTTCTAAAGAATATCCAGATTCAGTTCCGCTAAAGATTAATTCTCCATTTTTTCAAAAATTAACTTTAAATCATTTATTTTCTTCTGCTGGTCTAAAATTAATTTCTCCTTCTTGACTATCGTTATAATAAGTAAAAATAGGATAATTAACTTTTTCTAATGCTCCCAATGTATTTGGGATTAACTTACAAATAAAATCGGTTCCATTTGTTCCTACTTCACCAGTTTTAATAAATGTAAGATTTGTTGATGCTGTAATTACTTTATCTTGGTAATTAACTTTTAATTGAATATTATTATTTTCGTGAGTTGGCTTAAAAGTTTGGTGAATGTCAAAATTAAAAGTCTTTGTTCCTGTGTATTCTATATAATCATTAGTCTCTTTATAAATTTCATATTTAGTAGGTTCTTCAATTAAAGTGTATTGCATAGGAACTGTCCAATATACATTTCTTTTATCAATAAGAGACTGACTTACTTCTTTTCCATCTTTATCATATAGAGTAAAACTTAATGGTAGTATCTCAATAGGGTTAGTTATTGACGGATTGTTTGGCGCAATCCCCGCCTCGTTGTATTTAAATACTTGATTGCCATTATTAATTACTAAGCTATAAGATAAATTAGATACTATATCGTTAGTAATTACAATAGATGCAGTTCCTATTGAAACTCCATCTTTTAATACTGAACATTTGTAAGTTGTAAAATAAGAAATTTTTCTTAAATCGATTTTATGAATTTTATTTTTTTCAATCCTCATAACAGTATCATAATGCTCAATAATAGTATTACAATCATTTAATTGTTGTTGAACTTTTCCAGTTAATTTATTTTCTGCGGCAAGGTCTTTTAATAATTCTTCTCTTGTGATAAAAGCAGAGTTATAAATTTCATTATCTTGAACCGTCTCAGTTAATGCAATAAAATTATTATTATTGTCTACTTCACTTCATATATAAGTATATTCTTCAGATAAATTCTCTTCTCCATTAATATGACAAATTAAACTTGGTCTTCCATTGTCATAATAGAATTGAGTTCCTTCATCTGAATAAATAGTAATTTGATACTCTGAATCATAGTTAGCAATTACAAACTCTTTTTGTAAAACAGTTTCTTTATTATAAACTGCTACACATTTATATTTAGTTTTATTTGCTATATTTTCTGCTTTATTAGTATTAAAGATATGAGATCCAGGTACTCATTCTATGTTTTGAGTATCATTTTGATATGGATTATATTCATTTAAACATTCCCATCCTGGTCCGCCTAATCGATTATACAATGAGTGAGTAGCTACTATTTGATTATTTTCTCTAAACCAATAGTATTTTATATCTGCTCCCTCTCCTAATACAAGACCTTTTACTTTAACTTGAGCTTCAATAGATAAATTATCAGTATCTATATGATTTTTATCAAAAAATAATCCCTTTTTTGTAATTAAAGTCAATGCAGTTGAAGATAATTCTTCAGTTGTTAATGCATTT
>Ga0233386_1000151_pt1 | contig 22132 bp, 19 predicted proteins | sample ElkDunMinimDraft_17_FD_191544 | JGI IMG/M metagenome (GOLD analysis project Ga0233386, IMG submission 191544) | Fecal eukaryotic communites from dung pellets of Tule Elk in California, USA - Elk Dung G4 | ecosystem: Host-associated > Mammals > Digestive system > Large intestine > Fecal | place...
GCCACTGGTGGCGTCGGTGAACAGGATCTGCAGCGGCCCTTCGGCGTCCCCGAAGGCGACGAGTTCGTGTTCGGCACCGTCGTGGCGGAAACGGACGACGCCGGCCGCACGGTGGTGGTGTTCGAGTCCGTCGACGACCGCGCCGGTGGTGACGACGCGCTCGTCGGTGAACGGGGTGAACCGTCCTGTCAGTCGCCACGCCGGATCCGGGTGGTACGCCGGGATGTGCGTGAACGACGAGAGGGCGGGAGCCTCGCGGTCGTGGATGCGGATACCGAATCGTCCGGTGCGCTGGATGACCTCGACGAAACCTCGATCGAACTCCACTTCCGCGCCGGGAGCACCTTCGGCGGGTTCGAGCCGTGTGATCTCCCCGTCGAGATCCCGGACCACGGTCGTGCCGGCGACGTGCCAGCGTCCCGGCACCTCCTCGAATCGTGTGGGGGTGCTGTCGAGCCAGTGCAAGGCGGTCAGGCTCAACCAGCCGAGGGGCCGACGGAGGCTTTCGTTGCGCTCGGTGTGCCACTGTTGCCAGTCGGCGACGAACCGGTCGAGTGTCGTGGTCACGATGCACGGACTCCTTCTGTGACGGTGTGCGGGTCGGCCACTCCGAGGTGGCCGCGCAAGGTGGTGGTTTCGTAGTCGGCACGGAAACTGCCGCGCTCTTGGAGAAGTGGCACGACCTGGTCGACGAAGTCGTCCAGTCCTCCGGGTGTCAGGTGCGGGACGAGGATGAAGCCGTCGCTCGCGTCGGTCTGCACATAGAGATCGATCTCGTCGGCGACCTGCTGCGGCGTCCCCACGAACTGCTGACGCGCGGTGGTCTCGATGACGAGCTCACGGATGCTCAGGTTCTCGGCGTCCGCCTTCGCTTTCCAGGCCCGCGCGACTGCGAGCGGGTCCTTGGCGTGACGCACCCGGCCACGGGTGATGGCGACGTTGTCTTCCGGATCCACATCGGGCAGCGGGCCGTCGGGGTCGTAGGACGAGAGGTCCTTGCCCCAGATCTGTTCGAGGAACGCCAGGGCGGTCTGCGGACCGACCTGTTGCAGCCGGATGTGCCGGGCGCGTTCCTGCGCGTCTTCGGGCGAGTCTCCGAGTACGAATGTCGCGGCGGGGAGAATCTTCAGGTCGTCGTGGGTCCTGCCGTACTTGGCGAGCCGGCTCTTGACGTCCGTGTAGAACGCGCGCCCTTCCTCGAGGGTGCCGTGCCGGCTGAAGATGGCGTCGGCCCGGGCGGCACCGAATTCGCGGCCCTCGTCGGAGTCCCCGGCCTGCAGCAGTACGGGATGACCCTGCGGGCTGCGCGGAACCTCGAAGCGTCCGGTGATGTCGAACTGGGTGGAATGGATCTCGGCGAGGGTGATCGCCTCGTCGGATGCGAACACTCCACCTGCGCGGTCGATCACCGGGCTCCGGTCACTCCAGCTGTCCCAGAGTGTGCGGACCGCGGCGACCACCTCGTGCGCCCGGACGTACCGCTGCGAGTGATCGAGGTACCCGCCCCGCCGGAAGTTCTCACCCGTGAACGCGTCGGAGGATGTCACGAGATTCCACGCGGCCCGACCGTCGGAGAGGTGATCGAGAGTGGCGAACTGTTTGGCCAGTTCGTACGGCTCGTTGAACGTGGTGTTGATCGTGCCGGCCAGGCCCAGGTGGGTGGTGGCGCCGGCCAGCGCCTCGAGCACGGTGAGCGTGTCCGGTCTGCCCACCACGTCGAGGTCGTGGATGCGGCCGCGGTGCTCCCGCAATCGCAATCCTTCGGCGAGGAAGAAGAAGTCGAACTTTCCGCGTTCGGCGGTGCGAGCGAGATGCAGGAACGACACGAAATCGATCTGGCTCTTCGACGCCGGGTCAGCCCAGACCGTGGTGTTGTTGACCCCCGGAAAGTGCGCCCCGAGGTGTATCTGCTTACGGATCGTGTTGCGGGACACTGGTGTCAGCCCTTCAGTGAGCGGTAACGAAGCGGTTGGCGGGTCGGACGAGGCCGAGTCGGTCGCGCAGTGTGCCCGCGGCGGGTTCGACGGTCGGCCGCAGCACGGGCAGCACGTCGTCGACGAGGTGATGCACGGTGGACACCAGTGCGAGAGGCCGGAGAACGACGCCGTCCACACCGTGCACCAGTTCGAGCAGGTCCACGAAGCCGGCCGACGTTCCGCGATGGAACACGGTGCCGGGCCGGTATTCCGCACCGGTCCAGCGCTCGAGCTGAGCGAGGTCTGCCGCAGCGTCGTCCTCGCTCGCTGCGAGCAGCAGATCCACGTCGAGAAGGATGTGGACGCGACGGCCGTCCGCGGCGGCGCGCACGCGGTCTGCGAGATCTGCCGCCGCTCGCAGGTCCGCCGCGCGAATCCGTACGAGATCGGCTCGCGCAGCGGCGAAGTCGAAGGAGTGCTCGTCGGTGATCGTGACCGCGACGAGCGGCTGGCCCTGGGGGGACCGCGGCGTGATCGATGGACCTTTGACCGAGAAGTATTCACCCTCGAAATCGATGTAGTGCAGCTTGTCGCGGTCGATGAACCGGCCCGTCTCCACATCCCGTATCTCGGCGTCGTCCTCCCAGCTGTCCCACAGTCGGGAAGCGACCTCGGCGGCCTCGTGGGCTTCCGCCCACAGCGAGCCGTCGTGCTGGGCCTCTTTGCGCCCGAACAGCCGTGCCGGAGTGCCACCCCGGGTCACCGCGACCTCCCATCCCGCGCGGCCGAGTGTGGTGTGGTCGATCGTCTGGATCGCCTTGGCCACGTGGAACGGTTCGGTATGGGTCACGGTCGCGGTGGGGATCAGTCCGATCCGGGACGTAGCGGTGGACAGCCGTGCAGCAACACCGACCGCTTCGAGGCGACCCCGCACGGTGTTCTCGGCGGAGGTGACTCCGAAGTCGTCGGGAAGGAAGGCGAAGTCGACACCCGCCTTGTCGGCACTCCCGACGAGGTCGCTCCAGTACCGCGAGGTGAACAGATCCTCGGCGCGCGAATCATCGCGTCGCCACGACGCGGGATGGAGACCGGTGCCCGCGAATTCGACGGCGAGCAGCAATTCCGAACTATCGGGCATGACGAACCTTCCCTGGGATGGCGTCGAGCAACGTCTTGGTGTACTCGTGCCGTGGGTTGTCGAAAATATCGGTGGTGGTGCCGTATTCGACGACATCGCCGGAACGCATCACCGCGACGGTGTCGCTGATGTGGCGGACGACGGCAAGGTCGTGGGAGATGAACAGGTAGCTCACACCGAGCTCGTTCTGCAGTTCGGTGAGCAGATCGAGGATCTGGGCCTGAACCGAGACGTCCAGTGCGGAGACCGGTTCGTCGAGCACCACGAGTTCCGGCTGCAGCGCGAGGGCTCGCGCAATTGCGACGCGCTGACGTTGGCCGCCCGACAACTCGGCAGGCTTGCGCTCGAGGTGGGACGGCGCCAGCGCCACCTGGTCGAGAAGCTCCCCGACTCGGGCACGACGCTCTGCCCGGGTTCCGATACCGAAGGCGTCGAGCGGTTCGGCGACGATCTCACGTATCCGCAGTTTCGGGTCGAGCGAGGCGTACGGGTTCTGGTGGACGATCTGCACCCGCCGCCGCAACGCCCGCAGTTCACGGCCACGCAGCGCGGTGATGTCGCGCCCGTTCAGCTTGACCGTTCCGGTCGTTGCGGTCTCGAGCCGGATCGCGATCCGCGCCACCGTCGACTTCCCCGATCCTGATTCCCCCACCAGCGACAGCGTCCGGCCGCGGTGCACATCGAACGACACGTCCCGCACCGCCTCGAGCGAGGATGTCCGGCCGATGCGGAAGGTCTTCGACACGCCGGAGACGGACAGGATCGGATCACCACCGCGGTCCCGGCCGACGCGACGAGGCGCATCCGCCGAGTTCGGTGCCGCAGCGATCAACGAACGCGTATATGCGTGTTGCGGGTTGTCGAGCACCTGGAGCGCCGACCCGGTCTCGACGATCCGTCCGTCCTTCATCACGACGATGCGGTCGGCACGGTCCGCGGCGACACCCAGATCGTGGGTGATCAGAAGAACAGAGGAACCGGTTTCCGCGATCCGCTCCTCGAGGTGGTCGAGGATCCGTCGCTGCACCGTGACATCGAGTGCGCTCGTCGGCTCGTCGGCGATGACCAGTTCGGGGCGGCATGCGAGGGCGATACCGATGAGCACCCGCTGTCGTTGCCCGCCCGAGAGATCCTGCGGGTACTGCTCGGCACGCAGTTCCGGGTGGTCGAGGCCGGCCTCGTCCAGAATCCGCAGAGCGTCGATCTTCGCGGTGCGGCGATCCGCACGGCCGTGAATCCGCAGCACTTCGGCGATCTGGTCGCCGACTCGGACGACCGGGTTCAACGAGGTGGCAGGGTCCTGGGGAACCAGGCCGATGCGCGCGCCCCGAAGTCGTGTCCACGCTCGTTCGGGGAGGTCGTCGAGGCGCTGCCCGTCGAACACGACCGAGCCACCGGTGACCCGGCCGCTCCCCGACAGCAGTCCGAGAATCGCGTGCGCTGTGGTCGATTTGCCCGATCCGGACTCGCCCACCACGGCCACGACCTCGCCGCGAGAGACGGAGAAGTCGATTCCGTCGACGGCAGCGACCGTATCCCGCCCGGAGCCGTACACCACGCGCAGATCGCTGACCTCCAGGAGAGGACGGGTCGTGCTCATCGGGTTCCTCGTTTCTCGACGGCGTGGCCTATGCGGTGAGCAGCGAGCACCACCGCGACGATCACGAGTCCGGGCAGAGTGGTCATCCACCATGCGGTCGCCAGATAGTTGCGGCCTTCCGAAATCAGCGACCCCCACTCGGGTGTGGGCGGCACCGCGCCGAAGCCGAGGAAGCTGAGCGACGAGACCGCCAGCACGGCCATGCCGAATTCGACTGCGGCGAGGGCGAGGACCGGCGCGTATGAATTGCGGAGCACGTGACGTCGCAGCACCGAGTGGCGGCGTGCGCCGGAGGCGAAGGCCGCTTCGACATACAGTGCGCGCCGCACTCGCAGCACCTCCGAGCGCATCACACGAGCAAAATTGGCGACGAGCCCCACACCCACGGCGATCGCCACGTTCACGGTGCCGAACCCCAGTGCGGTGACGAGTGCGAGCGACAGCAGGAGAGCGGGAATCGACAGCAGCACATCGACGATACGCATGAGCACCGCGTCCAGCACGCCGCCGACCACGCCGGAGAGCAGCCCGATCGCCGAGCCCGCGACGAGTGCGATTCCGACGGCGAGGAGGGTGGCGGTGAGCGACAGCGCCGACCCGTGCACGACCCGTGTGTAGACGTCGCGGCCGATGTTGTCGGTGCCGAACCAGTGTGCGAGGCTCGGGCCCTGTAGTTTCTCGGCGGGTATCCCCACCAGCGGGTCGCCGGAGGCGAAAACGGACGGGAAGAGCGCGAACCCCACCGCCAGCAGCAGCACGCCCGCGGAGACCACGACGACCCCGTGGCGCCGCACCTGCGCCGGCACTGCACGCCACTGCCACGGACGGCCCACCGCTGTTCCTCGCCAGGGCGAGGTGCCCGCGTGGAGTCCTTCCCGAGTCAGAGTGTCAGACAAGAGCCTTCACCTCCAGGTCGGCGTCGTGCGCGGCGGGGGCGCGCTCGACCTCCGGCGCGACGCCCTGTCGCCGGCGGGCGCCGACGATCCGCGGGTCGATCAGCGGGTACAGCAGGTCCACGGCGAGATTGACGAGAACGAACACGGCCGCGGAGAACACGACGATGCCTTGCACCACCGGAATGTCCTGAGCCATCACCGACATCTGTGTCAGCCGGCCGATACCGGCGCGGGAGAACACCGTCTCCACCACGACCGACCCCGCGAGCAGCGACCCGACGAGGACGCCGGCGATCGTGAACGCCGGAATGCTCGACAGTCTCAGGGCGTGCCGCATCTGGATACGCAGGCGGGAAGCCCCTTTCGCCCGAGCCGCTTCGATGAAGGGTTGGCGCCACGTCGAGGTGAGGCTTGCGGCGAGTACCTGTGCGATCACCGCCGAGACCGGCAGCGCCAGCGTGATCGCAGGCAGAATCAGATGTTCGATGCTCTGATCCCCGAATGCCGGCACAAGCTTCAAACGGAACGAGAAGACCTGGAGCAGGATCAGCCCCACCCAGAAGGTCGGGACCGCGACACCAAGTGGGGGCACGGACAGCAGCGCGTTGCGCAGCCAGCCGATGCGGGTGTACGTCGCGAGCAGTGCAACCGCCGTTCCCCCCACCACCGCCGCCGTCAATGCCGTGGAGGCGAGGACCACCGTGCTCGGAAGTGCGGCGCCGATCGCGTCGGTCACCGACTGCCCGGTCGAGATGGACGTCCCGAAGTCGCCCCGGATCGCGCTGCCCAGGGCATTCCGGTACTGCGTCCACACAGGCTGGTCGAGTCCATACCTGGCCTGCAGTTCGGCGATCGCCGCGGCGTCGACGGGAGTGCCGTTGTCAGCCGACGCGGCCATACTCACCGGGTCGGACGGCAGCAGATAGAGGACACCGAACGACACGGTGAACGCAGCCCACAGCACACCGGCCGCCTGCAGAACGCGGGATACGAGATAGCGCACCACGATCTACTCGCTCAGCCAGGTGTCGAAGAATTGCAGTCGCGCCGACGCCTCGAACGCGAGATCCTGCACGTTCGGGCCGACACCGATCGCCTGTGACAGCTCGACCGTGGGGATCCACAGACCGTCGTCGAGCACGAGCTGCTGTGCCTGCCGGATCAATTCCGCACGCGCCGCCGGATCGGTGGTCGTCAATTGAGCGGTCAGCACCTCGTCGAGCTGCGGGATCGGTCCGCGCCGGTTGATATTGCGGCCGTCGAGCCCGAAGGCCGTGCGCAGGATGTCACCGTCGGCGCGGGTGCTGTTGTAGTACGACGACTCGTACTCACCCGAGTTCTGCCGGGCGGTTTGCTCCGGCATGGATTGCAGGTCGAGTTGCAGGTCCACGCCGACGGCACGAAACTGCTGCTGGATGAGTTCGAGGATCGCCTGGTTGCCCGCGAACACGGGACTGAACAGCACGGGGAAACTCAGCTGCTGTCCGTCCTTGACCCTGATCCCCTCGGCGCCGGGAACCCATCCGGCCTCGTCGAGGATGCGTTGCGCGTTCTCCGGGTCGTAGGTGACGTCGTCGAGCGCGGCGTAGCCGGGGGTGGCCGAGGCCAGTGTGCTCGTCGCCGGCTTGAAGTCGGGTCCGAGAACGGTATCGACGAGTTCCTGCCGGTTGATCGCCGGGACGAGCGCGGCGCGGACCGCGGGATCGGTGAGCACCCCACGAGTGACGTTGGGCTGGAAACCGAAAGGAATTCCGGGATTCGACGTGGTGAGAATGCCTCCACCGGCACCCTCGATCTGGGGGGCGTCCTGCGGCAGCGCGTCCGAGATCGCGTCGAGCTGTCCCGACGCGAGAGAACCTGTGCGCACACCGGATTCGGGAACGATCGAGAATTCGATGCGATCGAGATACGCCTCGCCGTCGTGCGCGAAGGCATCCGATCCCCACGAGTATCCGGCACGTTTGACGAGGGTCACGGACTTGTCCTGCTGGTAGTCCTCGAGCACGAAAGGCCCGGTTGCGGAAAGATCTCCGGCGCAACGCTCCTCGGCGCTCTTCGCCGCGTCCTTGTCGGAGAGCAGACCGAGTTGCAGTGTCGCGGTGGCTTGGAGGAACGGAGCGTTCGGCGCGGAGAAGTTCACCTGTGCGGTGTGGTCGTCGACGACGGTGGTGCCGGTATAGCCCGCCAGGTAGCCGACGGCGCTCGGAGCCTTGACGCCGCCGATACTGTGCACGATCGCGTCGAAATTGTTCTTGACCGAGCTCGCGGTGAAAGGTGTTCCGTCGCTGAAGGTCACGCCGTCCCTCAGCCTGAAGGTGAACTGTGTGGCGTCGGCGTTGGCATCCCAGCTTTCGGCGAGCCACGGCACGATCTCACCGGTGTCGGGATTCTGATCGGTGAGTGAGTCGACGATCTGACGTGCGACGTAGATGGTCTGGTTGGTGCCGGCCTGGGCGGGATCTGCGCAGGTCGGCGCCTGCGACAGTCCGTACCGCAGTGTTCCGCCGGGCTGTGGGGTGCCACCAGCGGGGGTGGCTGCCGACGAATCGGACCCGCACGCGGTCAGGCCGACGGCAAGTGCCGACGCGGTGAGGGCGACGACGACCCGACGGGAAGCGGTTATGGACGAAAGTGGCACCTGTGGCTCCATGTTCTCGGCACGACCCCGGCAGCCGCGCGAGTGCGGGGCGGCCGGGTCGGAGTAGACGTGTTGCGGGAGAATCCTTTACGAAGCGGGGACCGCGCGACGGCGACAGAGTGCGCCGCTGTGCCGGCACAGGTCGACGTGCCGGCGCGACCACGATCGCACCGAGGGACGATTCCTCATGCTGTCCTCCATCGTTCCCGGCGGTAGCACCCTCACCTGCGGGGCAGGGGGTTGCTGCGACGTCATCGAGCCGGGTCTCTCGGTCGCTCTGGATGGTCGTCGCAGACGCTACGCATCCCGCTGCGGTGGGCACACGCTTACGCTCACCGTGATCGAAACTCCTACCGGGCGACGAGCCGGCCGGGGATCGCCGCTCGCAACGCCGGCGCGACCTCGCTCTGGAACAGTTCGAGACTTGCGCGTTGCTCTGCGGTGGTGAGGCCGCCGCGGTCTGCGGTGACGTGCATGACCTCGTGCCCGAGCCGTTCGTGATAGCGCAGCACCTTGTCGATCACCTGCTGCGGGCTGCCGATGAGCGCGGAACTGCGCTCGACGAAGTCCTCCACGGTGTCGAAGACGCTCGGCTGGCCGGCCGCGTGCGCAAGTCGCAACCGTTGGTCGAACAACGGGCGGAACCGATCGACCGCCTCCTGCGACGTCCGCGTCACGTACAGCCCCGCCGTTCCCGCGCCCACCCGGGCGGACGCGGGGTCGTGCCCGTACTCCGCCCAGCGCTGCCGGTAGTAGTCGATGAGCTCGGCATAGGGCTCGATCGGATTCGTCACGTTGGCGGAGAACACCGGGTCGCCGTATCGTGCCGCCAGATCGACCGATTCCCGGCTCGTCGCGCTTCCGTGCCAGATCGTCAGGCGGCGTTGCAGCGGGCGGGGGACGGTGACCGCATCGGCTAGCGGCGGGCGGAAGCGCCCCTCCCATGTCACGGTCTCGTTCTCCCACAGCAGCCGGAACAGTTCGTAGCCTTCACGATTGCGGTCCCACTGATCGTCGGGGGTGACGTGGAACAGTTCCGCTTGTGCGGTGCCGTTGCCCTTGCCGATCATCAGGTTCAGACGGCCGCCGGACAGATTGTCCAGGGTCGAGTAGTCCTCGAACGCGCGCACCGGATCGAGCAGACTCAGCGTGGTCACTCCGGTCCACAGTTCGAGCGTCGACGTGCGTGCGGCAATGTTGCTGAGCACGACCGGCGGCGACGACGACAGAAACGGGTGCTCGTGCCGTTCCCCGACCGCGAAGCCTTCGAACCCGAGTTGTTCGGCCAGCACCGCCGTCTCCACCACCTCGCGAAGTCGTTCTGCCGGACCGAGCAGGTCTCCGGTTGCGGGGTCGGGTTGGTGGGTGATCAAGCTCAGCAACAGGAATCTCACGCGGACTCCACCTTTCGGGTCAGGATTCTCTCGAACGGGTGTGGGCCGATCTCCTCGGCGGGGCGGGTTCTGCGAGGCGATGCGGCAAGTCCCCGCAGGCGATGCGGGGCGGACGTCGTACGGCTCCCCATCACCGAACAGGTTCGTGGAATCCACGGGTGGGAGCGACGACGAGATTCGAGTCGTCCAGATGCTCGTGGACCGGGATGGTCGTGCGGAACTCGGCCGGCGCGCTCACGCCGACCCACTGCGGGCAGGAGACGTCATGGTGGATCTACCTTCCATCGGTCCCGGCGGTAGCACCCGCACCCGATGTCGGGAGGGTTGCTGCGACGTCATGGAGCCGGGTCTCTCGGTCGCTCTGGATGGGACTGCGCGGAACAGAAGAATCGGGCACACACGTGGACTGCGATGAACTGTGGACCATGAGATCGCTGCGCACACCCATTCGGATCGACCTGATTCCAAGCCTCGCGGAACATTCCAATCCGCCGCCGCGGAAGCCGCTGGTGCGCAACGATGGAGCACGTGGGCAGCGTCGAACGAGTAACGATCACCGCGTCCGGGCCGAGCCGCGTGTATCGCGGGGCACCCTGGTGGGCAGTGGCTTCGGCCGTGCTCGCCCCCGTTGCACTGACCGCGGGCTGGGTGGTCGCGGGCACGGTACAACCCCCGGAGTACAGCGCTGTGCGGCAGAGCCTGAGCGCGCTCGCCGGGCACGGTGGAGCCGAACGCTGGATCATGACGACATCGCTGTTCGTGCTCGGCGCGTGCCATGTGATCACTGCGCTCGGACTGAGTGCCTTGCGTCCCGCCGCACGACTGGTCCTCGGCGGCGCGGGGATCTCCGGGATCGCTCTCGCGGCACTTCCGCAACCGGCGAACGGGTCTGCCACCTCGCACGTGGTCAGTGTCGTCATCGGCTCGATCCTGATCGCGACATTCCCCGCGTTCGTCGGGTCTCGCAGCCGTCCGCAGTCGTTCGCATTGAGCGTCCGCGGATCGGCGATCGCGACCGCGGTGTTCGTGGCCCTCACCGTGGCGTTCCTGATCTCGGCGCAGGGCGGGCAGTATTTCGGGCTGGTCGAGCGGGTGGGCTTGACGCCCGAGACGATATGGCCCCTTGTCGTCGTCCTCGCCTTGCGGCGTAGTGCGCGCCAGGATGCAGGCACCTAGAGCGACCGGAAGCCGCCTCGACCCTGTCCCGGGGTCTCCGTAGACTCCGAGCAGTGACGCCGCTGGAGTTGTTTCTCGTTGCCCTCGCCGGACTCGGCGCCGGTGCGATCAACTCGCTGGTCGGCTCCGGAACCCTCATCACCTTCCCGACCCTCGTTGCGTTCGGCGTGCCGCCCGTCACCGCGACGATGTCGAACGCGATCGGACTCGTCGCGGGCGGTGTGTCGGGAACGTGGGGTTATCGGCGCGAGTTACGCGGCCAGTGGCCGACGTTGCGATGGCAGATCCCCGCGTCGGTCAGCGGCGCGCTGATCGGGTCGTGGCTTCTGCTGCATCTGCCGGAGACGGTGTTCGAGACCGTCGTTCCGGTCCTGCTGGTCCTGGCACTCGTCCTCGTCGTGCTGCAACCGCAGATCCAGAAGTGGGTACTGCGGCGAACCGACGCCGACCCGGAAGCCCGGATCGGTCCGGTGCGGATGAGTCTGCTCGTGGCGGGCACTTTCGCTGTCGGCATCTACGGCGGATACTTCACCGCCGCGCAGGGAATTCTGCTGATGGGCTTGTTCGGCGCTCTGCTCACCGAACACATCCAACGGCAGAACGCCGCAAAGAATCTGCTCTCGCTGCTCGTCAACATCGTCGCGGCCACCGCATACATTCTCGTGGCGTTCGAGCGCATCGACTGGACGGTGGTCGTATTGATCGCCGTGGGTTCGCTGATCGGCGGAGACCTCGGTGCCCGGTACGGTCGGCGTATGTCCCCCACCGTGTTACGGGCGGTCATCGTCGCAGTGGGGCTCATCGGCCTGTACCGGTTGCTCGCCTGAGGCAGAGGCCTGGTCGCGGGGATCAGCGCAACGTCAGCGGTATCCCCGCCACGACGAGCGTGACACTGTCCGAGACTGCCGCCACCGCGGCATTGAGACGCCCGAGAGTGTCGCGGAACAGCCGTCCCGAGGCACTGGCCGGGACCACACCACTGCCCACCTCGTTGCTCACGGCGACCACCGGCACCCGGCATCGCCGCCACGCGTCGAGGAGTTCGGCGATGTCGGCGTCGACCGCCCCCATGTCGCCGCCGTTCCATACGTCGTGCAGATCCATTCGTGCGGTGAGCCAGGTGCCGAGGCAGTCGACCAACAGCGGATCGGTAGCCGCGCGCAGCACGCCGCTCACATCGGATGTCTCCACCGTCGACCACGATTCGGGCCGCCGCTCGCGATGCAGGGCAACCCGTTGCGCCCATTCCTCGTCGCCTGCGCGGGTCCCGCCGGTCGCGACGTAGGTGACGGCGGCGTGCGAAGCGAACAGTTCTTCCGCGTGCCGTGACTTTCCGGAGCGCACGCCCCCGAGCACCAGGGTCCGGTGCGGCGGCGCGGTGGCGTCCCCCACGCGCACCTCCTCGCCGTCGATACCGGGCCTGGCCCCATACTCCCGCAACCGCTCGCGCAGGGCGGTGATCGGCGGGTTGTGGTGGCCGAGGTGCACCGCCACCACGTCCGTCGCGTCGGTCACGGCATCGCACCTGCGCAGAGCCGCGACGGTGTCCCGGAATTCGGGCAGTCCGTGGTGCCCTTGCCCCAACTCCGATCGGTCACCGAATGTTTCTTCGAGGAACACGGCATCGAACCGCGCACCGCGCACCGCGTCGAACCAGCCGTCCGGGAGCGGGCCGGTGTCGCACGCCCACAGGATGCGGGAACCGTCCGGACCGGTGACGTCGTAGAGCACCGCATCACCGTCGCGGAACACGTGATGTCGTGCGGGAAGAACCCGCACCGCATACCCGCCGACGGTGAGCGCGTCGCCCGCCCGGACCGGTACGAAGCGCACCTGATCGTCCGGGCCCGCCCACTGCCGGCACGTGTCGACCGCGTCCGCCGGTCCCACGACGTCGAGCACGTGACCCGCATCGACCCACGAGCGGAACAACAGTGCCTGCGGCCCGAGGTGGTCGGTGTGCGCGTGGGTGAGCAGGATGTGACGCACACCCGCCAAGGTCCTGCCGAAACGTACTGCGGCGCGGGGAGCTTCGGGTCCGCAGTCGAGCATGAGCACGTCGTCGATGAGCGCGGCCGTTTGGCCGCGGATCTCACCGCGGCGTGCGGCATCCGTGCAGGACTCGCAGGCACAGAAAGGATTCGGCCAGCCGTCCGCGGCACCGGTGCCCAGCAGCAGTACGTCCATCATGCGTCCTTCCACGGATCACGAAGCGGGAGAACGGCGCGGCCGGCCGGACGGTCGAGGACCTCGACCCGCGCCCCGTAGACCTGGCCGATCCGGTCGACCGTGAGCACCTCGGCGGGCGGCCCGTCGGCGACGACCCGGCCGCGGTCGAGAAGGACGAGCCTGTCACCGTACTGCGCCGCCGAGGTCAGATCGTGCATGGCGGCGATCACCGTCAGCTCGCCTTCGGTGCGCATGGAGTCCACGAGTTCGAGTACCTGCTGTTGGTGCCCGATGTCGAGCGCGCTGGTGGGTTCGTCGAGCAGCAGCACCTGTGGTTCCTGTGCCAGTGCGCGAGCGAGGACCACGCGCTGGAGTTCACCCCCGGACAGATCCGTCGCGAATCGGCGTGTGAACGGCTCGAGTTCGAGGCGCTCGATGACCCGGTCCACCACCGCGCGGTCGTGTCCCGTTTCCGAGCCGAACCGTGCGATGTGCGGTGTGCGGCCGAGCCGGACGAGTTCTTCGACGGTGACACCCTCGGGAACCACGGGGCGCTGGGGCATCAGCGCGACCGCGCGCGCCGTTGCGCGCCGGCCGCCCCGGCCGGGCGTCACGGACGCCACCCGCACGTGCCCCGTCGAGGGAACGAGTCCCGCGAGAACGTGCAACAACGTGGTCTTACCGGACCCGTTGGGTCCGACGAGCGACACCCACGCGCCGGTCGCCACGGTGAGATCGACGTCGTGGAGCACGTCCACGCCGCCGCGTGCAGCCCCGACACCGCGGCACGTGACGGCGGTGGACGCGAGCGATTCGAGATCGGCGGGCATCATGCACCTCGGCTTCGTCTGAGTACGACGAGGAAGAACGGCGCACCGATCGCGGCGGTGACCACCCCGATGGGCAGCTCCGACGGCGACATGACGCTGCGGGCGAGCACATCGGCGAGGACGAGGAACGTCGCCCCGACCATCAGCGACAACGGCAGCAGCATGCGGTGACCGGGGCCGACGAGCAACCGGACCGCGTGCGGCACCACGATGCCGACGAACCCGATCAGTCCGCTCGCCGACACCACGGCGGCGGTGCCGAGTGTCGCGACGCAGACCAGCAACAGCCGGACACGAGCCGGATGGATCCCGAGGCTGGCGGCCTCGACGTCGCCGACCGCCATGACGTCGAGGGTGCGCCGGTGCAGTGCGATGACGGCGACCGCGACCACCACGTACGGCAGGACCACGACGACATCGGACCACCCGTCGGTGGACAACCGCCCGAGCATCCAGGAGTACACCTGACGCAAGGTGTCGTCGTGCAGTTGCATGAAGAACGTCTGGATGGCATTCGCGAACGCGGCGACCGCCACGCCCGCGAGGATGATGACGACTTCGGAACGCACCCCGCCGACCGAGCGGCCGAGGGCATACGTCGCACCGACCGCCAGCAGGCCGCCGGCGAACGCTGCGACCGGAACCCCGGCAAACCCTGCGGCGCCTCCGACCACGATCGCGAGGGTCGCGCCGAGGCCCGCCCCGCTCGACACCCCGAGCAGGTAGGGGTCGGCCAGGGGATTGCGGAAGACGCCCTGGTACGCCGCTCCGGCGACGGCGAGCATGGCTCCGACGAGAACCCCCAGCACCACGCGCGGCATGCGGATGTTCCAGAGGATCGCCTGTTGCCGCGTCGAGAGCCCGGAATCGACGTCGACGAACGGCAACCGGTCGGCGATGTCGAGAAGGACCGCCTGTGGCGTGAGTCCCGCCGGACCGACGAGGATGCTCACCAGCATGGCGGCGAGGAGAACGACCGCCGCGCCACCCAGCACGAGGGCGCGACGACGCGGGGTCGTGATCAAGACGCGGGCTGGGCCGCTGGGATCCCGGTGACGATCCGGGCGACATCCCGCATCAAGTCCACGACGCGCGGCCCCCAGCGGCTGGCGATGTCCTCGTCGAGGACGTAGACGTGCCCGTCACGGACCGCCGTGAGCTCGCCCCATCCTGCTCGCTCCGCCACATTCTCGGGCGTGACGCCGCAGCACTGGCCGTCGGCGAGGAAGACGATGTCGGGGTTCTCTTCGAGGATGAACTCGGCCGACAGTTGCGGATACCCGTTGCCGCCGGTCGCGATCGAGGTGAGACCGAGCATGGAAAAGATCTCGCCGATGTAGGTGTCGTCCGTGACGGAGTAGTAGGTGTTGTCGAGTTCGTGGTAATAGCGAAGCGGGACTTGACGTTCGGGCAGTCCGGCGAGGATCTCGTCGACCTCGCTCCTCATCTGCGCGACCAGTTCGGCCGCGTCTGCGACGTGCCCGGTGGCCGCACCGACCTGCTCGAGCTGGGCGTAGGTGTCGTCGAGGGTGAGCGCCGCGGGCAGAATCAGGGTCTCGACGCCGGCCTGCTCGAGTCCGGCGACGAGATCCGCGGTGTCCGCGTTGGCGACCACCAGATCGGGTTCGTAACCGAGGATCGCCTCGACGTTCGGGGTGTACCCGGACAGATCGGTGACCGGTACGCCGGCCGGATGGTCGGATTGGTCGTCGACGGCGATCACCTGGTCGCCGGCGCCGACGGCGTACAGCATTTCGGTACTGACGGGACTCAGGGACACGATCGCCTGGGGACTTCCGGCTCCGGCGGTGTCGTGGTTGTCATGGTTGGCGGCGTCGTCGGCGCCGCACGCCGTGGCCAGCAGAGCGCACGCGGTGATTCCGGCAGCGAGCAGCCGGTGGGATACGAGGGGCACAGCCATCCTCCGTAACTCGGAGGACGAAAACAGTACGGCTGCAACATCGTCAGTTGCGGCACGAGACCGTCCTTCGTCCGAGGACCAGTACGTGCCCGCTGCGCCGGCTGACCTGGCTTCCCCGGCACGATCGCCGGAGTTCACAGTTGCGGGGACAGCGCCGGATTTTCACCGGCTTCACCGTAACGCTGCGGGTGCCCTGCCCGACTGGCAGAGCACCCGCAGCGTAACCCACAGCGTTTCCGGGCCGGAAGAGTGCTCTCGGGTCAGGAGAGCGCCTGCTCGAGGTCTTCGAGCAGATCCTCGGGGTCTTCGAGTCCCACCGAGAGGCGCACGACCCCGTCGGACAGGCCGATCGCGGCGCGCCCCTCCGGGCCCATCGCCCGGTGGGTGGTGGTCGCGGGGTGGGTGATGAGGGACTTGGAATCGCCGAGGTTGTTCGAGATGTCCACGATGCGCAGCTTGTTGAGCAGCTCGAACGCGCGCTTCTTGCCTTCGCCCTCGGGAGCGTCGAGCTCGAACGTGAGGATCGTGCCACCGCCACTCATCTGCGACCGCGCGAGGTCGTGCTGCGGATGCGACTCCAGGTACGGGTACTTGACCCAGCGCACCTTGTCCTGCGTCTCGAGGAACTGGCCCAGGCGCAGCGCCGAATCGACCGCGGCGCGCACCCGGACCGGCATCGTTTCCAGGCCTTTGAGCAGCGTCCACGCATTGAACGGGCTCAGCGCCGGACCGGTGTGACGAATGAGCTTCTGCACGGGTCCGTCGATGTAGTCCGCGGGTCCGAGGATGGCACCGCCGAGCACTCTGCCCTGGCCGTCGATGTGCTTGGTGCCCGAGTAGACCACGATGTCGGCACCGAGATCGATGCTGCGTTGCAGGAGAGGAGTGGCGAATACGTTGTCCAGCACCACTTTTGCCCCGGCAGCGTGCGCCATCTCGGAGACGGCCCGCACGTCGACGAGGGTCTGCATCGGGTTCGAGGGAGTCTCGAAGAACACCGCGGTCGTGGGGACGGACAATGCCTGTTCCCATTGATCGAGGTCTTCGCCGTCGACGAACACCGTCTCCACACCCCATCGGGGCAGGATCTCGTTGCACACGACGAAGCAGGATCCGAAAAGGCTGCGGGCGGCGACGAGCCGATCCCCCTTGCCCAGAAGAGCCGCGAGTGCGGTGAAGACGGCGGACATGCCCGACGCCGTGGCGTAGGCGCCTTCGGCACCGTCGAGCAGTCGTAGCCGCTCCTCGAACATCTTCACGGTCGGATTGCCGTACCGCGAGTACACGAAGTGGTCGACCTCGCCGGTGAACGCCGCTTCGGCGGCCTCCGCCGATTCGTACACGAATCCGGAGTTGAGGTAGAGCGCCTCGGACGTCTCCTCGAACCCGGAACGCAGGGTGCCACCCCGCACGCCCAGCGTGGCAGGACGCACGTTGTCGGGAAGCCGGCGCTCGAATGCGCCGCCCTTGGGGATGGAGCTCACGATTGCCTCCACGGCAGGCCCACTGCCCGCCAGCCCTGAGCTCCGCGATGCCCGTCGGCGTCGAGCGCTCCCTCGAATCCGTCGAGGATGTTGTACGCGGGGGTCACGCCCGCCGCGGTAGCCGCCTCGGCGGCACCTATCGAGCGTTGCCCCGAGCGACACAGGAATATCACCGGACCGCCGGAGACGCCGGCTTTCGCCAGGTCGTCCACGAACGTTCGGTTCGGGGCACCGTCGGGATAGCGAACCCATTCGACGAAGACGGTTCGGCGGCCGATGGGCGAGGTCTCGGGGACCCCGACGTACTTCCACTCGGCGTCGGTACGAACATCGACGAGCACGGCATCCGGGTTTTCCCGCAGGAGCTCCCAAGCTTCCTGCGGCGTTATATCACCTGCGTAGCTCACCACGACATGTTTTCACAGGTCACGGCGTGGCGCGCAAGCGGGAGGCTGTCAGAACTCGCAGACCCGCCACACCGAGTCGACCTGGACGACCTGCCAGGTCTCGATCCGGGACTCACCGTCGACGGTCGCGCGGACGTCGACCGTCGCGCGGTCACCTTCCACGGCGACGTCCTGGGTCGCCTGCAACTCCACAGTGCCCTCGACGTCGGAGAGCGGCGCCTCCGCCTCCGGCAGCTCTTCGCAGCGCAGACGCGCGAGAATGTCCCGGTCGTTCTCGTTGTGAGCCCTGACGTAGTCCGCCACCGTGCGATTGATCCGTTCGTCCACGCTCAGCTCGTCCTGCGCGGGCGAGAGCAGTTGCGCACCCATCACGGCCAGAATGAGCAGCACGACAACCAGCAGTGCCCCCATGAACGGCCAGGGTGTACCGCTGGCGGGTTCGTCGGCCGAGGGATCGGGATCGGGTGCTTGACGCTGTGCCATATGGGCGATCCTATCCCCGACCAGGTCGGAGCCGGTCACGGCGCATTTGCCGAATAAACCCTCTCGAGGTAGGAATTGTGACGTGGCCACTACTCAGCTCGTTCGACGCCTCGCCGTCGACCTGTGTCGCATGAGTGCCCACATGTGTTGTCGCTGAAGCGATTCTCTCGACGGTTCTCTCATTCTTCTCACACCGTCCTTCCCCGCGCCCTGCGCCCCGCCCGCTGAGGGCAGCCTTAATTTAAGCTGGGTATGTCCGTCCGCTCACCGAAGAGGTAGTTGATCCCCTGATGACCGATCAGACTCGTCCCCTTCGCGTCGCGATCGTCGGTGCCGGTCCCGCCGGTATCTACGCCGCCGATGCGCTCATGAAGTCCGACACCGCGCAGGATCCGGGAGTCAGCATCGACCTGTTCGAACGGATGCCTGCACCGTTCGGTCTGATCCGCTACGGAGTCGCGCCGGACCACCCGCGCATCAAGGGCATCGTCACGGCCCTGCACAAGGTGCTCGACAAGCCGAACATCCGGCTTCTCGGCAACCTCGACTACGGGACCGACTTCACGCTCGACGACCTGAACCGCTTCTACGACGCGGTGATCTTCTCGACCGGTGCCAACGCCGACCGCGCGCTGAACATCCCCGGCATCGACCTCGACGGCAGTTACGGCGCCGCCGACTTCGTGTCCTGGTACGACGGCCACCCGGACGTGCCGCGCGAGTGGCCGCTCGAGGCCGAGAAGGTCGCCGTCCTCGGCGTCGGAAACGTCGCGCTCGACGTTGCGCGTGTGCTCGCCAAGACGGGCGACGAACTGCTGCCGACCGAGATCCCGCCGAACGTCTACGAGGGCCTCAAGAACAACAAGGCCGTCGAGGTGCACGTCTTCGGGCGTCGCGGTCCGGCCCAGGCCAAGTTCACGCCACTCGAACTGCGCGAACTCGATCACTCCCCGACCATCGAAGTGATCGTGGACCCGGAGGACATCGACTACGACCAGGGCTCCGAGCAGGCGCGCCGCGCGTCCAAGCAGGTCGACATGGTCGCCAACACGCTGCAGGACTGGGCGATCCGCGACGTGGGCAACCGTCCGCACAAGTTGTTCCTCCACTTCTTCGAGTCTCCGCACGAGATCCTCGGGGAGGACGGCAAGGTCGTGGGCCTGCGTACCGAGCGCACCGAACTCGACGGCACCGGCAACGTTCGCGGGACCGGCAAGTACCGCGATTGGGACGTCCAGGCCGTCTACCGCGCCGTCGGTTACCTGTCGCAGAACATCGCTCAGTTGCCGTTCGACGAGCAGGCGGGCACCGTGCCCAACGAAGCCGGTCGTGTCCTCGGCGACGAGTCCGTCGAGGGCCCGGAGCGGTTCATGCCGCACACCTACGTCACCGGCTGGATCAAGCGCGGCCCCGTCGGCCTGATCGGTCATACGAAGGGCGACGCGAACGAGACGGTCGCGAACCTGCTCGAGGATCGCTCGGCGGGCCGCCTGAACTCTCCCGAGGAGCCGTCCGAGGATGCCGTCGTGCAGTTCCTCGAGGGCAAGCAGCTGCCGTACACCACGTGGCAGGGCTGGTACCGGCTCGATGCGCACGAGCGCAGCCTCGGCGAAGCCGAAGGCCGTGAGCGCGTCAAGGTCGTCGAACGCGAGGACATGTTCCGCGCGTCGGAGCCGCACAAGGCCTGATCACCGGCCCATCTCCGCCCGGTGGACGCCTCGCGTCCCCCGGGCGGAGCCGTCTTTGCGCTGTCCTGCGGGGATGCGCACACGGAGCGACGGGACGACACCGAGGGGACCTCGGGTCCTGCGGTGACACTTTTCATAGCGGGCACCACATCGGGAATCCCGGCCCCGGAGATCCTGTTGCGCCACGAATGGATCTGTTCACACCAGTCACACTCGGCGACCTCCAACTCGGCAACCGCATCGTCATGGCTCCCCTGACCCGCCTGCGCGGCGGACCGGACGGGATTCCCGGCGACCTGATCGCCGAGCACTATCGGCAGCGGGCCGGCGTCGGCCTGATCATCGCCGAGGGAACCTACGTCAACTTCGAGTCGCAGGCGTTCGTCGGACAGCCGGGAATCGCCACCGACGAGCAGGCCGAGGGCTGGCGCCGGGTCGCGGACGCCGTACACGGACGCGGCGGCCGCATCGTGCTGCAGTTGATGCACGGCGGACGAGTGACCCACCCGGATGTGAACGGCGGACGGCGCGTCGTCGCCCCGAGCGCCGTCGCGATCGACGGTGAGGTGCACACCACCAAGGGCAAGCAGCCGTACCCGGTACCGCACGCGCTCACGACCGACGAGGTGGCCGCTGCGGTCGCCGACATCGTCGCCGCAGCCCGGCGCTCGATCGACGCGGGGCTGGACGGTGTGGAGATCCACAGTGCCAACGGCTACCTGCTGCACGAGTTCCTGTCGCCGGCCTCGAACCGGCGCACCGACGAGTACGGCGGCTCGGTGGAGAACCGGATCCGTCTCGTCGTCGAGGCGGTCACGGCCGTGGCGGACGCCGTCGGTGCGGGCCGGGTCGGACTGCGCATCTCCCCCGAACACAACATCCAGGACGCGCTCGAGACCGACCGTGAGGATGTGCGCGCTGTCTACGGCGCCCTCGTCGACCGGTTGCGTCCCGTCGGCCTGGCGTATCTGTCGGTCCTGCACCAGGAGCCTGCCGGTGACCTGGTGCAGGAGTTGCGGGCACGCTTCGGCGGGAAGGTGATCGCCAACAGTGGCTTCGCGTCGCCGACCACGCGTGAGGAAGCCGTTCGCCTCATCGAAGAAGCCCATGCCGACGCGGTGGCCGTCGGTCGCGCGGTGCTCGCCAACCCCGATCTCGTCGAACGGTGGCGGGGCGAACACCGCGAGAACGACTTGCGCCCGGAACTCTTCTACGGACCCGGCGCCGAGGGATATACGGATTACCCTCGCCTGCAAGAGGTGTGACCCCGGCGTCCGTCGTGACGTTCCGGTGGGTGCCGGCGGAGGCACGCTGCTCTCATGAAGGCGAACGTGCCTCCGCCAGCACACCGAGGTCGACGAAGGAGTCCGGCGCGGGCAGGTTCTCGTACCCGCCCGATGCCAGCGCCTGCCACATGGGTCCCTCCATGGCGGTGACGTCCATCGCGAACAGGCCGCTCGGGCTTTCGATCAGGGGAACCTGGAGTTCCGCCTGCCGGGTCTGCTGCGCCATCTCCAGTCCGAGGTCGACGCCGTACTTGTCCACCGCCAATGCCGCTGCGGCGTGCGGGTCGGCAAGGTAGTCGTCCCAGCCGCGCATCGTGGCACGCATGAACCGCACCAGCCTGTCGCGATTCTCCGCAAGGGCGGTGCGGTCCACGAACACGACATCGGCGTATTGCGCCGAACCGAGATCGGCGAACGTGACCACCTCGTAGCCGTCGCCTTGTCGCAAACCGTATTGCTGTTCGAGAGTGATCGGCTGGTTGGTGACGAAGCAGGTGTAGCAGTCGCCCTGGCCCTCGACGAGCGGGCTCGGATCGAAGCCCACCGGAGTGAAGTCGTACACCGGGTCGAGACCCGCGCCGACGAGCACCGCGTCGAGGGTGGTCTGCATGCCTTCCTGGCCGAGGATGCGCGCGCTCGCGAGTTCGCGCGGGGTGCGGATCGGTCGTGCGGACAACGACAGCAGTCCGGCGGGTGAGACCTGGAACTGGGCGCCGAGCGCCACGAAATCGTTGCCCTGCCCGATCGCGGTGTACAGGTCGGGCGCGCCGGCCGCGATACCGATGTCCGCCGATCCGGCGGCGACCGCCTGCATCGGCGTGGGGGCGTTCGGGCCACCGCCCTGGAATTCGACGGTGAGTCCTTCCTCGGCGTAATAACCTTTGTCCTCGGCGACGTAGTACCCACCGAACTCGGTGTTGAGGATCCAGCCGAAGGCGACCCGAAGCGTGTCGGACTCCGCACCGGATTCGCCGGACCCACACGCACCGAGAGTGCCGGCCGCGGCGATTCCCAGAGCCCCGGCCGCGGTTCCCCGCAGAAAAGTGCGCCGGCTCAGGCTCGGACCGGTGAAGGGGCGTGCGGGCATGGAGCCTCCTGGTGATGAT